>JAABUU010000306.1_pt1 | contig 119494 bp, 142 predicted proteins | sample 5559301 | NCBI WGS metagenome assembly JAABUU01 (sample SAMN10711884, study PRJNA513360) | rock metagenome | isolation source: Antarctica rocks | place: Antarctica: Victoria Land, Richard Nunatak white | reverse complement strand
AACCACTATCTACCGCAGTGGTTAAAGCATTGAATCGAACGGCAGCAATGGCAGTCCACATATCTCCGTCGATGGTCACGTGCTCATGGAACAGCCAATTTAGTTGATACTATAAATATATACCCCCTCTGTTGCTACCCCTGTGTTTAAAACATGCTTCAATAAACATGTTTAAAACATGTTTTGACTAACTTCATTTGGTTAGTCAATAAACATGTTTTAAACATGTTCGTGCCCTATCTATAAGCGATTACAGCGATTAAGCGAAATTAGAACGTAACGTTTCGTTCGTACAGCATCGACGTATGAATTCAAGCATCTAAAGCATCAAAGCATAGCATAAAAGATGTATGCTCGACGTCACATGACAATATCGATGCAAACATCAGAAAATTAGAAATGTTAACATTCGTTCAGTGATCATGTTGGCGGACCATGTTAGGCTGAAGAGACTCAACATGTTTCGTTCATTCAGATTATGATTTGAACGAAATTATGCGGTTAGTGAGACAGTACGTTAATGAGTCTTTCTCGTGTCTAATCATGTCGTATTCATTCATATGCTCGTATTAAACAAATATCTCGACAATACATTGAACATGACAGTGTGCTCATAAGTTGATTAAATTACAACAAGTGGTTTTATCATTATTTGCACTCATTTTTGCTTCGCCAAAGGTAAAGTAGATGATGAATTTCAAGTTTCGAGTTGTTGACTTTTGATTCAAGTAACTTGTTTTATATTGTTTACACGTCGATATTCGTGCCCCTCACTTTCGCTCAGTCTTAAGCGAAGAACTGAGCGAAAGTGGGGGGCACGGATAGCAAGAATCTGTTTGAACTTGAATTAATGTTACGAGATCAGCATAAATGAGTTTTTATGAATTCTTTCTAATTAAAAGTTTTAGTTGAAGAAGAAAACTCTTCGTGTGCGTGCAGCAAGTCTTAACTGTCAGAACCACAACCGTAACAGACATATGCTCAACGTATGCGAATTCATCTTTCGACTCGATGTCAAGTCTTCACTAGCCACTCGCTCTCGACTAAGCGAACCCTCTGTACTAGCGCAGCTCGAAGATCAAGTTCAAATCACCCGGGTTTCCGGTTAGTTGGTCTCTCATATCGCGTTCGACAGCCTCGCCACTGTCACCCTGCGCAAAGCAGATGCGGAACGTGGAAAGCAATCTTGCTGTGACTAGGCGAATCTCAGTAAGTGCCAAGGCTTTGCCAACGCAGCTTGTTCGACCTGCAGCAACAATCAGTACTCGGCCTGTCACCAAGGAGATATTTTACTTACCAAGCCCAAAAGGTGCGAATGCTCGTTTGTCTCGTATCATTTGCGGGCAACTATACCAACGCTCTGGGCAGAATCTGTGAGGCTCTTCCCAAGCCGATTCGACTATTTCTCATTTAGAAGTAAGCAACGGTTCAAAGAACAAAACTACCTTAAACATGCTGTTCTAGAAGAAAAATTGGCTTACGTCTTCCAATTGAGTAGCGAGGTGCCGCAATCTTGATATTGCCCGGAATGAACGTGCCTTCCACTTCCATTCCCTCCGGCGGACTGACCCGTGTGACAAATGTCAAGACAGCAGGAAGCAGGCGCATTGCTTCGTTGATGGCTCCATTAAAATGAGGAAGTGTCGCGAGAGCTTTTGCGTCCTGTACATCTATGGTAGCGAGCTCTTCATGGATTCTTTCGACATCATTGGGATGGCGAGCAAGTAAATAGAGAAGAGTCGTTAAACTTGGAGCTGTTGTATCACTAAATCAACGTCCAGGTGTCAGTCTACCGCAACGATACAAAGTCTCGATTGGACTAGCTTAGGCTTTTGCAAGCAGCTGATTTACCTTCCAGCCACGACGACAGTAGCAGTATCCCCGCTCAGCCACCTTTGGCGCTCTTTGTCACCCTTGTTATTTTCCGCATCTTCGATGAACCAAGACGCAATATCCCGCTCTTTGACTTCAGTCTGGATAAGACCACAAGAATAAGTAAAAAGCGGCACCAGCTCGCACCCAGGACAGGGCCTCACCTTCATACGACGTTCCATACAACTATCGCAGAATGCTAGCATTCCAAACCAATCTTTGACCTTCCACAGCCCTGGTATGAATGCAAAGCCCATGCGAGGAATCCAAATGGCCGGGCTGAATGGCCCGAGCAAAGTGATAGCGGACCGCAGCTTTTGGATCGCTGCGTGGTATTCCCGCTTCTCCATCATGCCGAAGTCCTGGCTGAACGCAAAGTCACCCATTAAGTCGAACGAGAACCATCGCATAAGGTCGTTCACCAGCATAGGTCGATCTTTGCCCTGCGCAATGCGCTCTTCAAGTCCGGACACTTTCCTCAAGATTCGAGGCTCGTAAACCGTTAGAGCTAGAAATTTCAGTTCCGCCTGAAAGAGAGACGATCTGCTTGTACTCGTGTTGGAATCTCACCTTTTGTGCTGAGTGATTGAGACCAAATACGTCTCCTATCATCGTGCAACGATTTATCTCTTGTGAAAACGGAGGAAACCCGAGGATAAAGCAAGTCGTACCAATCAGATCTCGTGGTATTACTCTTAGATCCGTCCATTGATTCAAATGCCGCGGGATGAAAGATTGTGATTTCACTCGGACCTAGAAGCCGTTGTAACAGAAGAACCTGTTGTGAAAGCATGTAAAGAATGCTCACCTGTCCGCACAAATGATCCATACTCTTGATGCAGTTTCTCCAGCACTAAGTGGTTGCGGGAATCTCGACACTGCCAGACATGCCATAATTTGGACAAAGCGGCGAGCCGTGGACCGGGAAAGTGGCGTAACTGGTGGAAGTAGATGCGGTAGATTGCAATGCTCGTGAAGAGAGACATTAAATAACAGGCAATCAAGGCAAGAGCGTCAGCGGTCCCACCCTTCGTGCTGCCAGTGAATTGGAGATTAGCGCCAATGAGAAGCAGTGCGAGTATGATGTGCGTAGAGAAAATTGTAGGAGCCAATAAGTGCCATTCCCCTCGAATGAACACCAGCTGGTGGGCCAGCAGTCCCACAATGCTCGCGAACAAAAGCTTCGATATCATAGCGAAGAACGAAGAATGGCTTATGAAGGAAGGTTAGGAATAAAGCTTGCGTATTGCTGCTGGTAAGGGCAACAATACGTCTATCGAAGCTTTCCCCCAGGACCGCGCTACGTCCACAGATCATGCGGTCGTCTGAACTTGCCTAGTTCTACTACCGGGCCTGGAAATTCGATTTGGGGCACTGCATGGGGATCAGTAGGTAGTAAGTTGAGCGGTCGCCATTTACGCCATCGGACATGGATCTTCCTGCACACCGATCAGCAAGGCTGAGAGCAGTTATACGAGGTGGGCATGTACTTGCATTAGTCCCATGCATCCTTCGTCGATTTTGGCTGAGGGTGTAGACTTTCCCCATGGTATTACCGGCCTGAAACGTTTTTGCCATCTCACTCAATCCTTCATGTTCCGAAAAACGGTCTTTGAACCGCAGATCATCGGAGCTTTACCTTCTAGTGGCTGCGTCTCCGCAATGATGGAGGGATCAGAGCCCTACGCCTGAGGTATTGTCCAGCTGAGTCTCAAATTGTCCTCGGCCGGCGTCCATCCCTGCCTCTTTGGCATCGGCTGTGACGGCACCGGATCAATGCGCTACAAAAGATGGTGCCCTGTTCTGGCATTGAACACGCCGACTTACAAGACCTTAGCGTTGCCGTTCAAGGAGTTTGGCTCGGCGCGTATGATAATCATATACGACCAGATCTGAACGGACATCATATCAGCCTCGGTGACTTTATAGATAGGTTTCTATACATACTCTCCTTCGGTTTACAAGACAACCCTTCGAGAAGGACGTTTGCTATCTTGAATCCATATCGCTTGCTACTATATGGCTATTACCAAGCAACATCCGAGCTGCTCATGTGATCTTATTAGCACAAATATGAGACTCTTGGATGTCAAAGATCCTGATCATAGCTCCAGTGTCGTCCTTGCTCGGACTGCATCTATATTCGAAGTCGGTATATTTCACTGCTATAGCCTATGGCTTTTCACATCCAGTGATCTCAAGACCATCGTAGGACCGTCTCTCGTCTTCGGAATAACGAATGCCCTGGGGGTTGCGAATTACGGCCTGAGAGATCCTAGACAGCCAATGGGCAACGAAATCGTGCGAAGGCTCCCAGTGGTTCTTTTATGGATCTGGATGAATCTTCTGCCATTCACTATCAATAACCAAAAAGATACTGCTGCCATCGAAGAAGACCAGATGAATAAGCCTTGGAGAACACTCCCGTCACAACGAATGACTCCTCGACAAGCCGAGCACCTCATGTTAGCGCTCTATCCCCTCGCGGTGGGTCTAAGTCTCCTGACGGGCGGAGTCGGGCAGTCAGTGGGTCTGGCAGTTTTGGGTACATGGTACAACAACTTCACTGGTGGCGATGCCAATTGTTTGGTGAGGAACTTGATCAACGCTGGTGGCTACGTATGCTTCACTTCAGGTGCCATGGAGGTAGCTCTTGGCTATCCGTTGCCACTTGAGAGACTCTTGGTGCAATGGTTCAGTGTGGTTGCCGCAGTAATCTTCACCACTGTGCATTTACAAGATATGTATGATCAAATCGGTGATAGCATGAGAGGACGGAAGACCGTGCCGCTAGTCATTGGCGATATGCCAGCGAGGTGGACCATTGCTATTCCTATGGTCTTTTGGGGTTATGTTTGCCCCTGGTTCTGGAATGGGGGAGCCGTGATGTTGACACTGAGCCTGCTCCTAGCTTGCACCGTCGTCGCTCGAACTCTACTGTTTACGAGCATTGATGGTGATCGACTGACGTTCAAGGTCTGGAATGCTTGGATGACGCTGGTTTTCGTTATGCCTCTTATGAGTAAAGGGATTCCCTGGTCATAGAGAACGTACCAGGTGTGTGGCTTCTGGGGTAAAGACATGTTCGCGGGTCTGGGTTGAGCTTCAGCATTGCAAATCATCACTAGATTGAGGTGCAGAGACTTTGGCTCGCAAAGCTGTAGCAATTCTGCTTCAAAGCCGCGATTTTGCAAAGACCAGTGCATGAATTGAAATTAGACAAACGAATTGAGGTTCACACTTCCGAGATTGGCAAGATGATGTTTCATAAATTCTCGTACCTTGGGCACTCCCCAGCACATCATATGTCTAAAGTTGGCCCTTGCTGACCGTTACTGTGCCTCAGGTGGGGTCCTCTTGGGATCATCCTCGCAGACATCCATCCCCCAAATCCGGAATGTTGAGGAGTGGCCCGTGTCATGCTATCACAGCCGTCATGTGTGACTGAGGAGCGAAATTAACTCGTCGGCAGGCTAGCTCAGCGAGGGCTAAGCTGAGCTTTAGAATATAACGAGCTTGTCTTCGGCATTATATTTCCTAGAATCATCGCTGATACACGTCTCTATCCCAACAACAGGATGTGAAACAAACCTTGGAATTTTTCTATACAAGGGATATACACAATAATGCTTAGAAACATCGTTCGAGGCCGAGCTTTTTTACTCGCTTTATTCTCGAGTCATTTGTGTACAGCCCTGCCAATTACTCACTCCGACGCTCATGTACCTGTAGCATTACCAATACCAGCCATACCATTCTTTCATTTCCCTGCCGGGAGTTCAGTCGAGAATCTTAGACCCAGACGTAATGGTCAGATCTTAGTGACTATCAGCACAGCGCCAGAATTATACCGTACGTCTTTCAGAAGTCATTCTTCCCCCAGCGGTACCGTTTCTGGAGTCCTGAGATGTTTCACGAGGAATGCATCCTAAGGACTATCGAAGCCCATTTCATTAACTTGGAAATCATGAAACAGAGATTGATCCATTCGGCAACCAGACCGGTGGCATTCTGCACTGCTTCGCTGGCTACACGAGCCTGTTCGGGATTACTGAATTGGAAACCGATGTCTTCTACATCATTGCCAGTAACTTCACCGGCGCACCTGACGACTACGGTTTCCAGGGTACCGTCAGTATTTTTGAGGTAGACATCCGCAACACACTAAAGGCAAGCAAGGTCGTGGATGTTCTTCAAGCACAGCTGCTTGATGGCTTCGACGTGGTCAACAAACCGGCTGGCCTCTTAATCGCTGGCGACGCACAGACAGGAACGCTCTACCTAATCGACGTTCATCAACGCACAGCAACCCCCATATTGCAGAACGAACTTCTTGAGCCCACAACGAGTGGCCGAGCCGCTGGCCTCGCCCATATAGGCATAAATGGTCTCAAAATTTATGACGGGAAATTGTACTTTACCAATACAGCCAAAGGCACCTACGGCCAAGTTCCTCTTGACCTCTCTACTGGTAAACCATCTGGCAGTCCTTCCGATCTTGCCAATTATTTAACTTTAACGGACGATTTGAGCTTCGATAGTAAGGGAAATGCTTTTATCTCGGAAGATCTAGTTGGTGTCGTGCTGAGGCCAGCCAACACGACGCCTGCGAATAATCATACGAGACTGATTTCGCCATTGGTCGGCGCGAATGCAAATTCGTTTGGTCGGACTGCACGTGATGTGTGCACCTTGTATTCGCTCTTTGATGGACCTGTCCCTGGGGTTGCGCGTATCGATGCGGGGAAGGAGGGTTTCTGCGGCAAATCTCAATGAGGCGGGCCCCTAAGCGAGCTTAAACTTAAAGAAAATCTGGCGTCATGAATGCTGTATGTTCTGTCTTGTTCAGTCCTTCAGCCCTCTAGGATCAAGTTTCTGATTGCAACGGGCAGCCATACTACAGTATCCCCTTGCGCTGCCCACCTAATGCGCCGAGACTCCAGGAAATGTCGATCTTTTCTTCTGACCCGTAGGTACTTCCGTACACTGCCCCATGACCCATCCTTCGTGCAGACTTTGCCATATTCTACGGCGGCCTAAAACACATTTATTGAATGGATCGAACCTTCCCTCCATGGGTAGCTGCATATGCACCCGCCACTTGACGTGGAAGCCGGGCCGTTGAATGAATCCACCTTCCCGCGCCCTGTTCACTACCTACCAGGTAGGTACCAGTCGTTGAGTGATTTAGTTTATATTAGGTTCGATTCCTAACAGCGCTGGTACAATGGTGTTGTGGTTATCTTTTCTCTTTGGTACCTACCTTACCAGGTACTAGAACCTCGATAGAAATTTTGCAATCAACTTAACAATCGATTCTTGCTTCTTTGAGTTAGCTTTGTTTGACGCTCTAACTCAAAATCGTTTAGCTTGATCAACTTATGGAAGCTAGTATTCCGCTCGACCGGGGGTTACAGTTGGTGGGGGGGGGTGGAATAGCCGAGCAGGGGCCGGAAATTTATTTGTCTCGCATACCTATGCAAGGCCGGGGGTGCATTTCGTAGGGGTTGGAAAAGCTGAGCTAGGGCCGGAAATTATTCTAGCCCGATGCGAAGCAGTTATGTTCATCACTCAAGACAGCTACAATCTTTCTTAGATCCTCCCTCAGGCAAGCGCCCAAAGAACCCCAAGAACACCGCCGCAGGTGCCAAGGGCAAAGGTAAGCATAGCACAAGCTTCGCATATGCACTGCTAACGCACTTCACCGTCGTCGCTGCCGTCACACGTCGCTCTGAACGCATTGCGGCAAAGTAGAACGGAGTTCGTGTTTTGCATATGCTTCTCATACGCTGTAAACGTACAATAGTTAGACAAATTCAAAATGTTGATTCGGGATGGAAATGTTTTTGAGCATATGTTTCGTATAAGCAAAACATTGAGCTGAGGTCGGAAAAAAAACAAACTTCCGGGTACTATTAGAAGGTAGAAAGGTAAAGACCTAGTTGAAAAACACGATGTTTGAAGCAAGGTAAGGTAGGTAGGTAGGTTTATCTTTCGGGTGAGAGGTTATCTCTGAAGACGGCTAAGATGGCTTGGTACAATTAAAACCAACCCGAAAGTATGCAAACTTCAGTCAATGGTTATTGAATAGATTATCGGATAAGTTATCAGTGGAGATAAATAGTCGTATTAGGTGAAGGTACTGATAAGGTATCTGGAAGATAAACGTCAGACTCCGCCGCCCTGTAAGGCCGAGATTTAAGCACCTAACACAGCTACTACCTTCATACACTCAGTAAGCAATCAAGTAATTCTCTACCCATTACATGCATCTACTAGTAGCCCTTCATCCGAAATCAACCCGCTAGCTGTGCATGAAGCTATCGTGAGTCGATAAACAACACTAGGGGCGAACCTCATAAGGGTTTAAATCCGAGAGCGATGTGAATATCGAAACGGACATAGCATCCAGATCTGACGTCTTTGTGGGCTTGGTCCTCAAGTTCATGGAGCTTATCCATCGGATAAGAGTCGAGCAAACCGCGATTCGACATCAGCTTTGCCCAATTGAAAGACGCAACCATCCCATTGGCAGTAAGAGCTTCCCTCGTCTCGACGACTCTATCCGAGCTCACGATATCCTCGTCCACGCGGACAAGTCCAGCACCTTCCATAAGTGTAGGAAGTGTACTCCAGCCGTAAGAGAATTTTTCTCTAAGGCTCTCGCGCATGAGGGACCCCACCAAGCGAGCTGCAGAGACTGAACAACCTAGTTTACCTCTGAAATGCCGCCCATCCGCAAAGTTACATTCCTCCCATTGGAGAGCTCCACCGGGTTTCAGGAGCTGAATGAGGTTGCGTACAGCGACGTCCCAGTCCACGGGATTCATTGCTGCCGTGAGAAGACGGACATGAACGACATCGTACCGACTGTGCTCGCTGAGTGGTGGCGGTTGTTTGAAGTCCATGATCGAAAGCTCCACATTGCAAGGCAGGTTTGCTGGCGCGGGGAACAGTTCTTGGGAAATATCGAACCCACGAAGAGTTGCCTTGGGGTATGCTTTTGCAAGTTCCGTTAAGAAAAGGCCAGTCCCAGTCCCGATGTCCGCTACAATGGCAGAGGAAGATAAATTGGTGGCGATTGATGGATGGAGGAGGTAGCTAATGTTGCTATGCCATTTCGAATGACTTTGTCAGCAGAGAGCTTGAGGCCAGGTCAAAGGCAGAATAGCTATACCGAGTCAAGAGCTCAAACTGCTCATCTAATCTTTACTTTCCGTCAGTTTGGATCAGACATCTATTTGACACCATGTAAGTTACCTCTGGGATTCTGCCGCGTTGCGACCCATGTTCTCAGTGTAAACGTCGGACATTGTAGACGCTAGCGAATTTGGGCAATGGAGCCTCTCGGTGCAGGGGGTGATGGCAAATGTCGTAAACAGCGGTGAAACGATGACTCTGCGCCAGCAAGAACGCATGGGATATAAGTCGCCCCACTCTTTTTTACAGCTGTCCTCTTTGTTCGGAGATCGGTACTAATACAGATCCGTAGGATCATAGTGACGGTATAAAAGTCATGCAATACAAAGCTGAGCTGCTAGTCGACACTCACGGCTACAGGGAAGTTGGCGTCATTGGATCGCCCTCGCCGAGGTGTACTCAGGTGCCACATCGTCGTCATCTTCTGGTCGTCGCTGCACAGCTATGCTCAGCTGGAGCACGGGCACCAAGGATCGACGGGTGTTGGCGGAAGAGGAGGAAAGAAGTCCACAAAACAGAAAGTGGGTGTGAAAAGAAACAGTCGGGGCTTAACGGGAGCCAAGCGTTACCGCGGCCCGTTTGATGGGTGGCGTGGGTGGGTGGGGGGAAGGCTCAAGATACTACCTTACCGTTGCAGGGGTAGATAATGTCAGCGTGCTCTGCATTGTCTCTAGCGTGATCCAAGATTCTCCGAAAAACTAACACTATTTACCCCTGCAACGTAGTATATAGCGTGTCAGATGCAACGCTATCTTTCTGTCTCTCTGCGACTGCAAATGCGCCGTATGCAGGCTTGCTCCTGTCAGTGCTATGCCTCAGGGGAGATTTGCTCAGTACAAGGGTAACGAATATTCTTGAATTGGAGGGAAATGCCCGATTGGATCCGGTCTCACCAGGATCGGCAGCATACTTTCCCTACCCAAGCAATGTGCAGGATAAGTATGTCGTCCAGCTTTGAAAACAAGGGAGCTGGATGATTGCAATCCATGTACTGGCGAGTGTATCAATAAATTACACTCACCCTCTTGCCGCTGAAACCGTGTCTTTTTTTCCATTCTCAACTCATTTGAACTCACCACCTACTTTCAGGTCTTCATAGTTGTGATCTTTACTCTCTGCTAAATGAAAAGTCGTCGTTATTTACTCTTGAGACTATTTGCGTAAAGATTTTATTAATAGGTTCTTTTACATCGTTCCAGTCACTTCGTCCCACTTGAGCTCAAACAGCTGATATGGCAGCCGTGACTGCGCCGGCTGCAAAGCTGATCGTGGTGAATGTGGTCCTTTGTGTCATTGCCACGGGTTCATTTGTACTTCGAATGATCTCCACAAAAATTCGTAAGCGGAAGTGGCAGGCTCACGACATCTTGTGCTTTATCTCCTATGTACGTGACAATACGGCCTTGTAGCTAAAGCCTTCTGATGGATCCTATAGCTTTGTTTGATCGGGTATGCAGCAGATCTCATAATCGGTGAGCCATCTAAATTTTCCAGCTCCGATTCGTCACGGTCGCTGATTTCACTCAGGCGCGGTACATGGTGGATTGGGTCTTCACATCACGCGACTTCCTCTTGAGAAGATCATTACTTCGCTCAAGGTGTGTGGTCAGAATGAAGAAACACATGATCCTGAAGGTCTCCGAACTTACATCTCCTGGAGGTCTTTTTCGCTTCCGAATTCCTCTGGAGTACCGGCGTGTGCTCCTTCAGACTGGCCATTCTTCTTCTCTATATTCAGATTTTCCAGATACCAGCATTTTTCCGAGCCGCAGCTGCGACGGCAGGGCTCGTCAGTATCTATTACGTCGCTTGTATCTTGACCATATGCCTCTCCTGCCGTCCCATCGGCTACAATTGGGATAGAACAATCGAGGGGACATGTGATAATACGGAAGCTGTGGAAATCTTCTCAGCTGCATTTAACATGGTAGTGGACGTATGGGTCGTCAGCCTGCCATTACCAATCGTTTGGAGATTGCAGATGGCAAGACAAAAAAAGATCGGTATCAGCGCTACTTTCGCCCTTGGCCTTGCGTGAGTACAGTCTGCCATTATTGCCACAAGGAAGGCAGACATAGCGACTGATTGAATACATCACAGGATTGCGGCTATCAACCTTGGTCGTCTTATACAAACGGTCCAGTGCGACGCGGCAGACTTCACGTATTGTTTGCTGACATCGTCTATGATATGTGTGGCCGAGATGTCTACTGGAGTAGTAGTCGCTTGCGTACCCACATTTGGACCAGTTTTTTTCCCCCATCGCTTTGGACCCAACGTCAAAGCTGTCTATCAGCCCAAAGGCAGCCGAGGTACTCCATTACACCAGTCGTCTAGTCGAAAACCTCTTCGAGGCCAGGAATTAGAAGATTCCGGCGAACGATCCTTCTCAAGACATGAGAGGGATGATGTCGAGCTCAAAGATGGTCTCAAAATAGGAAGTGGCTATCAAGCTCACGCTGAGAGCACCGGTGTATTCGAAAGTTCTGATCATGATGTTGACGCGAACGGGATCAATGTAAGGAAGGATCTTGATGTGCATGAGTCACCGCGATCATAGAGAGGAAAACGTCTGGTCAAGAGGAATTGAAGACCTTGAGCTATAGCAGATGCACCGAATTCAATGATGTCATAGCCTAGCAACAACGATGCCTATGTAAAAAACGCGGTCTCCGTTCTCTAAGAAAATTACAATACAGTAATAAATTACCCAATGAGTACGATGGTGTGAAGGCGACTTATTCTTACGCGCTAATGCGTGCAGTGCATTTACTCTGCCCCCAAGTCAATAATGCCTCTCTCTGATCTGCCACAGATGTGGGTCAGCCGTGATCCCCACAGTTGGTCAGCCATTCTTCCGGCGTTGCATTCAATTCATGTTAAGAAGCTGACCAGATCTCAACAACCATCAACCATCGCTGTCTGCCCTTAGCCTGAGGTTTGTTCATTTTGTTAGAAAGAGGTATCACCGCAAGTTTTTGCACTTAGACAGCCTTCCAGCAAATGTCTTCAACAGAGGCCCCTCCATTCGCTGTAGTTATCTGCCATGGCTCCTACCACACACCCGCCCCCTACCAGCTTTTCGTGTCAACTCTAAAAGCACAGGGTATCGAAGCATACTGCCCGCAACTGCCCTCGTCCGACCTCCGCAAAATGAACGTCGGCGATATATCTAAGCCAGACTACGACAGAGAACCACCAGTAGGAGGGTATCCACAACCCAATGACGATGCCATAGTCCTCAATCAGCTCTTGAGCGAACTCATCACAAAGTCGGGCAAGAACGTCATTTTGGTTGGTCATTCAGCGGGAGCCTTCACTGCCACCATGGTAGCGGTCCCCGAGTTTCAAGCCAGAATTCGTAATGAAAGGGGAGAGAAGGGGGGTATTATCGGTATTTTCTACGAGTGTGGATTTCTAATTCCAGTGGGCGAGTCGACGCACAGCTTCTTCCAGCCCAAGGACGGTAGCGAAGCCGTAATCCCGCCATACTGCCAATTCCACGTGGGTTCCCTCGATATCGTAGCCTTCCCTATAATCACTAAATCCCTTTCATGTCCACGTCCCGCCGTCTCGAACATCAGGCTGATTTACTTTCAAAATCCAGAAACACGGCTTTGCCGGCGTCGCTTCCACAAAAGATGGCGCAAATTACTTCTTCAATGGTCTCGACGACGCCACAGCCAAACACTACGAGGCAACCTTGACAGCATCCGCAAACCCTACAACTGTTCTGACTAACGACGCGTACACTGCTCTACCTTGCGCCTATCTGGTGACGGAAAATGATAAGGCCTTGCCGCCAGCTTACCAGGATGGCATGGTTGCGATGCAGAATCAGAGGCCTGGCGTTGACATGACTGTGTACAGATGTCCCAGTGGGCATTCGCCGCATTTGACGTGGACTGAGGGATTGGTTGAAGCGGTGAGCGATTTTGAGCGAAAGATTGCTGAACGCTGAGATTATGTGATGCATTCACGATTCGTAAATCTCTTGCACTTTGTTAGTGATTAATACTGCCAGATCGTATTACACTACTTTTTCAAACCGCAGATAAGCGCGAAAGCTATTGCAATTTATAACTAGTTTACTAAAGTTTTATTTAGTAGCAACAGTCTGATTGACTGATTTATCATTTCATTGCAAAAACGTCGAGCTATGAGAAATGTCAAAATGTCTGTACAACAGCTGAATATGACAGCGAGGTGGCGACAGCGAGATAATTCTTCAACAAATGATTCTTGTATGCTTATATAATATAAAGCGTTGTTTAAAACAATAAGAAGCCGCTAGAGTGTTTAAAACACGCTTTTTGTAGGAAAAACGGTTTTATTCGTACTCTAACTGCAACTACGAAGGTTACTAAGGTATGTTTCTAACTAGAAACTATGTTTCTAATTGGACGACTACTTCTTCTGCTTCTATTATTGCTTCTACTGCAGCTTCTATTGCTTCAACACAAATCTCATGGTAGGAAGCTGCATGACAAGCTTCAACGGCGGTTATCCGTGCGCCTGTTTTAGACAGAGATGATAGTGGTTTGCACACTTCCAGTATTGATCGCAGCCCAATCTCTCTCAATTGAGAGAAGTGCCGATACGCTTCTACATGCAACCAACGACGAAAAGCCCGACATAGGCAGGGGAGGACCTTATGCGTCTAGCAGACTAAAGCGATGTTTATCTCTTTGTTTGTGAGCATCCTGAATCTGTTTGATGTCTTTAACATCAGAACTGTCTCCTGGACTCCACGACTCGCTCCCTTGCCGGCAGGATTCTTGTAAAGTCTACCGTTCTATGACCTGCAAGTCCGTACAGACTCCTTTGCTTCTCCAAAAAGCTATTCTTCACTGCGGTCCTTCAGCCGAGCGGTCCTTCCTTCAACGGGAGCAAAGCAAGATCCGTACCAACGCCCTCAATTCTGTCATTGCTGCCATCTCGAGCAGAGACAATGTTAGATTACCGTAAAGACCCACGGAATCAGCCCCTGTATTCCACGACGGAAAGAGCTGAAACGGTGCTCTCCATGATCAAAGCTTATATGTAAATGACAGTCAAGAATTCAGAGTAAAATCCCCGCGTCTCGCATATTTTAGTTCATTCCCAAACCAAACACACAAAAGCTACCAACCTCCACCCCCTTCATCATTATCATATCAAAACCAAACCAACCAACCAACCAACCCCCACCTGCAAATATGTAAACCCCTCTCCACACACAGCTCTGCCTCTTTCCCAAAAAAAACCCATCAAACCCCATCTCCCTAGCAACAAAAAAACCCTAGAAACCACTCACCTTCAACACCCTAGTAGCTCTCCCATTCCCCAGACTCACCACCGCTCTCCCCGCCTTCCAAAAAGCCCACCCGTCATCCCCTCCACAAACACCACCGTACCGTTCATTCAGCACACGAACCGACCCCGCAGGTGATTATAACCCCGTTTCCCCCCCCTCAGCCTTAACAACCCATCACCCTTTTCCTCCGCCCTCGCCTCGCCAAAACAAAGAAAAAGGATCATTCTCATACACTAGCACCTTGATAGGATCTTGCTATTTCAAAAAAAGAAAGAAAGAAAAAAAGAAAGGAGAAAGCTAATTAATTTCGATCCGCTTCATGCGTCTCAAGCCACCTTTTTTGGGTGTTTGAGTGTCGTTTTTGATGGCTTGAATATATATATATATATACTGTGTATGTTTTTAGTCTGTATAGGCTGTGAGGTATTGATGTGTGTGTGTGATCTTGTTGTGGTGGAGAGTTGGATGTGGGGGGTGGTGGTAGAAGGAGATGGAGATGAGGGGTTGAGGCCGAGTGAGGGGGGGGGGGGGGGTGAGTGAGGAAGAGAGGGTATAGAGAAGAGAAGGTTGTAGGAGCGGAAATGTGGAAAAGAGGGGGTGGGGGTTTGTTGGTTGGTTGGTTGGATGAGGTACTGTAGGTGAACGGACGCTAAGGTTTTTTAATTATCTTAATTCCCCTTTCTCTTTCCTCTCTGCTCGCTTCAAAATAGTAATATTGTACCTCCTCCGTCTTTCCCTCCCTTCGACCCAATACCACCACCCCACACCCGCTCCAGATAAGGAAACCCTATCCCCAGCACTTCTCGACCTGCACCATAAATCCCAGGCCTCGCTACTCGCCCATCTATCACCCCTTCCATCCCATCCACCCGCCCCTAGCAACCCTCCCTCTCCAAACCACCCCCTCTCCCTACCCCTCACACGCACAATCCCCCAGTGCACCGTCTAACCCCCTCCCTTTCCCCATACACCCACGCTACTATAACTCTAGCATCTCAGCTCAGAGCGCACGGAGCTAGAAATAGCCGTCGTGATGGGGAAGAAAGGTGGGTGGGAGAGATGTGGGTTGGGGAGTTGGGAATGGAGATTCGGGGGGTTTTGGAGCGTGAGGGTGGGGGGTTGGGGGGTTGGGAAAGAAGGGGAGGGTGTGGGGTTGGGTGGTGGGGGCGAGGGCGGTGGAGTGGGGGGTGGGTGAGAGGGACGGGGGTGGTGAGGGGGTTGTGGGGGGGGTGGGGGGTTAGATGGTGGTGTGGAGTTGAATGGTGCAAGTGGGAGGAGGTAAAGGAGGATAGGTGTGGTTGTTGAGGCTGTTTTAGGGAAGGGGGTGTGCGGTGAATTTTGAGGATGTTTACGAGTATATAGCACTGATTAGTCGATATGTTCGCTATAATACTCTAACAACCCAACCCCAGACAGTCACCCACCCGCAAATAACCACACGCCATCACTCCAGCATCCCTCGCCCTTCACTCAGGCACTCTCGCCCCCACACTCTTCAACCACTTGCATCTTTTGCCCCTCCCGCCCTCCCAAGTCCTCGCATTCACGAGGCTAAAATGGTTGCTTAGCCCCGGATTCTGGAACTGGGTTACGACTTGTCCATTAAAAGTGCCCGCGTTATAAGGCACGCCGCCCGTCTGGTTCATGTTGATCTGCACGGGCCGGTGCGGCGTGTAGAGCGGCCAGTGGGTTATTGGGTTTGGAGATGGTGGGGAGGCGGCGGTGGAGGGGGGGATGGAGGGATTGGAGGTTGTGATGAAGGCGCCCCAGACGGCTGTGTGGGGGGTAGGTTAGAATTGCTTGCTACCGCCATTGGAAGGATTGAAGGGGGAGGGGAACTGGGGTACGTACTTTCGAAAGCTTTGACGAAATCAGGCCCGAGAAACGGGCCGGGGTATACACCTGTGTACGCGCCTATGTCTTGCCCGTGCGAGGCGCCGATGACGGAGTACTGGTACTTGTAGGCTTTGCGGGCGTTGCAGGAGAATGCTTCGGCGAGCCAGTAGGAAGGGCAGACGAAGGTAGATTCGGCGTAGAGGTTCTGCTTTGGGGTTAGAGAAAGTGATGGGAGGTGTGGGAGATGCGAAAAGGAAGCAAAGAAAGGAGTTACCATTGCGCGCTGTTGTTGGCCGGTGCCGTAGGTGCTCTCGTTCAAGGCGGTGGGGCCCCTGAGGCCGGAGGTGGCGAAGCGGGGGGTTGTTGGGTCGACGGGGGCGGGGGTGGAGGGGTAGTGCGTGAGGAGGGCGGTGATGTCGGCCTTGGTGAAGAGAGGAAAGTATAGGTGGGCGAAAGCGATGAAGTCGTCTTCGGTGGTGATGTTTTGGGGAACGAATTGTGAGCCTTCGTTTGCGGTATTCTGAGTTTCGTTGTTAGTATGGAGAACGTGGGGATAGGAAGATCAAACGTACGCCTGTAAGTATATTGATTCCATTCACTTGCTTGGCGGGTAGTTGCACACTTGGTCTCTGCTGGATCAAAGACCCGTCCGTGACTGGAAGGAATGCCCAGGTGCCATACCTGCCGGACGAAGACACGTTGACGTTTGCAGCCTGCAGTAATGTCGTGCTCGTGTTTTGAAGACAGTCAAATACCGTGCTATCGGCTACTGATGAAGGGAGACACCCAACCGCCTGGGCAAAAGAGTTGTAATATTGCGTGGGTACAGCATCTGCATAACCATATTGCTCGGGTAGGAAAGGTGATGCGGCGATGAGCTGGGGACGTTAGCTAATATATGAACAACGAGCAAAGTGGGACCAACATTTTTGAAAAGCGAGTCTTTGAGACCGCCGTCATAAGCCATGGCTTGCATCATGACTGAGCCTCCTAAAAGTCGAGTAACAATTAGTAAGTGTCTTAATACTCTAGTAAAGTGACTGGTATACCTCCAGCGCTTTGTCCACTGATAGTAACTTGCGAATGATCTCCACCAAACAAATGGACATATTTCTGAATCCAATGGAGAGCGAACGTTTGGTCGAGTAAGCCGGCATTGGCTACTCCACACTTGTGAACCTCGTCTGAGGACAAGAAGCCAAAGGCGCCTAACTGGTGTTGTGGTTAGTACGGACTCGTTGCTTTTGCTGCGAGTATATGCTTACGCGATACTGGATTGCGATGCCGATAAAGGTATTGTTGTTGGCATTGATCATGGGCGAGAATTGCATGTCACCTTTGCCTAGGCCATATCCACCACCGTCTGAAAGTGATCAGTTTATGGAATCTGAATTGACAGATGAGGTAGCCTCAGTAGCAGCGCTTTTAAGACCTGTACCCTCCACCATTCGCGTAAAGTGTGCTAGCGACAGGGCTGAAGACATTGAGAAGTAAACCAGTGACTTACGAATCCAAACCAGAACAGGTAAATTGGTTGCATTTTGAGGAGAGTAGACATTTAGAAACAAGCAATCCTCGTCACCAGAGTTGTCGCCCCCGGGACTCCTATCACAAGGCGTCAGGTCATGATGGCTAATAAGTGTACAACTGCTACTCACAATGGAGCACTGGGAGCCTGTGGACATCTCGGAGCAAAACTATCAGCTGGAATCACGGTGTTTCGATTAGTCGCTGGCGTTTGAGGTGCCTGCCAGCGTAACTGGCCCGTCGGCGGAGCTGCATAGCGTATCCTATCTCTCCGTGAGTATGGACTCAGATGATCGCACAGGAAAACCGATTACCCTTGCCATGAATTTATTCCGCTTTCAGAATTCCAGTATCCCTGGTATACCTCATATCCGAGATCCACCGTCAAGTTTGTGGATGATACATCTGGACTCTGCCGTTTGCTGAACGCAGAATCAAAAGGCCCGTTGCTGAACGGAGCAGCGGAGACAGTTGCTGCCAAAGCTACGCAAACACCAGAGAACTTGAAGAAGTAGTATTGCATTTTGACGCGTCAGGTCTGGGAAGTTGTTATAAATGGAGGGCGTGGGGAGGAGAAGCTGGCTTTTGAAGGCTCCTCGCGCTCTCAACGCCCGAAAAGGCATGTTTGAGCTAGCATCACCAGATACAAGTGGGGGGATTCGACTATTCAGAAGGTGACTATGGTAGAGCAGTGAATATCACAAGAATAAAGAGAAAGCTGGAGACGATATCAGCTGGAACAGCGAAAACTGAATGCGGAAGGAAGCGAACGAATTCTCGGAAGAGGAGGGCAACGAGAGCGACGAAGACTTCGTTCACTAGACTTGGAAACAAGAAAAAGGGTCAAATGCTGAGTGTTGTAGACGTAAGGGAAAAGAGCCATGTGGTTTATCAGCCTTCAGACTTGAAGTATGATAGTTTATGAGTACCCCGACACCCTCTCGTCAGCGCGCATGACTTAAACGGTATTGCGGGGAAGGATACCAATCATGATGCGCCAATGGAACGATGGTGCTTCCATATGACCTCGTATTCCCACAAGTTGAAGAAGAATACGATTCTTGCATATTCGTATTACGCCCCTAAGGGCTAGTAGATGCTCAAAAAGCAAAAGGCCCCCAAAGGGTTCAATGAACAACCGCAATAAGGTAGCGGGCTAAAACCCTATCCGTGGCCCACCCTATGTAAGCTCATCCTAAGCGAAGGATGAGCTAAGGGTGGGCCACCGGATATCTTGGCAGTCGGCACGGATCCCAGGGCTTAGGGCACGCCCCCACCCCTCACGCGCCAATGCCTAAATCGATATCAATTCTCGTCACGATCCTTCGGCGATACCATGTAGAGACAATGCAATGCTTCCAGGAATGGAAGGTCTCAATCCGACAATGTCCTCTTTGGGGGCATCTTGATATTTTGCTTGTTGCTGTTCGGAGGCTGTCTAGGAGGTGGAAGGACGGAGGCAAGCTACGCTTTCTACGCCTAATTTATGCGCTGTCAGCGTCCTGCTTCAGCTCATGCATGGGATAGAATTTGAGCACCCACATACAAGGCTATTTGAGCTTACACCCCCCAGTCCCACGCCTCGGCCCTCGCAAGGACGGTAAGGCTGACACCATGATCCCGTCGTGGTTGGACCATTCAGATGGAAACTCTACTAGCGGGCCCCAGCCCTACCAGCCCTATAAAGCGGAGGTTACCAATTCCCCTATTTCCGACACTCCCCGTTGGGAATCGGAGCCTCCATGGGCCAAATTCGGACCTCCAAGCTTCCCTTTCTGAAGCTTTTCGGCTTCCATTTTTGAAGCTTTCTAGCCCCCCCGGCTCCTATACGGAGTAATAGCATGGAGCTGATCAGGCTCCCCCGGCTCCTAACACGGAGCAGTATATTCTGGAACTTTCAAGCTCCTCTATCACCTGACGTAGATTCCAAACTTCGGCTTTAAAGCTTCCTAGCTCTTGGATCCTGACAGTTCTTCTATCGACTTTCTAGCTTCCTGTCACCTGACGTGGCTTTCAAACTTCGGCTTTGAAGCTTCCTAGCTCTTGAATCCTGACAGGAGACTTTCAAGCCTCTTGGCTTTTATATGCCGTTTGCTCTCAACAGAGGCCTATCCACGGTTTCCATTTGGATCCACCGCTACCCTCGCTCCGAAGGCATATATTCACGGCTTAATCTGATCCATCCAGGATGACATCGTTTCTGCGTCGTTTCTGGCTCGTTTCTGGCTCATCCGGATATAATTGATGCATCGCTTCATCTATCCACGATGACTGACTCGGCTCAGTAACCACCGGCTACGTGAACCTGACTTGACTGCACCGCTTCCCTTCATCGAAGGCACATATTCACGGTGTTTCTGATTGGCTCTATCGCGTGGAGGCTTTCGATTGATGACGACGAGGATAGACATGGACGATGAGTTAACGTACTCAAGAACGGAACATCAACTTAGGCAGCTTGCACTAAGCCGGGCTCATAACCTGTTGGAATACGAGGTCATATGGGGGCCGACTGATATTTTGGTTATTGCTTCCCTATGGCACAAGCCTCACAAACTGACTCCGGGGATTCTTGTTTTTCTAGGCTATTAGCCGAATCCACATCGATGCCACTGCTCATAGTGGCGAGGCGTTTGACGTCGGTCATGTTCAGATGAGCTAGACGATTATGCCACTGGCGCCAGGAAGCCTTGCCTGGTCTGAAGGTTCTGCTTGATCGACTGACTGATTGACATCAGGGGGGTTGGTCAAGCAGAACCTTCAGACCAAGTAGGGCTTCCTGGCGTCAGTGGCACATTCGTCTAGCTCATTTGAACATGACCGACGTCAAACGCCTCGCCACTATGAGCAGTGGCATCGATGTGGATTCGGCTAATAGCCTAGAAAAACAGGACACCCCAGAATCAGTTTGTGAGGCTTGTGTCATAGGGAAGCAACAACCAAAATATCAGTCTGCCCCCATATGACCTCGTATTCCAACACAACTATGTCTTCGTTCGAATCATAGTCAGTACTCGATTAAAATGCGCTTTCCCTTCCTTTGAATTAGTCGGCTCTGGTACATCTGCGCCACTGCTTGTCAAAAGTTGACGGAGCATAACTCAGTGAGAGAAACTACTGGTAAACACTACTGGTAAGTTGCGGTGGTTTGGTCAGTATAATGGGTGCTCATTAGCCGCTCCTATAGAAAAATTCCAGCATTCGCACAATATGTTACCTTCGTTCGCTAAGCTTTTAAGAATAGCCATCAACCGACTGTCTTCTCCTTACTCCCCTCGTCCTTCGATGTACCCTCCTGCAAGTTGACCACTTTGACTGCCTCTACCGTGAAGCCTAAGTTTTTTCCAAGATAAATAATATCATGGTTAGCGTATGGTTCCACGTAAACGTCAACTGCATTCCTATATTGCCTCATTTTTTCAGCGAGTTCCATTCCTTCATCGTAAAGCGCTTCCAAGCCCCCAATCTAGTTCCACAGTGAGACGCTGGTAGAGAAAGGGTGACTCCGAGGTGAACAATAGGGAGATGCACTGGACGGTGCATCTGCGGTCATACCGACCGCCCCGAGCACAGAAGTTGCCCTGAAGAAAGTAGGTCTTGGAATTCCGGTTTCGCTCGACACTCATCGGCTGCTTTCAAACCGGTTACCGGGTTTCAAAGTAATGCCGTAGATGTACTGGGAAGTAAACTTCCGCTATCGTCAGTAGATTCGATCATGTTGAAGCAATAGGAGTAAGGGGAGTGGGGGTGTAGAGCAGTAGGAACAGTAGTAGTACAATACTCGCTAACCTAATTCATACTAGCGCGTTTGCGTTACGCCCTCCGCACTGTTGTCAGCTTGGTTAAGCAATTTAAGTGATTTGAATGAACCAATTCTTCAGTACAGCATCACATACTGAATGCAAGGTAAAAAAGCCAACTGACATTTTCCCGTTTCAGATTGAAGACTTGATTAGTAGAGAATCCTCGAGCATTTCGACGCCTTATCATCTCCATAATTAACAGAGTCTTCCTACGTCTACTCGTCGAGCTTGTCACAAGGAGAATCGGTGGTACCCAGTGCTGTCCGGTGAAGCGAGAGACTATTTCTGAATCGACAAAGTCCTACGACCTTGTCAAGGAAGACGACAATGTATCTAGTGTATGCAGGATTCAACTATTCCAATTCCACCAACTTTGCCTCTGGCATTGGCAATTTTGTTGCAGATCGTTCGCTCGTATGGGATTGGCTGCGAGAGCATGGTGCTGCATTAACAGAATGGCTAAAACAACCACGTAGGTTCTCCTGACTCTAATTGCGACGATGAGCATTGGTTTGACTGTTGGAATACGAGGTCATATGGGGCATAGAGTATATTGTATATGGGGTTGAAGCTATCTAGAAACTCCGAAGGAAGGAAAAGGTGGAAGGAAGGTCAAATACCCTGAATCCCCTGAATCCACTAGCGCCGGATGAATGCGGAGATTACCAACCAAATCACACCTGAAATTCCAACATTGACTACTTGAGGCCATGGACGCTAATGGCTAGATAATAGATATATTAGCGCTCATCATGGCCTGGTGGATTACGTTCATAGTTGTTGTGATACTACTCTTCTGTATCGGCTTTAGTCCTGCGGGAATTGGTGCAGGTTCGTGGAAGACTTTCTTTTGATTTGTCGAGATGCTCACCATGATCAGGTACACTCGCTGCAGCATTTCAGGCTTGGGCCTATGGCGGCTTCACACCAGCTGGAGGTATCTTTGCTACGCTCACTTCGTTGGGCATGCTTGGTTATCTTAGGCCCCTTGAAGTTATCGCAGGGGCAATAATTGCGACGGTAGTCACGTCGATTGTATGGGCTTGCGGCGTGGGACAATAGATCAGGAAGGTCTGCACTGATACGTATGCAGCGGAAATTTTGAGCTGTGTTGAGACTGAACGCTTCCACGCGTTGACATCTTTTTCTTCTACCATGATGTTTCCCCATTGGCAGTAGAATAACCAGAAGGTAGAACTTACCTTGGCGACCTGACAGAGTGAGGGAGTCTTATCCGCACTCGAGATTTGAAGCGCAAACATGTAAGCCAAGCAAACGAGGGATTTTGAGAGAAAAAAAGATTTCACCCGAGTGCAATATATTCATGCGAAGAACATCGCTCGAGTCCTAATTGTCGACCTCGCCCATAGATCTAGTTATGGCTCCCTTCCCTCCAGGTCCGGCTCTCCTCCATGCTTATGCGCCACTGGCCTTCTTATACCGTCTAACATTTTCGAGTCGAGCCTTGATGAGTGGGTGTACTGTTCAAGATCGGCTCTATGGAAGGAGATTACTACCTACCACATGTTCTAGATGAACACGCAAAGTGAACCTCGGATCGGCTATACGCGTCGAATCCACACTCAACCGATTTATCTGACGGCTTCCATGACATAACATGTGGGGATATGGCTGGTGCAACTAACGGTTTCGCTTACTGGATTCAGGACAAAATTGGCCGAGTGATGAATTCGAGACTCTGGTTTATATGGGCATCCCCGATCTCAGTACTGCAGTAATCTTTCTTGCTGCTGTAAAGTGTTGTTATAAGGTAAGTATACGAGAGAAAGTTCTTGATAAAGCTTAACAAATTCTATAAGGCTCTCCTATTGTCTCCGTGGAATCCCACGAAAGCATCTGTATCCTTGCTTGAACAAACGAAATGCTCGAAATTTCTCTATTCTCCTGAACTCGCACCGATCACCAAAGCTCTTTTAGCAGCCAAGGAGGACCTTCGTTGCTTCCAAGTCCTATCCTTTGAAGAGATGCTTCTAGCAAATGCAGAGCCGTATCCTTATGATTATACCTTTGATGAGGCAGCTCGAAAACCCATTCTCATTCTCCACTCCTCCGGCTCGACCGGTATACTGTTCGATGGCTAGGTATGTACAAAGCTCATATTCTCTGCAGGACTGCCCAAGCCAATTTTCATGACTCATGGCACATTTGCCACTATGGACAATGACCGCTATCTACAGAAGGTAGAGGGCCGCAAAGGCCTGGATTTCACAATCTGGGACTTCAAGCGCAGCGGAAAATACTACATATACCGCTTTTCCAGTTGAGTGTCCAACTTATGGCTTTGAAAATTGGCGATTCTCACATGTGGCAACACATAGTTAGCAGGTTTTATCGCAACCATAAGTAAGCCGTACACAGTTATAGTCATTTCCGCAACGACTACTGACGCAAATCTAGTTGTCCCTATCTTTTCTGAAGCCTGTGCACCGGTTCTAGGGCCTGTACACAGACCAGCAAATGGTCATTTAATGTCACCACTTGAAAGCTCTTTCATCCCACCTTCAATCATCGAACAGTTACTGTAGGAGCCTGAAGGCCTGAATAACTTCAAGGATTTAGAACGGGTAGCATATACAGGTGGTTCACTGTCGCCCTTCGCTGGAGATCTCTTGAGCAATATCATTGACATCTGCCCAATTTTTGGCGTAACAGAAACGCTTCCAATCCAGCAACTGGTTCCGTTAAGAGAGGACTGGGCCTATATCGAATGGAAACCGTGTCGTAAGCTTGAGTTGCAGCCGTAGGAGGATGGAGCGTATGAACTAGTCGTACTCAGTGATGACAGCACAGAAAAAATGTCAGGTTTAAACCACAACTTTCCACATACCAAGAAATGGCACACTGAGGATCTCTTCAAACCGCACCAACCAAACCAAATCTGTGGCGCTTTCATGGCCGGATAGACGATACACTGGTCTTATCCAACGGCGAAAAGTTCAATCCAGTCTCAATGGAAGCCCTAATACAGGGGCATCCGCTTCGTATGAGGGCCCTTGCAGTTGGACAAGGTAGATTTCAGGCAGCCTTGTTACTTGAACCTCAGCCAGACACCAACAGAGCATCGCTTGTAGAGGAGGTCTGGCCACTTGTGAAACAAGCGAATCTCTTAGTCTCTGGGCATGGTCAATTAGCTCGAACCAAAGTTGAAGTTACGAATGCTGGCAAGCCTTTCCAACATGCCGGTAAAAGCACGGTCGTGCGCAAATTGACGGCCAACAACGCTGGCAATGCTGACATCTACAACCTTGTCAACCCTCATCCGATAGTGTGGGAGTCATTGCTCGGAACACTACAGAGCCATCTTAGGCATCAAGTGAACATTGTCTCGCCTCGAAACTGGATAAACAGCTTGTTGAAGCTCGACGTCCTCGACAGCTCAGAGCTAGCAAGGCGCCCTGCTTTGAAACTGCTCGAAATGTTTGAAGAGATCGAGAATGGTAAAGGGTCTTTGGCTTTTGATGCGGAGCACGGTATCCGAGCCAGCAAAACAATGGCCACATTGGATACTGTGAATCCGACGTGGATGAACATTTGGCCAGAGCAATGGAAATTCTAAGCGCCTGAATCTTGATGTAACATCTCAGACCCTCCATGAAGCCGCTTAAGTTATTCATATGGCTTCAATGTTTCCACACTGATGGAAGCAAAGATATTGTACGACGTGATGGAATAAAAGTCGAAAAACGTCAAAAAATAATAGGCTATTTATCCTTTCTAATAGCATTTGACCGGTAGCTGTGCCTCTAGCTGAACCTGTGAAGTCTCTTTATGGGATGCATTACCGGTCTAGGAAGAGAAGCGTGAAATCCTTGCCCATGCTAGTATTACGCATTGCAAAAGATGGATATCAACATGCTCGTCTCCTTTAGCTCGCACGAACGGACTCTGGAAGAATGGAAAAATCTCTTAGTAGCGACCCATCCACGCTTTGAGCGGGGGAGCGTGCACAGTGTTTGAAGTCAGCCAAATACGCTTCTCGATGTAGCTTGGGCTGGATCTTGGGGAATGTGTCGAAACATGGCTTGATGGTAAGGAGAAAAGCTCGAGACGCCACTGCGGATAGAGTAGCACCTCGTCAATTCCCTAACCTCGTACCACCGTTCCTCCCAACTGTCGATTCCCCACTGTCTTGCAATCTCTGTAAAAACCCCGGCATTCTCCAAAAGACATCTTACGGTACCACCCTCACCGCAGCTTTCCATCTCCGTAACAGCTAAACTATAGACACTTGGTTACCCAGCTACAACCCGACCCTTCAGCACTCTCCTGGCAGCGCTGGGATCTTGTGCCTCCTCGTGGCTTGGGTCACCCATGGAGAGCGAAGCTATGTAAGTCCAGCCCATAGCTGTGGACAATACTTATGATCAGGATCCTAAGTGTGTCTCGTGGACGAGTTTAGGTGACAATCAAAGCGCGTGATGCGGATTGGGAGCGGGTTCGGGCATTGGAGTAGATGGTAAAGGCGTTTGGTTGTGCGACGTAAGAGAGTAATGAAGGAACGCGTGTGTTGCTGCTGGTCTGGAATTCTGACCATTTGCAGGCTACGCCATTAAATCAGGTTGAAGCAGCCTCTGCTCACATTAAAGGTTCGAAGGGTAAGCGGAAGAAACCTTTGATGATTATTGTTTTTGAGCGGTCGAGAACGGCTCGTTTTAACGTGCTCACCGTCTAAATCTATGTCTATATAGGGTCTCTCTATGGAGAAATAGCACCTATGTATCTCATCATATGCTCTACAGCAAAACGCCGTTTATCAGAACCAGTCTCCATATCTTCCCAACCCTGGAGTGTTCTCCGCAGTGAACTCATCGTTAAGTGCCTCAGTTCTGTTGAAAAGGTCCGCAGTCTCCATTCCTCTCATTCGCTCTTGCTCTACTCGATTCCAATCCCAAGAATCATCTCGAGCACGTGCTGGGAGTGAAGAATCCGCAAGATCCTCAGCTTTGCCCAAGGCAGCGTCTTGGATAGTCTCAGGCACTAGAACACTTGACTCGACTCCGGATGGTGGTGAGGTAGCGACAGAAGGTGTCTCGTGGTCCACAGGTTTTGGCGGTAGCAATCCTGCATTCTGCAGTATTCTTTCAGGAGGTATTGTGAGGCGGCCTTTCTTGAACACGTATTTGGCAATGCCGGACGCGAAAATAGCAGGGTGTGTCGCTCTCGTAGTGCTCCCACTGACAGCGTCTCCATTGCTTCCATCGCCTGCTGCTTTCTTTGCCTTGACCTTCTTCCAGAGCTGCAGCGTATACCCCTTTGGCTCGACTGCTCTTTTTTTGACAAAGTGACTAATAATATATATCCATTTCCGATCCCACGAAAGTATCCGCGTCCATATCTCGAAGCCTTCGAAAGGTTTGATCTCCTTCTTAAAGTTGCAGCTCACACCACCTAGCATAATGCCCACACTCCCTTTTCCCTCCTTGGCCATGTCAGCCTTTGTCTTGGCCATCCCCTTACCGCAGAGTCGAACAACCGCGTTCATGCGAGCAACGTCAAAGTCGGCAAAGTAGGTGCTGTTGGACTTGTGAAAGTTCCAATCGCACTCTAGAGGAGAGTTATAAGAGGAGGTAATCATAGGTTGGAAGAGAGCGGCTGGCCCGGCTTTTGAGATTGGTTGGCGGCGATTAGCAAGAATTTGGGTGAACAAGCCATTGAGAAGTCGAATCTGTAGGAGGATTAGTACTGGGTCGAGATCATATCCACAAGGTGGACTCTCTTACATGCCAGGCACACGGTAGGTTCTTGAGATTGAGGAGAGCAAAGATAATGGTAAGAAGTCTCCATATGCCACCTGGGCTAGAGAAACCTAGATACTTGCGCAACAGCGTAAGGTAGGTCTGGATAGCCATGGTACAGCTCGAAATAAGAACAGACCAGCAGAGGAGTTTGCTTTGTCAGTCAGAAGTGCCAGGAGCACATTCGGTCTCTCTTTTAGCAGCGGGAAGAGAAAGGAACAACGAGTAATCTAGGGTCCCAATAAAAGAAAGGTTCGGAGCATCAAAGCTTCCGTCAAAGTAGGCCTATCCGCCAGAAGGGCAGGCAACATAACGGGCGTACCTGAAGCGTATCAAGCCATCAATCGGACGTTGTTTTCCCCTTGGGCCGAGGCATCTTTTTCAGCCTTGCAAGGAGCTTAGATATTAAGGGCAGGACTCGGACTGACAGTCACCGTCAGAACGTAGGATGAGAAATGGTAAAATGGAATTTGGCAGGGCACATAGGACTACTTGAAAGATCTTAATGGTATCTGCATACTCAGACAAAGGACAATGTCCCAAAGTAATGTTCTGAGTCGCTATCCAACACCATGACAAATGCCGATAGCTTCAACCTCATATCTCTTCATCTTCCTCCTGAACGGCCGCTGCCTTGCCGTTCCCATTGAGTTTCCGCAACTGTATGTCATCTTGCCCAGACATTGCTATAGCCTGTCGCCCCGTGTCGGACGACTCCAAGAACTCCCGGAGTCGCTTCTTGCCCTCTTCCACCGCTTGCTGTGACGCCGCATTCGCCATCTGATACATTGGGCCCCAAAGATTGAGCGTGTAGGTAACGTAGGCGCCAACACCAACCAGAATTAGGAATATGAAATATACAGGGTTCCGCAGCACTGTGAACTGTTAAGATGGAAGGCTGCCATGCGATGCTCTAGAACCAGCTTACCTGCTACAATCTCGTTCCATCCAAGAGCCAGAAGCAGTCCGTAAAAATACAGAGGCACTTGAGTCATACCTCCAATAGCACTCCTCTTCGCTTCAACGTACACACCATCAGCTGTTTTCTTAAAACGGACAGTGACGTCTTGCTTCTTCGCATCACTAAGGATCGTCATCTCCTCTTCTAAGCTTTTGCCTTCTTCTTCATCAACACCACCGATAGGGGTAAGGTCCTCTTCATCGGCAGGGGTCACGGATGGCGGGGCGTTACCGATCCAATCATCGAGAGGCGGAGGAGACGACGTGTGGGATGATTGAAATCGGGAGAGCAGCGGAATCAACGTCAAGGTTGATTCTCGAGCCTTGGTGTACATTCCCTCAATATCATCCGTGGGCCGCCATATTCTGGGAACACCCGCTTCGTCGTACCTAAATTTGTCCTCGAAATTTTCGCGAAGTTTGAGAAGCAGGTTTCCTTCCATCATTTCCTCCTCAATCTTCGCCCGGAGAACGCCCCATGATTTTCGACGTAATCTCCATAATCCCACGTCTACCTCTTCTGAACTGGCGTCGAAGCTTCTCGCCCTGTCCGTGAATCTTCGTTCTGCCTCCTGAACAGTCTTGATGAAGACGCTCCATATCCGATCCCAGATCCCGTTCTCGCTTGGCTTTTCGCCTGTCTCGGGCGCTCCTGATCCACCTCGGCCAGATCCCAGTGCGTTGAATTCCACGCCTATTGATTCTCCCAGACGTGATCTTACCCATCGCTCAACGCGCGTTGCTAATCGTCGCATTTCTTCCCGCCTTAGTCTTCCACTGACCTCTGCTAGGTCCTTTTGGAAAAGTGACATTTCTTGCTTATAGTTACTCCAGGGCGCTCCCTCAACCAGCACGCTCTTAGCCTCCTTCTCATACCTTGTCAAAGCAGCCTTCTTCTCACGCTCGACAATCTCGGCAAAATCGTAGCTCGCACCCTTCTTCTGCCCAGATTTGACAGCAGCACTCACTGCTTCGCTGAATCTGCTTACACCCGACTTGTGGGCTGCAGAAAGCTGTCCGAGGAAGAGTGCCTTTAGTCGCCCGTCAATCTTACCCTCAAGCTCGGCCTTTTTACGCGCAAAGACACCTTTGTGATATCTGCTCGCTTCAGTCTCAAAACTCTTGACAGTCTTCATCCTTGCTGTACGCATAGCAGCCCCTAATCCTCCGAGAACCTCCGGCGCACCACGACGAATCCCTTCAGCTTGCTTGTTCTCAAATGGTATGATAGTTTCGTCGAAGCTAACTAGCACCTCGCGCGAAATTTCATCGCATCGGAACTGCGCCATCAGCTCTTGTTGTGTAGGCAGATCTAAGTCTTTGTTATTCACAATGGCATCCCAAACACCCTCAGCGTAGATAGAAAACCCGTCCGCTGGTATCCGACGGTGGTACTCGGGGTAGAACATCCCCCCATCAAGTTCTTGATCTCCCTTCAGGGGATCTCTCCTTGGATCTCTGTGGCCTTCTCTAAACCTTGTGCTGAGCTTAGCTACTTCCGAAACGAATCGTTCCGGTTGTAAGATTTTGTGCGGGAGAGCTGCAAAGGCGAAGTCGAAGTAATCTTCAATTTTGGACTTCTCCATACCCGGGGGCTTCGATAGCCCCGACCATATGCGTGTGAGATCTTGTATGAGTGTGTTGCGTAGGTTTTCCAGCGGAGTAGTTCCCAAGTGATCTCGGATAACGAAGAAAAGAAGTGATCGAATGTTTGACCTGCGCCGGTTAGCACCAGCAACAATATATAAGCAGTCATGGTCCTACTTCTTGTCTTTCAAGAAGAGCTCCAAGTTAACCTCGAATACCACTTTGAGAAGACCCATATTTGCGCCTTGATATAGCCCGACTTGGTGTTCCCAAATATTCACTATCAGGACCTCACTGGTAGCCAACGCAAAAAGTGCGCTTTTCCTCTCAAAGTCTTGGTCTTCTCCTCTTTCCCTGCCGTCCGTCCCTTCTACATCCATGATCAAAATGTTGTCCGCCATCTTGCTCTTCGTGATCTCGGAATGATCTTTCTTGTTCCTCGACATCCATATACCTTTCGTGGTCTGCTTCCGCTCTGTCTCAGACATGACCCCAAATTCCGTCCCGAACAGGTGATTCAGCAGTGTCGACTTTCCGGTTGATTGGGAGCCGAAGACTGAGATGAGGTGGTAATTGAAGCCAACATGGTTGACCTTCTCGAATGATAGGTAATTTGGCAGACCAGCACTAGATTTAACAAAGAATTGTCAGTAGGGTCTCCGTAAAACTGCTGGGACTCCTTACTTGAATTCTTGATCCTCGTTGATAACCTGAATGCCATGCTCGTATTGCTCCTTCGTAGGATTCTCCCCCACATTTGCGAAATGGCCGTTGACCGTCATAACGGAAGGAGCTGCAGGATGTCTGCCACTGTTCGAAGGGCGATGGTTCTCTTTCCCAATACGTTGCGGAGAATCAACGGCGTTCATGATGCAGCAGTGATCAGGGAGCAAGGAAAAAGTCTTGCGAGCAAGGAAAGCATGTGACGCAGAAGGCGTAGAATCACCGGGGGTTTTGATGGTCTGCTGCTGGAAAATAAATTTCCTTTTCTAAGATGGCGTCGAGACAATAACGGAACTCCGTGGATTTGAGACTCGGACAAGCTAGACTGAACTAAGCCGTAAACAGTAAGCTTTCCTGCAATTTACTCGAACAATTACACGGAAGCATTCGACGTCATATTCGAGATACGGACTACATAGGTACTCACCATTGATATCTCGTTTTGAACGATCCCAGCAGCACCCCATTTTTTATTGAGCTCCCGCTAAGGAATCGCATCATTCCCTCTGTACAGATACCCTCACCTCGCACACTGTCTCAAGAACTTCGGTCTGTTTGTTGAGAAGGTTGACTTCCTATCATACATAGCTTTCTTGAGCCATCTGTTTACTAGATTGCTAACTAGCTTATGCTATTAATTCAACTCACCCTAAGCTTAGAAGACCATCATTACTGAGGATGTTCAAAAAGAAGCCAAATGTCCGTCTACCTGGTTGTCTTGTCGCACTAACTACTTACACTGTGCAAGATCAAACCACTGTCGCCGCTCCGCTCATCAGACCGACGCAAAGTTGCAGATCAGATTATTGCTAATTTCAATATTGAGGCACTTGTCAATGGAAATGATGAAAAGACCGAGGATGGGCAAGCGTCAGCCGCCCTTGGTCTTGGCGCTTTGCGAAACTCCCTACTCCCAGATGGCTCTCTATCTGCCAGATTCACGACAACAGCTGGGCCAAATTTGAGCCCAGTGTCAGGGACGGTATATGTTGGTATTCACCCAGGACAGGAGCAGCGAGTGTTGTGGCTCAAAATCGAAGAGAGGTTAATCCCAACCGGTTAGTTGCCGTGAGGAGCTGTTATCACGTCAAGCTCACATCCTACTCTTAGTCTACACGTTATGGAAACATCCAAGACTTGTGCCTTTGCTCCACACTCCGGACTTTGTCCTGCAGAAGCTACGTGGTGGGGCTGATTTGATGACCCCTGGCCTGGCACGTGGGCCACCTTTTCCATCAAAAGCTACAAATGATAGCATTGTTGCCATTGCGAGCCTGGAGAAACCAAGTGTACCAATGGTGGTTGGAGTGTGTGTAATCGACGTTGTATCTTTGCAGCGAGTGCGAGGCGCGAAAGGACCTGCTGTGCGGGGTGAGCACTGGGATGGCGACGAGATCTGGGCCTGGAGCCAAGGTGGCAAGCCAGGTGGAAACTCACCAGACCATATCGATGGATGGGACGTGGTTGAAACTGAGCAGTTAGACCAAGGGGTGAATGATCTTTCCATAGATAGTCTCGAGGACGGAACAGAAGGTGGTGTTTCACTTGATAATGGCGCTACAAAACAGCCAACAGACAACAACTATAACGGAAATGTTGCTGGCGAGGAAGGTCTTCCATATGAGGAGGTGCCTATTGAAGACAAAGAACTAACCACGAAAGGTAGTGCTCTCGTCACTGAATGTCCTCTTGGTATACTAGCTTACAAAGCCATGCAGAGATCGACGATGCCTTCTGGAACGCCTTTCTGTATGCCATGCATCATGAACAAAACAAAAACAAAGAAGACCCCTATCATGGAATTAAATTCCCAATAAACCAATCACTTATCATCTCTGATTTCGTACTCCCATACTTACCGATTTTTTCTCCAGTCCAAATAGCTTCATTCCACATAAAGAAAACAAGCTGGAAAAATGCCAAGAAATTCATCAAAGCCCTTGACAAAAAAAACATCATAAAATCAAAGGACCGTAACGGAGGTGAAACGGTTGTTGTGGATATCGACTTTAACAATCTGGCCATAACCAACTTTGTGCCCTATAAATTACCCAAGAAGAACACTGTTGATGCAGACTCAGGTGGAGGCGGCGAGGGAAACGCCACCTCAGCTGGTATTTCGCCTGGTGATGACTCGATAGGACAACGACTTCATAAGATCAATCTATACCGGCCCAAGGAGCAGCTCTCGCCCATTTTCCAAGCGTCTAATGCGAGCGTCAAGGCACTTTATCTTCCACAAGAGCTACGTCCAATTATTACGTCTTACCTCGAATCCGAGCGTCTCGTATCCGACACTAATAAACGTTTGGTGAACCTCGATCCTGTCCTCGCTAACGCGGTGTTCGACGGGAAATCCTCATTGGATCGTGAAGTCCTTGCCAAAGGAACCGTACCAAGAGATGCTTTGATCGATCGGATTCTAGAGAGCTGCTCGCCGTTCTGGGCGATCACGCGTAACGACGAGACTAGGGAAACTGTTAAGGCCAAAACAGGGAAGGCCCCTAAAGTCCAGATCATCCTCGAGACACGGTCAGGCAATAAGAAGGTTACCAAGGTATCTGGTGTGGAGGCTTTCTACGTCAACCCACATACCTTGGGCGAGGAGCTGCAAAAAGCCTGCGCAAGTTCGACAAGCGTCAACCAGCTGATGGGAAGTAGTCCCAGGAATCCCGTTCAAGAAATCATGGTTCAAGGTCCGCAAAAGGACGTTGTGATCAAAGCGTTAGAAAAAAGGGGGGTCAATAAGCAATGGATCGAGATGGTGGATAAAACGAAGGGAAAGAAGAAATGAGCTCCTTTAGAAGTCTTTTAGCAGAATAGCGATGTGAAAATGGATGGATCATTAGCTGTATAAAGTGTACTCCAAACCTAAGGTAGATAGATAGAGATTGAGCTGTTCCTGTCCATAAAATCTCGTATGCCGAGGACTCGCTTCGAAAGCTGACGTCACATTACAGCTCTCTTCCGTCCATTCCCCGGACCAGGAACCCTTACTCCGATTACCCATTGTACCAGCAATCTTACATGTAGAGTCTTTTTGCAGCTTTCTGCTCACCTCCAACACTCGGTGAGCGGTTTATCGACAGCAAAGAGCTGGTGCGCGGCGACTACTTCTGACCCTGCCCGCAAAGTACGTTTCTTCCGGCACGCGATGAAGATTCTTACGAAGGAGGAAGAGCAGGCTCACTACAAGTGGGACCCCCTTCGCCTAGATACGTCTTATACTCTTGATGCTGATAATTATAGTGCAACCCTGAAGGGTGGTATCGGCGGCGGCCTGGCCGGAGCTCTCGTCGGTGCTCTAGGTGTTTACGGCGCAACAGTGCGATACCCCGCGTTTCGACAATTGACTTTACCACTGAGAGTCTTCCTCATCACATCTGCTGGGACCTTTGCTGGTACGGATATCTTCTTTCTGTGTTGCCGGTAATAATAGGAGGGACTACGAGATTATGCCCTGCATAGCTTTGGCACGTGTGCATCGCGATGATGAGCTTGGACTAGCTTGGTGGTCAGGCTGGCATGAGTGCGTACATAAAACTCTATCAAGAGATTGTAGCAGAACATATGCTAGGTCTTTTGTCCAGCCAGGTGGAAGCGCGCCTCCGATCGCAGTAGAGAGGATGGAATCGGCTACGGCATGAAGCCGATGGCTAATGAGATAGTTGTTTTCTAGCTATTATCTCCGCCGACAGATACTCCCGCGCCTTTGAGGCCTCCCGCCACCCCGACGAAGGCTACAAAGACGAGGCGGAAAGACAACGAGCGGATATAGAATCACGGAAACCGGGCTTCCAAAAATTTAAAGCCTGGGGCAAAGAGAATCGATACCCCATCGTTGGTGTATCATGGGTCGCTTCGATGGCAATCGCATTAGGGATCGTCGGACGAAGTCCACACCTTCCCACATCCCAGAAAATTGTCCAAGCTCGTGTCTACGCCCAAGGACTTACACTGGCAGTCTTGGTGGCTACAGCTGCGTTTGAGATTGGGGACAGAGGCCGAGAGGAGGGGAGATGGGAGACCGTCAAGGTTATAGATCCGAATGATCCAGAGCATAAGCACTTGGTGGACAAGAAAATTCACCATGAGCGTTACGCTGGAGAAGATTTATGGAGGGGTATGGTTCTTATATATCGCCCCAATACTACGTTTGAGCTCGATTCGGGTACTGATACTGCATAGATATGATCGAGACTGAGGAGAGAAAGATAAAAGAGCGGGAAGCTGTAGTAAAGGAGCAGGAGGAAAAGGATGCCAAAGCTGGGAAGGTTAGATATAAGAAAAAGGAACATCACGATGACGAGAAGAAGTCGGAGAAGAAGGACGAAGGCAATGAGAAGAAGGATGGCAAGAAGTGATGTGAGAAGACGCTTTACAATCTTTTTGGTTTTGTCCTCCGCTGACCATGACTGTGGTATGCAAAGTCCTGTGTATTTTGCGAAGCACTGATACGTGGACTGCCCTACTGTAGATATCACCTTCGAATGCTCTGTTTATAGCATGCATGGCACCTCAAGCGTGATGTTCTCGCCCCAAAACGGGAATTCAAATACATTGTGCGACCTATGGTAATCAATTACAGGCGGGTCGCACCAATGCAATGCAGCAAACCCTACCTAACTACCTAGGTAGGTACTTATGCAAATCACAAGCGCTTACAGTAGCCGCTCCCTCGGCGCGCGTCACATTCTGGAACGAACCCAACATGTCGACCTCCCTTCCCATCTACTTTAGGTCTTCTGTAACTCGCGGTTTCAGCAAATCATAGCTACAATGGCTACCTTTTGTTGGGCTTATATTATTATTAATCTCGTCCCCTTGGTCTTGACTTACTTACAATGCTACAATCCTAGTCGGCCGTTTCAAGCACCAGTACTTCAAGCAAACAACAATGCACTCACTCGTGTCTACATTCAGAGATATTGAGAATGTTTTTCAGAATGCCATGTACAGTGCTGATCCACCATTCAATGTCAACACCACCTCCTTCGCGATAGAGGTGACGGCTGCTGAACAAACCTTGTGGGGACACTATTACACGGCACCCTTACTGGGAAACTACACTGATTCTGAACCCACCCGTGTTAATCCTAGCACAGCATTTCGTATCGCCAGTATCAGTAAGGTTTTTACCGTTCTTGCTGTTCTTTTGCAAGAGAAAGCCGGTCATCTGAGCCTAAGAGACCCTATTACGAGTTACATCACAGATTTGAGAAGTGATAAGAACGATGAAGGAATTAGGTGGGAAGACATCACGCTTGAATCACTAGCAAGCCAGCTTAGCGGTATTCCAAGGGAATGTGGGTTGCCCTGGCAGACGTGTCTATGTACTGCACTCTAACACTCTGAATAGATGGTCAAGATGACCTGACCGACGAACTGTCTGATAATGATTGGGGCTTTGACGATCCTATTGCTATTGGGCTTCCTCCAATCCATGACAACGACACGGCACAATGCGCGACAAATCGTCAAACAGCTAAGCCATGTTCCAGAAAAGGTACTTTAATAGGGTTTTTACTCAAAGCTCCGAAGAACAAGCTACTAACTGTGTAAGAAATCATCAATGGTTTTAGAAGTAAGCCTCAGATGTTTGCGCCAAACGCTAAAGCGACCTACTCAAACGTAGCTTTCATAATGCTTGGTATTGTTCTTGAAAATATTACGGGCAAGTCGTACGAAGACTTAGTCAATTCTCTTTTCTTTCAGCCTCTAGGCATGCAAAGCTCCACTCTCAGGAAGCCTAGAGATTCCAATGGCATAATCCCTCACATGAAGAACGACTGGGGAGCTGATCTTGGGGCATATGACCCGTAGGGCGGAGTCTTTTGTCACCTGTGTTGATTATATGCTGACATCCCTACGACTAGTACTGGTGGTCTTTACTCGTCTTCATCAGATCTCTCGATCTTTCTCCGCTCTATAATGACCCATGGAATGCTGGATATCCCAACGACTAATGCTTGGTTGAAACCCCATTCGTACTCTTCGAGCATAGACTTTGCGTACGGCATGCCGTGGGAGATTTTCCGTACAACCAGTCTTCTCTCCGATAGCGATCGTATAATGGATCTAATTACGAAATCAGGAAGTTTGAGCGGATACGCATCACGCATAATTATAATCCCTGAATACAATATAGGTGTAACAGTACTAGTCGCTGGTGATGGTAAGGCCAAGGGATGGATAGAAGAACTAGTAATGTCGAAGCTGATCCCAGAAGTCGAAAGCGAGGCGAGGTGCAAGATGAGAGACAAGTACGCAGACACGTACTATGCTCCAGCATATCTAGGGGTAAACTCATCCGTGAAGATCGATCTGGATGGTGCATCTGGCCTCGTTTTAACATCATGGATCTCCAACGGCACCGACTTCCTATATCAGTATGCAGCATTATCCATGAGCGCCGAAAAAGGGAGAGCGCAATTAGTGCCCTCCAACATAGGAAGAGGCTCTTCCGCGGAAGTCTGGAGAGTAATGTTCGCAACACCAGATACAAGAACGGGAAGAGCTATGGAAAATTGTCTGATTGACGATCTTGACTCTATGATGTACGGAGGGCGAAGTCTGGAGGAATTTGTGTTTCATCTGGGTGAGGACGGTGTCGTGGAGAGTGTTGAGCTTCCTGCTTTTCGGATCACGCTACAGAAGGGTAAGATTAAAGAGGAGGGTAGAGGATATAGGGACAGGTTCCTCGGTTTTATGAAGCCACTCGGTCTCTTTTGACTCCCGCATGCGGTCGCGGATGGAACAGAACATGCTCGTTGGTTACAGACATGAGAATTCGACGGTATGGTAAGTGCATTACCGCTGGATTTCTTGAGCCTACTTAAAAGACTGAAATGAATTCTGTACTCGTAGCTTACCTGTGGTTCGGTCACTGACAAACCGCTCTATTCTCTAAACTGACAAATCTAATGTTTTGTGTATTCACTTATGCCTTACAACCCAGTACAACCCTTTAAACATGGTTTTGGAGCGGAATTCGGAAAGGTCTTATCTTGTTTATGGACCAGTCGCTCCAACGACAAATAGGGCCCATTCGACTAGCCATCTCTAGAAACGATAGACTCACCTGATGAGCTCTAAAACTTTGAATCGCATGGACACGATGTATCGTGCACTTCGTCATGAAATCTGTAAGCTTTCCAGAGTCAAGCTTGAGAGTGTTACCTGCCTTTTACGGGTGTATTATTCAGCATCACCCTGTCATATGTTCTCGCCATACAGAAACAACTTAGTCGTTCCAGCAGCTGGGCCCCTAGGTCTCTACCGTCGCTAAGTGCAACACGTACATTCGATGTCCAGTTTCCTCGCCCCTCACTCTGTGCAAGTCCCCAAGATGCTTAGATGGGTTTGAATTCGGGTAAAGGCAAGCGAGGCTAATGCTTCTATAACTGCAAATGATTGGCCGTACCCTTGGCTAAGTATCATGGCAGTCTCGCAAAGCTCGGATTGCGGTATTGATGAGTCTCGGAAGGCGAGATTTGGCTCTAAACACTGTACAATCGATTCCTGGCTCGTTGCACCAGCCTCGCAGTGCTCAAACCTTTGTTACTGGCTAGCAGCTAGCAAGAGTACTTAAAGAGTTGTTTTATGATATTTGAAACATCTGATAAAGTTTTCAAAAACATCTGAGATAGCTTCAACGTAACAAAAGGAGACGGAAGGATGCACCTGGATTGTTAGCCCGACTCTTTGGCTACGCCAATCGCCGAACGGAACTCCGCGTGATTTCGAGAACGCTCTAATTGCTTTTCGGTCTGTCGATCGAGAAAGCTTTAACGCAGCCGACCTGTAGCTGGATGGCCTTTATTGTATCTCCCGTAAGTCGAAAAAGCGAGAAATCTCAAGTATTTGAAAATCCTTCATAGAATACTCCAGAGCACCCGCTGGCTTTATCATAGCCCCTGCAGTCGGGACAGTGGGTCTCTTTGAGCCGGGTGGTCTCGCTTTTTGGTGAAAGGAGGATAGCAAGTATGTTTGATGCAATTAGAAGACAACCATGAAAAAGGCTACCGCAGGACTTTCGTTGGGTTTGGCGGGTAGGTCAATCTTTGCTTTGACAGCGGCCCGAGCAGAACCGGTTGGAGTGGTAGGCATTATACTTTTCTTGAATGGGTTATTGCAAATTGAGCACAGATTTAGATCTTCCATCGCGACCGAGTACGTGCTAAACAAAGGTCTCGTGTCGTAAATCGATTATGGTAAATGCGAAGGCCCTGAAATGGAACGAGTATTATGGAAGTCGAGATAGACTGTGGAAGGAAGAAAGAGTTGATAAGATAGGATATAAAAAGGAGGAAGAAAGAAAAGTGGAGACACCAAGCCAAGGCAAACCTACAGGTGGGTTTGATTTGCTGTGAATAAAACCCATACCCCCTGGGGAACCACTCACTCTCACAATTTGCACTTTCCCCCGAAGTGAACAACGATGCCTTCACCGCAATCTCAGCGCTAAAAAATCTCGAGCTAGGTTTTTATGGAGCTCGATTTGTTTGAGAAGGATGGGAGGATGGTGAGAGCTCGTCCGCTCTCAACATGGACACACTAGTAATTCATTCCAACTCGACAGAACCTACGCCCTCGCACCTTAGCAATCCCATCTCATCAAGCCAACCACACCTAGCAGACACACAACCACAAACGGCACACTCCCAAATTCCAAGACCTTTGGAGTCTTCCATACAATCTTATCCCCATAATCAACCAACCATATTCGCTCCAAGCGCTTTTCAAAGACATGAAAGCGCAGTGCCTGCGACTGTGCAAATCACGCAGCTCGGTTTACCTGATGGACTGAGCAAAGCTTTCTTCACGACAAGGGTCCAGTCTCTGCAACCGCAACAATACAAAGGAGTGCAGAGAGTATAACACGCCTAGAGTACAGATTCCCTATCCCTAAGAGCTTCAGGCGACACAACCACAAAACAGCAGCACGTGATAGTAATGCTGTGCACCCTTCTCCTTGCGAAATACCCCCCGCTTTCGCATCATCTCTCTCTTTTCAATATTACACCCTTCTCCTCCCTCTTCCCCCCTCATCATGAAGCATTTTCCCTCTCATTCATACACACAATGCTAGACGTGACATACGCGCTACACTTCTGTAAAGCTCATCACAGCTACCTTTGACGGCCTCTCGGATGATATCTCTACCCATAACGAGGAGTTTCGGAGGTGGCGATGGTTGGGCTTAGGAAATTGGTTGGTATGGGGGTTGGTACTATTTCTTCTGCTAGATAGGTACTGCCATCATCATTCATTCAGTTTTTAGTTTTCAGATATTTTGCGCCAGGTTCTCGCTCACCCCGCACCTCTCGCCCGGGCTCTAGCTTTCGCACTTTCAAAGTTCCATTCGAAAAAACCTATATCGCTCTCTTCATCCTCCCAATTTCCCATCCTCCCCTTACAGTCCTCCCGCCCTTTCAACCCCCCCACCCCCATCTCATCTTATTTCCCCGGGATACCATCGAAATATCCCACGCCGAAACAAAGGGAAACAGTAAAAGCGGATCTAAGAGATGTGTGCTAGGAAGTATCAATGTAGATAATGCGAATGACGAAATAAGGGAGCGAGGAATGGGATTAGTGATTTTAGAGGAGGGGGGAAGGGCGGGAGTTTAGAAGTTTGAGAGTTTGAGGGGTGGTTGAGGAGGTGGAGAGAGGGAAGTGAGAAGGAGGAAAAATGTGAGGGGAGAGGCGGCAGTGTCTGATTTTTTGCTGGAGAAACGAAGGGCTTTGAGCGTCAATGAAATACTTACTGGCACCAACGAGCAGCAACCGAGACCGAACTTCCTCTGTCCGAATCGTTCAATCGTTCTCGTACCGACTAGTCTCCAGCAAGAAACTCTCGCCCCCCATCTGTGCGCTCACTACCTCCTCCGCTCCCAGGTTACTATCTATCGAGGGTGTTGCTACCATAGAGGTGGGGAGGAAGCAGCAGAGGGGTCAAAAGAGGATATGGGTTTTTAGTTCTTCGAGAGGATGTGGGTTTTGCTTGTTTAGGTTAATGCTGTGGCGTTTTGTAGATTGGACTCATGTGAGTTGGATGAGGGGTTAAGGGGTCGGAAGTTTGAAGTAGGAATTAGGTCGAACGACAAGCTGAAGTAGTCAAAGCAGTAAGACACCATCAGTACTGGAATTATTGACATCCTACATGAAACAATAAGATTTATATCGAGTCTGCTTGATTTGACATCAAACTGTAGATATATTGATCGGTTGGTAGATTTGGTAGGTAGCATCGGCGGAGGTTCCTTTCAATGATATGTCCGCAGTAAGGACATTTAAAATGGGCGTCCTCTGTTTGCCTTGGATGTTTACCTCAGAGATAGGTTCGCTATGACGCATAGGCACAGTAAGTTCTCGACTTCCCAAGTGGTTTCATTCTAAAAAGTCTGGAGTTCCTCATGATCGTCCAGTTTTTTGATCACCTTAATTCCGTGGTAAGAGTGGCACCCTTTTTCAATTTTAGCTGAGAGGGTAGAATGCAAGTCATATTTACGTGAGACAGAGGACTTGTCGCCACTCGCCGTTGGGATTAGCAGACATGCAGCAAGTACGGACACCCGCATAGAGCTTCCTAGGCAGGTTAGAACGTGGATATCTGAGAAGGACTGTAATCGGTTGCTCCACCTATCGGCCAGCGTTTCGTTTGTTGCGAATCGCTGCGTTTGTTGTTGTTAATTCGGCTCAGCCTTGCCCTGATCTGTCTTGTTATATTTCTCAACACTCAATCCGCAGATACATACGGCATTCTCGTCGCAAGCATCCAGGGTGAATTCTCAAATTCGTGGCTGCCTTTAGCCAGAAAGCTTTTTACTTGATAAAACAGACTTGTTAGAGGCTCGAAGGTCACATTTTCAAGTGGCATATTCCCCCTGCAAACACCCGATCAAGTTAGATGGAACAGCACGCAAGTATCCGACGCTAACTTCTCTATAAATTCCGAGAAAGCTAAAGATTTACCATTCTCTCTCTTATACAGCTCTTCCCAATTCGATAACCGTTTTATCGCCCACAAGCCTTGCAACATCAACATGGCAGACGATGGTAGTCATCCCGATCAGTTGCACCAATTGCAATCGGGCGACCAGCTGAAATTACTTGATGAGATTGATAAACTCCGATCGCAGGGAATCAGCCACTACGTATCGCTGCCTCAACTCATTGTCTGTGGCGACCAATCCTCTGGCAAGAGCTCCAGTCTCGAAGCCATCTCTGGTATATCTTTTCCAACCAAGGACAACCTCTGTACGCGCTTTGCCACTGAAGTCATCCTTCGGAGAGCTCAGGATGTAAATGTGGTTATCTCTATTGTTCCGAGCCAGACACGACCTGAGGCGGAGTGCAAAAAGCTCCTAAGCTTCCGCGAGACGTTGGATAATCTTCAAGAATTCCCGTCGTTGGTTGACAAGGCCAACGATATGATGGGTATTTCAGCTACTGGAAACGCGTTCTCGAATGATGTATTGCGTGTTGAGGTCTCTGGACCCGACCGGCCTCATCTTACTATCGTGGATCTACCTGGCCTGATCCATTCTGAGAACAAAGTCCAGACTGCTGCGGATGTGGCCCTTGTCTTGGGAATGGTCCGTCAATACATGGACAACAAGAGAAGCATTATTCTCGCCGTGATCTCGGCCAAGAACGACTATGCAAACCAGATCATCTTGAAATTGGCAAAGGAGGTGGATCCTACTGGAGGTCGCACTCTAGGCATCATTACAAAACCAGATACTCTATCAGTGGGATCTGAGAGCGAAGCAGGGTTTGTGGGTCTTGCGAGGAACGAAGACGTGAATTTTCGCCTCGGATGGCACGTTCTGCGCAACCGCGACTACGAGAGCAGGAATAGTACGACCGAAGCTCGTGATATCGCCGAGATGCTTTTCTTCTCTCAAGGTATATGGCAAGATCTTCCACGTCAAGCCGTGGGCATTGTTACCCTGCGAGAGCGGCTAAGCAAGGTGCTCCTAAATCAAATCAAGGCCGAGCTTCCAAGCTTGGTGGACGATATTCAGAACGGTGTTGAGGACTGTCAAAGCAAGCTCGCCAAACTTGGAGGCCGTCGTACCACGCTTGATGAGCAGAGACTGTTTCTCCTCCACATCAGTCAATCGTTCCAGGCTTTATGTAGAGCAGCTGTTGATGGTACATACGGCGATCCGTTTTTTGGGGATCCCCGTTTGGACGAAGGTTACGATAAGCGCCTTCGTGCCGTCGTACAGAATCTCAATCTTGGATATGCAGATGATATGAGATTAAGGGGTCACCATCGTAAAATTGTCGACTCCGCATTGCCTAAGCGTAAGTGGAAGGTCAGCAGAGAGGATTTCATAGATGAGATACGTGAGCTCCTGAGGAAAAGCAGGGGAAGGGAGCTTCCCGGAATGTTCAATCCTCTGATTGTCGGCGACATCTTCTTTGAGCAATCGAAGCCTTGGGAAGGCATAGCCCGAGACCACCTTCAATCGACATGGGATGCTGTCAAAACCTTCCTTGAGCTGACCTTGGCTCACCTCACGGATGACATCACTATGGAAAGTCTCTTCATGGAGGTCGTTGATCCTATAATGAATCAGAAGGCCGGCCAGGTACAAGACAAGCTTCAGGACTTGATGGCCCAAAACCAAAAAGGCCATCCTATTACCTACAACCACTACTTCACCGAAACGATCCAAAAGGTAAGGCAGGAACGGACGGAAAAAGAGGTCGTAGGACGTCTACAGAGTCTTCTAGGGCACAATGCGATGAAGCCGATTAAAAAAGACGATACCTTGGACGACCTGAATGCAGGTGGGATAAAGGTGTCAAGCTTGCTATCTGCATTATCTCCAAGCAACGAAGCCGAAATGGACCGATATGCTTGTTCCGAAATCTTGATTTGCATGGAGGCATACTACAAGGTGAGTATCATGATTCCGCATATATCAAGAGGTAGAGGCTGACATACGTACAAAGGTTGCGCTCAAACAGCTCGTTGACGGTGTTACGATTCAAGCGGTGGAGGCCTGCCTCCTTCGGGGCCTCGAAAACATCATGTCTCCATCTTCTATCCTGGAGATGGACTCGGACACTATCAACAGAATTGCATCCGAGCCCCAAGAGCACCAACAACAGCGAGAGATGCTCACTCGGAAGCTGGCTGTATTGAATTCAGGCTTGGAAACCTGTAGGCGTTACGTCAGTCGTAGCACGTTAAGTAAGCTTTGGCCCAATTTCATGAATGGACAGCATATATATCACTGACTCCGAAACTGTGCAGCACGTGCAATGCCGCTGAGCCCCCTAACAAACGATGATCTGACTGAGCATGATGAGGAAGAATCAACCTCTGAAGAGGAATCTGTGGCGGAGCCTGTGGTGGAGCCTGTGGCGGAGCCTGTGGCGGAGCCTGTGGAAGACAAGTCAGAGGTAATTGCGCGATATTCCTCGTGCATCGCATCAGCAGCTAACCAGTCGAAAAAGTCGCCAAGAAGTCGGAACGATGGAGCCGAACTGTTCAAAGGAGCCTTCCAGCCAAGATCTGCTGTATTTGGGTTTCCGAAGCCAAACACACCACAGCTCGCACCTTCCTCCTCGCTTCCACCACAATCGCCATTGGCGCAGGGAAAAACAGGAGAACAGTGGGGAACATGGCTCGAAACCAGTTCCGTAACCCCAGCACTGTCGAAGAAAGACAAAAAAAAGGCTATGAAGGGAGTTTTGGCCGGCGCAGTCATCGAAGACAGACTTGAGCTTTGAATTACAACGGCGCAGGATGGACGGCTAATCCGTTTTATTATGTTCTGTTCATGTTGGTAGCGGTTGAAGAGCTTAGAATTTTAGATCTGGATATTTAAACGACTCAGTGTAACGATTCCATAAGCACGTCCTTCTACTGGAAGGTTTGCCTCAGGACCTCAGACGTGGGTGGCTAAGCCCCTTCCGGTTAGCTCTGCTTACTTCGCGAGCTCAGTATAATCCCAGGCTTGTAAGGCATGTTCCAGATCGTGTTTCAGATATTCCATGCGTTCCTATATGCCAAGTAACCGCATGACTTCGAATAAACAAACAAACATACTGTACTTCGAAGATACATGCGTACTTAGAGTCGTGTCCCGTTCGACGATCTGAAGTACATATATCTCATGGTTAAATGCGAGCCGCGTTTCCCTAGAATGCAGTAATACGCTCATGGTGAAACGATACGCCCCCCACAAATTAGATGTCTTAACCTAATGCGCTACTAACATCTCATTGTTGTTATGTGGCTGTGCAACGGCTTCCAATAGCAACCATGAGGTAAGTAAAATAAAGAACAGAAACATCACAGTCTAAAGGAGAACAAGTGGTAGGTTGGGTTTCTACAAAACCTTGTTGGAGCCCATGTCAAATAGGGTGATTTTGTCACCTCTTAGATTTGGCCAACGACTTGGCCTTGGATCAAGTACACATTCCACTTGATATGCAGAAGATAACCGGCACCGCAAGCGCTGGGTTTACATCTTTAGTCTGCACTCGGAACAAATGCAGAGAATAAGACATTGGCAGTAACAAAAGTAGTGCTGTTAAAAGTTGATTTACCTGCCAGTGATGATCATCCAGAGGCAAAAAGCCACTGCAGCTGAATGATTTACAGCACGTGACTTGGTCGACAACAGCGAAGCGAGTAAATATGTAAAGCTATGTTGTACAAAATTTGCTTTTCCGAGAAATGACGCCAAGAGATGCATATCGCTAAAGCTTTTTGAAAACATACTAAGTACCATGGACAATCACTGGTGGCGGTGCCGAGCTGACCAGCAGCCCCTGAATGTTCTCCAAGGCCGAAAGCTGCTGGCCAACCCCGGTGATGCCATCGAATCCGCCGACGTACCACTTCGTGCCACACGCACTTTGGTCACCGGAGCAAGCGGCGGCGGCTGATTTGGCGGACGGAGCAGCGAGGCTCATTATGGTAGTATAGAGTTCCGGAACCATTTGTGCAGAAGCTATCATCCATCTTCCGAGGTATGCCTTAAAGCTGAATTGGTCATTGTTGCACTTGTCAAACTTCTCGCACTGATACTCGTACATGACGTTTGTCGAGTTGGTAAACGGCGAGAAGAATGTCGAGGTAGCGGTGGTAAGCAGACCCTTGGTCCGGTCTCGCCAGACGGGGTTGGGTCCTGTGATGTTGGACATTACCGCGCTCCCGTATAGGAACACACCCATGTTGTAGGACCATTGGCTGCCGTCAACTTGGGTGCAATTGATAAGATCGTTGCTGCCGTCGTAGACATGAAAGGCGGAATCAATGAGCCCGATGGCGGTCATCCAATCCCACTCTTTCTGTGCCCAGTCTGAGTAGGTGCTGTTGCCGGTATATCGAGCCAGGCGGGCAGAGAGTTGGAAGAATCCGCCGTTGGTGATTGAGCTCTTGTAGTCATAGCCAGCGTTGGTGGTGACCCACTGCCACTTCAAACCTCCGCCACACTGTGTGGTGTTCCATCGTGAAGCAAGATCATTAAACACCCCTTCAGCGAGCCCAATCCAGGGCGTAGACGAGGCAGAGGGGTTGGGAAATTGACGTTCAGCGGCGGACATGGCAGTGAGACCCCAGAATACCTGATCATCGTTGCCCTAGAAATAAGGGTCAGGACAGATGTTCGAACAGCACGTTAGTGAAAAGGTCCGCTTACCAAGTCTTTGATTTGTGACAGCATCATGAAATCATTCGTGGGTGACGCTTGGGAAAGGATTGCCTGAGCGACCACGTCGTTGTAGGTGGTGTCGCCCGTATAATGCCAGTAGTCCACCATGCCTCCCCACATGGCTCCAGCCTCCCACCAGTAATATGGCTTCGGGAGCAGACCCACGTTGGCCTCGTTGCCAGTTTGGTTGCCCGTATAGTATGTCATCATCTTGTAGGCAACGGTGCTCGCCGCGCTCTTGATGGATGCTATAGACACACACAAGGTCAGCAGTGAACTGTTTGGAATTAACGCCGAAGCAACATACCAGTATCGTTGACATCGAGGTTAATGGCATTCACGGTGGCACTGGCCACTATGGTGGCAGAAACGGCGGATCGCACCCACGATGACTGCATGGTGAAGCTGAAGGGGAAAGAAAAGAAAGAGGAGAAATGAAGAGTTCGCAGGTTAGCGACTTCATCTTCAAGTAGGAGTAAAACATCATGATGCCACCCCCTGAGCCCCGCCGCTACTGCGGAACGGTGAATCCAATGGATGGGGATGGGTTGGTGAATGATAATAATGGATAATGGGAAGGAGTGATCGGTGTTGTCGGTCAGCGAGGCCGAGGCGAAGTCGGCAAACATTACCTTAAAACTAGCTTAGCTTACCGTAGTAGAATACCGTAGTTCCAAGGTTCTCGGCCCAGTCAGCGTGCAACGCTAATGCAACGTGAAACGTGAAACGTGAAACGTGAAACTTTGAAACGCTCAAAACAGTGAGTTATACTGTGTACTACTACCTTACGACTGTCACCTTCGTACTCGCAGTATCACCAGAATTCAAGAGTGATCACGAAACAGGAAACAGAATGTTTCGACGCAAATATCGTAACCCGAGCCGCTGTGACGAATTTCTCCCTCTAAAGCTATTCATTCTAGGCTGGTCTAAACTGATCTAGATGTCACACTTTCATGATGTTACCTGAATGTCTTTGAATCGTGCGAAGAGAGTGACGAAGATATCGTTGATTGCAAAACCTGTATCGTTTTTTAGAATTTGTCGAGAGTCTCATCAAAATTAGTGAAAAATCTTCAAAAGTGCAAAATAAGAAAACAGAAATTGTAAAATCAATCTCACTGTCTTCTCTCATGTTGTAGCATTAGAAATTGAAGTTATATTCATCTTAAGACTAGCTCTATCACTGCTGTCACTGCTGTCAGTCTCAGTATGTCATCATCACTTTCTTCAGCAATGCAAAGTTGTATTTGTATTCATTTTGATCATTCAGACTTCACTGTCTTTATATCTAAAGTCATCGAAGTCAGCTTAACTCAGATCAGAAAGATGAGAAGAGCATACATTGTCATCGACATCATCACTGCTTTCATAAATGAAAGATCTTTCAAGCTAAGCAACTATCATGCAGAGCAGCTCATTGAATATCTGCATTAACGTCTCACTGTTTATCAGAACAAAATAATTTGATTTCTGTTTAATGAATTTAATATCATCATTGATGTCAGCAATGTATGCAAACTGCTAGTTAAACGAAAATGAAGCAAAAAGCTCATCAAATGTACAATGACTCAGCGAAGTGAAATTTTGAAAGAGAAGTAAAAACTTCATCTGACTGATTGAACAGCAAATCAGCTGATGTTTCTGAATGAAAGTGCTGCATGCAAGCAAACAAATAAAGATTAAGATTAATGCTTGAAGCTTTTATGCTGATTCATTGATTAAATGATTAAAAGTATGACTGATTTTCTATCAAAGTTTCTTTACACATCAGTCAAATGCTCAAGCAATCAAAGAGATAAAGCATACTGTTGATATATACAATAGAAAGATATATGACATGAAAGATGCATTATGACTTCATAATCAAGACTATCTTTTTGAACTTCATAAGAATCAAAGTTTTTTCTCAATGCACTTCAGATGATTTTGAATCTTGTTTCATTGTAATCATGAATAATGCTTGAATTCATCAATCTATCAAACTAAATCAGCTTTGTATAAAGTTTGAAGTACTGCTGATCAAACTGTCATCATACTCATCTGATTTCAATCTCATAGAAATCTTCTTTGCAATGCTGAAGATTTGAATTAAGAAAAACATCAAGCTGATTCAATACTACACAGAGTTCAAAGATGAATTTAATGAGTTTTTATGTGATGCAGTAAGATCACAGTAATCATAAATAGAAGATGATTCAGATAATCTGTTTCAACTTGCTGATATAGATTATAATTCATAAATGTAGATAAACTGCTAGAAAAACAGATATTCAAGCTCAGATGTAATAATCATTTTCTGAAACTTTCTTGTAAACATCATTGTCATATATTAAATCATCAAAGTACTTCTTCTGCTTCTTCTTCTTCTTCTTCTTTTTTTGCTTTTGCTTTTGCTTCTGCTTTTACTTTTACTTTTGCTTCTGCTTCTACTTTTGAGTTTGATTCTGAATTTGATTCTGAATCTTTATTTATAACTATGACATAAACATAGTTTTAATTGTTGATTTGACATGTAAAGATTTTTGCAATCTTCAGATATCATATTTGCTGACATCACAAGCTAACTGTATATTAATGTCAAACTGTATATGCATGTTCTTTCAATGAGTTTCAGACTTGTTCTTTCAAAATTACAGTGTTTGCAAATTATAGTCTTGAGCATTCAGCTTAATGTATGCAGTCATGAATATCTTTCTTCTCTTCTTTTTTTATAAAATATGTCATTGAACATACTTCAGTAAATCATCATCTTCAACAGAACTGCTAGATTGCATAATCAATGATTGTTCAAATGAAGATGACTTTCTCAACTTGTTCAATCTTTTCAGCTTGTTCAACTTTCTCAACTTCATATTTTAGTTAATTTTATTAATTTTCTTCTTCTTCTCTTGCTTCTTCATTTTCTGCTTTTGTTGCTGTTGCTTCTGCTGTTGTTTTAATTCTTTTAATATTATCAAATTTATTAAATGATCAAAGTCAAAGTTGAAAAAAGTTGAAATCTTCAAAGAAGAAAAGAGTTCAGTCATTATCTTTGCAACAACTCTTTTACTCTTTGCAACAGTCAATTGAGCTATTTCAATTATGTTTTTTGAAGATGTATTAATAGTGATTGTGTCATCATTTTGATTTATGACTGCAAATCAGTCAAACATCTGAGCAGAATTTAAAGATACATGTTGATTGATAAAAGTAATTCAACATTGATTTTTCTTATTTTTATACATTCTATCATGACATAAAAGCTTCTTCATAAGCATCTTGACTTAATTGTATTCAAAATCTTGTAAGTCTTTTCTTTCAACTCTCTTCTTCTTTAGTTTAATCATTTAAGTCATTAACATCTTCATGATAGTAGAAACTGACTTTACAGAAATCTCATTGCTCTGAATTCTTTTGTATTAATATATTAAATGTATGCTCAGATTCTTCTTGTCAGCATTAAATTTGATATGAATGATGAAAGCTACTTCTTGTCACATATTCAACAAAGTGAGATAAGTCACAAATCTCTTCTTCTTCTTCATGTTGATTCAAATAACAAAGACGATGACAGAGATTCTGAAGCAAGTCAAATCTTTGTCATTTATTCAGCTCTTTGCATGTATCTTCTGTCTGAAGCTTAAAAGCTCAAGATCTAAATCATTGTTGAGATCATCATTGATACATTGCAAAACTTCATCATGTACACTTGAGATCTTGTAAAGAAGCTGATAGTTCATTGAGTATGAAATCATCTTTGAGACAGAAAACTTTGAGACAAAAGACTTTGAGACAGCAAGCTTTAAGACAGAAAACTCTGAGAATACTACAATGAAAATGATGATGATGATGATGACAAGAGCAACAACAGCTTTAAAAGCTTTGCTTTCTCATTTCTTCTTCAACTTCTGAACTGACTGAGAAACTGATTAAGAAATTAATGAAAAAATTGATGAAGAAATTAATGAAGAAGCTTTGTTATCTGACTAAGTATTTGAATCAATCTTTATGACTGACGAAGTCTTTGAATGCAGCTGATATCATTAATGAACTACATCAGAAGTCTGAGTTTCATCATATGAAGTTTGCACATTACAATAAAACTTCTGAGTCTCTGAATCATCTGAATTGATTGATCATGAAAATCATTTAAAAGAGAGAAGTGATGATGATGATGATGATGAAAGCAATGATGAAAAGATTATAATCACAATGACAGCAGCAGCAGCAAAAGTAAAAAGAACACTTCTATTAATCTTTTGAACTTCAGATGATTCAAATAATCTAAGAATCAAGCTGAGCTTGCTGAGTGATTTAAATATCATTCTTTTTCTGAAATGAATGACAGCAGAAGAAGCAGTAGCAGAAGAAAAATCAATGAATCTTCTGAATCTTTTGAAAGTCATGACAGATGAGTATAACTTCAATTTCTAATGCTACAACATAAAAAGAGACAGTGAGATTGATTTTACAATTTCTGTTTTCTTATTTTGCACTTTTAAAAATTTTTCACTAATTTTGATGAAGCTCTTGATAAATTCTAAAAAATGATACAGATTTTGCAATTAATGATAAAAAACTTGCAAAATTATGTTTTGAGACTTAAGAATTGTATCTTACGAGTCTTGCATATTATTCGCGATTTTTCTTCTGAAATCATGAGATTTGATTTCTATCATTGATTGCAAAATCTGTATCTTTTTTTAGAATTTATCAAGAATCTCATCAAAATTAGTGAAAAATCTTCAAAAGTGCAAAATAAGAAAACAGAAATTGTAAAATTAATCTCACTGTCTCTTCTCATATTGTAGCATTAGAAATTAAAGTTATACTCATTTATCATGATTTTCAGAAGATTCAGAAGATTTATTGATTCTTCTTCTGCTATTGCTTCTTCTGCTGTCACTCATTTCAGAAAAAAAGCAACATTTAAATTATTCAACAAGCTCAGTTTGACTCTTAAATCATATGAATCATCTGAAGTTCAAAAGATTGATAGAAGTATTCTTTCTATTCTTGCTGCTGCTGTTATCGTCGTGATTATAATCTTCTTATCATCGCTTTCATCATCATCATTGTTATCATCTTTTTCTTTTGAATGATTCTTACAATTGATCAGTTCAGATGATTCAAAGACTCAGAAATTCTATTATAGTATATGAGTTTCACATGATGAAATTCAGACTTTTAATGTAGTTCATTAATGATATCAGCTGCATTTAAAGATTTCGTCAATCATAAAGATTGATTTAAATACTTAATCAAATAACAAAGCTTTTTCATCAGTTTTTTCATCAGTTTCTTTGTCAGTTTCTTGATCAGTTTCTCAGTCAGTTCAAAAGTTGAAGAAGAAATGAGAAAGCAAAGCTTTCAAAGCTGTCATCATTCTTGTCATTGTTATCATCATCATTCTCATCGTAGTATTCTCAGAGTCTTCTATCTTAAAGCTTGCTGTTTCAGAGTCTTTTGTCTCAAAGTTTTTTATTTCAAAGATGATTTCATACTCAATGAACTATCAGCTTCTTTATAAAATTTCAAGCATACATGATGAAGTCTTGCAATGTATCAATGATAATTTCAACAGCGATTTAAATCTTGAACTCTTAAGCTTCAAACAGAAGACATGTGCAAAAAGCTGAGTAAACAACAAAGATTTAACTTACTTCAGAATCTTTATCATCATCTTTGTTATCTGAATCAACATGAAGAAGAAGAAGAAATTTGTGACTTATCTCACTTTGTTAAATACATGACAAAAAGTAACTTTCATCATTTGTATCAAATTTAATGCTGACAAGAAGAATCTGAACATACATTTAGTATATCAATATAAAAAAACTCAAAGTGATGAGATTTCTGTAAAGTCAGTTTTTACTGTCATAAAAATGTCAGCAACTCAGATGATTAAACTAAAGAAAAAGAGAGCTGAAAGAAAAGATTTACAAGATTCTGAATACAATTGAGTCAAGATGCTTATGAAGAAGCTTTTATATCATGATAGAACATGTAAAAATAAGAGAAATCAATGTTGAATTACTTTTATTAATCAGCATGTATTTTTAAATTCTGCTCAGATGTTTGACTGATTTGCAATCATAAATTAAAATGATAACACAATCATTATTAACACATCTTTAAAAAATATAATTGAAATAATTTAATTGATTACTGCAAAGAATAAAAAAGTTGCTGCAAAGATAATGATTGAACTTTTTTCTTCTTTGAAGATTTCAGCTTCTTTCAACTTTAACTTTAATCATTTGATAAATTTGATAATATTAAAAGAATTAAAACAACAGCAGAAGCAACAACAACAAGAGCAGAAGATGAAGAAGCAAAAAAAGAAGAAGAAAATCAATAAAATCAATCAAAATATGAAGTTGAGAAAGTTGAATAAACTGAGAAGATCAAACAAGCTGAGAAAGTTGTTTTCATTTGAACAATCATTGACTATGCAATTTAGCAATTTTGTTGAAAATGATGATTTACTGAAGTATGTTCAATGACATATCTTACAGAAGAAGAAGAGAAGAGAAACATTCATGATTGCATACATTGAGCTGAATGCTTGAAATTACAATTTGCAAACATTGCAATTCTGAAAAAACAAGTTTGAAACTTATTAAAAAAACATGCATATACAGTCTGACATTGATATACAGTTAGCTCATGATGTCAGCAAATATGATATCTGAAAACTGCAAAAATCTTTACATGTTGAATCAACAATTAGAAACTATGTCTGTGTTACAGTCACAGATAAAAACTCAGAATCAGACTCAAAATCAGACTCAGAAGCAGAAGCAGAAGTAAAAACAGAAGCAGAAGCAGAAGTAAAAGTAGAAGCAGAAGAAGAAGAAGAAAAAGAAAAAGCAGAAGAAGTACTCTGATGATTTAATATATGATAATGATGTTTATGAAAAAGTCTCAGAAAATGACTATTACATTTGAGCTTGAATGTTTATTTTTCTAGCAGTTTATCTACATTTATGAATTATAGTTTATATCAGCAAGTTGAAACAGATTGTCTGAATCATCTTCTATTTATGATTGCTGTGATTTCACTGCATTGTGTAAAAACTCATCAAATTCATCTCTGAACTCTGTGTAATATTGAATCAGTTTGATGTTTTTCTTAATTTAGATTTTCAGCATTACAAAGAAAATTTCTATGAGATTGAAATCAAATGAGTATGATAACAACTTAATTAGCAGTACTTCAAACTTCATACAAAGCTGATTTAGTTCAATAAATTGATAAATTTAAGCATTATTCATGATTACAATGAAACAAGATTCAGAGTTATCTGAAGTGCATTAAGAAAGAACTTTGATTTTCATGAAGTTCAAAAAGATAGTCTTAATTATGAAGTCGTGATGCATCTTTCATGTCATATATTTCTTTATCATGTATGTTGACAGTATGCTTCATCTCTTTGATTGCTTAAGCATTTAACTGACGTGTAAAGAAACTTTAATAGAAGATCAGTCATACTTTCAATCATTTAGTCTGTTATGATTCTAGCCTTCGTTTATTCTTCGTCTAGTCTTCGCCTGATTTCATTCTAATCGAGCCTAGCGAGAATCTGATCTAGAAGTGATATCATTGAGACTCTGCATCATATGTGTAAGACATCAACTCAATCGAGTCTAGCACAGAGCTGAGAAACACACATATAAGAATCAAGTTCTTTTCTGTAGATACTTTTCTTTCTTAGCATTTATCTATTAGTTAAATGACATTTTTATGACTCGCTCTAGATCGATCTCTAACAGTAGATAAATGCTAATCAACTACTTTGTTATCAACGTGTAGATGATACGAAATAACCTACTTCGTTTATTCAGAAAATTTGTAAGAGATTCTTTGAATTACTTTTATCAAAACACATCTTCAAATTTACTCAAATTTATCAAATCAATCACTCAATCTTATCACAATTTACCTATCTATCTTTCTTACAATGACACGCGACTTCGAATCAGTCAAGTCACGAACAGCTCGTCTGCTTAGAAGCATTGCTAGCAGACGCGTTTTCATTATTTCTTTTGATGTCTCAGCGAGATCTCAGAATGTTGCTATCTCATGAGACATCAACATGAGTTAACAACTTCGTCAATGAGCTATTGATCAGTCAGACGAGATCATCAAGATGCTGATTGAGCTAAGAGATCAACGAAACATGACTTTGAAACTCAACGAGCAATGAATCAATGTTCAAGTCGATCACATTAAGAGACTTGATGAGCTAGAGATCAATCAAATGACAATAGACACTCAAGAAGAGACTATCATTGAACTATGAAAGAAAGTTTTGAGTCTAAAAAAGAAACAACGTTCAGCGAATCAGTCTCGATCTCGTCAATCTACTGAATCTCAAGTTTCTATGAAATCTTTATTTCGTCAATTCATCGAGAATCATACTCGATGTGAATCGTTCATTCTATTCAATAATGATCATCACAAGTCTTTCAAGTTTTTGAACTCATCTGTATTCATCGATGAAGATGAATCAACATAAAATAGCTAAAGAATCAAGATGAACGACAAGCTTCAGACAAATGTTGATCACTTCGATAATGAGAATATCTGTATTGTCTATGTGATATCTAGACTAGAAGATGATGCTGCTGAACATATCTTCGCTTGATGTCATCATGATGCTTCACATTCTTACATCTTGATCTACGAGCTATTTGAGCATCTGAAAGAAATATACGATGAACTGAATAGAAATCGAAAGTGTTATTGCAAGTACAACGCTTTGAGACAAGCAGAAAAGTCTTTCAATGTCTTCTACTTCGACTTTATGAAGCTATTCAGCTATCTCGAATACGACAATTGTACTCTGATGAACGATCTTCAGAATAAAATCAATAATCGCTTGCAGAACACTCTATCAGTCTGTTCAGAGAATTTTACTTCGCTCACTCGCTTACAAATCTTTCTTCAAGATGTGAATAATAAACAGCGAGTCAACTATCAGCTACGCAGTCAGCTTTGCACTGTCATTGTCAAAGTCACTGTCGTATCTGATAAATGCATTGCTACTTCATTGTCAGTGATGACTTTGATAATTGATTATGTTAAGTCTATTCTCTCTTCTATCTCTGAGTCAGCAAGATCATTTATCATCTGCTATACTTGTAAGATCTTGAATCATTTGTTCAAGAATTGCTTTCAGAACAAGATTGACACTTCTGCATCTTGTGCATTTACTCTTCGTCTACATGAAATCGTCATTTCGAAGAATAAGAAGAATGAGAAAATGTCTTCTTTCGAAGATAGCGAGGCAAAAAACTAGAGACTTTCATCAAAGACGCGATGAAAGAAATGTTAATTTCTTCAACGATGAGCATGTCAGATGATTCTTTTGCTTCTGAATCTTTGACTACTGAATGTGTACTTTCTAGCAATGAAATTAGTTACTCATTGAAGTCATTGATTGACATTGAAGCTGCTGACTATTCGTTCATTGATGAAGTGATCGCGCAGATTGTTTGTGATCAGTTGCAAATCGAGTCTCTGACTTTGATCAAAGCGAAGTCAATTCAAGAATTTGACGATCATTATGCTAAAAAACTCATTACTCATGTCATCTATTTGAATCTGACTGTTCAAGATCATATGATTGACACAGCTTCTATGTTGATCACTCGATTAAATCAACATCAAATGATTCTCGAAAAAACATGAGTGAACAAAATCGATCTAGTAATTGACATGCAAATCAATTCTCTTCAATTTTCGAATTTCACTCTCAATTTGAAATCAATTGTTCTACTCACAAGCAACAAGATAATCATGAAGCAAAAGAGTTTGACTTCTACTCATATATTGAAGAGATCTTTCACTATCTTTCAACTCAGTCTGAAATCACTCTCTTTCAGTCAGTTCAATGAGAAGTCAGTTAAACTAATTGAACAGTTAAGATCGCGCAGCGCGACTTTAACTAACGTCAAAAATTCTAAATCAACGTTCAGTCTGAATTCATTCTCTTTCAGTTCAATGAACATAGCAATGATAGAGACAGCGACATATAAAATGTTAGTCAAATGATCAGATGTCAAGATCTTTGCTGTTATCATCTTGAAAATCAATTGACTCATAACTACAGTTGAAAACAAGTCTGAAGAAGTGAATCTGCATGAGTTTTCTCACGCTGAAGTTCTCAAGCAAGTCAAAGTCAAGCTTCTCTCTGAATATCACGACTATCTAGATGTCTTCGATCGAGCAATGATCGATTAGCTATCATTGCATCGTTTCTATGATCACAAAATTGAGTTGATCGATGAAGAAACATCTTCTCGAAGCAGACTATATCAGATGTTTGATCACAAGCTTCAGAAGATAAAGAAGTATCTGATCAAACATCTGAACAAAGAATTCATTTTCTTCAGCTTCGCATCATACGTCTCGCTCATCTTGTTCATCGAAAAGAAAGATGATAGTCTGCGTTTCTGCGTCAATTACAGAAAGCTCAATGCTTTGATCAAATGAAATCGCTATTCTTTGTCATTGATAGACGAGACTCTCACTCATATACAAGAAAGCAAATATCTGACTTGATTGAACATCATTGTCGCGTTCAATAAACTACGCATGCACTCAGATAGCAAAGATTTGACTATCTTTATTATCTTCTTCGACTCATACAAATATCATGTAATGCTCTTTGAATTAATCAACGAATCGACGTTCTATCAACACTATATGAACAACGTGTTGTTCAAATATTTACATAAGTTTTGTCAGATCTATTTAGATGACATTATCATCTACAGCAAGATCTTGAAGAAACACAAGCAACATGTACAATTGATCTTGAATAGACTACGAGAAGCTGATCTACAGATAGACATCGATAAATGCAAGTTTCATGTTCAGAAAATCATCTTTTTAGAACTTTTAATATCAATCGAAGAATTGAAGATGAATTCGCGAAAGATGCAAGCAGTCGTTGATTGATCTACACTCAATAATCTCACTCAGATGCAGTTCTTCATTAACTTCTGCAACTTCTATCGACGCTTCATCAAGAACTTTTCGAAGATTGTTCGTTCAATGATTCAACTTACTCAAAAGAAGATCATATTTGAATGAAATGAAGTCTGTCAGATCGTCTTCGACCATATGAAGAGACGTATGATCGAGACTTTTATACTACGTCACTTTGATCAAACTCGTGAAACTATTCTTGAAATCAACTCATTCAACTACGTCAACGATGAAGTTCTCTCTCAATATGATGATAAAGAAGTACTACATTCGATTGTCTTTTATAGCAAGAACATGTCTTCTGCTGAATGCAACTACAAGATATATGATAAAGAACTTCTGATCATCATTCAAGCATTTGAACACTGATGACTTGAACTGAAACTAACTGACATTTCTATCAAGATGTTCATTGATCATCAAGCACTCATTTCGTTGATGAAAGATAAAGAGCTGAGCAGACGTCAGATGCGCTGAGTTCAGAAGCTCGCTGATTTCAACTTCAAGATAATATATTGATCTGACAAACAGAACATCAAGATCAATGCATTAACTCGTCAAGCTGACGTCGTGCTCAGAGATTCAGAAGATGAGCGCATTCGCTATCAATGAATCACTATTCTGACTTCGAATTGAATGAAAATTGCTGATCTAGAGAAGAACATCAGTGAATCAATCTATAAACAGATTCTTGAGACTAATGAGATTGACGAGAATTGTACGTTACTTCGCGAAGCAATAGCAAGAGACGAGACACAATATGAAGACATCAAGCTGAAGAATTGTCGAGTTCAGAATGAAATCTTATACAAAGACAGTCAGCTATGAGTTTCGTTCAACGAGCTTCTACAAATGAATCTGATTCATGAGATACACGATCAATCATCAGTTGATCATTCTGATATTCTTAGAACTGTGAAAGTCATAAAGCGAAACTACTATTGATCATTCATGCGAAAAACGATAGATCGATATATTTGAAACTGCTATATCTGTCAACGCTCAAAGACATCTAGAGATAAATCAAACGACTTGCTTCAATCTCTATCGATATCTGAACAGCGATGACAAGACATAGTAATGAACTTCATTATCGATTTATCTGATTCAAGCGAGTACAACGCTATTCTGACGATCATCTGCAGATTGTCAAAGAAAAGACATTATATTTCTTGCATCACTGACGATGAAGATATCACTGTCAAAAAGACAGCTGAAATGCTGATTCAATGAGTATATTGAATTCATGATCTATCAAGCTTCATAGTATCTGATCGAGATTCGCAATTCATCTCTATACTATGAAAGTTTCTTTGCAAACGACTGAGCATTTTTCTTTGATTGTTCACTGTCTATCATTCTCAGATCGACGATCAAAGCGAATGAGTCAATCAGAACGTTGAGCGATATCTTTGATTCTTCTGTTCATATATGCAGAACGACTGATTCAAGTGACTATTCATGATTGAGTTTGTTGACAATAACGTCTTGTCTTCAGTCATCTTCTTGACTCTCTTCTTCATGAACAAGAGATTTCACCCTCGTATGAGCTTCGACTCTGACATCATCAAGTATGAAAGCATTCGCGAACGTCTGCAGATCAATCGAGTCAAGAATATATCTGAACAAATGAACAAAACATTGATTTTCGCTCGTGAAGCTCTGATCAAAACACGAGAACAAATGATAAATCAAGCTAACAAGCATAGAAAGAAAGTCAATTACAAAATCGAATCAAAGATGTTTCTGAATGAACGAAACATCGTTACAGCGAGATCTTTCAAAAAATTGAATGACAAGATGCTCGACTCATTTCAGATCACTGAGTCTGTTGACTCATTCTATAAGTTGAAACTATCAGAGACTATGCATATACATGACGTATTTCATTCAGAGCTTTTTCATTCTGCCGTTGATGATTCTCTGTCTGATTAAAAGAATGAATCTTCAAGATCAATAGTGATAAACGATGAAGATGAATGAGAAATCGACGATATATTGAACTTTCGATGATATCGAAGACGACTTCAATATCGAGTCAAATGAAAGAGCTATGACAACGATCTCAACTAATATAACGCTGACGACGACGAATTTATGAACGCTCAAGAGATGATTGATGACTTTCATATTAAATATTCAAGAAAAGCGCACTAAGAAACAACATTCATGCAAACATGAATAGTCAAGAAGAAAGAGTAATGTTACGATTCTAGTCTTTGTCTATTTTTCGTCTAGTCTTCATCTGATTTCATTCTAATCGAGTCTAGCAAGAATCTGATCTAGAGATGATATCATTGAGACTCTGCATCATATGTGTAAGACGTCAACTCAATCGAGTCTAGCACAGAGCTGAGAAACACACATATAAGAATTGAGTTCTTTTCTGTAGATACTTTTCTTTCTTAGCATTTATCTATTAGTTAAATGACATCTCTATGACTCACTCTAGATCGATCTCTAATATAGTCAGTGAATCAGCATAAAAGCTTCAAGCGTTGATCTTAATCTTTATTTATTCGCTTGCATGCAACACTTTCATTCAGAAACATCAGCTGATTTGCTGTTCAATCAGTCAAATGAAGCTTTCACTTTTCTCTTAAGATTTCACTTTGCTGAGTCATTGTACATTTGATGAGCTTCTTGCTTCATTTTCATTTGACTAACAGTCTGCATACATTGCTGACATTGATGATGATATTAAATTTATCAAACAGAAATCAAATCATTTTGTTCTGATAGACAGTGAGACGTTGATGCAGATATTCAATGAGCTGCTTTGCATGATAGTCACTCAGCTTGAAAGATCTTTTGTCTATGAAAGCAGTAACGATGTTGATGATGATGTAATCATGTCACGCAATCATCTACTAAAGTAGATGCTGATCACTCAAATGATGTACATTTCTCAAATGATGTTTTTTTTCTTTATGTATTCAATCTCTTCTCATCTCAATCATTCAATCACATCATGTCTGAATACTATATAAATTTGAAGTATCGTATAAAAGAGACTACAGATGCAATTCATGATGATGAATACAAGTTTGCAAGCACTGCAGCTCAGACATTTGAAGTTTCTGTTTGAACGCTTCAAAAACAACTAGTTGAAACTCACATCTCATTATTTGAATGAAAATCACATGAATATGTTCTGAATACTGAGCAAAGAGAGACTATATGTATATATTTGACACGTCTGAACAAGCTGTTGATTTCTGCTCGACTGAGACATTTTCGAGAAGCAGCAAATTTTCTACTGCAGCAGACAAATCTTATGAATTCTCTTTGAGTTGAACAGCACTGATCAGTACGATTTCTACAGCAAAATTCTCAGTTTTTCAAGAGAAAACAAACTTCTCTTGTCGTTGATAGAAAGACTTCTCTGACTATTGAGATGACAAAGCAACATTTCTACGATTTTCAAGATGTGCTGATCAAATATGCAATTCAATTAAATGACATATGAAACATGAATAAATCAGACTTTCATATCAAAGTTGAAAGAGATTATTTAGTGATTACATTGATCAAAAAGAAATCTCTTTGTGCAATTGATTTGAGAATAAAAGATTTAGTGAGCGATGTGAAGATAATTAATGCTGAGAAAGAAAAGATTTCTTTCATGCTCATTATTCTTGAAATCAACATTTTGAACAAATGAATGCAGAAAAATGATCTGAATGACGATCTATTGCTTGCTACTACTGAATTTGAATATTCGAATGATGAAAAGATCTTTGACTGACTGAAGCATTTCGATTTTCATAGTCAAAAGACTCAGATAGAAGCTCATAAACTTTTGATCATGAATAACTATGAGTCTCATCTTATCTACGAGTTTCTACAGTACGTCGATTTTCATAATATTGTGATATTCATTCTTCTCTTGCATTTTATATACATTACGCAGTCATTGAATGTGAGAATATTTCAGCTCATGAAGCATTATCATTCAAAGATGATTGATGAGACAATTCAACTTGAATCAACGAGTTTCAACAAACAGAACTTTCTTGCTTTCTTCATCAGTCTATGAGTCAAGATCTTCACTAAATCAAATATACAATTGACTTTCAAACAGACTGAGCTTGTTTCATATTCATCAAAAGTGATGCTGAAAAAGATGAGAGTCTGACAATTTTTTGAGTCAATTTCTTCATGAGATTCTTTTTTATTCTTCTCTTCTATAAAGATCACTTTGCATGAACTCAGAGAGATTCAGAAGCTTGATACAGAGCTTCAAGACAATTTAAATGACTACAATATATTAAAGAAGCTACGTGAAAAATTTGATTGATATATAAAGAGATCATTAGTGAGAGCTAGCTCGCTTGCTTTGATCAAACATGACATTGAAGCAACTCACAATCACAGTAAAGTGAAGACTAAAAGAGACAAACTCAATGAATCTGTTGCTCAGAAGAGAAAGATAATAATCGTTTGACAGACATGAGGTAAAATCACTGCTGAGATAAAGAAGAAGCGAAAAAAATGAATTCAAGCATTGAAGCAAAAGAAGAAGTGAGATGCAAATGCTCAAATTAAATGAAACAAAGCTATTGCAAAAGACTTCAAATTAATTGACAAGTCAGCTCAGAAGTGAATCGATAAATAAATCACTGTTTTAGATGTAGAATATGAGAATGAGACTTCAATAGAAGAGATTGTAGATCTGTTGAGATAAAAAACATCATTTGAGAGATGTACATTGTTAGAAATCAGCATAGAGCGAGTCATATGAGTGTAATGTAACGAGTATATAAATGCTAAGAAAGAAAAGTATCTAGAAGAAAAGAATCGACTATCTATATGACTCAGAAGAACATAAGCTAACTCTGAATAGAGTTGACTTTGAAACAACTCGATAGCCTAGTAACGAGCAATCGACGATAGTCAGGAACATAGTCATCAACATAGTCATCAACATAGCTATCAACATAGATGCGTAGCTAGAATCGTAACATACATCATTTGAGTGATCAGCATCTACTTTAGTAGATGATTGCGTGACATGATTATGCTCTTCTCATCTTTCTGATCTGAGTCAAGCTGACTTCGATGACTTTAGATATAAAGACAGTGAAGTCTGAATGATCAAAATGAATACAAATACAACTTTGCATTGCTGAAGAAAGTGATGATGACATACTGAGACTGACAGCAGTGACAGCAGTGATAGAGCTAGTCTTAAGATGAATATAACTTCAATTTCTAATGCTACGACATGAGAAAAGACAGTGAAATTGATTTTACAATTTCTGTTTTCTTATTTTGCACTTTTGAAGATTTTCCACTAATTTTGATGAGACTCTCGACAAATTCTAAAAAACGATACAGATTTTGCAATCAACGATATATAATTGATCATGCTGAGTGCGCTGCTTCTTCAACGCAAAGTGTATGTCTATGTCGTTGTTTCGTTTACGTTTACGTTTTCGTTTCGTAGTTGATACAGGCGAGAGGGGCGACAGTATTCAAGGGGAAATGTTCGAACAGTGCTTGTAATGCACCTCTTTGACCCTGTTTCTTCATGAAGTTGAATCAGAGCGTGCGATGAAGGTTTCAACTGCCTCTAGTAGTAAGGTTCAACAATCGATTGCAAGATATCAAGAGTTTCTGCAAGCATGAGAGTTTCTGCAAGCACGGGAGTTCCTGCAAGCAGACGCGGGCCAAGAATATGCTGCTACAAACTTCAGACAATCTTGTTGCTATAGTTACACGTCGGGACGATGTCTTCTTTCAACCTCTACACTACAGCGATGAAAAGATCATCTTTACTAGCGGGAGAGTCTTTCTCAAGACGATTCTAGAAACCAATGCTGATACGAAACTTGATGTTCTTCTGATTTACATCGACGATTGTATGCGTAGGTATATTGACTCAACTGACGTTTGATTCTGAAAGACTACCCCTACTACTAGATTACAGCTGAGAGAACAACAAGTCAGTTTAATTTGTTCCGGCTATGAACTCGAGCTTCATCAGAAGTTATTCAAATATACCAAAGAAGCCAATGCGATGACTCGTAGAGTTGACCTATTGGAAGTCAAAATAGCAGCCACGGAAGCCGCTATCAACGCTCGAAATATACGTAAATATCAATCTGCTAAGACCTTATCAACGGGAGGCATTCTATACGTCAAAGATGCTCGATCTATGACCAGTGATAGGCTAGATTTAGAGAAATTGAGGCAGAAGACCCGCGATGACCGTTCCGAAAAGCAGTATCTTAACGAGCTAATAAAGGTTTACAAGCGTTGTAAGGCCCATATTAAGGTATGGCAGAAGGAAAAGAAGGCCTGGAAGGTTTTATATAAGGCTGTTTTGAAGGAATTGCGTGTAAAGCAGCCTTTGCAGAAGTAATATGGTGGAATTTTGGTGAGGTGGCCGATTTGGTTACATGGCTGGTTAGTACTAAGCGAATACTGGAGCGAAAGTGCGTGGTACGGATAGTCGACTAGATGGCCTGAGGTGATGCACATCTTTGACCATCTGACCGTTTCGTTTCGGACCGAACCCAAGCCATTGTCTTGCCATAACTAAGTATTTTGTTCAAAATTGTGGCTGCCTGCAGTGTACACTCAACAAACAAACCCCGGACGCAGTACATAAAAGCAGCTGCGGCAAAATGAATGCTTAGATTGTATGGTTGAAATATTCGTCAAGAGCGACAATAGCTTCAGTAGCCTCCCTTCTGTTCACGGGGTCGCCGAGGTCATACTTGCGCGATCGGTGTAACGTAATATACGGTAGGTGTGGTGGTGGTTGATCCGAATAAATGTAGTTGAGATACTCTGAGGAAAAGTAACAAGATACAATCATAATATCAGACTGATGGACCGAGATAAGAAAGCGGCTAAGAAAAAGAAGTTAATAAGCTTACTTATAAAGTTTAAGTGATAAATCTTACCACCGTCGTTCATCATCAAGTGCTTCGTAGTCTCCGTCTACCACCTGTGACAACTCAGACCCAAGCAGCTCACAGAATTGTTGTGCGAGAGTCGAATCGGATGTCGCTCCAATTCCCGAGCTATCGACTTGGAAGTAAGATGATTTAACTTCTAGGCTGTAGAGAAGCTCGCTCTGAGGGTTCATCCATGTTTTAGTGATAGGGTTAAACTCTCTGCGCCAAGCAGCGCCGTCATCTTGACAAATACAGTTGAGATGAGGTGAGATCAAATAAAACGTATTTGGAGCGTTGAAGAACTCGGTTGTGATACTTTCATCTGGCTGACTCGAGTAAAGATCGATAACTATAGAAATGAACTGTGCAGCCATATTCGCTGATACGACTTCGTGTTTTTTGCGGTCGATCTGCTCCTCGAAATCAGGCCTCTCGTTCAGGTGGCGTGGTGAGTATGTGGAGGAGACTGTAGTAAAAGGCGAGGAGCCTATTGGCGGAGACGAAGAGAAGCCTTCGCCTTCACCAGATCTGAAGTTGGGTCGTTCCGGGGCTTGAATATTTTCTCGAAGGCGGCGACTAGGGAGGCTCTGACTTCGCACACGAGTAACGTCGGCGAGAGAGACGAAAAACGAACCGAAACTGGGGACAGAGCGTAGGGCACGATGGGACAAGCTTCGCAGTTCCTCATAGGAGAATGATGTAAGGGAAGTGAGCAGGGATCGGTCTGCAGCTACACGAGCCGTAGCCGTAGTCTTGTATGTAGTCATTGAGAATTGGAATACTGTATGTATTACCACTATAATCTTGTACCAGAACACGGCATGCTTGAAGATGTTTTGCAGACCAGGCACTCCCGCTTGCAGATTTCAGCTCGCGGGGTAGATTATGAATAGTGCTGCTCTCGTGAACAGGGAATCTACGAAGAAACTCCCGTTCATTCGAAGGCCATTTTTGCGCCATGTATTAAGTATCATAGAAATGGTCGATACGAGTAGAATAGACGATTCTTATCTCCGCACAACAAAAGCGGGACGAGGCGGAAAGACAAAATCGAGTTTAGCGCGGAAACGATGCCAGAAAGAACCGAAAGGCCGAAACAACAAACCGCGACAACACACAAACCCACAACAGCACGAACACACCAACGCCGCATCGAAGCTACGAATATAAGTATGAGCAATACTGTGCCGAGTTTGTCCCTCGCAGGCTCAAATCATGGCCGGCACCCACCTCCAGCGCCTGGCTCTATACGCGCCATACTCCTCAAAAGCTGCGCCACTCGACTCTTCGTCCATCCGCTTGAATGGACTGCCGACTACTTACATGCTCTCGGCGTCGATCTTGTTATATCTGCCAGTCTAGGGGAGCCTGTAGTGGAGGACGTTGAATGCCAGGTCGATGAGAGCACACAAGTATTAGGAGCAGTATGGAATCTAGAACACGCTCGGGCGATATCAAGAGACGAGCAGACGCGACAACTTGTCAAAAGAACGGCAGAATTACAAAAGCTGGATATCGTGGAGAGTACGCTGCTTTTCGAGTATGATAATCACCACATCGCTCAACTCCCTCCCCTTATACTCGCCTGGCATCAATCTACATCTGTGGAGTATTCAAGAACTCCGATCTGGGCTTACACTGATCACATGTGGACATCTGCTGCTCGACGGGAACGGTACACCTCTGGAAAGAAGTCATGGGCCTTTGCTACCAAAGAAATCAAAAGCAAACAAGGGCTTGCCATTGACCCCATTTACATCGCCATTCTGATCACTCTGGCTCAGCTAAGAAGGAGACGTGGTCTGCAAGGATCAAAATCGCACCGGGTATGCTGTTCTTTTCCGAATGATAGGCAGCCCTAATCCAATTACAATAGGTTACTCTTTTTGTTCCCGAGCACGAATCAACCGTGAAAGCCAGTACTCCTCGATCGAGCACCACAAGCCTCAAATCCCCAAAAGATCAGCGCCCTTCGAAGCGAATAATAACGAAGCTTGTACAGTACACGGCCGACATTCCATACGCATACTTGCAGAAGTTTGAGGAACCTTACAAATTCTATGATGCTAGTCTCCACATTGAGAAAAAGACGTTGCCGACCAACGAACCCGCTATAATCTTTCAAGCTATGAAAACTGCTTTCTGCGATAGCGGGTGCTCGAAATCTTCCTCTCCAGCTTCTACCTCGAAACGAAAGGCACTTGGGGAGCTGAATCTCAATACGAGGGATCAAAAGCCAGAAAGCAAGCGGAGGAAAGTTTGTAATATATAACATAAGGCGAGTGGATCAACAGATTGATATCGAACCGCATCAGTTTCATGTCAAAAGCCGAACACGGACCAAAAATCGTCAAAAATTGGCCCGATGCCTACACAAATGAAAGTACTGCAGATCTATCGATATACCATCATACAGTACCGCATAGGTGCGGGATTGCCCGAGTCTTCCGTCCATACTATGTAAACACTCACCTGGTAAGCATCGCTATCTTGTACGCCCGCACCGGATCATGCTGACCAGAATAGCCAGTCTCGCAGGGTTTGTGTGCGTTGGCGGGAAGAACCGGATTGCTCTCATGGAGCATTTGGAAATTGGTAGCAGAGATGGGTACCCCATCAAACATGAACACCCCGATTTTCTTTCCTCTCAACACCACCGATGCAATAAGGGGACGACCGTCTGTTATCGGCTAACCCTGACTGCGTAATATGAACAATAACAATTCCTTTAAAACGCTCAACGCTTTTGCCATATGCTTGGGAAAACCGCTTCCTTCCATTTTTGACCGTCCCTGTTCATGAATTTCTATCAATGGCATAAATTCCCAGACAACATGACTACTGCTTTCACTTTGTTCTCATGCGGCCGGGCTGTCAATTGCAAACTAATTGTAAGAGGAAAAGCTACCATGCAGTTGCCAAGTTACTCATCGCGGTTCAACAGTTCAGTTGCAGAACTAGGATCTTCTTTGGCGTTTCAATGGACATGGGCCACGGCATATTTCCACATCCCCTATAAGCTGTTGTGTCGCTTCTAATATCGACTGTATGTATGACGAAGGAATCAATAGCCCCAACACACCCGACGAGTATACAATGACCGTAGCGCTTTCAATCGCGCGTTCAGCTTCGATCAACATTAGTGTTACTTCTCCTCGGCTTTGTTGGGTTTCACTGGATTTCTGTCGGTCTTCATGTCTTCTCAATAGCTATCGACAATAGTAACTTGTTCTAATTTAAAGTATACTTTTTAAATATATCTTCCATCTCAAGATGTTCATCCTGTTCAGTTAATTCAAGTGGCGTAACTCCTTTATTATTAGTCAACTTAGAGTTCGCACCATTCTTTAATAACAATACTGCAATGTCTTCAGAGTTACGCTCCACTGCACAAAATAGAGGTGATCGTCCATCTGAAGACCTTCAATTGACATCGACAGTGTGCGTTTTAAGCAAGAGGTCAACTGCCTCAAAGTGCTCATTCCACGTGGCTATCCAGAGAGGTGATATATTCCCTCGGTAGTCCAGATCTGGATCCAAATCTTTAGTCAGAAAACGTTTGATCGTTTCTGCGTCCCCATTTTTGACTGCGTTGTAGAATGAGGAAACAGCAAATCATTGTTCTCTCCAATCTTTAATGTGGTTTCAACCTTCAAGACTCTGTAACACATCTTCTTGTCCGTTTGCCGCGGCTGTAGCCACGACCGCGTCACTAATGACAGCCACGCCATGCTCTAATAAGAGTTTTCATAACTCTTTCCCAAGCTTCTTGTTTGCTGCGGCTGCCTTGAGCACCTCTTCTGTAATGCTGCTCTGAGTAGGGCAATGCGTCAGCAAGAACTTCATCACTTCCAAGCCGTATATCTCGTTTTCCGCGGCTGCTTGCAATATTCCTTCCGTAACTTTAATGTCGGCTTTGACCTTCTCGCCTCCATTCTTCAAAAGAAGGATCAGGATCTTCTCGCTGTGCTCGTTCGCTGCTGCGGCCTCGGGAACCCTTTCCGTGACTGAAAGTCTATTTCCCCACTTTTCGAAAAGTAGCATGATCAGTTTCTCCGCGTCCCAGCTCTCCGCCACTGCAGTGACCACCTGCTCGGAAACTTCGTTCTGAAAGCGACATTCTTGTGATAGCAGTTTCATCATCTGTTCTGAATGCTTCTCATTTTCTGCAGCTGTCACAAGAACCTCATCTGTGATTTTAATCTCATCGAGACGCTGGTCTCAAAGCAGCTGAATTGTCTTCTGACCATTTCAGTTGCCTGCGACAGTCACGAGAACTCTTTCGATAATTTTGACCTCATTGCTCGCCTTCTCTAGAAGCATCTTCATCTTCTTGTTCCCATTCCAACTTTCTGCTACTGCCTCGACCAGCGCTTCTGTAATCTTGAAATGATCACTATACTTCTTTAGAAGCATGTCTATCAACTTCATTTCGCATTCGAAGTTCTTTGCAGCTACTATCATTACTTCCTCAATAATCTTGAATTTGTTTCCGCCATTCTTCAAAAACAATTTGATGACGTTAATGTCATCAACTTCGTTACGTGCTGCTTTCTTGAGCACAGTCTGTGTGATCTTGAACGATCGTCTCAGCTTCTTAAGCAGAAGTCTTATGCCATGACTATCTCAGTGTGTCACAGCTGTTTCAATTATCTTCTCTGTAATTTCGATCTTCTGACGACGCTTTCCTAGCAACAAGCTCAGAACTGCGGAACCACTTGATGAATTTCTTGCTTGGGAATTTTTAAGGATTGTTCCGGAAACAAGCGTAAAGGTTGGAGAGGAATATCAGATGGTTGGAGAGGGGGTACCAGAGCCTAGTCGCTGTCTTGGCTTGAAGGGCGATCATGTTGTGGGAACTGATATTGGACAACGCCACGGCAATATGCGCTCAAGGCTATGAGCATGCAGACCAGTTGCGTAAGGAAACGACTTCGGAGAGCCAGAAGGACATTGAGGGATTCCTCATTGATAAAATTTCCCTCGTCAAATAGCAACCTCTAATAGCAGAGTTTTGGTATATGATCAGTTCAAAGGTTTGTAAAGGAAAGAGGAATGGCAAGGACAGTATACAGCTTCACGAAATAGGTACACGCTTCCAAAGGGAACAAAGATTGTAAGCAGTAAATATATCTTTTCAGTCTACGAACTACGTCGCATTGTACTTCCTGCTGTACATCTAACCCAATGTCCCCCTTCTTGCATCGAGAATCCTCAAAAGTGCGTGCGTGATATGTCGAAGGGTGCCAAAGTGTACGAAGCAGTCATGGCGCTCGCATATAACGCAAAGCATCATCAAGCTTTGGACCTTGTTCATAACTCAAGCATCCATTGTCGGAGAACGGGTTTCTGCCATCGTTTTCCCATCTTGCTCAGCTTGCGAGCGCAGGCGTGTGAACTTGTTCCCATGTGATGCGTGCTTAGAGAGTGGTCCTTCACGACTTTGCAAACGTTAAGAGCACGGCTCCCTGTCCATCCTCGTCCTCCGTCCCATTGTGTTTCCCAGCTTCTTTTTCCCCGTTGTGACGCATTGTTAATTTCGGATTCCCCTTGCCAGGATTGACTGATTCGGAACAAATTAGCCATGTGATACTGGTATTAGAGAGCGATTGCCCCTACCTAAGGACTACGTCCTCGGCGCGGACGAGTTTTGCATTGGTTTGGAAGAAGGGGGGGAGGTTTGGAATTTTGCCGGATCTGCATCGTTTGTTTCCGACCTGCTTTCTCTAAGTTAGGAGATCATCTTCACAAAAGGCATTTTTCTCTTACCTCGATTGTTCGCGATTTGAATTACAATGCAACCGCTTCGGTGACCGAAGATCAATACCAGAGTCTGTATCAGAAGAAAATTTCCTCTTCGAGCTTGGTGTGAGGTGTTGGTGATCGTTGGCCAAAATGGAAGAATCCGGAGCTTTGAAGGCTGAAAAGCTTTTGATATCCTTCGAGCATGTATCGATGATCCGAGCCTGCTTTCGCGTGTAGACTTTCTGGCTGGCCAATGTCGCTAAAATATCTTTGAGAATCTTTGTCGCTATATTGCGGTCACCAATTCTCGCTCGGAAGAGGGCATATTCCCGTCGAGTAGAGAGAGTAGCGTCATCGAGTGGTCCAAGTTGCTCACTGAACTGAGCAATAGCGAACTCGAAGGCTTGTGCTGCGTCACGCCTTTCCGATCCCAAGGATTGTAGTATGAGGCCCTTCTGACGACTGAGCTGAGGACACCGGCCATTTTGGGTTATAGTATTCGTAAATTGTTCCTCCAGTAAAGCAAGCGCCTCAGACGACCGCCCACGATTATGAAGGATTTTGACCACAGCCGAACACAGTTCCGGTACCAAAGAAGTGGTCGCCTGAAGAATTTCGTCCACAAGGGAATTAATTTTCGGCGCTGAATATGCAACTTTGAGCAAACGAGAGAGTTCCAATTGTGTCTCTACGTCTATCGCGGGTTGTTTGGCTACATCTTTATTGAGGTTTGGGTTCGAAGGTAAGATATTGGAAAGTGTTTGGAATCCTAACCTAACAGCCTAGATGGTTCATAGAAGTCAGCCCAATGTACAAACAACACGATAGATAAATTCCGTTCAGCCGCACCTTCGCTGCCCGAGCATCCCAAAACATTCCTCGCATGTAGCTTAAGTCAAGCTTCTGCAATTTTCTCCAACAATGCTCGGAAGTTTTATGTTTCAGAGCAGCTTCACTGAGGTCGATCACCATGTACTCCATTGTGACTTGTTGATCATCTTCTAGCATAGTAGGGTCCAACAAGATGTTATCGGCCTTGAGATCTCGGTGGCATATGTCAATATCGTGAAGCGCTCGTATGGTTTTGGATAGGTCCTCTTCAAATTTGGCAAGAGACGTATCTTTTAGGTCGTTGATAATAGTGTGAAGGCCAACTCCGCTGAACTTCTCAAATCCAAGTGCCACTTTGTAGGGAGTGCAAGGGCCAACATGTTGTCGTTTGTCAATTCGACTGTGTTGATATTCGAAGGTTGATAAAACAGATTCGGTGAGGGCGAAGGTGCCGAAGTATCGGGGCAGCTTGAGAGATGGAGATGGTTTGCTTCGGAGAAGATGCTCGTAAGCTTCCTTTTCTTCTTTAAAGAAAGCCTTTTCACGGTACTGGAACACCATGCACTTAGTACACAGCGGAACGTCAACAGGAGAGCATGCACATACGATTTTCAGCGCGACGTGTTCCTCTCCAACAATTGCGGCATGGACCTGGGCGCGCGACCCATCGCCCATATAATGGCCAATAGTATTGACTTCGCGCATCGCATACTTCCAGAGTATTTGAGGCAGACGGTGAGGTGAGGGTTTGGAATGGCTGCGTTGTTGCATAAATGTTACGTCTGTCTGACCTCATTTATCGTCATTTGCGAAACCTGTAGAATATCGTTTTTTTAGGATTTGCCGAGAGCCCCATCAAAATTAGTGACAAATGCAAAATAAGAACCAGATTTGTAAAATCAACCCCACTGCCCCCCCGATGCTTCATATGTAGTATATTAAATGCAGTATATCCAGTGCCTCTTATGTGGCCTATCCAGTGCCTCTTATGTGGCCTATCCAGTGCCTCTTATGTGACCTATCCAGTGCTCCATATGTGGCCTATCCAGTGCTCCATATGTGGCCTATCCAGTGCTCCATACGTAGTATATCCAACGCTCCATATGTGACCTACCCAGTTCTCCATATGTAGTATATCCAATGCTCCATATGTAGTATATCCAATGCTTCATATGTGACCTACCCAGTGCTTCATATGTAGTATATCCGATGCTCCATATGTGACCTGTCCAGTGCTCCATATGTGGCCTACCCAGTGCTTCATATGTGACCTATCCAGTGCTCCATATGTAGCCTATTCAGTGCTTCATACGTAGTATATTCAACGCTCCATATGTGATCTACCCAGTTCTTCATATGTAGTATATTCAATGCTTCATATGTGACCTACCCAGTGCTTCATATGTAGTATATCCGATGCTTCATATGTGACCTGTTGTGTCACATATGAAGCACTGAATAGATCATTTATGAGGCACTGAATGAGTCACATATGAGGCACTGAATGGGCCACATATGGAGCACTGAATATACTACATATAAATCATTGAATATACTATATATGAAGCACTGGGGGGGCAGTGAGGTTGATTCTACAAATCTGGTTCTTATTTTGCACTTTTTGAAGATTCGCTAATTTTGATGGGGCTCTCGGCAAATTCAAAAAAAACGATACAGGTTTCGCATATGACGATAACCTTCTGCCAAATGTACGAAAGCCAAGTTTCAATATTTTTTCATTAGATCACTCGGATTTTGGTATTGTCCTTTCACAGTAATTTGGACCTGCAACTTGCAAGCCCGAAAACTTAAATCCATAACCTCTTCACACCCAAATATATCACAGTCTTCAATAGGAGTGCTCTTCCCCGACTCAGCTCGTTCACGCTGTTCTGGTTCCACACTCGCACAAGTTCGGCAACGGTATCTGGTCCTATTGTCTCCAAGGAGACTCGTCCTTCAACAGTAAAGGTTAGGATGTCGGCAGCGGGGAGGAAGATCAAGGCAATAGGAAGATTGTTAACCAGAGCAATATCAAAGCGGAACTCTCTTCGAAACTGTGCGTCTGTGCTATTGAGTAGATTAGATGCTGCTTCTAATTATCTACACTCTGAGTTTGGATTTGTTCGATGCATCGCAATTGGTTTGATAACTGACTCTTTGGGACAGCGAATAGAAGTCTTCCTTCTAAGCTTGTAGGATTCTTAGCAAAATGCTTCAGGATACTCATTTTCGTCTTCTAGGAAATGCGTTTTGAATTGTAATCTTAGAGAATCTGCTCCTGCGATACCTTCTAGCTTGAATAAGCTCAGCATACCTTTTCTCCATTTTCGTAACATCCTGGATTTCCTCTTTCTTGGCGCCAGAACCTTTAATGCCTTTTTTTCTCATATACCGTCTCTATAGGAAGAAATTCTTTTGTACGAGCGAAGAAAGCGGAGGCGACAATTTTTGGCCAGCACGTGAGGGCTAGGAGACCGTAATCTGGGAAAGCTTACGGGGTACGAAGGATGGCGCAAATTGATGATTGCATACAGGACAATTGCGAGTTGGAAACAGTCACAATCTCATCTCCGCCAGCCTGACAAAACGACTTCGACAGCACCTCCTCCCTCGTCGCCGAACGAAAGCCTCCCACCGCTCCCAAACCCTCCAGTCCAGCCAAGAAGATTACGGGCATAATCAAACCCAAGCTATCGAAGAGTCGCAATAGTGGCGGAATTGCTGGTCGTCTTATCTTGGTATGGGACTTTTCAAGAAACGCCCCTCGCACACATTGCACCTTACGCCTCCTTTCTCTGCTTCTAACAACTCAACCATAACATCGCAAACACCCCCAGCACCAACACCAACACCAACACCAGCGCTCACACCCTAGACCGCTGGACATACTACCACAACCACAGCAGGGATAGCGTGGGGAACGAGAGTAGGGATGTAGCATCCAAATCACAGCACTCTACCACTTCCACAGGGCTAGTATTAATAGGGGAGGTATGTATTGACCGCATGATCCGTGGCAGGGAGGGCTTGGGCTGCTGGGTATGGTGGTGGTGTGTTTGGGGGTGGGGGGGAGATAGGAGGGGTGAGGGCCGGGGGAAGGGAGATCGCGGACTGGGTGAGAGGGGGTGGGTTGGGACGTGGGTAGGTTGTTGGTTTGGGTCAGCCTAAGAGAACTGGATGGTATCAGTTTTGGTTTTTGGGGTTTGTGGTTGGGTTTGGGTTGGGAAGGTGTAGACAAGGCGTTGGGCGTTTGGCGGGGTTTGATTTGGTGTGATGTGATGTGATGTGATAAGAAATAATAAAAGGAGATTTGAAATGGAGACGGAGAACTTAATTTCCCATTCTCAATCCTTCAACACGCCTGCAGGTCTCTGTCAGCGCGCGGATAGCTTTCTCTGGCGCCTACATCGGGACTTTTACCAGCGTCAATTGTAGCACCACCCCTGTTTAGTCCAGGAGAAATACAAATGTAAGATAGATCAAGATCTCAGGACGAATAGTCAGATGCCTTCCTTTATTCTCTTGAGATTGAAAATGAGTAGGTGAAACTAAGTCTTTTGAATAGTCGTCTAACAATTCGCCAGGCTTGTCAAACTTAGGTGAAAATTTCGCTATCAATGACTCGGATGTCATTGCCTTATCATCTGGAAATCCTTGAGATATGAAAAATTGGAGTATGATGGGCCACACAAGGTCCTTTCGTGGGACAACCACAAATGAACTTATATTCAACACTGTCAAAGTTCGATTCTTTCGTTGGCACTCACTGGCGCGTCCAAGCGACCGTTACGCCTTCGTACTTCAGCACTCGAATAAGCTTAACAATCTCACTTTGGATTGTGATATTATGATCTTCATCTCATCTGATGGACCCATAATCATTCAAAATGTCCATCTCCAGAGAAATTCTTTTCTTGTCGTGGGCGAGATGTCAGCAGAAACGATAGCAAGAATAGCAAAGATGATTGGTGCAGAATTTTCGGGAGGGAAGGGCATCTACAAACTTGAGAAGCTGAAAAATTGAGCGAGTAGAAGCCAGTAGTATATCTGCTCTTTAAAGCGATCTTCACTGCCAACTTCAACCTTTGAAGTCCCAAACCAACGATGTTGCCAAGTTCTGTAGCTCTTGTAGGTAGTCAGACCCCTCGTATTAACAATTGGGTGACGGCCTTTGATAAGCGCCGAGAATCCATCGGACGCTGAATGCCGGAACTTCAGGTGCAGTGAATTGGAAGATGCCATATAAATATACGAAATGACTTCTATCCAGGATAGTCCCTGTCTGCGGCTTCTGTCTTTTTTACAGCCTTTCCCTCCCTACGCATCCAATCTTTCTCATCGGCGCTTAACAATCGCTCTTCACTGCTACTGTCTCGTTTTCTCTTCCTTATGTTATGAGTCTCTGCGTCCATCTTTTCTTCCCCGGCCTCCGCAGCTTGGTCTTGAAGCTCCTGCTCTTGTTCTCCTTCTAATACAATGCTTGCGATCTCTGTGTAGCTAATAGATACAGTTAACGTAGTATCGGCTTGGGGGAAAAGCCTCATGATCTCCTTTGCTCGAGCAAAATGGCCGAGGTTCACGGTCAGCTCTCCTTGCATATTATTGCCTTTTTCATCGCGAACAAGATCCGAACCGGTTGTTTTTTCACTGCTCAATACCTTCTCCTCTCCATCTGTCTCCAAATTTGGCGCCCAAGTGCTGAGGTAGATATTTTTGGAATTCGGATCTGTTTCGATGCCAATCACGAGTTGGACGGCGCCCCAGCTTTCAACGACATAATCGTCCGCGGCTTTAGCCAAACTGTTGCTTCGTTGGCTATGTGCCGATTCCAGGATAACGCCCGGATACCGCAAGCTTTTGATCTTGAACTGCTGGTCTGGCTCACGATGCCAGGTTTTCGTGAACTTGACACGAGCTGAACCTAAACTCGTTATTGCTTGGATGAGGCGTCTTGTATCGGAGTTTATTGAAGGGGAGGATAGGATAAGGCGTAGGCGATCGTGGATGGTGTCGGCGACTTTGCGAGAAACGAATTCGTGGACGAGAGTGGGCATGCGGAAGATGATAAGGTAATCGTTTATTAGGTCGTGCCTGTATACGCAGAGTTGGTCTATTGTGCTGAATGGTAGAGAAGTAGCGGGATACGCACCTCAGCTTATCCTGGACATAAGCCCAGACTGCTGGCTCAGATGCAGCCAACTGCTTTGTTGCTCGTGCATATGCACCTTTCGATATCGTAAAGGAGAGGTGCAACTGGGAACTTGGAGGTACATTGAGTGCACGGAGAAAGCTCAACTGGAAAGGATTTAGCACAGGGATATTGGTAGAATCCCGCACTTTTATATCAGTTGGTGGAGGAGAAGGAGGAAGGTCGAAAAGGTTGCTGGGTGGGGTGCTGATGGTTTTGGGCCTGTCGCCTTTGATTGCTTTATCGCCCGTCATCGACGTGGGATTGTAGCATTTGATTTGGGACAATTGCAATGAATAGATGATCTTGAAAGCAGATTAATTGGGTGCCTGTGTTGGAGTGGAGAGTTGAGAATTGTTATGCGACGATATTGCCTCGTGCTCACACCTGCGTAGTAAGCGAAACGTCAACCCGAAGGGGCTTGTAAGGTCAACGTCTGAGAACTGAGGCAACGACGATAAGTTAACGCGACTGAGGATTACTAAGCACATTCTTCAATGTTGTCCCATGTTCCTAATTAGAAACTATGTTCCTAATTGAACGACTACTCCTCCTGCTCCTACTGCTGCTTCTACTGCAGCTCCTACTGCAGCTTCTACTGCAGCTTCTATTGCTTCAACAATAGGAACGGCATTAACAGTCGTCGCTGTTATAGGTAGAAGGTGAATTGTACTAGAAATAAGAATGTCTTCATCTTCATTTCTATGCCGCTCGAGTGGCCATCTCTGGGAAAAGAGCAACCCTGCAAATATTGTCAATCAACCGACAATGAATACTCCTACCGTGTGCGCGATCGTACCTCAACGATGCCTGAGAGCTACCTGAGAAGGCTCGAGGCAGGATTAAAGCATGCCAAAGAATGAAATAAAATTCCTAAGACACATGCAGTCAACAGCTCAGAAGCCAGGACACCTGCCCCCGCTGATACATCGGTGAAGAACTCGAGCGCCAAAAAAAATTTACGCAGAAGCTTAGAGAGCTGTGTTCTCATCATTCATCCTCAAATACTGACTCAGCGAGCGCGCATGATAACGCTTCTTCAACAATCTGCGCTGATCTTGGGGGATGTTATCCTCAGCACAGCTACGCATGTCTAGAAATCGATGAGATACGTAAGATCCCCCATAGAACGTAAACATAGGCCTAATTAGATACAGACTCTAAGTGCACCTACCCTACCCATATACCATTCATCTATTAAGTCAGTTCGAAAGATTTACATGTGCGGATATCATTGGTTTCGCAAATCTTTCCGAGACCGACCGGACTTGACCTATACTTTCCTTTGTCTCAGGCATCTGATCGTACGTGGCCATGCCGACTTTTAGTAGTCCTCGTGCTTGGGAGACCATACAATACCTACAGGGACCTAGCGCTTCTCCTCGACGAGGTTGGTTCAGGTCGTGCTGAAACAGCAAAAACAGGAGCCGATCAAGCGACACCCTCTAGAATCATGAACTATTTTAACAAGGCTTAAGATTGCTGAGGATTCCCCATGAAGAGCCAAAGATAGACCATGTCGAAGCACTCAAATTTCCTGTAATTCCTCCCTGGCTAATTGGTATTTTACTGCAATATACCAGAATCCCAGAATCCCATATATCCGCTAACATAAATCGGATTTTTTACTACTACTCACTCAATCGTCCCAAAAATATCCTCTACTTTCGCTGGCATGAGCATTCGTCTGTTCAACCTTTTAGGGCTTTGTATACCTGCACTGCATATTTTCCCATATACGGATGTGAACACCGAAAAGCGAGTTTGGTGGACGAGCTATTGCTTGGACCGCATGACTAGTAGCGACTCAGTTTTGGAACCAGCTTTCCATAGCGACTTACTAGACCTCGACTATTTAAACGACAGCCAGCTCCCCGAGGAGAAATCACAGGGGTCTAGTACTGCGAACTACTTGACAGTATAGTCGAAGTTTTGCTTGCTAAGGCACCGAGTCGAGTAGATGATACTGTCTCCCGCTTGCGAACTGACGACGCTCGAAACCCTCAACAGATACTGTTAGAGCCGAGCTCGAGATTGCTGAACCAATAGCGTTCAGAACTGCCGTCGGAAATATACATTTTTTTTGAGGAAGGGCTACCGCTGGCAATGACCGAGCTATCTATAGTGTGATTATTGGCCTCTCTTTATCTACGATACCATCAGTGCTGAATCCTGCGCCTACGTCCGCTTTTCTTGAAGCAATTGGTGTCAATATCTCATAATGAGACTAACTAAGCGTACTAGCGGAATCTTATGACGTTTAAAAGCTAATGTGCACATGCGGCTCGGTACAATTATAAGATCATGAGTACACTCTCGGAACTGGATACACTGGCTAAGTCTGGCTTTTGAGTATCCCTCCTTCTATTCTTCAGCATCGCCATATTCTCTTTCGCCAAATTTGTAGACTTGAAAATTCCGGGCAGCTTCGGATTCAAGACCAACGATGTTTCGTCCATGAGAGAGTGTAGCACTTCTAGATGTCATGGTGCAAGCGGTAAATCTAGCAGTCAAAGACCACGCCGCGATGTTGAAGGAGGTCGAGACACTGGAACCTGTTACTGCTGCTGGTACGGCAGCGTGATCGTCAACAGTGGAAGATGCTACGGTTGAAGCTTTTGGTCAAGGAATCAATATCAACGACTGGGCGGACTTGTTGTGCTGGGGCAATACTACGATTCCGCCAGGGTTTGATTTGAGGGGTAGATTCGGCCACCCATTACTCGGACTGATGATTACATCAAGGTAAAATCAAGCGGACCATCATGCCACGCAAGAATATTTCAGACCTTGAAGTTATTCTACTGGAAAGGCTGGTGAAAATTTACCAATGATGTGCCTACCCATCTAGGTACATCGATATCTCGATTATTTCCATTGAGACGACCTATACCATTCTTATTTGGATCTCATTAATCACAAAAGAATCCTGTAGGATGTTCTACTCAAGCATGTAGTATCATGTCTGCGGCCTGCTCAGCAACAGCATATAGACAAGCTTGTGGATGTGATGAAATTGGGACCGGCAATACACTTGCGTCAACGATCCTGAGGTTTTCCACCCCGTAAACTTTGAGATCGGCGTCCACCACCTTACCCATTGCCGCCGTGCCCATGGCATGAAAGAAATTGACACCTGCGCGCTTCACTCGATCATCGATTTCCTCGTCGCTTGACGTCAGGCTCAACTCGCTGCATCCAGATGGCGGCAGCTCGCCAGTGACCATATCCTTGCCATGACTGGTATCGTACATGAGGCGAATCATCCGTCGTACCCCAGCTCGAAGTCGCACTCGGTCAGCTTGGGTCGCGTTATAGTTCGGATTGATAATGGGTCGAGCTACCGGATCGGATGACGCAAGAGTTATAGCACCTCGTGATGTAGGGAGACCGAGCATGACACTTGTTGCAATGCAAGTACCGTCCATGGGAGCATCAACACTTACAATATCGGCACCAGCAGGGGCGTACATCACAGTATACTCTATATCGCAACGTGATCTGCAATACTGAGGATGATCATCTGTAACATCTTCCCCATCAGCTGCCAAAGCGGTTGCAAGCAAATTTCTAGGGGCAGCCTCCGCAACGCTCCAATCAATCGGCATGCCCTTGAAAAACGCCGGATTCGTCCAAAGCGGAGTTCCCATGGCCAAACCAGCTTCAGGATGGCGGAGCTTCCAGTATTGAAAGAGCGAAAAATGGTCCACGAAATTCTGGCCAACGTCTTCCAAGTCCAGTACCACGGCGATGTTATGTTTCTTCAATTCTGAGACAGGCCCAAGGCCGGAGAGCATCAGAATTTGCGGAGTGCGGTATGTTCCTGCGGCTATGATGACTTCCTTTCGCGCAAGCAATTTTTGCCCATCTGCCAATTGTACACCAACCGCCATTGGGTTCTGGCCAAGACGTTTGTCAAGAATGACTTTCTCCACCATGGTGCTAGTCAAGACATTTACCCCTGCAAGACTGTAAGCCATGGCCACTGGCTGTCTAACACCATTAAGCCAGCTCTCTTGGAATTCCGAAAGCCCTAAAGGAGCACCGCTGTTTATATCATCAATTTTGTGCACGCCAAGCTCGGCCCAGGCCGCCCGCACAGGTTCACGAAGGGGGTATCGACGGTTCGGATCACTCGCCGACACGGAGTGTATTTTGATAGGGCCAGCAAAGCCATGATGACCACTTCCCTCTCTTTTATCAAAGAAGGTCTCAGACCTTTTGAAAAAGGGAAGCAAGCCCTCATAGCTCCAGCGGTCGTCTTTCACAATCGTGCTCCACTGGTCATAGTCTGCGGCATCGCCACGTAACCAACCGCCGTAATTCAGGATGGATCCACCGGAAAGGGCTCTGCCTGCTGCATTGTAGCAGACGCGGTTGTTGAGATGGCGCTGGGGCTCCGTCATGTAGGCCCAATCCAACTCGGAGTTGTGAAGGCCAAAGGCGCCCATTACTGTTGATACCATTGGATTGCCTGTCGGATCAGGTCCGGCTTCGATAAGGGTGACACTTGGAGAGGAGCTGCTCCGGTGGAGGCGAGACGCTACCGTACATCCTGTAATGCCACCACCAATCACAATGTAGTCTGAAGAAGTGATGTTGTCTTCCATGTTTTGAAAGGTGAAAGAAAAGTATTTGCGGTTGAAGCAGAACTATGTAATTGGTATAAGCAAAGAAAAAAGGTAGGTCACTGAAGTTATAATCGAGTGAGAACACATACTTGAAATCAAAAAATTATTTTACCGGGTTTTAATTAGTTTCACTAAATTATCTAGTATTATTCCACTTTTCGAAATGCCTGATTGCCGCCTAAAGAACGGTCTGATAGCGGATGGACTCAAGCAGTGGAACCAAAATCCCTGCAGCAGGCACCCCCTGCGCTGACCGCCTGCTTACTGCGTGCCTTACGCCAAGGAATCCTCTTTGGAAGCGTTTGACATGAGCTCGAGTGTAGATCAAGACCCGCATCTCATCCCCAATCTTCGGAAGAGCGTGATCTCAGACAAGTGAATGGGACGAAACCGTATAGCGAAGCACTCCTCAAACGTTCGAGGGATATGGAAAATTTAGAAAGGAGTTTGGCTGCTCCTATTCCGCTGGTAGGCAGGCAACATCTGAGCTGCGCCGCAGCGTGGTGCGGCTCCTTGTACGCTGCTGAGGCCTGTGCAGCTGGACAGTCGACTCGCCGTCACGAACAGCCTAGGTCACACCTTTCGCTTCCGATCGAGCAATTCGACTGGTGTGTTGAATGGGGTGATGTTTCATTAAAGTCCATGCGGGGAGTTCGGGGCACACTGTTCTGGGCGCCTAAATGAACACTGTGCAAGATTTTGCAATCTTCCCCTCACAGCCATTAAAAGGAACACGCTGAAAAGGCTGGGCGGGGAGGCAATGCCCTTTCGGCCATTTTCTGCGTTGGAAAGTCTTCGAGCCAAGCATTAGATCGGATTGAAGCGGTCCAGGCGGTTGGATACATGGTTCATGCTCGCCTGGGGGCCAATGACGAGGTGTGCATCGGTATATGTAGCCTAAGGGCTGAGAACGCTAGATTCGCCCGCATTATGAACAGCACGCACATGCCTCGAGGGATTAACGCTCAAAAGTAGCCGCGCTGTTTGATCGAGCCAATAAGCACTGCGGTCTAGTTCTATCGACAAGCGAAGCAGCCGGGGAGCGTGCAGCCGGATGATAGGAAGGTTAACCCGTCTAATTGGCCAAGCGATCGCAAACGGAATTGCTAGCAGGGAGCAAGGATCATATCAGCGGGCGCGGTCACCCCTGTTCCCTGTCGGGAATAGGGGTTTAGAGATGTGAAGGCATCCAGCTGGATCCTTGGGATTTCGCCAGAAACTCCTTTTCCCAACCCAGCCCAGCCCACCCACTCAGTCGTCTGAATAGAGGGAGCTCTTGACGCTTTTGAGCAGTCTCTGAGGCTGCTATGTGCTTAGGGGGTTGCTGAATTGGCCTAAAAACATGGACGATATACGAAACAAATACATGAAGTCGATGCTCGATATACGGTGCCAATGTAGCCTATCCGCGCAAAAAACAAACGAACTGTTCTCACCGTTATTTTTCGAAACCTGGTCTTCAGAGCAGCTCGCTTGGATTGCTTAGGGTTCGCCTAAAGGCTTGATAGCGGCAAAGCTATTCTACCCCTACCAGTTTTTACTTTTTTTTTTGGAATGATTGGTGCTCTGCGGCGATTCTTGAGGTAGGCTGTGTGCAACACCGGAATCTATGTCAGATTCCTTCCAAACGATGATACCTCCCGCTGTCCGGGGGTTTCCAAGGTTCCTGTGAGGAGCTTGTCCAATAGAGTCCAACATTACCAGTGCAGGGCCGCGCATTGGCACTAACAAGTCACGAAGTTTAACTTCCCGGTCAACCATCTGGGCGGGAATTCACATCATTCTACGTAGGGCAAGTAATTCAATTTCTCCCCATCACTCTCGGCTTGCTTTGCCACGTGGGATGTAGCCTTGTTTCTCCAATCCTTCTGTTAAATACGCGATAGCTTACAAGGTTTGCTGGTACAGCGGCTTCTGAAGTACGAAGCAGAGAGTGCGGCCAATTGATGCACAATCGAAGGCACGTATCTGGCTGAAGTAGGTGATTCGAAAAGTGGATGCAGCTACTATTGGTTGATGGTAGCACAGAATGCCCCAGATCTGAATTCCAGCCACTGATGGTTTTACCCATATAGCACAGAGTTACACTCGCTGGTGTCCCCGCGGGCTTTCTGTGTCGAGCCAGAGGTCTCTTTGTACCCAGATTTCATCTTCTCCCATAGTGCCTGAATGTATATTTTGCATTGGGATTGATTCAATCCGTGTCTTTAGCCCCACGTTTTGAGGGTTGACCTTTCCTCCCTTTAACGAGGTAGGCGAGTGTAAAGGTTCTTCGTCCTCTCCAAGCCTAGTAGGTTTGGGTGGCCTACTCTGGTTCCTGTTGCTTGAGCTATGATACGAGCGTGAGCCGTGAGGCTGACGCTGGATAAAAAGTGGGCGCATTGTTGGCAGAGAGGCGGAGACAACAGAGAGTGAGCCTTCAATGAGACTCCAGATAAATACAGGAGACGTATAGTCTGCTATGTTTTAGAGTTCATTGCAGTCTTATTCTGGACTATCGGAGTAGCTTACAGGTAATGTCGTTAAAATGTACTACAAATTGTGCACCAAGTTCGAGGAAGATGATAAGTCGAGCTAAGGACGCACCGACGACGCTGCGAGACATATGATCAACGAGCAAGAAACGAACGGTCCAAAGGATAGACTTACAATATCCCCATGAGGAACATTCCACCTACGGCTAGCCTCTGTTTCATGGGTAACTGCAGCTTCCAGGTCGCGCGCCACGGAAGAACGAGGATAAAGATGTCGGTGAGAGTATCTGTCGTCGAAACAGCATAGTAATAAGGCAGAATCTGTACGCAATGAGCCGCATAGTTGTACTCCCATTGAGTCCAGAGTGTGGAGACGGGAGTACATTGGAACAGTGTCGCGATCTGGAAGCAAAGAAGCCAGCCAATCAGTACTGTGATGTAGGCATTGGTGACGATACGAAAGATCCGTTGGGTGAAAATGCGTCGATAGAGGAAGACGGTGGAGAGCTTGGAGAAGCCAACGGACGCTATCGACATAAGCTGAATGGCAAACTTGCACTAATGCTATTAACTCTGGTGATTTAAATCCACCTCTCGTTTACGAACCTTCTCATAGACGACGAGGCGATGATAGATTATGAGCTGCCCATCGGGGCCTTTTATCTGCTTCTGGTGCTGCCCCATTTCACCGAGACATGACCCTACTTACTTTCAGCCATCAAGGCTCACGCCTCGGAGGTATGCCCCATACCTATTGTCAGAGCAACTCCCATACCCACGGTCGAGAGCTATACTCGGTAAGTGTATGTCTAGCTGGAAGAATGAGAGGTAGTAAAGAAAATTTCACCATAGCGGGTAGAATCAAGAGATCATCCAGCCCATATCTCGCACGCGTTAATCTACGAGCCCAGAAACGAAGTCCCACAGTTATCACTGCTAGAGTTGAGAAGACAACCGCTAGCACTATCATCTGCTCGGCAGAGAAAGCCATGCTGTCTTATGGTATGTCTACTTGGATATCCTCGGGAGGCACAAGGTCTGTAAACCGTAGACGAGGACGAAGAAACTCTAATAGCTCATGTGAGAATGCGGAACTGAAAAATTGGCTAATTGTAGTACTTCTTTCCGTGGAAAGAAGGGTAGCTATGTTGAGAGGATGCTATATTAATAGTGCATGTTAGACCTGGTGTTTCCTGCGGCAGGGCCGTTCGTTGATCAATGAAGGCGACTGATCATGTTTCAGCCGTCAATCACAGACTATGCTTTCATTACATATGAAAGTTGCTTGCTTAGACTATGTCACGTTGTTAGTTCTTCTTGTACAAGGTTCTAGCTTATGTCCCCTCTACATTTCTGTTAGACGATGAGAACATCGTAATGCCTTTGATTCCCTACATTTTGTGAGCTCCTTTAAGTTGAAATATTGGTGGCCGTCACCTCATTAACTGCGTTATTCAATCCGTCGTTTCAGAGTATCAGCTCTAACTCTCGAATGCTGAAAACCACTTGCAGAGGCATAGTCCGAAGAAGTTGTCAATGGGCTTCTCATAGCAAATGGCTGATGCTTCTTGATCTCGTTGCATTACCAACATCGCAATCTTGACGTAGCAATATTTAGTTGATTACCTCCAAGAGAAACCTCCACATGGATTCTAGGGGAGAAGAGATCCGCCACATGCCGTCACAGCAACAAAGGCAGTGAAAAATACAGGGATCAACGTAGAATACCTTGTCGTATAATCTATTGGCTAAGTGTTCTCACCCCTTTGGACCGTCTGACATAAGACGATTGCTGTTTGGGAAGCTTCAAGACAATGAGTTGGAAAAGATAAAGTTGTTCCTGCTGTAGTGGAAGTAGGGACACGGACGAAAAGAGAAGCATGGGCGTGTGATCAAGACCTTCCGATGGTTTGGAGAGCGATCTCGCAACTATCCTTGGCCCTTACCTGACCATTGTTAGAGATCTAAAGCTGCCATGCCGGGAATACGACCTGCATAGGCAGGCGAAGGAGGATTCCCCGTTCCCTTCATATTCGCATAGACTAGGAAGGGCCCCAACTAGGATGTTCTGTGTTGACCCTGGAAGTGCGTATTTGTATTTGAATTGCGCAGCAAATGCAAACGCCGTATGGTTGCAGTAGGGCGGACGTGACCCGGCGCTCACGAATGATGGTGCCACGCACGCGCCTTTGAGTACACTAGCTTTGCAGCTCCGACGCACGTTTGCGGCATGTTGTTGGTGGGATTTAGGGTATCGTTGGTATGACAAGGCTTACCTTAATCCTATGCCACAATACCTAGAGAGATTATTCTTTATGAAATCAATTAACCTACGCTGTGATAGACTCTCAGGCGCAAAAGGTATCGATTTTCATCTCATACATGTTTGTCCTTCTTAATTTACGGGGTTCTAATCCTTTGGATCGTTGATGGCTATTCTAGTAAGTTGATTATTCAGTCTTGAGCTTTCGATTAAATTTCTTAGCTGCAGCTGACGGTGGCACAGTATGTTTGACAGGACGCATCATATGCACCACCAGCTGTCCACATTCAAAAGCAGGGTTCAAGCCAATGATTGACGTGTGATGGCAGCCATGCCCGTCGAATCCTCCACACTCTAGCGGTTGCATAGGGTTTACATCTCCAAGCGGTGCAGGAGCTGCCCCGTTGCGCTCTCTTCCAATCAGTGGATAGAAATAAGGCTCAGCGATAGATTTGCTTGTCATAACACTTTCTTTTAGGAACCCCCCGGTCACATGTTTCATCCTACCTTAGCCAAAATTTCTATTGTATGACTTATCTCTCTCGAAAGCCTTGACAACATTATTACAGCTATTCACAGAATTAACCAAATCATCCATCTCGGTCTCGTCTGGTCCATAATGTCAAATCTTCCACCAGCTATCATTGAGCTTCATGGGGAGAAATTGGACTCCGGAACACTTGGAACAACTGAGCTGCCTGAAAACAAGTCAACGAGCGTTGGAGTTGTTGACGTTGAGGCGGTCAAGGGAGCGCATACTCCGGCTTCGCCGAGAACTGTTCATGGCTTTTCTGTCTGTTTTCATTCACCCTTGATACACTCGTGCTCGCTATCTTGGCGTGTCTTACTGATAAGTCTGCAGTGGTTTCTCATGACGTTCAGCATACTTTCAACCGTCTTCTTGTATGCTCTTGATAATACTATAACAGCAGATCTTATTCCGGTTATACACTTCTTTTTCTACCGGAAGATAACACGACTGATAACAGCGATGTAGGTCATTGAAAGCGTTTTTCGGGAAAGCAACAAACTGGTTTGGCTCTCGGTTGGGTGGGCCCCACCTGTAGCCTTTGGATCGAATGGCTCTGACAGCTTGATAGGTTCATGATAGGAGGAGTCGTCACCGTCCTTCCTTTTGGAAAGCTCTATGGTTTATTCAACGCCAAAAGTCTTTACATGATATCAATAATGTTGTTCATGATTGGGTCGGCGCTGTGCGGAGCAGCCCCAAGCATCAATGCCTTTATCGTGGGACGTGTGATTGCAGGCGTGGGCGGCAATGGCATGTATCTGGGCGCTCAGACACTGCTCTCTGTCAGCACTAGTGATACGGAACGACCAATGTATCTGGGAGTATTGTGAGTCTATCGACTCCTTCATATCTTGGATTCTTTCTGACAAAAACCGGCAGAGGTCTAACATTTTGTGTCGGTATGGTCATTGGCCCTGTCATTGGCGGAGCCTTTGCTCAGTCTCATGCTACATGGCGTTGGGGTTTCTACTTGAACCTTTGTGTCTGTGCTTGCTTTGCCCCCGTATACGTCTTCATTATCCCAGCTTTTGATCCCCGCAAGACACAAAAGTTCTGGTCTCGCTTCCGCGATTTCGACTACCTCGGTGCCGTGCTAAGCATTGGCACCCTGGTGTGTATAATCATGGCCATCAACTTCGGGGGAACGTTGTATGCATGGAACAGCGGACAGATCATCTCGCTGTTTGTGCTCTCCGGAGTTCTGGCCATCGCATTCGGCTTTGCGCAAGTCTGGCCCTTCGAGGCGGCACATCGCATGTTCCCTGTTGAATTTTTGAAGAACAAAGAAGCTGTCTTACTCTTTATACTCATGGCAGTCTGCAACGGAGGCGGCTTCACTCCGATTTATTATATCCCAGCATACTTTCAATTCACCCAAGGCGACTCGGCTCTCCGTTCCGCTGTCAGGCTTCTTCCTCTCATTGTAATGGTCAGTGTCACGATCCTTGTCAATGGAGCTGTCTTATCAAATGGTGGCTATTACAAACCATGGTATATTGGAGGAAGCTGCTTGGGATTGGTTGGTACAGTCCTTCTCTGTAAGTCTCACATTCTCATGTACCATGCCGTATATTTATTGCTCATAACCATAGCTACAATCACGGTCAACATGTCGACCGCCAGAATATACGGATATGAGATACTTATAGGTATTGGGGCTGGAAGCTATGCCCAGGCAGGATATGCTATCATTCAATCCACGGTCGAACCATCCATGATGGCCTATGGAATAACTTTTATGATGTTAGGTGAGGGGGGAAAAACGCATAACGTACCCATGCTACTACTACTGTACTAATGCATAGCAGCTCAGCTCGTTGGTGTTGCAATGGGGTTATCGATCGCTGGCGCTGTGTTCGTGAATATAGCAATGAAGAACTTACAGCAGGTAGTTCTTGGAATTACCACGGCGCAGCTCGAGAGCGCTATTCTTGGGACGAGCGGCAACTTTCTTGAAACGCTGTCGCCAAACGTCAAAGCGGTAGCGCTTGAGGCGGTAGTGGCCGCAATGAGAAAGCTGTGGGTTCCGATGGCTGGTTGCCATATATAGGCTAATAAGCAGTAGTTTTATTCTACCGTATGTCGCCTTTGCCATTGGTCTGATTGCATCGGTTTTCTTAAGTGTGAGTGATCCGTCTGTCTTTGCAAAGGAGAAGCGAATGACCCTTTGCAGCGACGTAAGCTTTAGGCAGCTTGATTCAAGGAAAGATCCACTCACCTTCTCGGCAATTAAGTTTGGCGTTCCCCGCCCGGATCAACCATCAGCACAATTGTATTACGCTTTCTTGACAGTAATAGACTGCTACCGGATGAAGGTACAAAGTTACGAGGGGATGGTTTGCAGCACTTTTCCAAAGAAAACACTGAACAATATCCTAGACATGTACTGGTATATCAGGCCGTCTATAAATGACCAGCATCATGACATAGGATACATAAATCCTTTCTTTTCGTACAAAAATACATTGCGGTTAACCATCCCATGAAGATACAAATAATCGACAAATCGAACTGTACATCTCTTGAACTGTGATATATCTGCTTGAGACTTCGTTCTCCGAATGATACAGACAATAGAGAGAGCTAAAGCGTAAAGCTCATATCTTTCTTTCTTCTCTGTGATATAATAATCTCTGTGATACAACAAACCTCGTTCGATGAATGAGCGCGTTGATAATATGAAAATTGTTAAAATCAGAGTGAGATACAGAGCAAAGCCGGCAAAAGCCAGCGAACTCATTTGCCAAGGTAGAGACCATCGAAGCAAGGTCATTAGAAGTAGCGTCCTGGAGCTTATACTGATCCTCCAGCCTCCCACAAGAAGACCCTCTTCCAAGTTCATGAAGTACCGTGGTCAAAGCAATGAAGACCGAAGCTGAACTAGACATTTGCTTACTGTCGTAGCAACAGGAAGGTCAAAGCTGAACGCGCAAGCAAGTGAGGAAATGACATCAATGCCTTGACATTCAGGCTAGCGATCAATCTCATAGGCGTAGAGGACTCGAGCCGAATGTTTGGTCAGAATTTTGGGGCAGCTTGTCCACTCTACCGCTTCACTTAAGCCGCTTTCTGGCATATGTTTGGTGCCTTTGGGTTGAGATCTCTTCAGACATTCGCTAGAGCTTTTCTAGGCGACTTGCTAAGCTGAATACAAATTTTAGGAGCTCGAATTCTTGTGAGATTATTTGGATTACTGTACGTACCGTGCAAATTTCTACGAATTTGTTCCAAAGCTCTCAAGGCCGCCGTACGCGGCTCACTCCTAGATCTCGTTGACAAAATGAATTGGGAAGCTATATTGGTGCAATGCATCCCTCCGATACCGATGGTCAATCGGGTCAAAGCAAGATGTCCCGAACTTGTAGCAGTCGCAAGCCTGAAGACTTTACTAAAGGTACCGAAATTCTTTTTTAGCGGGCATGCTAGTGATGTGAGAAAGTTTTGCTTCAACAGCATCAACGACGACGACGACAGGAGAGCCGCTTCGCTGCTCCTCTCGGCTTCGTTCTCTGGTAAAGTCGGACGGTGACAAATCGAAACACTGTAGCAACAACGATTGACATGAGTGCCGTGCCTGTGTTGATACCCATGGCGATGAGGTAGCGAGGTCTGTTGCTTTTCGGATAGAGATACGGTCCCCAGATAGACGAGATGTTGCCGCATGCATTCGCAAGTGCGAGGGCTGCAGCACGCTTTACACAAGGCCGAGGGAGAGTGTTGGCGACCTAGGCCATTCCCACAGCGAAGGCTGTGTAGACCCCCGGTAGCATGATCATCATAGCGAAATATTGGGACCCGGTTGACGTTGTAGAAGCCGATATGATGGATTCAATGACAGAGGTCCAAAGTGAGATAGTGAAGTGAAAGTATCTTTCGCCAGTTCTATCGGCAGATGACGATACTCCAAGTGCGACAATGCAAGAGAGAAGGTATGGTGGCGCGGTCACGATTAGTGTTTCGAACGTACCCTTCTTAAGTGTCCCAACAAATGTCGGAAAGAAGCTGTTGATTATGCTACTCGAGACAGCACCCGCAACCAGGAGCACCAATATTCACGTTTTGTAATTATGAACCGTGTCTGTAAATTCCTTGATGGAGCATTGTTCTTCTCGTGTAAGCCAGTCTTCCACTTCTTGAAGCCTCCACAAGGCTAGCTGCCTCTACTCCTCGGAGATCCCTTTGGTATTGGCTAGGAAATTGGGAAGGAAATATAAACACCAAAAGTAACGGCGACTGTGAGAGAGCCCTATCATTTAAGTGTCATTTACAGAAAGAGATTATACTGAGCCATTGTGTACCTCAAATATAAACAACCACCTCCAAGATGAAATACCGCGTACGCCATTCATGCCTCGAGTAACTCCCGCAGCGATCAGTCCAGAGAAGGCCCCAGACAAGAGGGATCCACTGTAAAGAAGCGCGGTACGAAGCGAGAGTACTTTACGTGCGTACCAAGACGCTAATGTGACCATACATCCAGGCTGAGACTGGTAATTTTTAAGAGATAGGCATTTTCAAGGAGAAACGCACGAAAAAAGCCGCTTCGATGCATCCAAGAAAAAAGCGAGTGACAAGCAGACCACTGTAGCCTTATGCAGCACCACTGCAACCACAGATGATTCCCCAGAAACAAACGTCAACCATTTAGGACTGGCAAAAGGGAGGCTTGTGGAATTCTTGTGGCTTACCAATAGAATCATACAAGTTAGCAAATATAAAGCAGGTTTCCCGATCTTGTCGAGGAAAAGATTCGAAGGCACTTGCATCAGGATATACTTTCAAAGGCAGTTAGCATATATCTTTCAAGTCGGACAAAAAGTGGCTAGTACGCACCCAACAAAGAGAATGCTGACACAGGTCTACAGGTAAGGTTAGCAATGGGGACGCTGAAGGGCCGGGGAAACCTTGCTTGATACTGAATGCTTGTCAGTTTCAATTCTGCTTCTAGATACGCCAGCCTTGCTGCAGCTATAGCATTCCTATTATCGACGAGGTTAGAGTAAATGTCTATTCAAGGTAACGCTGGGATAGATTGCGAATAGACATATCCAAATAATTTAAGATATATATGATAATCGTGGCTGGCATTAATCGAAGGTCAATCTTGCGAACCAGCTTTCGCTCTGGAAGCGCAATTTTATCCGGGGAGTACTGGCGAAGGCATTCGGGCATCTGGCCTCTTCTGGCAGGGGCAACCTCAACATCGTCATTGCCATTCATCTTGAGGTCTGAAGACCTCTCAATGCCTGGAGATATTTCTGCAGCCATGGCTCTGGTCGGAACAGTGTACGAAAGCCGATCAAGTCTGAGGAGAGAGGTTTAACGCTAGATTGCTGGACTAAAGACGAGAGAGAAAGAATAAAAGTCTTAAGCGTATGGAGAAAAGCAGCGCGTATATCAGTAAATAACGGGTTCTCTTATGAGACGACAATTGATAAGGGAAGCTCGATCAGGGAGCCGAAGTAGCAGGAAGCCATGTTCTTCGTCTTGGCCGGAAAACCAGGACACACGACTCGTAAATTGACCCTGCTTGCAATAAATGAGGGATCCTCCCCGCAATATCTTTGTGGCATCGTTGACCTTCATTGAAGGTAGAGTTGCAACAGCCCTCTGGACCATGGGAAGCTCGAAAGCCAAAATGATAAGCATCTGATAGTAGTCAATGGCGGTCAAAAGCTCTAGACACCGAGATGTTGTTGGAATTAGGCTGTCCGCTTTTGGTCTAGAGTCCTCCTCATCAACTTGCCGCTTTTGTGTTTTATTCTTGTTCTGTTTTTCGAAACCAGAAATGTTGGAAAACGAGATCATATGGGGACATATTGATATTTTAGTTGCTGGTTTTATTGGAGTCAATCTAGGAGGAGGTGGAAGGTGAAAACTCGACTAGCGGGCCCCAGCCCTATAGGGCGGAGATTACCAGCCAAATCACACCTGAAATTCCAATAAGAAATAGAATTCGATAGGTCCGTAGCTTGGGAAGGAAATTGGGAGTGAAATGTGGTGGTGTGTTTGAGGTGTGATATGGTTTTTGGGTGGTTCGGGGGTACTTGGGGTCCAGAGCGAGGGAGATTCGAAAAGGGTTGGGGGTGATTGAATGGTTGGACGGGTGGATGAGTGGATGGGAGAGGACGACATATGTGTAACGGAAACAGAAGGGGAGGGTAAGGTTGTGAATGTTTTGAAAGTTGAACGAGACTTGAAGGTTTGCTTTTCACGATTAGGGATGCATGCTCACAACGGTCCCTTATTATCGTACAATTGGCCTGTTATTTTACAATCTGCATCTATCGCGCATCTCCACTGCTGTCTCCTGTCCCTCTCACCTATGGCTCTCAGCCCTCCTTCGCCAGACCTACCAAGCCCCCTTCCCTTGACCGCTCAATGCACCTTCTTCCTGCTAATCCCTGGCCTATCCGGATTGCCCGTAATCTTCAGCTGCCCCAGTCGATCAAAACTCGGCCTCTCCCCCCCAACACAAGTAATATATAAATTATGCGTCCCCCTCCGCGGGAACCCACCTTCCCCCTCCCACGCGCCCTCCATATCCTGCCTCTTCTTACTCTTCGCCTTGCCGTGCAGCACCCTCACTTTCTCGAAATAAACATAGGCGGCGTAAAAGGCCGGGCTCTGCCCTCCCTCCTGGGGACCTTTGCCTTTGAGGAATGTGGCCAGGTGGCGAGACTCGACCTTCTCGTCGCCGGGAAGCATGGCTGTTAATGTGCGGGCAAAGGCGGCTTGGGTGGCGTGGGGGAGGCGGTGGAGGTGGTCATTGATCTTTTTGCGGATGTCATCACAGGTGTCGAAGATGGGGACTTGGCCTTGGTCTCCATTGGGGAGCTTGATGGCCGAGAGGTCCTCAAGGGATGGTTCATCCTTGGAGGAGTCCTTTTTGGTATCGGTTTTCTTGGCGTCAACCTTCTTGCCAGAGTTTGCGGTTGGAGATTGCTTTTGCTTCTTTGCGCTTGGTGGACTTTCGTTCTCGTTGTTGTTGATTGCGTGGTCAGGCTGGCCGCGCTTCTTACCATTGGCATTCTTTGCAATGTCGGAAGCTCCTGGCAATTGTTTAGTAACTGGTCTTGCTCGATATGCTGGTTGACGGTAAGAAGCCACTGTAGTGATATCCTCGTACCTTTGACGGGAGTATTGGTGTTTGCGTCCTTGTCTTGCAACGGCCCAGCACGAGATTGCGCTTCAGATAATTTTGGAGTCATGGTTGGTTATAGTAGTAGTACTTGTACTACGATAATTGAAGATAGATTAAGTTGGCGTGTTGGGGTTTTAAGCTTGACATAAGGTATGACGTAGCTTGGAAGCGCGATCGTCAACAAACAAAGCGACGCGTTCCTTGCGTAAAGCTCACGAAATCACATGATCTAGAACGAACACTCGCAGCTTTATCGATCCGTACTGTAGAAAGAAAACTACATGATTTATCCTTACTACGTTTTGAACTTTAGCTGACAACCACAGCATCAATAAACGGCCTCCCACTGGTTTGCAGAATGAAAACGACATTCCTACCTTTGAAGAAGTCTACTGCCAACCTTGGAGTCTGGTTCCCATCTAAAGCCATAGTCTCGTTGTTGCCCAAGTAGTTGAGCCCCACCAAGGCTGTCGCATTGCCATCGCTGGTAACGTTCAGAGAGCCAGTCTCAGCCGTTGCAGCACCGCCTTCCTCACATTCGCAACCTACAACCACCGGCCGTCAGCGAAGACCATCGCTGCATTCTGCACAGTCGTATTTGTCCCTGTCGCTCGTCCTTGGAAACCGCCGATTAGTCTATCAAAAGTCCACCGACATGACGATGGCTTTAGATCCGATACAGGCATCTTCGGCAATCATAGCACAAAACCTGAAAGTCGGGAACAAAAGCAAGGATTTGAAAGCGAACACGGGTCGATATCTGATGATTGTGAACACAGGAAAAGAGAAAAAAGTGACGGCCAGAGTCTGTGAATACAATGATGAAAACAATAATTTAAGAAGGGGTGTTAGAATTCTTCGTGCCGCCTGGCGCTACGAGTGGCTTCCGGAAGCGTTTTCAAAGGGCGCGATTCGAGGCCCGAGGAGACTGTGAGTCATCGATATGGAAAACTCCAAAAACGGAAGCTGAACTTTGTATAATAAGGTGCAGCTGCAATGGTAATGAAACACTGTAGTGACTTGGCTCTGTATCAAGCCACTGTCTGACAGTAAAGCGACCAATTCCTCTGATTCTCTGCGATTTGCGATTTGCGATTCGAGATTCGCGATTTTCAGCGTGCACGTTCGGCTAGCCAACGGCGCTGACCTCCCAGACATCACTACTTGCTTCATAGCAGCTTTCGAGACCGATACCATGTCAAACTTCCTTCATCCATATCGCCATGATCATCCAGAGTCCTACCGGAAGTGGACTTTGAACGACAGGAAGCAGCAGTACCTGGCGCCCGGTGGTGTGGTCGTGGTCGCTGAGACAGACCCAGAGGATCTAGGGGCGGACGGTAGGATGCAAATCGTAGGCTCTGCGTTTTGGCGCCGGTGGAGCGTTGATGAAATTGCATTGAAGAAGCAAAAGATGGAAGACAGCTATGCTCGGGGTATGTGTTTTCAGACTATTTGACGGATGTCCTTACTACATGCGTCACAGCGCCTCTCTTCCTGGACTCCAGTGCATGTGCCAAGAGCTAAAAAATCGTCCGCATAGGGTTCGATCGTTTTCTCAACTCCATCGAGAGCAAGTACTCTGCTTTCTTCCATCTGAACCGGTCGCTGCATACTGCCCACTTAGAAACCCTAATGGGAGAAACTAGTGATGCTCTAAAGTCGGAGAGATGGCACTTACACATGCTCAGTGTCGATCCCCGCTTCCAAGGTAAGGGCATCGGAAAGATGCTTGTAAATGAGGGCAAGGAGCGAGCCGGCAAAGACGGAGTTTGTGTTCAGCTCTACTGCGGAGACCATAACAAGAGATGGTATGAGAGGAGAGGTCTAAAGGAGGTGGATCGGCTTCCGGAAGGTGAGATCGAGACAGAACTCGGGGAGCTTGGCTGGGTTATGGAGTGGAATCCCGAACCCGAATCGTGATGGACTCCCGGGCAGGTTGGAAAGGCAGGAGATTTTAGAGGCCGGGAGATGGTGGGCCCGTGGAGACATGCTCGAACTCAAGTTCTCCCTAAGTTTCAGGCGCAAGGACTTTGGAGCGCGTCCCGAGGGGAAAGAATCAAGAAATTTTCAGCATCTTCTCGCAGAATCTAGTAATGCGTTCAAGCAAATAGTAAGATTCAACCATGTTACTCAATTCAATGGCCTTGGTCAACATGGTCACTGGGATTCTTGGCCGAGGAACAATTCTCGAAAATTCGAGCTCCTCAAGAATCCGTAATGAAACCGTCTATCAAAGTCCTCAGCTATCGAAAAATGCCTGCGCAGGAATCAGACGCCGTTATGTGACGCTTGACATGCGATCTAGAGGCTACAAGTGGGATTGGCATGGGCCAAGGTGGGTGAGTGTAGAAGATATTTCATTTTCGCAGAACTCGTGGCCATAAATCGTGTTCCAAAGTTCAGACCGAGAAGCTGCCGTCGTGAGTGTTTTCGCCTTTTTGGTGAATATAGGGCATCATCCTTCCTCGAAAGCCGCTGCTCTGAAGTATCGTCTAAAGAGAATAATACAGCTACTCGTATTTATGACTCAGTCGCGTACGCTAGTACTGATTAGGCTAGCGTCAATCTTTCATCTTATCTTCTTCTTCATTGTGAACTCCCCCAAAGAAGTCAGTAAACAGGAACTCTTTGAACCTCGCTGTTACCGCTTGTCAAAACAATGAGAAGAAGCTCTCAATCCGAAAGTTTGCTCGTCAACATGACCTTAGCGAATCCACCCTAAGGGGACGACTCAATGGTCGCCAGGCTCGTGAAATTGCTTATATACCACGTCAGAAACTTTCAGTGGAGCAAGAAGATGCTTTAGCTCATTGGGTCATATTGATGCATAGCTGGGGCTGGCCTCCACGAGTCAAACAAGTTCGGCTCATGGCTATGGAATTACTACGAGCAGCTGGAGAAACAGAAGAACTGAGGGTCAACTGGGTTCAGCGGTTCTTGTTCCGTCATTCTCATTTGGTCTCTGTGTTCAGTCAAGCTCTGGATAAAGAACGTGCGGTTCTATGAAGAATTCTTCATCTCGGCCTATTCTTCTACCCCTACCTTCAACGCCCACGAGCCCGAAGAGAATTTCGTCACCGGGGCCAGCAAGAAGACATCGAAAGCAGGTTCAGATGCCGTTCAGGGGGGCGGAACAGGCGAAAGAGGTGGCTTCAGATATTCAAATGTCTCGCAGTGGAAGGGTTATAAAACCGTCTCGAAATCGTGCTTAAAGCTCTTTCGGAAGCTCCTTCGGAAGCTCATATATATCCGTACATAGAAGCCTTTATGGCTCGCCATTTTCAGTGCCATATATCATATTTAACATATATAAATTTATAAAGATACTAGGAGATGGTACAAGCAATCGTTAATGATATTGAGGGTGAGGTAGGTACTATATTCTCGTGGGGGCGCTAAATTAGCGTGCGCGACTGAGCCATAAATACGAGTACAGTACATGGTCCAATGATGCTGGTAATGCTTTTCTACCAAAGCATTTGTGAATCCTGACAAACTCACTCGTCAGAATCGTCAGAATTCCATTATTATTATCAATCATGACCCAAAAGTTGTAAATGTACCCATGCAATTCTTACTAATGATGATCGAGTTGCCATCGGACTTTCTGTGGCGCCGCTCGCGTGTGTCGCAAAGGCGAAGAGGCCGAGAAGAATCATTCGGTTTGCACGTGCCCCAACATTGTGCAGCTACGTTAAGGTAAGGTCAATTTTTCATTGATATATAACACCTTTCGTTCCCGGAGAGGTAGAGCAAAAGTATTTCACTTCTCCAAACGATAAGACATTGACATCCAGTTCTTTTCAGAGCACCGCGTATTACCAACTCGAGAACACACAAAGCTTTCTGACACTTTACTATTTACATTCAACGCTACAGGAATGTCCAATCCATCCAAGCTTCTCGTCGTCTTCGGCGCAACCGGAAACCAAGGCGGTTCAGTCATCCAATCGGTTCTTGCTGACCCTCGGACTGCGAAAGAGTTCAAGATTCGTGGCATCACAAGAGATCCTTCCAAGGAAAATGCACAGGCTCTTGCAGCAAAGGGAGTCGAAATGGTATCTGTAAGCCTACCATTTCTAGTCTTTGCTTTTTCGGTGCCCGCGCTGCACTGTGCTAATTTGCTGGGTTGTGATAGGGCGATATGAATTCCAAAAGCTCCGTGGAAAGTGCATTCAAAGGCGCGCACTCCGTCTTTGCAGTAAGTAGCAAGAAGTCGATGACTTCCGCAGATAAAATATGCGAGTTCAGCTAAGGCTCTAAATCCAGATAACCAACTATTGGGAGAAGATGGACAAGGACTTGGAGATACAACAAGGGAAAACCATCGCTGATGTTGCCAAGGTAAGCTTGCCCGTTACCTCTTCCGCAATTACTGATCTTGGGATCAGGCTGCCGGAGTGCAACATTTGATCTGGAGTAGCTTGTTGAATGTTACCGAACGTGAGCTGGAGTAAAATCTACCCGAGGCACTTACTGACGTAACATGTCAGTAACCAACGGGAAATTCTCAGGCGTGGAGCATTTCGACTCAAAAGCCGATGTCGAGAAATACATCCGCTCTACCGGCATTCCGGCCACCTTTTTCCTGCCCGGCTTCTTCATGAGCAATATCCCCGGCAGCATGTTGATGCGCAACCCCCAGTCCGAAGAGCATGAATTCGTCCTCAACGGCGCCTTCCCAAAGAGCACCCACATCCCGCTCCTCGACGCAGCCGGCGACACGGGCAAAATTGTCAAAGCGATTCTGCTGAACCGCGAGAAACTTCTCGGCAAGCGCGTACTAGCCGCAACAGACTACTACACCCCGGACGACATCATCAAGGCTTTCCGGGCTGCGTATCCGAAAGCGGGCAAGGGGGCGCACTTTAACCAATTAAGTGAAGATGTTTATAAAGGAATCTTGGGTAGTGTGGGTATGCCGAAGAAGGCGCAGGATGAGCTGTATGAGAATATGGCGTTTATGGATGAGTTTGGATACTATGGCAAGGCGAGTTTGGATGAGAGCCATGCTGTGAGTATCCCTTCATTGAAACATGAACGATCGAGACGAGGGTACTGACTTGATGTAGATTCTCGATGAGAAGTTGACCTCTCCCAAGGACTTCTTTGCTGGCGTGCCGGCGTGGAAAGACCTGGAGTAACTGCGCTAGTGATCTCTTGACCCACGGAAAACTCTACCGTTAAATTTCCAAAGCTTTCTCCTTTTATAATACTGCTCTCTTCAAAAATTTCCCATCTTTAGCTGCACCATTCTTTTCCAGCCATTGTGGATAATCCAAAGACATAATATACGAGCTACCTTGAAGTGTTCCATCGCTCGTGTTCTCCCGCTTCGATCAAGCCGTCCTAAGCTGATGGATCCTCGTATTAAACCTAGGGGCTTTTACAGCTGACCTATAGATCTTCTCAATTGGTATGGTATTGAATGACCTTACAACCGTTGATGATTTAGCCGACTACGTGATGCATCTTGCCTACCTTACAGGGCAGGCGTGACGGGCTTTGCTGTCATAGATTTCCCAACAAGAGCACAAGTCATCATCCCTCGACTCTCCTGTTCAAGGCTCCTAGGAAGAGTAATTTGATGAGTTTACAGCATAGTAGTAACAAGCGCTTGGTTCACTGCGAGAGTATTCTCTTGTGATCTGGTTATTGTTCGATATCTTTCAAGATGTTGGAAACAGGTTAAAGTGCTGGTTAAGAAGCTATTAATTGGCGTTATCCGCCCTATGGTTGAGCCGCGCTACTAAGTTTACAATTTCCTATTCTCCTGGAACCCTTCTAGAAAGCCTCTATAATATATACATGCATAGATGCTCCTGATACACCTCACATTGCAACAAGAGAATGGTTTAGCTGTCTCAAGACTTTCACGAGGCTGTCAACCCGTGAAGTACATTGGGCATGCCTGCAGCAGCCGCAGCAAGGCAACTTTATGCCTCTTGGTGGGGTTGAGGTTACACAACATGGACGTGGCTGTGCGAGGCCGACAGCGTCAAATTCTTCTCTAAAGTTGTCCTTGAGTACTTTTCATATCCACCCTAACCGTTCAGCTACTGTAACATCATAATGTCTGCTCCCGGCTTCGGTTTCTCGGTGAACGATGTTGTCCTACTGGCCCAGGTGACACACAAAGTGGTTCACGCTCTAAAGAAGGAAGGAGCCACATCCGAGTATCAAAAGGCCACCAGAGATCTCGAGTCCTTACAAACTGTACTGGAAACACTGATAGAATTCTTCAACGATTCAACCATTAGCCCGGGTCTCCGAAACGCGGTTCAATCTCAGTTCGCCGTTGCAGCCAGGTCGATAGCGCTTTTCAACAAAAAGCTGCAGAACAAATATGGCAACTCCTTGGATCTACTCTCTACTCCATCGCCACACCGCAAAGTGATGAAGAGTGTCAACTGGACTTTTAGCGCTGCAGAAGACCTTGCAAAGTTTCGTGTAGAGCTGGGGCAACAGCTTGAGACAGTCAAATTTCTCTGCATCCTGAATAACGCGTGAGTTCTGACTGTATCTTCCTGTTTCGTCATCATTGGTTGTAACGAGTTGAAGTCAATCCTCAGCGAAAGCTGCGTCGACCGCGTCGGAAAGCAAGAATCTTGTGTCAACCAACATCGCAATCAGTCAAGGCCTAGTAGATACAAATAGAGATATGCTTAAACATGAATTCTCTGGATTGATGAAACGTCAAGATACAGCATCGAAGCAACACATGGAGACCTTGAAGCTGGTTCAACAGATCCGCAAAGATTTGCAAGAGCTCACACTCGAGCAGTCTAAAGTGATACAAGGAGCATCAGAAGGCCATAAGAGAGATCAGGTGCAATTGACAAGAACAGAGATCTCCCTCGACCAGGCCCTCGCAACGGGACCTTCCAGACCTTGTCTTGAACTTTCCCCGTCAGTCGTCACTGCGTTGAAAGCTAGACGCCAGCACACCGACAATAATGAAATGGAGGCCGTTGTGGCTGTCTGGTGATTTGCCCCCTTCTTGGCTTTTTTGATAGGCTTGTTACTTACATATTAAGGATCTTTCGGCTTCTCTCTGCGTTACGAAGTTTCTTGACACAAGCCGTGTTAGTGGACTATGGCCATGAGTTGCTCTTCATTGCTAATTTCATACAGTGGTCTTCTTAGTCCTTACATATATATCTTCTTACGGTCTCTGAGGGTCCTAAGGTCTATTCCTCGCCCCCTTTTACTTCAATATACGGTCACCTTTGAAGATCACCTTGGCAATCCGCGGCGGCTTGATTTCACCTTAGTCCGTTATTTTGACGTAAGTAACAACGGTCAAACTTAATTCGAGTACTGGAATTGATCTGACAGACCTCAAGGTTTTCAAGGCCTTTCTTGTCGATGACTATAAGGGGAGGCCGGGTTTTGCTAGAATCTCTACAAGTGCTTATCGTATAACGAGAAGGTCTCGAACAGAACGCCAGGAAATCACTAGGGAAACTTGGAACGAAGCCGTTCTTCCAGGTACAAAGCTTGTGCTATCCATTCTTATCATAAGTCTTGCCACTGAGTCTCGCCTGCAATGTCCTCTATGTGGTAGGAAACTCAGCAATAGTTCGATATCCAGAGCGCGGTTCTGGTGCGTATCTTCTCTTCAGCCCTTTTACTAACTTTCTGACAACCAGCAGCACGCATTGTGATCAACATTACCAACTTGCGACGATGGGCAAAGAAGCAATAAATCCTGGTTCGTCTACCACCATGAAGACTGAGACCGTCGATGTAACAGACGAGGAAACGGCTGAATTACATCTCTACAAGAATATGCACTTGTTACCTTCGAATGAGGCCAACTCATCGAGCCTGTCCAAATTTAACTTGTTCAATCAGAATCTGCACCAAAACAAGTCTGAAATTTCAAATCCGCCAATTGTTCAGACGCCCGACCAGCATATTAGGGATAACGGATGGTCATATGACAGTCACGCCAGGTCAGATGTTTTCTGTCATGCTGACGTCAGATGTTTCTACTTGACAGCCAATAAGACAGCTTATATATATATTACTAAGGCTTTTGACCAATCAGAGCCCAGGAATCGACTATTGGGCTGAGCGTTCTAAAAATTCCGGAGCCGCAGACGCCTGAGAACCCGGAGAAAACAGAGAAAACAGAGCAATTTATAGTGTAATTTCCGTCTCTTCTTCATCTCTTTCTCGAGCTTCCAACATCGAACTTTGTTCCTCCAACCACTGATCTTCTATCCCTATGAGCTTCTCTTCAGTATGTAGGCATTGTTTGGGCTATCTTTCGTAGTGTACGCTCGCGGCATTTCACTACTCTTTCTCTTCCTGGAACGATTGACTCGGTAAACGCGACGTGTACAGCTGAATCAGATAGCATAGTGCTTATATAGAGTAGGAATAATAGTCAATAGAGGTGATGGTTGATGTAGAAAGATTGAGGAAAGGGAGGATTCGACGGAAATTGCAAGATGTTCTATCGAAACTGGCTAGCCTATATCTTGAAAGGATTAGCGCAAAACCCGATCTGGCTAGACTGCTGTCATGTCATTTGTCAGGTCAGATCCATGTCACGACTTGACGTCATATGACTTGTCATACCATCGAAATGACGGTCATTACCGATCCCTACAGCATATTAACCCGAAGAGGGAGCAAAGTTCAAATACATCATACGTCAAGACGCCAGCATACATTCTAAAAACGGATTACAGTGTATGGTTTTGTGGCCATTGCCGACAAGGTCCCATGAAAGTGGGTTATAACTATCACTGCATATTTTGTACTCGACAGAAAGATTCTATTTCATACTACGGATCTGTGTACTCGGCAATTCGCGGACAATAAAGCCCGGGGCTAGACGGCGCATGTACCAGCCCTCGGGCTACAAGAGCACCCGCCGAGCAACTCTAATTGCTGGGGCCACATTAGAAACCTTTTCAGCTTTCTGCGTCATGTTAGATAAATCTTTAAATGAATCATTAAATAAATCGGTGAATTGATTATCTAACTAGTTATCTAACCATCTATTTAAACGAATTGTTGACTATGTAGGGTATTTAGTAGGGAGTCATGAAGGAAGTCATGGAGGGAACCATGGAGGGTGTTCGGTAGGGAACCATGGAGGGAGCCATGGAGGGAGCCATGGAGGGAGTCATGGAGGAAGCCATAAATGTAGGTGAGTATGTAGGTAAGTATGTAGGTGAATATGTGGGGTGGTAAGTAGGTAGGAAGCCATGTAGGAAGCATTGTTTGAAGCACTGTTTGACGCGTGTTGTGCGCCCGACCGAAGCGTAATTTGAAGCATGTACTGTAGGAAGTTTGGTAGGGAGCCATGAAGGGAGCCATGAAGGGTGTTTGGTAGGGAGTTTGGTAGAGAGTTTGGTAGAGAGTTTGGTAGGGAGTTTGGTAGGAAGTTTGATATCGAGTTTGGTAGGCGAGTAGGTAGCTGAGTTGGTAGCTGAACATGTAGGTAGGCGAGTATGTAGGGTGGTCAAGATTTTAGGCAAAATTTCAAGCAAGATTCTAATGTGACTTCTTACCAGCCCGAAGCCAGCTCGGGGCCAGCCCGGGGCCCACATTAGCAGAATTAGCAAGTCAATATTAGCGGGCCGGGTCCCCGAATTGCCGATGTAGGTTTCGGTTGGTGCATTGACAAGCAGATTTCGTGATATTGATTGATTTGGTGCTGTATCTGAGGTTATGAAGAGTTTATTTTCTTTTCTAGGGAGGACTTCATCTACGACGTGAGCGTGTGATCTTCTCTTATACCTGGGTCGAAACTATCCACTGTTTCTCTAGGAAGCCTGCTGTGTTCCGTGTTTGACACAGACTTCAAGATTGATAGTTCGTGTTCAATAAGGTTTACACGTCTGCTGTAGGCTTTCTCGAAAGCATATTACACCTTGTGTTATTCGTGAACAACAGTAGATCTCCCCCAACATTTTCTTAGAAGCTACCTTGTTAACGCATGGCCCTTTGCTTTTCCCTTGGAATATTGATGGTCTATGAATGCCTCCACCGATTCCAACGACTTTTACTCGTTCTTTGATCGTACGGAACAGAGCCTCTGTTATCCTATATAGCTGGGAACTCATTAACGAGAGGTCTCGTCAGTCTAATCGAGAGTACATATACTCCCAAGGCTCGACCACCCTATTTCCGTTACTTTTCTCGATAACATCTGCAGTTCTTTCCGCCACAGCATACAACATACTAGTCAAATGCCCGCAAATCTGCGTTAACAGCACCGACGCATCGACCGCCCACAGATCTCTAGTCTCATAAACCACATCACCTGCCGTTCTAGAAAGAATGCTTCTGTCGATACGGGATGATTATTTAAAATCCAGGTTTTTCTAAGTCACAGAAGCCACTGCTCGTCTGTCGCGGTTTGAGGTAAGATGGAGAGACCGGGAGCTGTCCCCACGTCTACGAAAGCTTCGAGTGGTTCTGTGATATACATCTTGCGAATGAAACGCGCAACCCCTATTTGAACCGTCTGGTTCTATTCCAACATTGAGTAATTTGGATTCAGGGTGACAGCCGCGGTTGGGTCGGCGGAACTGATGTGAATAAAGCCGCGAGAGAAAAGCTGCAGGCTAGGAAGCACATTGAGAATGTAAGTCGCAAAGGGCGTTATGAGAAGCTCGGGAATGGGAATCTTTCGTTTGAAGATGAGGTCTTGCTGGGTCCGGAAAGAGGACTCGAGATCAGATGGATCAAGGGCAAACTTACTGTCGCTGAGATAGTCGCAGCATATTGTGATAAAGCAGAGAGGGCAGATGAGGCGACGAAGGATATCATGATTCCGAATACGTTTGACACAGAGACATAGGCAAAATATCCTGGTTTGCCAGTATAAGACCCCTTGAATGCGTTGACGGTAATGAGATTGTGAATCTGATCTTGAAGATGCTCACCTACGCCAGGAAGCAATACTTTCATAGGGATGTTGTGTCTGGAAAGAAAGCTGGAAAATGTCAGAATATTCGACGCGAGGTCACTAGTACCGGATCGTTCGAGCAAGACTGGAGACTTGACCGACCCTGCTGAAAGAACCACTTCTCTTCGAGCTTGTACAACAGTTGTTGCACCATCGGCATTGGTGATCTCAACAGTCGAGGAACAACCTTCATCGAAGGCCGCGACGTTGACCCTAATATTCGGTCAACGATGGATGGTGTTGTCCAGCATCTCGAGATTTGACTTTAAACGAAATGATCAGTTGTAGGCCCTTCCGGCATCCTCACGGATTCCTTTAGCAGAGCTAACAGTCCTTTGAATAGACGTTGTAACCCCTTATTTTTCCTATACCCTCGTCTGTGGTCCACGAGGTATCAAGGCATCGACATTCGACACTCCGTGGAAATTACCCTTGGTCATATTAGGAGTCCAGCCTATCTTTAGTGATTTCAGAAAACCAGCGCTGGGCTCCATCTTCAACTCGAAGTCGCTCGCTCTCAAGATAGTAGAAGCACTGCTTTCCAGGTCCATCCCTCATTCCCAAAATCATACCATGCGACAATTTGAACGTCCTCAGCCCGAGTGTTCGCCATGCCTTCGAAATCAGAAATCGGCAATCAGTGATCCTGGTCTGTTAAATCTTCTGCACCAGCTCACTATCTACTGTACTCGTACTGTCAATGGCTTTTCCTGCGTTCAATACACGTCGCTCGTTATCTTCATATATCTAATCTACAGTCTTGTAATACCAATCTAGCAACGTTTCGACGGGCAAGGTGCCCAAGGCTATTTATGTCGGTCACCTTTGAGTTATTTAAGACCAGAGTGTGTGCCTCTGTCGCAACCATAGAGACATCTGAGAGTTCCGAAAGGTGGTTCGCGACTATCGAACCGCAAGTAGCGCCTCCAATAATGATGTAGTTATACACTAGATTGTTATTCCTTGATGCGCAGCATTGAAGAAGCGAAATCAACACCACCAGCAACATGAATCATGTCTTGTGAAACCACATTTTGGAACTTCGCAGGAGGGAACCAAAAGAAGTGAATGAGGAAAGGAAACAAGACGATTCAGCCCACCTTTATGCGGCGGTAGCGGGTCATGTGGGCGAGGGATAGCACATGCCTCTTGTCACGTCTACACGGGTTACAGCAGGCATAGACTATGACTTCAACCTTAGATTCTGCTCCTTGGTTTCTAGAAGATCATTTGGTCGCCGCCCCTTGTGAACGGTCCCAGAAACGTCTGGCTTGCCTCGTCGATATCCCATACTACTGTATTTCTCGCCTTGTCAAGTAATTCGATTGACTGATACCTTCGTACATCCTTGCCCTCTGTTTTCGTGGCACTCTTTTCCAAACGCTCCCTGGAGTTCCTTACTTCAAAAACAAGTACTTCACTCATCTTTGTTCTCCAATATCGTCAAAGCCGAGAGACGAGTTCTTGTGCTAGGGTGATCGATGCCTAGTGTCTCAGTCGAGAGTTGCGCACATCTATTCATAAGAATGCAGGCTTCGTGGTGTCGTCCCTGCAGCCTCAATGTCCAAGCAAGATTGTCCATATTCGTTAGCGTAGAAGGGTGGGTATCCCCTTGGACCTTGTTCCTCATCTTCAACGCTTGCGTTTCCAGATCTTCGGCCTCTTTAAGTCGTGTTTGATTACGGTACGTAAGGGCTAGGTTGACCATGCTCATGAGCGTGTCAGGATGTGTATCACCTTGCACGCGCCTTCTTATCTCCCTTACTTGCACCTTTCACTCTTCCGCTTCCTTCAACCGCCATTGCTGTTGGTACGTCGCCGCTAGATGAGCCATGCTGTTCGATGTGTCCGAATGCTCCTGTTTCAAGATCTTCTTTCTCGTCATCATTACTTGAGAATTCAGCTCTTTCAGCCCTCTCTCGTGTTTTGTTTACAAGACGTCTAAACTAGTTCAGCTATTCTGCTCAAGATATCTTAATCATCTTTGCCTCTCTCTTGCTTACTGCTTGCGATAATAGCTCTTCGGCCTCCTGCCATCGTCCCTGATTCCAGTATGTCAACGCTAGGTTGGCCATACTGCTTAGCGTGTCTAGAAATTGCTCCCTTAGCACCCACTTTCTCGTCATCATTACTTTTAAATCCAGCTCTTCTGCCTCCTTCCACCGTCCCTGCTTCCTGTACGTAGACGCCAGGTTTCTCATACCACTTAGCGTATTCTAGATGCTTCTTCCTCAATATCACCTCTTCCGCCTTCATCACTTCTATATCTAGCTCTTCAGCCTTATCCCATTGTCGCTGACTTCGGTAAATTCACGCCAAATTCGCCATGGCCGTCAGTGTATCTTGATACTCATGCCCTAATACCTTCTTTCTTGTCTTCAGCAATTGCAAAAGGGGCCTTTCCATCCCGTTATACCTTTCATCGTACAGCAGGCACAGACCGAATTTCCGAAGTACCGAAAGATTTCTCTCAAAGTCTCGTTGAAAGAATTCGGCAATTAGGGTCTCCATAATATCCGATATTTATTATCATTCTTCGGAAACACCTGGTCTAGGCGTACAATAGCCCTTGCCGTCCACTCAGCCAACGAGCCCTTCTTTCTCAATCAATTGCGAGTTCCAAAATGCATCAATCGATGGAGGTCGAGAGACTGATCTGCCGACCGCTTGGTAATGAATGAGTATGCAATTGGACTCATCTTAGTTTCTCCTCAAAGACGCTCTCTATAAAATCCTCGTATGCCGAGATGCCTTTTAACTACGTTCACTTCACACCGGCCTAGCATGATGGCAATAAGATTGCTGCGTTGATTAAGCTGAAAAGGGAGAGTGTGATGTACATATGTAACCCGCCTGTACTGGTACCGCCAATGAGATCGAACAGTTCGCATGGTTTCACAGTTGGAAGATTGGCCTCTCGGCGTTCGTGATTCAGTCGCGCCATAAGACCCTTCAAGATGTAAAGCGTCGACAGCCCTCGCACCTCGCCGCCATCGAGCGACAGCAAAATGAGACCGGTCTTATCGAGGGGATTTGACCCTCCACCTTGCCGTGTAGCCAGCGATTGCTCCATCGCTATACCCGCCCACGAGGTGTAGCTTGTTCTTTGGGAAGTAGAAGAGGTGATCTCTGCATTCTCGCACGTGATATATTCCAGTCATTGTTTACCGTATTATACCCCGCACTGCACCAAAACTAGATATTTACACCCATCCAGTTTATAGGTACATTTCGCTGAGAAATCCGAGTATTTTCATTCATGTTTTATAGTTCGATATTTCTCAAATAGAAACGAAGGTGAGCTAAGCCAGATCACAATCTCACGAAGAAAGAGAATTGCTATCTGTAATACCAAAGCTCTTAACGTAACGTGTTCATTTTCCTATTACATCTGTTTTACATCTTCACCCTCCACCGCCCCTCCCCACCCACGCCAGCTTGTTTTCCGCTCCGAACTGCCTAGTCGCGCGTACCCCCACAGACTGCACGCTGCGTATCCTTCCTTGAACAAGGCGAGCCGCACAAAAATGGACAAGAAAGGATCGTACATGTTGCAACGGGATGAAGAAGAGTCGAGACGCCTCAACGCGCAATCCAAGTTCCTTCGGGCGCTTTTCCACGGCCATCTCATCCATCCTTCGATACCTCGACACGAGCTTCGCGCGGTTGCGGATGTGGGCACCGGGACAGGCGTCTGGTTGGAAGAAGTACGGCAGGAGCTCGATGCCACCTCGGGCGGGCAAACCGTCCAACTGACCGGGTTTGATGTGTCGGGAGACCAATTCCCTCGCCAGACACGCCCAGGCGTGGAATTCCGGGTCCATGACGCCGTGCAACCCTTTCCGATCGAGTACCACGACCGATTCGACCTGGTTCATCTCCGCTTCTTGAGCTACGGCATTCAAGCGGATCGGCTGGAGAGCTTTGTCGATTCTGTGTTGCAGATACTTCGTTAGTATGGACTTGTTTTGGATCAGGGATTCACTCGGTGCTGACCCACGGCCCTAGGACCTGGAGGGTATCTTGAATGGCAGGAGATTGATGGTATCGATGCCTGGACAATTCCGGAGACGTCGAGAGCAAAGCAAATGGTATCCTGGCTGGTGTCGGAGAGGATTGCTAGAGGACTGACCCCAGCGTAAGACCTCGTCACGCTTATAACTTCATCACTAAGCAAGCTTCCTATGTGTGCCAGTATCACGGCCCCCCTCGTCAAAACACTTCTATCACGCTCGACGTCGGCTGAACCAGGCGTCATTAACCCCATGTGCTGGACTGAGGATCTACTACGTATATATCACCTGGAAACGCTCTCCACCTACAAGCATCCGTCGCCAGAGGTCAAGTCAAGGAAGAATCAATGGACCTTCAACGTTTTGGTGCAATTACTCCAAAGCGGCGCAGCCAGAAGACTTGCTTTGGCAGAAGAGCCGCCAGTACCGCCGTCCGATGCGAGTCGGCTTAGGGTCGAGGTTGCGGAAATCAATCAGCTCGTTGAGGCGATTAAGAACGGGGAGGATCCTGCGGCCGGCGAAATCGAGGTTGCGGTAACCTGGATTGTGGCAAGGAAAGCAATGCTGTATGGCAAAGAAGGACCATGGATGTCGGCATGGCACAGACCGTAGCAAGCTAGCAGTGAATATCAGATGGTAGACCCAGTCAACGACATCTGCGCCGAGAGGCTTTTAATCTAGCGGCAGTCTTGCTTGAATCGATATATACATTGGCCCACTCGCGGAACCTATCATTACCCAAACGCTCAAATACCCACACTTTGATGACCTTGCTCCTTGCTATCGTCCCTTTGAACCGTCAACGTCGTCGTTCGTAAGATATGGGATGTGCTATGTTGGTCCCAATCATGCGGCGCCGTACCGGCGGTCGCGCTATTCCCCAGATACTGCAGGTCCGCTCTCGCCATTTGTTGCAACTCGGTGCCTTCATCCTGAGTGTGCAGCTTCGAGAGCTTGGTCTTGAAACTGTGGTATTTCAACGCCGTCTTCGTCTCTTTGGAGTTCTTGGAGCCATGCTCTGGGCTGAAGCCGAACCCGGGGACGTTCTGCCGGCGCATGTCGCCCACTTGGATGAAACCGGTTTCCAGGCTGTCGAGGAAGGGCTTGAGGTAGACCATGCAGGAGGTGAGGATGCTGAGGCACTGGATGACTTGCGTGCAAATCGTCACGGGCCAGATATCGAAGGTTATATCGCTTGAGGTCGTGGTTCGATGCACGTAGACAAGCTGGCAGATGACCGCGATGACAACACTGCGGCTGGATCAGCAAGCTTTCCGGACAGAGGGGGGGAACAATTATCACCATAGACGCGCGGAGAAAAACAGCATCAGGACGCCTTTCTTTCCTTTATCACTTTGCAGCCGCGCCACAACCACCAAAGGCAGACCAACCAAGAACACATCGGTTGCAATGTTGATGACCGCTACATAATCGGCCCAAGAAGTCTGTCTCAGAAAGCATCAGAAGTATCCGACGTCAAGGCCGAGAGCTGCACTCACACGGCTGAAACACGTGTTATTGATATAATCCCAGGGTCTGGGCAAACGGCATTGAAAGGCGGCGGATAATATCGCCGTGGTGGCCCACAACGCCACTACCAAGCCGATGAGCAGACTCACTTTGCGATAAAGTGCCAACGGGGTGAGATTTCGCAGGTAGGCAACCAGGGACAATTTGGCGAAACAGACACTCGCCAGGAAGAGAAACGTGGCCGCATATTGCGCCTTTGATCAGTCAGCTTTCAAAGGACCCACGAAAGCGTCACGACTGACCTTGAGGAGAGAGGATAATTGCAAAGGATCTAGAGAATTGAGACGCTTTCCCAAGCCGTTTGAAGCCGCGAGGGAAATCGTGATGGATTGAGCAAAGGCGAAGAACTTGGGAGGGTCAGCCAAGGTCCCCGTCTCAACCGCCCACACCGCCTGGGAAACCCCATACTAAGCTGATACAGATAAAGTAGTCGTCCAGGTCAAACCTGCGCAGGATATACCGTTTGATCGTGAGCCGCACGAGCACCGTGAGGATACAGACAACCAAACAGAACCAAATGAGCGTTTCCACCACCGGGCTCACGTTGTCCTTGGTCACGGCAACGCGACCGCGAGCCATCGCCAAGGGAAGGGGGGGTTCAAGACAGCGCGGTGTGAAGTATTATTTATCAACTGTTCGAGCGCAGATCAAGGGATGCAGGAGTCAGCAACAATGTCAGGCGCAGCATTGCAGAAACTCAACGTGAGGTTGTGTGCACCGCAGCACAATGTGGGATGTGAAAAATTGCTGAAGACTACCTGCCCATCCCAACTAACAGATGGCGATCGTGCCTAGGTGCCTAGGTACCAACAACAGAGCGCGCCACCAAACCGATCAGCGAAACGATTAGGTATTCGAGTAATATTAAATAATTGAATAAATCCGGTGTATTCCGTACCACATGCGTACCACAGTAAATGTCAGTCAGCAGCCGAGCCGAGCGGAAACAAGATGCAGTTCTGGGTCGTTCGGACCCGCCATAGACCAATCAATCGAACATTCTATTCGTTGCGTGTGTGTTGGATGACGGAAGATGGGAAATGGAAAATTCCGAAGCCACGCGATGCTACCCTGCCGCACTGGCACTTGCAGGCATCCCCCTGGCTTCCACTCGGGTCACGCCAAAAGCCCAATCGCACAATTCGAATCCCACCCCCAGCAAAGAAGGTGAGAAGCTACTGTGTGTGGTACCTTATAACCCCAAGGTCCCGCTGAGTCCGAGCACGTTCTAGCAGTCCAACCGATGCAATCATCGAGTGGGAATCGAGTGTCGCGGTCCGGCCTTTTTTTCGTAACCGGCGTGCCTGGTCATTCAACGATCTGAGTGGGTGCGGAACAAGGAGAATATCCGGTAGCTTGAGGCTTCAAACGCCAGTCGAGGACCCTGATTAGCCTCCTTCCCAGGTTGTTCTAGAACTTGCGGCAGCTTCATGTTTTAGAATACGTTGGTGCTTGGGTATGTTACGGCCAACCGTACACGGTAGACGGTGTCCAGCATCTCGGTATGTTAATATCCCCTGGATTGATTATCTTCAAAGCAGACTATCTGATCTCTCGTGTCCTTGGCTCGACGATCCCCAATGTTGCTATTCTAGCAGAGATAGTGGTGGGATTTTATACTTCCGTAATTAGGAGTCATAATCTCTTCGTTCCGGAGCTGCGGAGCATCACACACTAGAGGTAGCGTCAGGGCGTGGACTCCCAAGCTTCGACGATTACTGTTTGCTGAAGAGTTTTAAGATGAGAAGGATGATGCGGATGGAACCGCAGAAGGCGACGATTGGAAGGATTCCTCGGAGCCGCTCAACCGCCCCGCATCTAGGCTAGTGTACATATCCCGGTGTTTGCCAAGATTTCAATGTTACATGGGTTCCGGACACTTTTCTGGGACCACGTGGAGTTGGGAGAGAGTTGAATCCATACTTCGGCATATCGAAGTGCTAAACGGCCATCAAGATTCTATTTGGCTTGTTCGGGAAACTCTGCCTACTTCTCCAACTGCATGCTCAGGTCCCAGGCAAGATGGGGAAGGTCAAGAAAAGTTATTGTCAGCTCTCACGTGGAGACACAGCCTTCTTCTGCGCATCTTTGGTGGCCAAGGATGGCGTGCAGCGAGTGATATTGCACAGCATGCACTTTCGAGAGTCCTTCGAAAATGAGGATGAGTTGACCTCTCACACAGGCCTCGATCTCATGTCCTGAGGCAGACGTTGAACAGCTCCTCTGAGGTGAATGGCAAGGCTTTGGGATCCAAGGCAGATACCGAACCAGTACAGTCTCGCAAGCAGCAAGTCCAGAGGCATCTTTCATCGAACCGGTCTCATCAGCATTCCTGGGATGGTGGGGACCTGGACTACACACGATTACGGCGAACGTTTCAAGGAACGCGGAAATTCGTGATCTTGGCATCATTGTAAATCATTACAATTTGAATATCGAGCTGTGTTTCAAGTAAAGCTATGCTAATTCGAGAATGAGTAGTAGGCGTTAATGAACAGAACGCGTCATTTCGAAGCCGTTGACACACTTGCGATGTTGCAAGAGAAGATGGGCAGACCTGCTGCGAAGGTGAGTAGACAGGGTCGGAGATGACAGTGTCCAGATGAATCAGTCGTACATTTCAAGCGCATTAGATGTAAGTATCCCCGAAGGGTCTGCTAGAGCGTGAGGGAACCTGAAAGGCTCGCAAATCTGTTGTTCTGCGTTGCCGGCTGTCCTTGAAATATCTGCTGTGATATCTCGGAGATCGTTCAGTTGATACCCGTACAATCGATTTCTGTAAGTTTGATGCCAAAATGGTTGCGCAGGAGTTCCACTCTTTCTCTCTCACTTTGGCATTCCACTTCTAGGTCGACAATGCCATGGATTCTCCTTCGCAGTGTCTTCTCGAAAAGCGTTATATCTCCCACAACCTCCATCCTCTGAGCATCCAAAACCATCCGCCCCACAAACACTTGCTGCGTAAACCAGCTCCGGGGGCTGGCATTAATATACCAATTCATCATTTCAAAGTCCACGGGCAAGAACTCAATCTCACTAAACGCATACGTTGGCTTCCACTGGCTGCGTTCATGATTGCGCACCTCAAGTCGCCAGAGCGCGTTTGAGGCGTGTGATGTTGTATGCTCCGGAATGCAGCCGTGCAGCATGCGAACCACGCGTGGAGAGATGGAGAAGGCTGAGGCACCTGAGATCAGTGGCAGAGGCACAATGGGGCCGCGAGCGCCCATGCCCACGTCGACGAGGTAGCGCTGTGAGGATAATGTGACAAGGTTAATCATATGATCCCTTATATAGAAAGAAGTCAGGAAATATTCGGTAAATGCGGACGAAGAGATCTTGCAGAATTTTGTACAACCGGGTCCATTGCTGGCAAGTTACGCACAATTTGCCGAAGGCATACAGACGACAAGCAAGTAGAAAACTTACCAGCCATTGTAGCTTGGGCCCTTATAGCCTGGAAGCCTTGCCACGTCCTGGCACGCAGTATTGACTCTGCCAGCTGCGCTCATGACCTCGAAGCCCAAGCTCCTCAGCACGGTGCCAAACATGCAATTGATCTGCAGGCAATGCCCACCCCGGCCTGCACCATGTTCTACAATATGTTTATAGATCTCCTGCACATCCAACGACATGTCATTCAGCCTCACGTCGCGCTGCGGAGGAAAGTGGAGCGCCAAATTCTCAAAGGGGATGGCGGCTAGGTGATGTCGCATGAGCGCGGCTAGAAAGGGTAGCCCATGGGCACGGGTGCGTGCGAGCGCAGGCTCTGCCAGTAACGGAGACGAGAGATTGGCGGAAGGAAGCTCGATGAGGGAGAAATAGGCATAGAGTTGGTCATTGGAATAGTGGGGGCGGGCCGAGCGCGAGTGCGCGATCTCAGGAGAGTCTAGAGGTAGGTCAGCCATCGCACAAGATATGTATAGCAAGATATGTATAGCACTCGTAGGGGTTGTGATTGTAGGGAGAGCAAGACGTAAAGTTGGATCTCAGGCTCAGAGCGTCATGGTTCTACGAGGTGTCCGAGGTCCTACTTGATACATACAATATTACTCTCTAGTATTATGGAGATGGTACCTTAGACCGGGGCCTACGTATGAAACGCTAAGAGATAGCGGTAAGATACCTCGTATTAAAACACGTCTCCATCCACGGTTCGGTTTCAGAAAGAGACGGACAGCGTTAATGCATGTGCAAGCAGCCACCATGCGGCCCTTGGTTGAGCTACTGCGGAGAAGAGGCGTGCCCTCGCACCCCCATGCTGCTGCTTACATGGGTCTCTGGCGATCTTGGGGTAAGGGGAATGACTTGCCCTTTCTTTGCGATCCTCACCTCTTGTCCGGAAAGCTCTCCTTCTCTTTATCTTGCCCATCTTTTCTTTCTTCATGGCAATGGACCAATCCGTCTCGAATATGGATGGGAAGCATATGAACGGGGTAGAGCTAAGGGCCATGGACGCAAAGCAGAACAATGACGACGAGGATATGGCCCGGCTGGGCAAGAATCCTGTCCTCAAGGTCTGGAGCTTAGCAAGCTTCTTTCCATTGAGAATCCTTATGCTGACACTGGTGGCAGCGCAATTTTGGGTTCATGTCCATATTGGGCTTCAGCTGTACGGTCGTTATCACATGGGAAGCTTTCTTGATGTGCGCAATCTCTCAAAAGCTTCTTCTCCATACCGCAGTACTAATCTAGCCAAGAGTCTTCGCGCAAGGCTTCGCAAAGTAGGCACCCCAGACCACCTACAAACTTTCCGGGTGCTGACTGAAGCTGCAGCGGCGGTCCAGCGGGCGTCGTTTACGGCTACATCTTTGTCTGGATTGGGACGCTCTCAGTTTTCATGACACTTGCAGAAGCGTGCTCGATGTGAGTGGTGGTAGTTCCCAGAAGGATACGAGCAAAGTAGATTCCTGACAGGCCTACAGGGCACCAACATCTGGAGGACAGTATCACTGGGTTTCCATGCTTGCGCCCCTGAAGTATCAAAAATTCCTGAGTTACATTACGGGCAAGCGCCCCCCCCCCTTCCATCCCTATCGCATAGAGGCATAACTTTAGTATGGCAAGAAGAGAGCTCGTAGACTAACGTCGGAGACATAGGTTGGTTGACTGTCCTTGGCTGGCAGGCTTTTGTCGCTTCCGTTGGATTCCTGAACGGGACAATGGCACAGGGTCTGATTATCCTTACTGACCCACAATACGAACCCAAACCTTGGCACAGCGTCATGCTCTTCTGGGGAGTCATCCTCTGTGGGGTGTTGGTCAATACCTTCATTAGCAGCTGGCTTCCTAAACTCGAAGGAATGATCCTCATTCTCCACATCCTTGGCTTCTTTGCCATTTTACTTCCTTTGGTCATCCTCGGCCCTCACGCACCACCCTCTCAAGTCTTTCAATTGTTTATAAACAGCGGAAAGTGGCCCACGAAAGAACTTTCCTGGTTCGTTGGGCTGCTAGGCAACGTTTACGCCTTCTTTGGTGCCGACGGAGCCATCCACATGTCCGAAGAGATTCAGAATGCTGCAACCGTGGTTCCGAAGGCAATTGTGTTCAGTATAGTCTTGAACGGGGTGATGGGCTTCGGGATCGCACTAGCACTACTGTTTTGCATCGGAGACATCGACGCAGCCCTGCATACAAAAACTCATTTCCCCTTTATAGAAATTTTCTATCAGGCGGTTGGGAGCATCACGGGCGCTGCGCTGATGACTTCGATTATTATTACGCTGTCTCTCTGCGCCACGGTCGGCATTGTTGCCTCTGCCTCTCGGCAACTCTGGGCTTTCTCGCGCGACAGAGCGGTCCCCGGCTGGGGGCATATACAGCGCGTCAACTCCAAGTCCGCGATTCCTGTGCTCGCAGTCTCTCTAACCGTTGTGACTGCCTGCCTCCTCGCTCTGATCGTGCTCGGCTCGTCCACAGCATTCAACGATATCGTTTCTCTGTCCGTTGTGGGCCTTTTTGGCTCCTACTTCCTCGTTGCTGTGCTCCTGCTCTGGCGGCGTCTACGTGGCGACATCAAGCTCTACCCTAGTTCCGAAAATTTACTCACCAATCTTCCTGGTGCGGAGCTCGTGTGGGGCCCGTGGCGGGTTCCTGGCACTTTCGGCATCGTCACCAACGGCTTCGCTATCGTTTATCTTGTTATAATATTCTTCTTCAGTCTTTGGCCGCCTGAAAACCATCCTACGGCGGCGACGATGAATTATAGTAGCCTGATGTTCGGCGGCACAATGCTGTTCAGCGTGTTGTATTACTTTTTCCACGCCAATAAGGTTTACACGGGACCAGTCATTGAGGCCAACCGCTGAGAGATGGCTGAGACGGCTCTTTTAGTCCGATCAACAGGTTGTAGTTGACAACATAGACAGGAAAAAGGCGAGACTGTCTAGATTTCTTGCACATTGGCCATATATGTACATGAATCAATTCCCAAAATTACAATAATCAAACAACGGAACTAAGTTCTCGCATTGTTCTAAGCGATTAGATGTCTTTCCAACCTTCGTAGCCTGGCTGCAAATTTATGTATGTCTGCTGCCTCACGAAAGCGAGAAACCCTTAAAGGCGGAACCCTTAAGACACAGTGGGTCAAGTGATGTCGACAGGGCTTCGATGGAACGCCTGTGATTTTTGTTGATCATGAGCCCGACTGATCATCATGATTTGCCTTGAAATTAATGATCGAGAGTGCACGCTCATCTGCGACGACGCAGACAAAGAAGGTCACACTGGCAGAGCTCGTTGCACAGGAAGTAGTGAACGCTACATTACTCACTGAGCCATTTTAAGCGTATGTGGAAGCGATTAATGAAGAATGTGGTCGATAGAAAGGGTAGGTTTAATAGAAACCCCCACTAGCACGTTGGTTGATTGCTCACTACGAAGCGAGGAACGGGGGGGCTACGAATATGCTACAGCAACGACATATTCAACAAGCTGACGGAAACGATGGCGTAAACGCTTCACATGTAAAACCATGACTCTCTATCATACTCCAGAGGAAGTTAACAACCTTTACAGCGACAACCCGCCCGCTGATCCTCCACCATACTCTGGACCTACGCCAGGACAATACACATCCTCTGCTTGTCCATAGACAGACCAACTCTCCGAGATCCTTTGGGAAGGCTAGGTAGGATGAAGGCGGGACGGCGAAGGGCTAGAGGTAGACAGAGAAAGCAGAAGAGAGGTTGCGCAGAAGACTATAAGTACCTAGGCCAATCAAATAAAAACGTACCAATACCTCACCTTCACCCCTTCCAATCCACCCCCTGCTCCTATAGCCTCCTATATCTTGCGGAGTATCCCTCCGTCTGCGCTCCTCGCTTTGGGCCGTGGTCTCGTCTATCGTGGAACCATCATCTATAAGTTCCTTTCTGCCTTCACGCGCGGAACGTCTCTATGAGTTGCCGCCCTTTGAAATAGCTACCCGTACGGCCTATAAGCGCCATACCTCTGACGCCTCTATCCGCCGTCTTCGAAGACCCTCCATCGCCGCCTGCGGAATGTCGCTCGCGTCCACCCTCTTCGTCTGAGCTGAACTGAAGGGAGGGGACATACCCCGAGGAGAGCTGTTCCATCGAGCTAGCTTGCGCGTCTTTGACGATGGCACAGGCACGACTCGAGCCATCGCCTCTGAAGGTGTGGGAGGGACGACGCCGAAGTGTGCGACAGTATAGCATAGCGAGGGATGGTTTTTCTCGTTCTGTTCCACCAGACTTAAGTTCTTGTGCCCTTCATCTTTTGTAAGACGCATCGCGGTGCTCATTCGCTGCAAGGCTCAAGTGAGCGCGCCGTCGTGTATAGGCAGGAACGCAGCGTAAATCTTGAGGACGCGGACAAGGTTGTCGCAGCTCAGCCTCGAAATTCTGGAAACATTACGCAAGTTTGCACACCCATCGCCCTTTGATCATGATCGCTATAAGTTTGCCATCTTCCGCAGGCCATTCTATTTGTTTTCACAATAACTTTTCCATAGAGAGACGCCGTCACGAAACAATGGTCCTTCTTTCGGCTGTTTATGGCATTGCATTCGATGCGTATCCCGATCAATTTTCAAATGACACAGACTGTTCACATCATGCAAATACTGATGTGACCGATATTGGAGTAATTTGTTTCTTAAACTCATCAACTCCTGCTAAGCCAAAACTACTTTCAGATAGTCCTGTCTCTCAGCCTAGCTGCCTTAATCACAACAGCAGCCTCTATCGTAGCGGCAATTCTCGATGCCGCAATCAAAGACGAAAAGGCCTTCCTACCACTCCTGATCCAACGCTGGCTTAGAAAAGGCCTATCAGACAAGCAAAGAGCAAAGAAGCGCCGATGGCGGCGAATATTCGACCGTCTGATTCTTAATTTGGCAGACCAGCAGCTTGTTACAGGGTTCGCTCTCCTCATCTGCGGATACCTCTTCACCCAGCAAGGAGTTCTCCATCTCTCTGCTCATTGGAATTTGGTCGTCTATCTAAGCTGTCTCTCCAGCAGCACTCATCTGGCCTGCGTCATCACCCTGCGGAAACATTTTGAACAACACAGAAGGGCCGGCATCCTTCGCCTGATATTCATCATTCTATTCGCACTACTACTGGTCCTAGCGATCGTTCTCGCTCCTACTTTCAGGATCTTTCTGATACCATTCCCTGTGGAACGTAGTAGGGCTTATGAGGTGAACAACGCTGCTCTAGCAATCGACGGTACGCTAGAGGCGTTTGTGCTGTTATACGTGTTCTTCTCCGCCGTAATGCAGCTTCTTCCCGATACCCAAGATCACTTGAAGGCTTGGATTACGAACAGCTTACTGCCTAGCGCCCGTCAATGGCTTGGAATCAGCCATCTGGGCTCTCTTTTCCAACGTTTCTTCGGTCAGAAAAGGTTGCGCTGGGCCGAATATGTCCAGAGACCCATTGCGAGTATCTTGTGGTACTTCGTCTTCCTCACACCATGCACCGTATTTTGCGCACAAATTGTCTTTGGCATTGTCGCATTTGCCTACAGCTTCACCCAGAAATCCATGCAACCTACATCGACAGATCGGAATTATTATAAACTTCACCAGCAGATGACTTGCAGTTTAAACCTTACGGCAGAGAACAATTGAAGTTTCGGCCAATTGTTGTCCATGATCTTGTTGTTATTGCCGTTTCTATCCGCTTGTGAAGCATACTACGGTAAATTCAAAGCTTTCTTTTGTTCCCTGCACGCGTTTGAAAATGTCTCCCTTGTCTAATTTCAAATCATTGAGGCAGAAACGGACGAGTAATAAGACGGCTTTCCTACTATCAACGCTCGCACAAATGCGCCAATCAACCTAACTTGTAAACGATGAGGCAAACCAGGAGCAAGCGGCAGCTGCCAGCTGGGCAACCTTAGAGACACAGTACGAGTACAGACGGCTAATCGACCTACTTACCCAGATGCTAGAAAAGCAGGCTGAAGCTTCCATGACATAAATTGAGGTGCTCAAGGCTCAAGTCGAAGCGCTCAAGGCACAAGTGAAGGTTCTCAAGTTAGAGATGATCTCGACACTCGAAACGAAATTGGCTAACATCAAGGTGCCGTCTGGCACCTCACCGTCACCGTCTCATGCATCGATTGCTCGCACAGCGCCAGACATCTACCCCAGCAACGTGCCATCGCTCTCAGCGAGAAGCCCAACACTATCCGCAAAGTATGCTTGCTCATTTGTTTTGTAAATAGATGCTGTTTCTTCGGTACTATTCGTCAGGTATAGAGATCATTAATGTTTGTGATCAGTCGTACTTCTTAGGCTCAAAGAAGATTTGGAGCTTGGTGACTGCTGACTTGTTCGTTGCGCTTCAACCACACTGGTTGCAACAGAACGATCTATCTTGTTGAAAACAGGGAACAGTACTGTTGTTACCCTGTGTGGTTGGCAATCTCGCTTATCCCTATAGGGCGTGGGAGTCAGAGTTTTCACGGGAGGTCTTGGGGGCGCAAGTATCCAGCGCACATTGCGGGTAGCGTCACTTTCGCTAAAGGCGGGATCTACCTTCATTTAGGTGGAGTTTGCTAACAAATACATGTAGATTCCCCACCATAAACT
>JAABUU010000305.1_pt1 | contig 119739 bp, 122 predicted proteins | sample 5559301 | NCBI WGS metagenome assembly JAABUU01 (sample SAMN10711884, study PRJNA513360) | rock metagenome | isolation source: Antarctica rocks | place: Antarctica: Victoria Land, Richard Nunatak white | reverse complement strand
CGGGGGCCCGGCCCCCGCCGGGGGCGGGCCGGGCCCCCCCCGCCCCCCGCCGCTGCCTTGTTGCACGGAAGGGATTCCCCCGCATGTCGACCACCACGATTGATCCAGGGGCGATCCCGCGCGAACGCAGCCGCCCGCTCGACGTGCTGCAGGACTGGCTGCCGCGCCTGGTGCTGGCGCCGTCGTTCGTCGTGGTGCTGCTGTTCGTCTACGGCTTCATCCTGTGGACGGTGTACCTGTCGTTCACCGGCAGCCGCATGATGCCGATGTATGCGCTGACCGGATGGGGCAGCTATCGCCGGCTGTTCCTGCAGCCGAGCTGGCACATGGCGCTGCACAACATCGCCGTGTTCGGCATTCTCTACATCCTGATCTGCATCGGCCTCGGCCTGCTGCTGGCGATCCTGCTCGACCAGCGCATCCGGGCCGAGGGCGCGCTGCGCACCATCTATTTGTATCCCATGGCGATCTCGTTCATCGTCACCGGCACCGCCTGGAAGTGGTTCCTCAACCCGGGCCTCGGCATCGAGCGCACGATGCACCTCTGGGGCTGGACCAGCTTCCATTTCGACTGGCTGGTGAACCCGGACATGGCGATCTACACCGTGGTCATCGCCGGGGCCTGGCAGGCGACCGGGTTCTGCATGGCGATGTTCCTGGCCGGCCTGCGCGGCATCGACGGCGAAATCCTGAAGGCGGCGCAGATCGACGGCGCGTCGGGCCTCGCCACCTACCGCCGCATCGTCATCCCGATGCTGCGCCCGGTGTTCCTGTCGGCGTTCATCGTGCTGGCGCACATGGCGATCAAGTCGTACGACCTGGTGATCGCGCTCACCGGCGGCGGCCCCGGCAACGCCACCGAGCTGCCGTCCACGTTCATGTATTCCTACACCTTCACCCGCAACCAGATGTCGGTGGGGGCGGCAAGCGCCGTGTTCATGCTGATGACGATTGCCGCCATCATCGTGCCGTACCTGTATTCCGAGCTGCGGGAGCGCAACTGATGGCCGAGGCGCTCGCGGCGCCGCGCCCGCTCGGCGGCGGGCGCATCGCCGGCATCGTCATCTACGCGCTGCTGTTGTTCTTCGCCGTCATCTTCCTGTTGCCGCTGTTCGTCATGGTGGTGACCTCGCTGAAGTCGCTCGACGAGATCCGCGACGGCAACGTGCTGGCGCTGCCGCTCGCGCCCACCGTAGCGCCCTGGCTCGCCGCCTGGGGCAGCGCCTGCATCGGGCTCACCTGCAACGGCATCAAGGGCTACTTCGGCAACTCCATCGCCATGGTGGTGCCGGCGGTGGCGATCTCCACCGTGCTGGGCGCGCTGAACGGCTACGTGCTGACGAAGTGGCGCTTTCCCGGCCACAAGGTCGTGTTCGCCCTGATCCTGTTCGCCTGCTTCATCCCGTTCCAGGCGGTGCTGATCCCGGTGGCGCGCGTGTTGGGCATCGTCGGCCTCGGCAACTCGATCATCGGCCTCATCCTGGTGCACGTCATCTACGGCCTGGGCTTCACCACGCTGTTCTTCCGCAACTACTACGAGGCGTTCCCGACCGAACTGGTGCGGGCGGCGCAGATCGACGGCGCCGGGTTCTTCCAGATCTTCCGCCGCATCCTGCTGCCGATGTCGGGGCCGATCATCATCGTCACCGTGATCTTCCAGTTCACCAACATCTGGAACGACTTCCTGTTCGGCGCGAGCTTCACCTCGGGCGACGGGGTGCCGATGACGGTGGCGCTGAACAACCTGGTCAACACCTCGACCGGGGTGAAGGAATACAACGTGGACATGGCGGCGGCGATCATCGCCGCGTTCCCCACCCTGTTCGTCTACGTCGTCGCCGGCCGCTACTTCGTGCGCGGGCTGACGGCGGGCGCCGTGAAAGGATGACCGCCGCGATGCCGTTCCTCGAGATCAAGGGCCTGAAGAAACGCTACGGCAGCCTCGACGTCCTGAAGGGGATCGACCTCGACCTCGACCGCGGCGGCTTCCTGGTGCTGGTCGGGCCGTCCGGCTGCGGCAAGTCCACGCTGCTCAACGCCATCGCCGGCCTGGAGACGATCAGCGGCGGCGACATCCGCATCGACGGCCGCTCGGTCGCCGAACTGCGCCCCTCGCAGCGCAACATCGCCATGGTGTTCCAATCCTACGCGCTCTACCCGAACATGACGGTGGCGCAGAACATCGCGTTCGGCATGGAGATGCGCGGCGTGGCCAAGCCGGAGCGCGACGCCGCCGTGCAGCGGATCGCGGCGATGCTGCAGATCACGCATCTGCTGGCCCGCCGCCCGGCGCAGCTCTCGGGCGGCCAGCGGCAGCGCGTGGCGATGGGGCGGGCGTTGGTGCGCGACCCGCAGGTGTTCCTGTTCGACGAGCCGCTGTCCAACCTCGACGCCAAGCTGCGCGTGGACATGCGCACCGAGATCAAGAAGCTGCACCAGGCCACCGGCAAGACCATCGTCTACGTCACCCACGACCAGATCGAGGCGATGACGCTGGCCACCAAGATCGCGGTGCTGCGCGACGGCGCGCTGCAACAGGTCGGCAGCCCCGCCGAGATCTACAACAGCCCCGACAATCTGTTCGTGGCCGACTTCATGGGCTCGCCGGCGATGAACCTGCTGCCGGCGCTGGTCGAGTCGGAGAACGGCGTGGCCCGGCTGTCGCTGGCGCGTGACGGCGAGGGGCCGATCAGCCTGCGCATCCCGCCGACGGTGCGCCAGAGCAGCCTGCAGCCGGGACAGCAGGTCATCGTCGGCATCCGGCCGGAGGCGATCACCGACCTCGACGGCGCCGACCGCAACTCGGCGCTGGTCGAGCAGGTCGAGGCGAGGGTGGATGTGGTCGAGCCGGCCGGGGCGGACACCTACGTCGTGACCCACGCCGGCGGCAAGGAGGTCATGGCGAGGATGCGCAGCGATGCCGACGTGCGCCCGGGCAGCCGCATCCCGTTCGCCTTCGACCTCGCGCGTGCGGTGCTGTTCGATCCCGCCAGCGGGCTGCGTCTGGCGTGACCCCGGACCTGGCATGACCCCGAGCTTGGCATGACGCCCGACCAGCATCGCCAGCGCGCCGCCGAGATCGCCGTGGAGGAGGCGGCGCTGGGCTTCCGCAATTTCGATTTCGAGCGGGCCTGGAAGATCGGCCATCGCCTGGTGGAGGTTGCCGGCGACCGCCCGCTGGCGATCCGCATCGTGCTGGCCGGGCGCACGCTGTTCTCAGCGGCGCTGGACGGCAGTTCGGACGACAACCGGCTGTGGCTCGACCGCAAGCTGGCGACGGTGGCGCGGTTCGGCCATTCCTCGCTGTGGCTGCACCACAATTTGCGCGCCCGCGGCCGCAGCCTGGCGGATGTGTCGGGCATCGGGCCGAATGGCGGACCGACCGGCGGGCTTGATGTCGCCGACCACGGCGGCGGCGTGCCGATCCGCATCGGCGCCCAGGTGGTGGGCGCGGTGGCGGTGTCGGGCCTGGCGCACGAGGAGGATCACCGGATTGCCATGGAGGCCATGCGGATATGATCGGCGGAGGCGATGCTAAACATGATCGGCGGAGGCGATGCTAACATGATCGACCATATCGTTTTGTTGCGTTGGCAGCCGGGCGCGAGCGAGGCGGCGCGGGAGGCTGCCGCGACGGCACTTGCGGCGCTGCCCTCGAAGGTGTCGGGGATCGTGCGCTACACTGCCGGCGCGCAGAGCAGCCCGGAGGGAAAAAGTCACGGCTATGACTGGGGGTTTGTGATGACCTTCACCGACGCCGCGGCGTGCGACACCTATTTGCCGCATCCCGAGCACCAGCGCGTCGTTGCAGAAATGCTGGCCCCCATCGTCGCGGACGTCCTGGCGTTCGAGTTCGAACATGGTGATCGACTGCCGTAACGAACAGCTCGCCGCCAGATAACCTTTATGTGAGAAACGCCGGCTTCCGGCAACTCCGTTATTCCGTTCGCACTTTCCGGCCTTGTAAGAAAAGGGACGGCGATGAACGCGCAATTTTGGCTGTGGCTCGATACGATCGCGATGACAGTTGGTGGTTTGGCCATCCTGGCCATCGGCAAGCGGCGCAACGGGCACGAACAGGCGCACACGATATACCACGGCATCGTCCCGATCATCGCCGCCTGCTCGTACTTTGCCATGGCGGTTGGCCAGGGCGGCGTGACCCTGCCGCTGGGCGCTCCCGACGGCACTGGGCGGCTGTTCTACTTCGCCCGCTACATCGATTGGACCTTCACCACGCCGCTGCTGCTGCTGTCGCTGTCGTACACCGCAATGCATTCCGGCCTGCGGCGGGGCGGAATGGTGGCCGGCCTGCTGCTCGCCGACATCATGATGATCCTGACCGCGTTGTTCTTCGGCCTGTCCGAGGTCGTGTGGGTCAAATGGACCTGGTTCCTGGTCTCCTGTGTGGCGTTCTTGGCCGTCTACTACGTGATGTGGGTGCCGATGGCCGAGCAGAACCGGGCCGAGTCCGCCGAGGTACAGTCGGACTACCGACGTAACGCCAGCATCCTTACGGTGGTGTGGCTGGCCTACCCGTTTATCCTTGCGCTTTGCCCGGATGGCGCGGGCGTCATCAGCAGCGCGGCGGGCGTGGCGCTCATTGCCATCGTCGATCTGATTGCCAAGGTCGTCTACGGCCTGATGAGCGTGATGAGCAACACCAAGCTGGTCGACAAGGAGGAGGCGGCGCCGGTAAGCCGGGTGTCGCAGCGGGTGGCGGCCTGATGGCGACGGGCGCCGGGCGGAGTTTCCTCCCGGTGCCCACTCCGCGGGCTGCCGCGACGCGCGCCGTCGCGGCAGGGCTTGGCAGGGCGGGCGCCTTTGGTTGCCCGCCCTTGCTGTTTCCGGTGCTTGGCCTGCTGGTCGCGACAGCCTGGCTGAACCGAGACGCGCAATGGATCGCGGTGCTTGCGGCCGTGGTGCTGCTCGGCGTGCCGCATGGCGCGCTGGACGGCGAAATCGCCCGCCCGCTGCTGCGGCCGCGTTTCGGCTGGGCTTGGTTCGGCGTGTTCGCGCTGCCGTACCTGGGGCTGTCGGCGTGCGTGCTGGCGGCATGGCGCATTGCCCCGATGGCCACCCTGGGCGCGTTCCTGGCCGGCTCGGCCTGGCACTTCGGCCGCGAGGATGCGGGGCCGAAGCCGTTGGAGGCGTGGGCAAGGGGTGGGCTGCCGATCGCGTTGCCGGTGCTGCTGCATCCCGCGGCAACCGCCGAGGTGCTCGGAACGGTCGCGCTGACGCCATTGACGCGGCTGCCGGAATGGCTGTTTGTCGGGGCTGCCTTGTGGTGCGTCGCCGCTTTGTGCTGGACGGCGCGGATGGTTGTGGCCGGCCGGTTGCAGGCGCTCACCGAGCCTGGCCTGCTTGCCATGCTGTTCGTGGCGCTGCCGCCGTTGCCGGCATTCGCGATCTATTTCGTCTGCATCCACGCGCCGCGCCACACGGCGGCCTTGTTGGACGACCCACGCGCGCCGCGGGTGGTCGACATGCGCGCGGCCATCCTGCGGTCGCTGCCAACCACCGCAATCACGATCGCCATCGGCGCGGCATTGTGGCGCTGGTTTCCGGGCACGCCGTCCGAGCGGCTGCTGGCGCTGACGATTCAAGGCCTCGCCGCCTTGACCTTGCCGCACGTCATCCTCGACCAACTCGCCACAAACCGATGGCATTCACGGCAGCAATGACCTTGCCGCAGGACAATCTCCGGTGATGGACGCCAATTAATCCGCAGCGAGACGGCGTCCGCACCATGTAACAAGTCTAGCAAACAGCCAGGCAGGAGAGAGTTTCATGCGAGTTTCTGATGTATTGCTGCATAAAGGTTCCGCGGTCACCACCGTCCGCGACAGCGATGACCTTGCCACCGTCGTACAGCTTCTTGCCGCCAAGCGCATCGGCGCCGTGGTGGTGCAGGACCGCTGGATGAAGCTGGCCGGCATCTTTTCCGAACGTGACTTGGTGCGCGTGTTGGCGGCGCACCACCTCGACGCCCTCACCCTGCAGGTTGACACGGTAATGACGCACTCCGTCATCATTTGCAGCCCGTCCGACCGGGTCGACGCCGCTTTGGCCCGCATGACGATGAACCGCATCCGTCACCTGCCGGTGATCGACAACGGGCAGCTCGCCGGCATGATCAGCATCGGCGACCTGGTGCATCATCGGCTCGACGAGAAGGAGCTGGAGGCCGGGGTGCTATTGGACATCACCCGGATGCACGCTTAGGGCGCGCGTCCGCAAGCCCCCGTCAGGCCGGGATCGAAGGCGCCAGCTCCCATGGCAGGTGGCTGGGCGCCGCGCCTGGCGAGCACAGCATCGGCACCGCGTTGGCGGCCTTGACGTTCGCCTCCAGCCCCATCTCCGCCCGCAACGCGCGAAAGAGCGCGCCATGCGCCACCACCAGCACCGGGAACGGCTGCCGCAGCGCGCGGTTGATCGCGGCCACAGCGCGGGCGCGCAGTTCCGTGAAGGTTTCGGCGCCTTCCGGCGTCCTGGCGCCGGCGACCCACTCCTTGAACCACTCGCCGGCCATCGGTTGCGCTTCCTGGGCGCCGAACGAGACCTCGTGCAGGTCGTGTTCGATCGCCACCGGCAGCCCGAGCGCCGCGCCCACCATGTTCGCGGTGTCGCGGGCGCGCGACAGCGGCGAGGACACGATGCTGGCGACCCCCTTGCCGCGCATGAGCAGCGCCGCCGCGCGCGCCTGCGCCACGCCGGTCTCGTTCAGCGGGATGTCGACGTTGCCCTGCGACAGGCCGCGCGCGTTCCAGTCGGTCTCGCCGTGGCGCAGGAACCAGAACGCGGTTGGCTGCAGGAACTCGGTCATCGGCTGAACCCCCTCAGTCCCACAGCGAGCTGACGGAACTCTCGTCGCTGATGCGGCGGATCGCTTCGGCCAGCAGGTCGGCGATGCTGGTCTGGCGGATGTTGTTGGCGGTGCGCACCGCCTCGGTCGCGAGGATGCTGTCGGTCACCGTGAGCGTCTCGATCGGCGAGGCGGCGATGCGCGCCACCGCGCCCCCGGACAGCACGCCGTGCGTCACGTAGACGCTAGCGGAAGCGGCGCCATGGCTGATGAGCGCCGTGGCGGCGTTGCACAGCGTGCCGCCGCTGTCGACGATGTCGTCGACCAGGATGCAGTGCCGCCCGGAGACGTCGCCGATGACGTTCATCACCTCCGACACGCCGGCCCGGTCGCGCCGCTTGTCGATGATGGCGAGGTCGCAGTTGAGCCGTGTCGCCACCGCGCGCGCGCGCACCACGCCGCCCACGTCCGGCGAGACGATCATCAGGTCGCGTCCGGCGTAGCGTTCCTGGATGTCGCGGGTGAACAGCGGGGCCGCGAACATGTTGTCCACCGGGATGTCGAAGAAGCCCTGGATCTGCCCGGCGTGCAGATCCATCGTCAGCACGCGGTGGGCGCCCGCCTCGGTAATCAGGTTGGCTACCAGCTTGGCGCTGATCGGCGTGCGCGGGCCGGATTTGCGGTCCTGGCGGGCGTAGCCGAAATACGGGATCACCGCCGTCACCCGCCGGGCCGAGGCGCGGCGCAGCGCGTCCAGCGTGATGAGCAGTTCCATCAGGTTGTCGTTGGCGGGATAGCTGGTGCTCTGCACCACGAACACGTCCTCGCCGCGGATGTTCTCGTGGATCTCCACGAACACCTCCATGTCGGCGAACCGGCGCACCGAGGCGCGGGTCAGCGGTAGCTTCAGGTTGGCCGCCACGGCCTCGGCCAGCGGGCGGTTGCTGTTGCAGGCGACAATCTTCATGGCATGAGCTTTCCGAATGACGCCAGCGGCGGCGACCGCGTTCTACCAACGCCTCGACGGCGGCGATAGATGACACTTTCGCATCGAAATGTCGCTTGTTCTCACGAAGCCGGCGGCGCGGCCGAGACATCCGCGGCGGCTGCGGGCGGGGGCCGTTTCATTAGCTGGTTGGAGATGACCTCGTGCACGCCGCCCGCCGCCTCGGTGCAGACCGCGGTGGCAAGCTCGCCCCAGTAGCCGCCGATCAACGCCAATTTCTCGTCATGCACCTGCGCCACCACGCCGGCCTGCTTGCCGCGGGCGTCGTTGACGACCCAGGTGACTTCCACGGTGCCGTCGTCGGGGCCGGTCGGCGTCACCTTGACGTGGCCCGTGACCGTGAAGTCGGCCCCGGCGGCGGCGTCCTGCACGGTCTCGCCATGTCCCGGCAACTGGTCGCGCATCTTGCGTTGCAGCGCGTGGTCGCCGTCGCCGGGCGCGCCGGTGACGCTCAGCACCGCCACGCGGGCGGGGCGGTTGAGCAGGCTGTTGGGGTCGCTCATTTGCCGCCTGGCCTCGATGCTGGTCAGCAGCGTGGAGACCGGGGCGGCGGCGGCGGCGGCCACCTGCCGCAGCGTGGCGGGCGTGCCGGCGCTCCATTGCCCGGGATCGACCGGCGCGCCGTCGATGCTGCCGCGCGACTTGCCGACCGGGTCGATCACGGTGAAATGCGGCACCACCCGACCGGCCTGCAGGTCGGCCCCGAGCGCCAGTCGCCAGTCGCCGCGTTGCGCTGGCGCATCGACCGCCGGCACGTCGCCGTCCGAAAGCGCGCTGGCCACGTCGTTGCGGAACAATGCCACGGAGGCGTCGGGCAGCAGCGCGCCATCGGGGACGCCGACCGCCAGGCGGGCCGGCGGCGGCATCGCCAGCAGGCGTCCCATGCGGCCGGGATTGCCCTCGAACGGACGCGGCAGCTCGCCGCAGCCGGCCAGCAGCGCCGCCAACCCGAGCAGCGTGGCCAACCCCCTACGAGACAACACAGGACATCAATCCGATCAGCATGAACAGCACGAAGAACAACAGGAAATAGGGATGCATCATGGCAGCCGGATGACCGAGATCTGGTGCCCGATCGGACCGCCGCCGGCCAGCGTGCGGCGGCGGTGGCTGAAGAAGCGGTCCGGCTCGGCGGCGGTGTCGGCGGCGATGCGCTCGACGTCCTCCACCCCGGCACGCGCCAGCCGTGCCGCGCAGAAGCCGGACAGGTCGAACTGCCAATGCCCGGCGCGGCGGCCGGCGGCGAGGAACGCGGCGGCGGCCGGGTCGGCGGCCAACGCCCCGGTCATGTCGGCGGCGACCTCGTAGGAGGCTTGGGCGATGCAGGGGCCGATGGCCGCCCTCATCCGGCCGGGACGGGCGCCGAGCGCCACCATCGCCGCGATCGTCGCCTCCATGATGCCGGCAACCGCGCCGCGCCATCCGGCATGGGCCGCGCCGACCACGCCGGCTTCGTGATCGACGAACAGCACCGGCGCACAGTCGGCGGTGACGATCCCCAGCGCCAGGCCGCTGCGCGCGGTCACCATGGCGTCGGCGCGCGGACCCTCGCCGGCGCCCCAGGCGTCGGTGACGGTGGCGACCTCGGTACCGTGGACCTGCGACAAGCCGAGCAGCCGCTCGCGTGCCAGCCCCAGCGCGGTTGCCACGCGGGCGCGGTTCTGGGCCACGCAAGCGGGGTCGTCCTGGCCTGATACGCTGCAGTTGAGGCTGGCGTAGGGACCCTGCGACACGCCGCCCTGGCGGGTGAAGAAGCCGTGCGGGACGGCGATGCCGGGCGCGGTGATGCGGGGAACGATGATGCAGTCGGGCGTCATTCGGCAAATCCAGGCGGGGTCGGCAAGCGAGGGTCGCAGATGGCGAGCGCCTTGAACAGCCGCCCCATCCGCTCCGGCGTCGCCAGCCGCTGCGCCGCGTCGATCAGCGCCGCCGCCTGCCGCGCCGGCCGGTTGCGCGCCAACGCCTGGCTGCGCGGGAACAAGCCGAGCCGCGACAGGAACGCGCCTTGCGGCACCGGCCCATGCACCGTGGCCCCCGCCTGCCGCGCGACGTGGGCCAGCGCCGCGAAATCGACATGCGCGGTGAGGTCGGCGTCTCCGGCATCGGCCAGCGGGTCCGCCGGCCGGCCACCGCGCAGCGCCTGTAGGCTGTCGCCCGGCGCGGAATGCTCCGGTCCGTAATCCAGCAACAGCACGGCGCCGCCCTGCGCCGCCACCCTGGCCGCCAGCGCCGCGACCAGGGACTGCGCCGCCTCGCCCCACTCCACGATCTCACCCTCGGCTGCCTCGACGCCGGGCGGCGGCGCGCAGGGGACCGGCACGAAGCGGCCGTCCCGCACGTGGCGCTCCGCCCAGCCATCGCTCGTCCGCTCGAACTGGCGGATCGGCAGCGCGTCGAGGAACTCGTTGCCCAGCAGCAGCAGCAGCCCCGGCGGCAACCCGGCCATCTCGTCGTGCCAGGTGGCGTTCGGCAGCCGCTCGGCCTGGGCGGCGCGCAGGCTGGGCGAGGTCTCGATCAGGTGCAGGCGCAGCGCGGCCCGGAACGGCGGCACCATCCCGGCCGCACGCAAGGCATCGGCCATCAGCGTGCCGCGTCCCGGCCCGGCCTCCGCCAGGATCACCGGGTCCGGCTCGCCCATGCCCTGCCACACCACCGCCGCCCACAGGCCCAGCAACTCGCCGAACACCTGGCTGATCTCAGGCGCCGTGGTGAAGTCGGCGAACGGGTCGTGTGTCGCGTAATAGGCGGCGTTGGCGCGCGCCATGAAGCGGTCGAGGCGTTCCATGGTCGTTAAGCCGCCACCGCCACCGGCGCCGCTCGGGCGCGCAGCATCAGCGCCAGGCCCGCTGCCAGCATCGGCAGCGACAGCAACTGCCCCATGCTGAGGCCGCCCCACAGGAAGCCGAGGAAGGCGTCCGGCTCGCGGAAGAACTCGCCGACGATGCGGGCGCAGGCGTAGCCGGCCAGGAACGCCCCGGTCAGCCAGCCATAGCGCGCCCGCAGCGACTCGCGGCGCGCCAGCAGCAGCATTACGGCGAACAGCAGCAAGCCCTCCAGCAACGCCTGGTAGATCTGGCTGGGATGGCGGGGGAGCTGCCAGGGGTCGCTGGGGAAGATCATCCGCCACGGCAGCCAGTCGGGCGCCGGGCGGCCCCACAGCTCGCCGTTGATGAAGTTTGCGATGCGGCCGAAGCCGAGGCCGATCGGCGCCGCCACCGCGATGCGGTCGGCAAAGCCCAGGATCGGGATGCGTTGCCGCCGGCAATAGATGATGATCGCCACCGCGACCCCCAACATGCCGCCATGGAACGACATGCCGCCGCCCCACACCGCGACGATCCGCAGCGGGTGCGCCAGGAAGTTCTCCGGCTGGTAGAACAGCACGTAGCCAAGCCGCCCGCCCAGCACGACGCCCAGCGTCGCCCAGGTCAGGAAGTCGTCGACCTGCAGCAGGTTGGCGACCTGCGGCGCGCGCACCGCCAGCCGGCGCACCAGCCGCCAGCCGAGCACCAGGCTGCCGATGTAGGCCAGCGCGTACCAGCGGATGGCGATCGGCCCGAGCCGCACCAGCACCGGGTCGAAATTGGGAAACAGCAGCGGCTGCGACATTACAGGTCCGACATTACAAATAGGGGTCCAGATTACAAATAAGGGTCTGGGCGGCTGAGGTAATCGGCGACGTAGCGGGCGATGCCCGCCTCCAGCGGCGTGAACTGCCCGCTGTAGCCGGCGGCGCGCAAGCGGCCCATCGGCGCCTGGGTGAACATCTGGTATTGGCCGTGCAGCCGGGCCGGCATGTCGACGAAGTCGATGTCGGGCGCCACCCCGGCCGCGGCGCAGACCGCGTGCGCCAGGTCGAGGTAGCTGCGCGCCACTCCGGTGCCCAGGTTGAACAGGCCGCTCACGCGCGGCGTGTCGAGCAGCCAGAGCAGCACATCGACGACATCGCCCACCCAGACGAAGTCGCGCGCATGGCCGCCGGCATCCTGCGCGGCGGCGGTGGGGTCGGAGCGGAACAGCGTCGGGCGCTTGCCGGCCGCCACCTCGTCGTATTTGACCTTCACCACCGAGACCATCGCGGCCTTGTGATACTCGTTCGGGCCATACACGTTGAAGAACTTGAGCCCCACGAACTGCGGCGGCAGGGCGCCTTCGCCGGCGATCGTGCGGCCCACCTGCAGGTCGAAGGCGTGCTTGCTCCAGCCGTACAGGTTGAGCGGCCGCAGCGCCGGCAGCCCGGCCACGTCGTCGTCGAAGCCATGCGACCCGTCGCCGTAGGTCGCGGCCGACGAGGCGTACACCATCCGCACGCCATGCGCCGCGCACCAGGCGAACAGCGACTGCGACAGGGCGACGTTGTTGGCCCATATCGCGTCGCCGTCGTCCGCGGTGGTGCTGCTGATCGCTCCCAAATGGAACACCATCTGGACCGGCGGCCGGGCGGCGAGGAAGCCGTCGAGCTGTTCGGGCGGGATCAGCCGCGCCGGAGGGTGGCGGCGCAGGTTTCGCCACTTGCCCAGCGCGCCGGAGCGCAGCCGGTCGACCACGACGGTCTCATGGCCTCGCGCCACCAACGCCGCGTGCAGGTTGGACCCGATGAAACCAGCGCCGCCAGTGACCACGATCATAACGCCACGATATACGGTCCAACGCTGCGCCGCGAAAGCAGCCCCAACAGGAGATCGCCATGGCCGACCGCCCCCGCCTGTTCGACGACATCGCCGGCATCGCCGGCGGCGCCATGTCTGCGCTCGCAGGCGTGCGCGACGAGGCCGAGGCGCTGATGCGCGCGCGCCTCGACGACGCCATCCGCAAGCTCGACCTGGTGCGGCGCGAGGAGCTGGAGGCCGCGCACGAATTGGCCGCCAACGCCCGCGCCGGCCAGGAAGCATCCGAACAGCGCCTCGCGGCGTTGGAGCTTCGGGTCAGCGCGTTGGAGGCGGAGCGGGGAGGGGGTGCAACCGTGGCGGGTCCGGGGATGATTGCTTGACTAGCCTGGACCAGGATCGGCTTGCACCGGATCGCTCATAGGTGAGATGAACCCTGATGGCCGGTCTTGCACGGCCGGTCTTGCGGCGCACAATGCGCGACCGCTAGGCTTACGCGTCAGGACTCGGCACCAGCCCTGTCGACCGTTGATCCGCCCGGGCGGCCTGCCCGGGTTCCGGCCTTCCTCTTGCACGGGAGACCCCGCATGTCAGCCCACCTCGGCACACAGATCGAACCTTCCGCCAACCCGCTCGACGTCATGGAGCAGATCGCAAACGAGAACGACTGGCATTTCGATCGCCGCAACGATGCCGAAATGGCCATCCAGGCGCCTGGGAAATGGTGCGACTACGGGCTGTATTTCAGTTGGTCCAGCGAGATCAGCGCCATGCACTTCACCTGCACCTTCGACCTGAAGGTGCCGGAGAAGGCGCGCGGCGCGCTCTACGAGCTGCTGGCGCTGGCCAACGAGAAGCTGTGGATCGGCCACTTCGGCATGGACAGCGACGAGGGGATGCCGGTGTTCCGCCATTCCGTGCTGCTGCGTGGGGCGCCCGGCGCGTCGTCGGAGAGCCTGGAAGACATGGTCGACATCGCCATCACGGAATGCGAGCGGTTCTACCCGGCGTTTCAGTTCGTGCTGTGGGGCGGCAAGAAGCCGGCCGAGGCGTTGGCGGCGGCCATGCTGGAGTGCGTGGGCGAGGCATGACCGTGGCGGCCGTGATCCCGCCGGTGTTGCTGGCGGGGTTCGGTCGCATGGGTTCGGCGATGGCGGCGGGCTGGCGCGAGCGCGGCCTGAGCGCCTCGTTCGCCATCGACCCGCTGCTGCCGGCCAGCCCCGGCGCCGAAATCACCGTGCTGCCCGACCTGGCGGCGCTGCCGGACGGGTTCGCGCCGGCTGCGGTGATCCTGGCGGTAAAGCCGCAGACCGCCGACGCCGCGGTTCCGCTTTATGCCAGGTTCGCCGGCGGCGCGGTGTTCCTGTCGATCATGGCCGGGCGCAGCGTCGCCGGCCTGGGCGCATTGCTGGGCGAGCGTGCCGCCATCGTGCGTGCCATGCCCAATACTCCGGCGGCAATCCGCCAGGGCATCACCGTGGCCTATGCCGCGCCCAACATCGGCACTGGCCAGCGCGACCTGTGCGACACGCTGCTGGCTGCCGTGGGCGAGGTCGCCTGGGTCGAGGACGAGGCGCTGCTCGATCCCGTTACTGCGGTGTCCGGCGGCGGCCCGGCCTACGTGTTCCTGCTGGTCGAGCTGCTGGCGCAGGCGGCGGTGGAGCAGGGCATAGCCCCGGCGCTGGCGGCCCGGCTGGCGCGGCAGACCGTGGTCGGGTCGGGCGCCCTGCTGGCCGGATCGCCGGAGGATGCGGCATCGCTGCGTCGTGCGGTGACCAGCCCGAACGGTACGACGGAACGCGCGTTGGCGGTGTTGTCGGATGCGGCGGCGTGGCCCCAGGCCATCTCCCGTGCCGTGGCGGCGGCGACCCAAAGATCACGCGATCTGGCGGGCTGACATTACCGGCGGGAGCCACACATGGATGCCATGGACGACACCGAGTTCGATCGCGCCTTGGTCGCGAGCGCCTTCACCGTAGCGGCTGAGCGCGGTTGGAAAGCGGTCAGCGTTGCCGTGGCGGCGCGCGCCGCCGACCTTCCGCTAGACCGCGCGCGTTCGCGCTTCCCCGGGCGCGAAGCCATCCTGATGCGTTTTGGGCGGATCGCCGACCAGGCGGCGCTCGCCCACGCGGCGTCCGAGGGAGACAACCGCGACCGCCTGTTCGATCTGGTGATGCGCCGCATCGACGTGCTGCAGGCGCATCGTGCCGGCGTGCTTGCCTTGCGCGAGTACCTGCCGCTCCGACCTGGCCTCACGATGATGCTTGGACTGGCCACCGCCGGCAGCATGGCGTGGCTGCTCGAAGCCGCGGGCGTTCCCGCCGGCGGCCTGCGCGGCGGCCTGCGCGTGCAGGGGATGGTCGCGGTGTGGCTCTACACGTTGCGCGCCTGGCAGTCGGACGAGAGCGAGGATCTTTCCGCCACCATGGCCGCGCTGGACAAGTCGCTGGATCGCGCCGTGCAGGCCGAGCCATGGCTGCGTTTCGGCCGCACCGCCGACCCGCTCGACGACGAGGCGATGGTTGACGTGCCGATGAGCGACATGCCGGCAACCGACGTCATGGGCGATATGGCGTCCGACGACCTGCCGATGGGGGATCTGTCAATGACCGAGCCTCTGGACATGGACATGGACCTGGATCTGCTCGATCCGACGTCGGAGATCCCGCCGGTGCCGCCCCCGGCCGAGCCGCCCAGCTCGCCGCCGATCTGATATTGCGCGCACGCCCTGTTCATCAAACCCGCCGACCGTAGCGGATTGTCGCAACAGCGGGTCCCGCTCTAAGGTCGGCCCGTAATCAGAAGGAGCAGCGACAATGCCCAGTGATTCCGTGCCGGCCGGACCGCAAGCGTTCACGCAGGCCATGGGTGCCGCCATGGGCCAGGCCAAGAGCGCCGCCGACGAGTTCTCGCGGATGTTCGCCGAACTCAAGATGCCGCCGATGATCGACACCGAGGCGCTGCTCACCGCGCACAAGCGCAACATGGACACCATCACCGCCGCCAACCGGGTGGCGATGGAGGGTGCGCAGGCGGTGGCCAAGCGACATGTCGAGATCATGCAGCAGACCATGGCCGAGATCAGCGAGACGATGCGCTCGCTGGGTTCTCCGGAGTCGCCGCAGGCCCGCGCCACCAAGCAGGCCGACATGCTGAAGCAGGCCTACGAGCGCGCGGTGGCCAACACCAAGGAACTGAGCGACCTCATCCAGCACTCCAACGGCGAGGCGCTGGGCCTGCTTAACGGCCGCTTCGTCGAGGCGATGGGCGAGGTGAAGAGCCTGATGGCGAAGTCGGCGCTCGAGGCCCCGAAGTCCGAGTAGAGGCTAGATCGGCAGCGCCACCCGCGCCCGCAGGCCGCCGAGCGGGCTGTCCTCCAGCACGATCTCGCCGCCATGGGCGCGGATGATGTCACGCGCGATGGTAAGCCCGAGGCCGGTGCCGCCGTGGGCGCCGCTGGCGAAGGCGCGGAACACGCTTTCACGCCGGGCCGATGGGATGCCCGGGCCGTCGTCGTCTATGGTGATGTCGACCGCGTTGGCGCCCCGGCGCTGGGCGGCGAGCACCACCTCACCGGCAAGGCGGCTGGCATTGTCGGTCAGGTTGGTGATCGCCCGGCGCATCGCATCGGCGCGCAGCGGCAGCATCAGGGGATCGGTCGGACCCAGGTGCAACCTGCCGCCGGAACGGCCCGCCGCCGCGACGATCTCGCTCAGCAACGCCACCAGGTCGGTCTCGCGCGCCTGCTCGACCCCCTCGCCACGGGCAAACGCCAGATAGGTGCCGATCATGCGGTCCATCTCGTCGACATCGGCGTTCATGCCCGGCACATCGTGCTCGGCCGCCACTTCGGCGGGCACCATCGCCAGCGCCAGGCGCAGCCGGGTCAGCGGCGTGCGCAGGTCGTGCGACACGCCGGCCAGCATCTCGGTGCGTTGCTGCAGGAAGCGGCGGATGCGTTCCTGCATCCGGTTGAAGGCGCTGGCCGCCTGGCGCACCTCCACCGCGCCCTCGGGCCGGATCGGGCCGGGGTCGCGCCCCATGCCGAACGCCTCGGCGGCGCGGGCGAGGCGACGGATCGCGCGCACCTGGTTGCGCATGAACAGCGCGGCGATGCCGAACAGCAGCAGCGCCGTGCCGCTCAGCCACAGCACGAAGATGGTCACGGTGTTGGTGGTCAGCCGCTTGCGCGGCGCCTCGATGTCGAGCACGCCATAGGCAAGCTGCACCCGGATCAGCACCGACTGCGGGTTGGACGACCAGTCGAGCGTGAACGGCAGCCCAACCCGCTCGCGCATCGCCCCCGAGAGGTCCTCGTCCACCGATCCGAAAATGTCCGGGAAATAGCTCGGCCGTGCGACGGAATCGGGCAGCTTCGCCCCGGTCTCGATCCGGGCGGTGAAGTCGAACTGCTCCCATGCCTGGCGCAACGTCCACAGCCGGTCTTCCATGGCCGGGAAGTGGTCCAGCATGTCGACGGTCTGCCCGACCTCGCCGGCGACCGCGGAGGCGAAGCGGCGGGAGACGATGTTGAGGTGGATGCCGTAGAAGATCTGTAGCGCCACGGCGAGCGTGATGACCAGCGGCACCAGGATGATGAGCAGGCTGCGGCCCAGCAGGGTGCGCGGCAGCACCTTGCGCACCATGCGGCTTTGCCCAGGCAACGCCACTCTCACGACGGGCCGGCCACTATGGATCGGCCTGCATCGTCACGTGCCCGGCTTCAGCACGTAGCCTCGTCCGCGGACCGTGTGCAGGAAGCGCGGGTCGCGCGGGTCGGCCTCGATCTTGCGGCGCAGGCGGGTCACCTGGACGTCGATCGCCCGCTCGCCGGCCTCGTCCATGTGCAGCACCTGGCCGATCTCCTCGCGCGACAGCACCTCGCCCGGCCGCTGCGCCAGCACCGCCAGCAGCGCCGCCTCGCTGCCGGTCAGCCGCACCGTCCCCTCGGGGCCGCGCAACTCCTGCCGTTCGGCGTCGAACACCATCTCGCCCAACGGCACCGGGCCGCCGCTCGGAACCAGCAGCGTCGGCGCGGGCGGCGTCATGCGGCGCAGCATGGCGCGGATGCGCAGCAGCAGTTCGCGCGGGTCGAATGGCTTCTGTAGGTAGTCATCGGCCCCGGCCTCGAACCCGGCGATGCGGTCCTCCGGCGCGCCGCGCGCGGTCAGCATCAGCACCGGCAGGTCGCGCCGCGCCCCCGAAGCGTCACGGCGCAGCGCCTCGGTAAGGTCGATGCCGCTCTCGCCGGGCATCATCACGTCGAGCACCACCAGGTCGGGTTCGAGGAAACGCAGTTGGTCGCGCGCCTGCGCCGCGTCGCCGGCGACGCTGACGCGGAAGCCGTTGTCGCCGAGATAGCGCTGCAGCAGGCCGCGCAGGCGGGCGTCGTCGTCGACCACCAGGATCAGCGCGTCCTCGTTCATGCGCTGCGTTGCCGGCCATGGCGCCCGGCGTCTTCGGCGCGGTCCATGTAGTCGCGCGCGGCAACATCCATGATGCCCCGCATCACTTGGCGGAAACCGTCCACCGCAGTGCCGCCGGCCTCCCGGTAGGCCGCCGACAGCCGCTCCCGCTGCCGCTCGAATAGCCGCCGCTCCAGTACCAGGCCAGGTTGCGCCAGCGTCAGCAGCCGCTGGCGGCGGTCGGCGCGGCCCTGCGCCTGCGCCACCAGGCCCTTGGCGACCAGGTCGACCAGCACCCGCGACAGGCTCTGCTTGGTGATGCGCAGGATGCCGAGCAGGTCGGTGACGCTGATGCCGGGGTTGCGGCCGATGAAGTGCAGGGCGCGGTGGTGCGCGCGGCCCAGCCCGAGTTCATCCAGGATCGCGTCGGCGGCGGCGGTGAAGTCGCGGTAGGCGAAGAACAGCAGATCCTGCGCCGCGCGGATATCCTCCTCGCGCAGGAACAGCAGGTTGCTGCCCGCCGGCTTGGTGTGATCTGGTTTGGCGTGATTTGGCTTGGTCTGGACGCCCTTCGATTCGGGCATGGGTGGCACACCTCGTCAATATGGCAGGGATGTTGACCAATCCGGCCAGCGCCGTTAGCTTTGCCTAGCTTACAGTAACGATCGTGTGGAGAAACCGTCCATGGCGCTCATTCCTTTCGACGACCGCGACGGCCTGATCTGGTATGATGGCCGCATGGTGCCCTGGCGGGATGCCAGCCTGCATGTTCTGTCACATGGCCTGCATTACGCCAGCGGCGTGTTCGAGGGCGAGCGCGCCTATGCCGGCAACATCTTCAAGCTGCGTGCGCACACCGACCGCCTCATCAACTCGGCGCGCATCCTCGGCATGGAGATCCCGTACAGCGCCGAGCAGATCGATGCCGCCTGCCGCGAGGTGGTGGCGGCCAACGGCCTGGTCGACGCCTACGTGCGCCCGCTGGCCTGGCGCGGCTCGGAGCAGCTTTCGGTCTCGGCGCAGCAGACCACGGTGCATCTCATCGTCGCCACCTGGGCGTGGCCGAACCTGTTCGGCGATGCGCGGATGCAGGGCGTAAGCCTCGACATCGCCTATTGGCGCCGCCCGCATCCGCAGACCGCGCCGACCGCCTCGAAGGCGGCGGGCTTGTACATGATCGGCACCATGGCCAAGCACGCGGCGGAGGAGGCCGGCTACAACGACGCGCTGATGCTGGACTGGGAGGGCAACCTCGCCGAGGCTACCGGCGCCAACATGTTCATGGTCATCGACGGCGCCCTGCACACGCCGACGCCCACCTGCTTCCTGGACGGCATCACCCGGCGCACGGTCATGGCGCTGGCCCGGAACCATCAAATGAAGGTGGTCGAGCGCACCATCGCGGTCGAGGAGCTGGCGCGGGCAAGCGAGGTGTTCCTGGCCGGCACCGCCGCCGAAGTCACCCCGGTGCGCCAGATCGGACCGCACCACTACACGCCGGGACGGGTGACCGAGACGCTGCTCGGCGACTACGCCAAGCTGGTGCAGATGGAGCCGTCGGAAGTCGAGCGCCTGGCGGCGATCTAGCATCCCGGCCTACGCCGCCGCAGCGCTTACTTGCCGGCCGCCGCGGCTTTGGGCGCAGCGCCGGCGTTGGCCTTGCTGGCTGCGACGCGGGCGCCGTCGGTGCGGGCTATTTGGCTGCATCCGGTGTTGTTGCCGACGCCGAACTGGATGGTCGGCAGCAGCGCCGCCGGCGGAAACAGGATGCCAAGCCCGATCGCCACGCCGGCCCGCGCCGCGAGCGGCCCGACTGCGGGCCGGATGCTGGGGCTCTTGAAACTGCCGCGGATGTTGATGGGCGTCGGCAGCGAGCCGACCGTGAAGTGCTTGGCCTCGGTGCGCAGCGTGTAGTCCAGCGACTCGCGCCCGAGGTCGATGCTTCCGGCGCCGTTCACCACCGCCTCGCTGGTGTCGAGGATCATGGTGCGGCTTTCCAGCACGCCGTGGCGCAACGCGAAGTCGGTGACGAAGCATTGCAGGGTCGCCCGCTGCGGGATGCCGAGCGCCGAAAGCACGGCGTTGCCAATCTCGAGCCCGGCGAGATCGACCAGCAGCGCCGAAAGGTTGCCGCCGGACATGAACAGCTTCACGTCGCCATTGCCGTGGCCGACGATGGTCGAGACGGAACTGCCGGTGCTGTCGATATCGGCCTGGCCGCCGATGATGCCGCCGCCGCGCACCAGATGGGTGGCCGCCAGCACCCGGCCCAGGTCGACGCGCTGCACCTTGATGTCGGCCTTGGTGTGGAACTCGGTGGCGTTGGTCGGGGTAAGGTCGATGTCGGAGGCGATCTGCCCGTGGCCGATGCCGAAATTGAGCGGCGACACGGTGATCCGCCCATCGACGATGTCGGCCTTAGCGGTCAGGTTGTCGAGCGGGACCGAACGGCCGGCGATGCTGTCCGCATGGTAGCGCAGATGGATGTCGGCGGCCTTCAGCGCCGGCAGGCTGATCTTCTTGGTGGGCAGAAACTGCGGGCTGGCCTCGGCTTGAGCAACCGCCGCGTGCTGCGCCGGAGTCTGGCCGGGCGTGTTCAAGCGGCCTGGCTGGGAGCCGATGAGGCCGCCGAGGTCGGCAAGGTCGACCTTGTGCGAAGTAAGGTCGCCGTCCACGACCAGCCGCGATGGGCCAGGGTCCACGCTGACGGTGCCACCGATATCGCTCGACCCGACCCGGCCCTTGAACTCGCGGAAGCGGATTTTCTTGTCGGCGTAATCGAGGTTGCCGGCCAGGTCATAGGAAGGGGTGGCGGGCAGCGATATGCCGCTCAACGGCTTCAGCAACGCCATGTCCGGGCCGGCAAGATCGAGCTTGATGTCGGCGCCGCTGAACGCCAGCGGGTCCTGGAGGGTGCCATCCAGCTTGATGTGGGTCGGGCCGTTGGCGAGTTGCATGTTAATCGGGTACGGCTTGCCCTTGTCGCGCAGGGAGAGCACGGCGCCGCCGATCAGCCGCCCGGTCACCGGCTGCTGCGCGTAGGTGCCATTCGCGTCGACGACGATCTGCGAGTCGTGGCCGTCGGCTGCCGGCTGGGTGGCGATGGCGAGTTGGAAGTCGGCTTTCAGCTTCGGGATCACCACATGCGCGTGGCCGTCGCTGATCTGCAGGTCGCCGATCTTGGGCGGCGGTCCCGCGTTGGCAGAGGATTTCGGCAGCTTCAGGTCCCAGGTGGCGCGACCGTCCGCCAGTTGTTCGGCATCGATCACCGGCTTGGCAATGGCGATGGCCGGGATGACGATTTGCCGGTTGTGCAGATACGCCCTGGCATCGAGCGTCACCGCCAGTCGGTCAGCGGTGACGAGATGGCTGTCCGCCGGGAAGCCATCGGGATTTGCGACGGTCACGCCGTCGAGGATGATCTGCGGCGTCCAACCGAGCTTCACGTCGAGGTTGCGGACCGTGACCTTGCGGCCGAGGTACGAGGAGGCTTGTGCCTCGACGAGCGGGCGAAACCAGTTCCAGTCCCAGAACACGATGAGCAACACGACCGCGAGCGCCAGGACACCGAGCGCCATGAGCCAGCGAGGGAAGCGGCGGCGGCGCGGCGCGGTCGGCGAGCCGGTTGCCTGCGTCGAGCGGACGTCGCCATCGAGCGGTGCCACCGGGAGCAGACCTTCCTGTTGCTGCTGCAATTAGCGCAGCGTTGGGGACTTGGTTCCTGAAACGAAAATAGGCCATTTGAAGGCAGCCGTCACTTGACGGTGGGCAAACGAAAAGGGGAGCAAACGAAAAGGGCCACCCGAAGGTGGCCCTCGCCTCGACAGGCCGCGTGCCTGCCGGTTACCCGACAGGCCCTTCAGACCGACTGAGTCGCATCCAACGAGGCAGCAATCACAGTGGCCGTCGGCGGCAGCATGGTGAAGCTAGACACTGGATCACCTCCTTTCGGTTGTTGATGGGCGGATTCAAGCATGATCCGGCGCCGCGTGCAAACGCTCTATCGATGCCGCTCCGCGTGCCGCGATCACGAATGCCGCGATCAACGCCGGGTCCTTGACGCCGCGGCTGCGCTCCACGCCCGAAGACACGTCGACCGCTGGGGCGCCGGTGACGCGCACCGCCGCAGCCACCGTTTCCGGGGTCAGGCCGCCGCCCAGCAGCCAAGGCCCCGGCGCCCGCCAGCCGGCCAGCAAACTCCAGTCGAGCCGCACCGCGTTGCCGCCCGGCCTGGTGGCGCCCGGCGGCGGCTTGGGCTCGACCAGCAAGGCGTCGGCGCCGGCCATCTCGCGCGGCAGGTCGGCGGCCGCCGCGACCCCGGCGGCCCGCCACATCGGCACCGCGAACCGCTGGCGCAGCGCCGCGACCCGCGCCGGGGCGGCATAGAGCTGCAGCGCGTCCAGCGGCAGCGTGTCCAGCGCCGTGGCGACCGAATCGTCGGTGGGGTCGACGAACAGCCCGACCCGCAACGGGCCGCCGGCATGGCGCACCGACAGCGACGCCGCCCGCTCCGGCGTCATGGCGCGCGGCGAGGGCGGGTAGAACACGAAGCCGAGCCAGTCGGCCCCGGCGGCGACGGCGGCATCGAACGCGCGCGGGTCGTTGATGCCGCAGATCTTGACCCGCACGCTCAACCCGCAAGCTCCCGCGTGATCGCGGCGGCGGCAGCGGCGGGATCGGCGGCGGCGGTGATCGGGCGGCCGACCACCAGCCAATCGGCCCCAGCCATCGCGGCTTCCCGTGGCGTCATGGTGCGGGCCTGGTCGTCCGGCGCGAACCCGGCCGGCCTGATGCCCGGCACCACCAGCAACGGCCCGGCGCCCAGCGCGTCGCGCAGCATGGCGATCTCGTGCGGGCTGCACACCAGCCCATCGATGCCGCAGTCGAGGGCAAGGCGGGCCAGCCGCAGCACCTGCTGCCGTGGGCCGCCAGCCACGCCGGTCGCGTGCAGCGCCTCGGCGCCCAGGCTCGTCAGCACTGTCACCGCCAGCAGCAGCGGCCGGTCGGGCGCATCGTCCGCAGCCTTGCGGGCCGCAGCCAGCATGGCGGCCCCTCCGGCGGCGTGCAGCGTCAGCATGTGCGGCCGCAGCGGCAGTACCGCGCGCACCGCGCCGGCGACGGTGTTGGGGATATCGTGCAGCTTGAGGTCGAGGAACACCGGCCGCTGCGCCACCGCCAGAACGCCGGGCGCGCCATGGCCGCAGAAGAACTCAAGCCCAAGTTTGAGCATCCCGCAATGCGGGGCCAACTGCCCGGCCCAGTGGGCTGCCTGGGACAGGTCGGCGGTGTCCAGGGCCGCGATCAGCCCGGTCATCTTAGTCTCAGTTCAGGGTCAACGCGCGCTGGCTGGTGGGCAGCGGCGTCGGCCGCGCCATCGCCGCCTCGCGCAGCGGAACCAGCTCGGCCTTGAGTTCGGCCACCTGCGCCTCCAGCAGCCGGTTGGCGCGTTCGGCACGACGCGCACGTGCGCGTGCGCCGAGGATGCGCGCCCACACCAGCAGCGCGCCGAAGAAGAACGTCACCGCCATCGCCGCCAGCACCGCCAGCGACAGCGGCACGGTGATCGAGAGGTCGGTCGGCCAGAATCCGAGTTGGACGTGCTGCGTGTTGGACAGCGCGAACAGCACCAGGACGAGCAGCAGCGGCAGGATGAGGATGAGTCGCCACATCACGCGCGCGCCCGGCTGGAGGCGGGTTCGGGCTTGGCGGCACGCGCCGGCTTGCCGCGATTGACCCGCTCGCGCAGCTCCTTGCCGGCCTTGAAGAACGGCACCGCCTTCTCGTCCACCGGCACCGCCTGCCCGGTGCGCGGGTTGCGGCCAGTGCGGGCGTCGCGGCGCTTGACGGTGAAGGCGCCGAAGCCGCGCAACTCGACCCGCTCGCCCCGCGACAGCGCGGCGGTGATCTCGTTGAAGATGGTGGCGACGATGACCTCGACGTCGCGGCCCAGCAGATGCGGGTTGGCGGCGGAAAGGTCGGCGATCAGCTCGGATTTCGTCACGGGGCGCGGCCTTCGGCTGGTGCGCTATTGCGCGCTGATCGAAGGTTGCCAGAGTGACACCGCGCCGTCAAGCGTAACACCTTGAGACAACACGGTTTTGACAGCCGTGCCGGCAACCAGGCCAAGCCAGTCGCCGAACGTCGCGCCAAGGTTCTGCCGCAGCCAGCCACGACGCTCGAGATCGTCGACCGGCAGCTTGGCGTCGACATGGCGGTTGGCGGCCAGCCAGGCGCGGGCATCGCGCTCGTCGCCGATCTGGTCGATCAGGCCGAGCTTCAGCGCCTGCCGCCCGGTGTAGGCGCGCCCATCGGCCAGTGCCCGCACCTGGTCGGGCGTCATGTGCCGGCCGCTGGCGACCATGCCGACGAACTGGTCGTACAGATCCATCACCAGGCCATGCAGCACGTCGCGGCCCTGCGGCGTCAGCGGATGGGTGAAGCTTGGCTGGTCCTTGAGCGGGCCGGAGGTGATCGCGTCGGCCGAGACGCCGATCTTGCCAAGCAGGCCGGACACCTCGCCGGTCTCCAGGATGACGCCGATCGAGCCGGTGATCGTCGCCTCGCGGGCGAACACGCGGGCGGCGGGCATGGCGATCATGTAGCCGGCCGAGGCGGCGGTGCCGGCCATCACCGCCACCACCGGCTTCTTCGCGGCGACCAGCGCCAGCGCGTCGTGGATGGACTCGCCGCCGGAGACGCTGCCGCCGGGGCTGTCGATATAGACGATGACCGCGCGCACGGCGGCGTCGTCGGCCAGCCCGGCGATGCGCTCGGTCAGCTTGCGGTTGTCGGTGATGATGCCGCTGACGCTGAGCCGCGCCACGTGCGGACCCTCCAGCGCAGCCACGCGGGCGCCGCGGCCGATGCCGGTGGCGACCGCCGCCAGCACCGCCACGACTGCGACGATCTGCCACACCGACAGGCGACGCTTGAGACGCCGCCGGTCGAGCAGCAAGTCGGTCTCCAGGCTCATCGGCCGAAGCTCATCGGGCGGTCAGGTATCAGACTGCTGGTTGCGGCGGCGGATCGCCGCACCCAGGATGTCGCCCAGCGAAGCGCCGCTGTCCGACGTGCCGAACTCCTGGATCGCCTGCTTGTCCTCGGAGACTTCCTTGCCCTTGATCGTCAGCGAGAGCTTGCGGGCGGGGCGGTCGACCGACTGCACCAGCGCATCGACCTTCTCGCCCACGGCGAAGCGGTCGGGGCGCTGGTCGGACTTGTCACGCGACAGCTCGGCGCGGCGGATGAAGCCGGTCAGCACGTCGTCGACCTTGACCTCGATGCCGTTCGACTGCACCGCCGTCACAATGCAGGTCACCACGTCGCCCTTGTGGACGCGATCCAGCACGTTGGCGGCCGGGTCGTCGTGCAACTGCTTCACGCCGAGGCTGATGCGCTCCTTCTCCACGTCGACGTCGAGCACCTTGGCGCCGACCACCTGGCCCTTCTCGAACTTGGCCATCGCCAGCTCGCCCGGCTCGTCCCACGACAGATCGGACATGTGGACCATGCCGTCGATGTCCGGGCCGATGCCGATGAACAGGCCGAACTCGGTGATGTTGCGGATTTCGCCCTCGACCGTGCTGCCGACCGGATGCAGGTCGAGGAACTCTTCCCACGGGTTGCGCTGCACCTGCTTGAGGCCCAGCGAGATGCGGCGCTTGGAGCTGTCGACGTCGAGCACCATGACCTCGACTTCCTGGCTGGTCGCCACGATCTTGCCGGGGTGGACGTTCTTCTTGGTCCACGACATCTCGCTGACGTGCACCAGGCCCTCGACGCCCGGCTCCAGCTCCACGAAGGCGCCGTAGTCGGTGATGTTGGTGACGCGGCCGGAGTATTTCGCGCCGGGCGGGTATTTCGCCGCCACACCTTCCCAGGGATCGGCCTCGAGCTGCTTCATGCCGAGGCTGATGCGCTGGGTCTCGCTGTTGAAGCGGATCACCTGCACCTTCACGGCCTGGCCGATCTGCAGCGCCTCGCTCGGATGGTTGATGCGGCGCCAGGCGATGTCGGTCACGTGCAGCAGGCCATCGACGCCGCCGAGGTCCACGAAGGCGCCGTAATCGGTGATGTTCTTCACCACGCCGTCGAGGATCATGCCCTCCTTGAGGCCCTGGATCAGCTCGCTGCGCTGCTCGGCGCGCGTCTCCTCCAGCACCGCGCGGCGCGACACCACGATGTTGCCGCGGGCGCGGTCCATCTTGAGGATCTGGAACGGCTGCGGGGTGCCCATCAGCGGGCCGACGTCGCGCACCGGGCGAATGTCGACCTGGCTGCCGGGCAGGAACGCCACCGCGCCGCCGAGGTCGACGGTGAAGCCACCCTTGACCCGGCCATAGATGGTGCCGTTGACGCGCAACTGCTGCTCGAACGCCTTCTCCAGGTTGGTCCAGGCCTCCTCGCGCCGCGCCTTCTCGCGCGACAGGACGATGGTGCCGTCGCGGTCCTCGTAGCGCTCCACGTACAATTCGATGTGGTCGCCGGGCTTTACCTCGACGTTGCTGCCGGGCGCGCCGAACTCCTTGAGCGCCACGCGGCCTTCGCTTTTGAGGCCGACATCGACGATGGCGTATTCGTCGGTGAGGCGCAGCACGCGCCCGGTGACGACGGAGCCTTCAAAACCGCTGTCGCGGCCGAGGGTCTCGTCGAGGAGGGAGGCGAAGTCCTCGCCACCGTGGGTGTTGTCGTCTGCGTAAGCCAGAGCACTGGAGGCCATAGGGTCGGGTTTGTCCTTGGGCGGCTCGGCAGCGGGCCGGCGCCGCAGCATGTGCGCGCCCCGGTAGGGAACACGGCTGGCCTGCGCCCTGACAGGGCACAGGCTGGGTTGATGATGGGGCGGAGAGATACGCGGACAGGCGGCGGAGTCAAGGAAGATCGGCGGACAGTCCCCGTTTGCCGGCCAGCATCGGTCTGCCGGCCAACATCGCGAGGGCTTGCGCGAAGGCGGCGTCGGCGTCGAGCGCCGTGGTGTCGAGCAGCATGGCGTCCGCCGCCGGCGCCAGGCGCACCGCATCGGCGGCGTCGCGGGCGCGGACCTCGTCGGTGACCTGGGCGAGGTCGGCGGCGACGCCACGCCCGCGCAACTCCCGCCAGCGCCGCTCGCCCCGCGCCGCGGCACTGGCGGTGACGAAGAACTTGGCCTGGGCGTCGGGGAAGATCACCGTGCCGATGTCGCGGCCGTCGAGCACCGCGCCGGTATCGCGTCCGAAACTGCGCTGGAAGTCGATCAGCGCCGCGCGCACCGCCGGCACCGCGGCGACCCGCGCGGCGGCCGCGTCGGCCTCCGGCCCGCGCAGGTCGGCGCGGTGGAGATCGGCCGCCAGCAGTTCGCGGGCGGCATCGGCAGGGTCGGTGCCGGTGTCGAGCACGCGGCGGCCGACCGCACGGTACAGCAGGCCGGTGTCCAGATGCGGCAAGCCGAAATGCGCGGCCAGCCGCTTCGCCAGCGTGCCCTTGCCCGCCGCCGCCGGGCCGTCGATGGCGATAATCATGCGGGCGTGAGGGCAGGCGCCCCGGCGATCAGGCCGTTCAATAGCGCCACGAACCCGGGAAAACTGGTGTCGATGAAGCTGGCGTCGTCGATGCGGACCGCTGTGGTCGTGGCGAGGCCCAGCACCAGGGCGCTCATCGCCAGGCGATGGTCCATGTGCGTCGCCACCAGGCCCCCGCCGGCGGGAGCAGCCCCGGTGCCATGGACCAGCAGGTCGTCGCCGGCGATCTCGACCCGCACGCCATTGGCGGCGAGCAGGGCGGCGGTGGCGGCGAGGCGGTCGCTCTCCTTGACCCGCAACTCGTGCAGGCCGCGCATCCGGGTGGTGCCGCGCGCGCCGGCGGCGGCCACCGCAAGCACCGGGTACTCGTCGATCATGCTCGGCGCGCGCCCGGCCGGGATGTCCACGCCATGCAGCGCGCTATGCTCCACATGCAGGTCGCCAACCGGCTCGCCGCCCTCGACGCGGGCGTTCGCCACGCGGATCACGCCGCCCATCTCGCGCAGCGTCTCCAGCAGCCCGGTGCGCAGCGGGTTGAGACCGACGCCCTCGATTACCAGCGACGAGCCGGGCACCAGCAGAGCCGCCACGATTGGGAAGGCGGCGGAGGACGGGTCGCCCGGCACCACGATGTCGGCGGCGCGCAGATGCGGCTGGCCGACCAGGCGGATCACCCGGCCGGCGCCGTCGCGGGTGCGCTCGACCGCCACCTCGGCGCCGAAGTGGCGCAGCATGTTCTCGCTGTGGTCGCGGGTGGCGGCCGGCTCGGTCACCTGCGTCACGCCCGGCGCGTTCAGGCCGCACAGCAGCACGGCGCTCTTCACCTGCGCCGACGCCACCGGCAGCACGTAGTCGAGCGGCAGCGCGTCATAGGCGCCCTCGATCGCCAGCGGCAGACGTCCGCCGTCGCGGCCGCTGAACCGCGCGCCGCAGGCCGCCAGCGGGTCGGTGACGCGGCGCATCGGGCGGCGGCGCAGGCTGGCGTCGCCGGTCAGCACCGAGAAGAACGGGTGGCTGGCGAGGATGCCGGCCAGCAACCGCGCCGCGGTCCCGGAATTGCCCATGTCGAGCACGTCCTCGGGTTCCGCGAGGCCGCCGACGCCGCGCCCGGCGACCAGCCAGGTGGTGGCGTCCCGCTGCGCGATGTCGGCGCCCAGCGCCCGCATCGCGGTGGCGGTGCGCAGCACGTCCTCGCCCTCCAGCAGGCCGGTGATGCGGGTCTCGCCCACCGCCATGGCGCCGAACATCAGCGCGCGGTGCGAGATCGACTTGTCGCCCGGCACCCGCAGCGTGCCGCGCAGCGGGTTCGACGGGCGGGCGGCCTGGAACGGTCGGAGGGCTGCTTGCATGATGTCGGGCCGCTTAGCACAGCCGTCGCGGTTTGGCAGGGGGCGCGGTTTGGCAGGTGGCGTCGTCATTTGACAGGGTGCGCCGCAGGTGGCATGGGGCCGGCCCTCCGGCTAACCCGCCGCACCCCCTGTTTTTGAGGCACCGATGGCGAAGCCCGAGCTAGGCACCAAGCGCGTCTGCGTCTCCTGCGCGTCGAGATTCTACGACCTGACCAAGACCCCGGCGGTGTGCCCGAAATGCGGCACCGAGCAGCCGCCAGAGCAGCCGCGCGCGCGCCGCACAGGCGGCAACGTGCTGGAGGAGAAGCGCCGCGCCAAGGTGGTGCCGGTGCCGGGCCTGGACGACGCCGAGCCCGAAGGCGCCGAGCCCGCCGAGGAGGAGGCCGAGGAAGACGTCCTCGAAGACACCTCCGACCTGGAGGACGGCGCCGAGATCGCCGAGGTGGAGCCGGAAGCGGGCGAGGAGGAGCGCTAACGCTTTCTCGCTAAGTCCTGGCGCATAGGCCGTGCAGCAGCACAGCGGCGGCCTGCGCCACGTTGAGGCTCTGCAGCCGGCCGGACCCCGCGATGCGGACCTCCCGCCGGCAGGCGGCCAGCGCGGCGGGCGAGACGCCGGTTTCCTCGTGACCCAGCACCAGCGCCGTCGGGCGGTCGCGCGGCAGGTCGGCCAGCTTGCCGGCGCCAGGACTCAGGCTGGCGGCCACGGTGCGGTAATGCGGCTCCATGGCGGTCAGCGCGGCCGGCAGGTTGCGCGTGCGGTACAGGTCGAGCCATTCGAGGCCGCCCTCGGCGGTGCGGTAGGCGGCGTCGGACGGCATCGCATGGCCCGGCCCCTCGGCCAGTAGCATGGCCTGGACGCCGAAGAACGCGGCGCTGCGGGCGATGGCGCCGAGGTTATGCGGGTTGCCGATGCCGTCCAGCACCAGCAGGAACGCCAGCCTGGGCGGCGCCGCGAGATCGAGGATCGCCGGCGTCCGCGGCTTGGCGACGGCGACCACCCCGCCATGGTGCTGGGTCGCCGCGATGGTGGCCAGCTCGGCGTCCTCGACCATGCGGTAGGGTTTGCGCGCGCGGGCCAGCGTGGCGCACCAGTCGCCCACCACCGGCCGCAGGTTGGGAACGTGGAACAAGCGCAGCACATCGTCGGGGTGGCGGGCGAACAGCGCCGCGACGGCGTTCTGGCCGCAGATCGTATCGTGCTTCATGCCCCGGCTTCCCGCCGCGCCCGCCCGCTGTCAACCTCGGAGCCTATGCACGACCTGCCGATCCTGTTCGCCGACCAGCGTTTCGTGGTGCTCGACAAGCCGGCCGGCCTGCCGGTCCACGCCGGGCCGCGCGGCGGCGTCTCGGTCGAGGACTGGTTCCCCCGCCTCTCGCGCCGGCGCGACGGGCCGTGGCTGGCGCACCGGCTCGATGCCGACACCTCGGGCTGCCTGGTGGTGGCGTTGCGGCGCGCGGCGTTGCTCGCGGCGCAGGCGGCATTCGCCGGCGGCCTCGCGCGCAAGACCTACTGGGCGGTGGTGCGCGGCATCCCCGGCGACCTGTCCGGCATCGTCGACCTGCCGCTGCGCAAGGTCAGCGATACCGGCGGCTGGCGCATGGTCGGCGGCCCCGGCGGCCAGTCGGCAGTGACGGAGTGGCATGTGCGGGGCCAGACGGGCGAGCTTGCGTGGCTGGAGCTGCACCCGCGCACCGGGCGCACCCATCAGGTACGGGCGCATTGCGCGGCGCTCGGCTGCCCGGTGCTGGGCGATGGCGTATATGGAGCGGCGGAGCCGGCGATCCGACTGCACCTGCTGGCGCGGGCAATCGAGCTGCCGACCGAGCCGGCGCTGGCCGCCACCGCGCCGGCGCCGACGCACATGGCTGCGACGCTTGCCGCATGTGGCTATGCTGGGTAAACCCCTGACGCCGGCGAACGTTGCCAACCCAAGTCACTTCGCCTAACCCATTGCAAGGACGATCCGATGCGCTCACTCATCCTCGCCGCCTGCCTGTTCGGCGGCGTCGCGATCCTGGCCGAGGCTCCGGCGCAGGCAGCCTCGACCGACGGCACGATCACCCTCAGCGCCACCTCGGCCGCAGTCGGGGTCGGTTACACCTGGGGCAGCGGCGTGCTGCACTGGCACGGACACGCCTACACCTTTTCGGTGAAGGGCCTCAACGTCGCCGCCGTCGGCTATTCCAAGGTGGTCTCGCACGGCGTGGTCCGCCACCTGAAGAACCTGCACGACTTCGACGGCACCTATGGCTCGTCGACCGGCGAGGCGACGCTGGTGAAGGGCGTGGAAGGCCAGGCGCTGGCCAACGGCAACGGCGTCGAGATCGAGATCAACGGCACCACTCGCGGCGCCAAGCTGTCCGGCTCGGTCGACGGCATCCAGTTGACGCTGAACTGACCTAGCCCAGCAGGAACCAGGTCCGGAACACGATCGTCTCGGGCCAGGTCTGCCGGGTGAAGCCGGCACGCCGGAGCGCCGCCAACCGCCGCCGCCAACCGCCCCGCAACGCCGCGTCGATCGCCAGCAGGTCGGCGCGGGCGTCCTCCGTCAGCAACTCGGGATGGGCCAGCAGCGCCGCGACGTGCTGCCGCAGCACCGCCATGAAGACTCCCGGCCCGCGCCTGACCGCGGCGGCCCCGCGTCGCCACAACGACCCCGGGCTGCCGATGACGTTGCCGGCGTGCTGACGGTACAGCACCACCGGCTCGTCATCCTGCAGCATCGCGCCGCCAGCGGCGGTCACCATCAGGTAGCACCACCAGTCGTGCAGGGTCGCCGGGGCCGGGCGGCTCGCGGCCACCAAGCGGGCCGCCGCGCAATTCAGCATCACGGTGCAGCCGGTCGCCACGTTCTGCGCCAGCGAGGCCGGGAATCCGCCCGCGGCAGGCCCGCCGCGCGAGGTGCCGAGCGGCGCCAGCCTGGCGTCCACCAGCAGTTGGCGGGCGCAATACAGCGCCGGCGACTCGGGGCGCATACGATCCAGGGCGGCGAGGCCGCGCGCCAGCTTCTGCGGCAGCCAGACATCGTCCTGGTCGGCGAACGCCACCGTGTCGGCCTCGGCAAGCGTCGGCGCCACCGCCGCCAGCATCGCCAGGAAACTGCGGGTGACACCCAGATGCGAGGCCGGCTGCACGATCTGCACGCAGCGCCCCTGACCCGCCGTGGCGATGAAGCCGCGCATGACCTCCAGCGTGGCGTCCCGCGATCCGTCGTCGCGCCAGTACAGCACCCAGTTGTCGTGGGTCTGCGACAACAGGCTGTCGAGCTGCTCGCGCAGGAAGGCGGCGCCGTTGAAAGTGGACAACAGAATGGCGACGCGCGGCTCGGTCCGACGCAGGGACGCCGATGGGTCAGTGGCTTTGCTGGACGCGCGTGGGGCCACGGTGGGTAGCCTAATCAGCAATTTCGGCCAATATCAAGGGCAGCGTCGCACGCCATGGCGGCAACGCCAACCCAAACGTTCGCGCGAGCTTGGCGCAGTCGAGCCGCGAGTCGGCCGGCCGTTGCGCCGGAGTGGGCCAGTCGGCGGTGGCGATGGCGGCGATGCGCGGCGGCGTGACCCGCAGCAATCCAGCCTGCTCGAACATTGCGGCGGCCAGCCCGTGCCAACTGGTCGAGCCGGCGCCGGCGGCATGGTAGACGCCGGCCCACGCCGGATCGAACCCGTCAACCAGGATGCGGCGTGCCAGCGCGGCGATTGCCTGCGCCAGGTCCCTGGCCGCCGTGGGGCAGCCGATCTGGTCGCCCACCACCTTCAACTGTGCCGGCTCGGCGCCGCTGCGGCGGGCTGCCGCAAGCATGGTCCGCACGAAGTTCTTGCCGGTGGCGCCATACACCCAGGAGGTCCGCAGCACGATCGCCCGCGGACAGGCCGCCAGCACCGCAACCTCGCCACGACGCTTGCTGGCGCCGTAGACGCCGGTGGGGTTGGGTTGGTCGTCCTCGGTGTAGGGCGCCCCCTTGGCGCCGTCGAACACGTAGTCGGTGGAGACGTGCAGGCAGGCGATGCCCAGCTCGGCGCAGAGCCGCGCCAGGATCGCCGGCCCGGCGTGGTTGGCCCGCTCCGCCGCATCCGGCTCCTGTTCGGCCCGATCGACGGCGGTGTAGGCGGCGGCATTGATGAGCAGCGCCGGCCGCGTCTCGCGCAACAGCGGCGCCAGCGTCTCCGGGCGGTCGAAGTCGAACTCCGGCCGGCCGACGACGCGATGCGGCATGTCGGCGAGCGCCACGCCAAGCGCCTGCGCCAACTGGCCGCTGCCGCCGGTCACCAGGATCGGCCGGGCCGCAGATTTAAAATCAGACATGGAACCAGGCCGCGCAGTCGGTAAGCCTGGGCAGCGTCAGGTCCTTGTCCGACAGCATCGCGCCGCCGGCTTCCAGCGGCCACGGCAGCGCCAGGTCGGGATCGTCCCAGGCGATGCCGCGCTCGGCCTCCCGGTCGTACGGCGCGGTGACCTTATACAGCACCTCGGTGTCCGGCTCGAGCGTGCAGAAGCCGTGCGCGAAGCCGGGCGGCACCCAGAGCTGCGCGCCGTTGGCCGCCGACAGCGTCGCCGCCGCGTGCTGGCCGAAGCTGGGCGAGCCGTGCCGGATGTCCACCGCGACATCCCAGATCGCGCCGCGCAGCACGCGCACCAGCTTGCCCTGCGCGTTGGGCGGGAGCTGGCAGTGCAGCCCGCGCACCGTGCCGGCCTGCGCCGACAGGCTCTGGTTGTCCTGCATGAAGACGGCGTCGATCCCGGCGGCGGCCATCCGCGCGGCGTTGAACACCTCGCTGAACCAGCCGCGGTCGTCGCCGAACCGTGGCGGCGTCAGCAGCAGCATCCCAGGAATGGCCAGAGTCTCAATCTTCATACGCACTCAACTATCATCCGTGCTCCCCGGCGGCCAGCAGGCTCAGCACGCGGCCCAACTCGGTCTTGCCGAGGCCACGCGCCATCGCCTGCAACTGAGCCGCGTCGATCCAGCCCATGCGGAACGCCACCTCCTCCGGGCTGCCCACCAGCATACCCTGGCGCGACTGGATGGTCTGCACGAAGGTTGCCGCCTGCAGCAGCGAGTCGGGCGTGCCGGCGTCGAGCCAGGCGCAGCCGCGGCCGAGGCGCTCGACGTGCAGGCTGCCTTCTTCCATGTACATCTTGTTGAGATCGGTGATCTCCAACTCGCCGCGCGCCGACGGCGTCACCCGCGCCGCCATTTCGCCCACCCTGGCGTCGTAGAAATACAAGCCGATCACCGCCCAGTTGCTGACCGGGGCAGCCGGCTTCTCGACGATCTCGACCGGGCGGCCCGCCGCATCCATGTTGACGACGCCGTAGCGTTCGGGGTCGCGCACCTGATAGGCGAACACCGACGCGCCGACGGTGCGCGCCGTGGCGGCCCGCAGCGACACCGAAAGGTGGTCGGCGAAGATCAGGTTGTCGCCCAGCGCCAGTGCGCAGGGCTGCTCCTCCAACCAGTCGCGCCCGATCAGGAACGCCTGCGCCAGGCCGTCGGGGCTGGGCTGCACGGCATAGGTGAAGCGGATGCCGAGCTTGCTGCCGTCGCCCAGCAGGCGGCGGAACTGCGGCAGGTCGTTGGGCGTGGAGATCACCAGGATGTCGCGGATGCCGGCCAGCATCAGCACCGACAGCGGATAGTAGATCATCGGCTTGTCATAGACCGGCAGCAGTTGCTTGCTGGCCGCCAGCGTCATCGGGTTCAGCCGGGTGCCCGACCCGCCAGCCAGCAAGATCCCCTTTTGCATCAGGCGGCGGCCTGCTGGCCCGGTGGCGTCCGACCCAGCCGCTGCCCCGAGTAGCGGCCGGCGCGGATGGCCTCCCACCACTCGCGATTGGCCAGGTACCAGTCGACGGTGCGGCCGAGCCCGGCCTCGAAATCATGCGGCGCGCGCCAGTCGATCGCCGCCTCGGTGCGGCTGGGGTCGATCTCGTAGCGGAAGTCGTGGCCGGGACGGTCGGCGACGTGGGCGATCAGCCGCGAGCGCGGCCCGGCCGGGTCGGGCAGCCGCGCGTCGAGTGCCGCGCAGATCGCGTGCACCACCTGCAGGTTGCTGCGTGGCTGGCGGGCGCCGATGGCGTAGGTGGCGCCGACCTGGCCGCGTTCCAGCACCCGCACCAGCGCCTCGGCATGGTCGTCGACGAACAGCCAGTCGCGCTGGTTGGAACCGTCGCCATAGACCGGCAGCGGCTTGCCCTCCAGCGCATTGAGCAGCACCAGCGGGATCAGCTTCTCGGGGAATTGCCAGGGGCCGTAGTTGTTGGTGGTGTTGCTGACAAGGGTGGGCAGGCCGTAGGTGTGCTGCCAGGCGCGCACCAGATGGTCGGACGCCGCCTTGCTGGCCGAGTACGGGCTGCGCGGGTCGTACGGCGTGGTCTCGGTGAACGGCGGGTCGGATGGGCCGAGTGCTCCGAACACCTCGTCGGTCGAGATGTGGTGGAAGCGGAACGCCGCCCGCCGCGCCGCCGGCAGCGCCGCCCAGTAGGCCCGCGCGGCGTCGAGCAGCGTGTAGGTGCCGACGACGTTGGTGTGGATGAACGGCCCCGGCCCGTCGATCGAGCGGTCGACGTGGGTTTCGGCGGCCAGGTGCATCACCGCGTCCGGCGCGTGCTCGGCGAAAAGCTGCGCCATGGCGCTGGCGTCGGCGATGTCGGCGCGCGCCAGCGTGTGGCGGTTGGCGTGTGGGCGCAGGTCGCCCAGCGCATCCTCCGACGCCGCATAGGTCATCTTGTCCACGTTGAGCACGCTATGATCGGTCGTCGCCAGCAGGTGCCGGATGACCGCCGCGCCGATGAAGCCGCAGCCGCCGGTCAGCATGATACGCATGAAAATCCTTATCTCCCGGTGACGCAGGCAAGCCACAGTGTCGCAAGCTCAGTGTCGCAGGCGGGGTTCGTTGCGGCAATGACCGATGATCGTAACGTCCGCGGCCTAGCGTTTCGTTAACGTATCCGATATAAGATGAAGACGAGGTGAACAGGACCCAGCATGGCCGAGCGCGCTTACATTCCGCACATAGATCTGCTGCTCGCGGCCATGCGCATCCAGCGTGAGCGCCTGGAGCGCAAGTCCAAGGTCGCGATCGACGCGCGCCTGCTGCGGGCGTTGATCCAGGCGGCGGTGGAGCAGCAGCCGTTCTCCGATGCCTTCTACCGCGCAACCTATCCCGACATCGCCGCCGCGCACAAAGCCGGCAGCGTGGCCGACCTGCACGAGCACTACATCACCACCGGCTTTTTCGAGGGTCGTGTCGGCGCGCCCCCGCAACTGGACGAGGCGTTCTACGTGACGACCTATCCGGACGTCGCACGTGCGTTGGAGGCGGGAAGCGTCACGTCCGCCGCCGAGCATTACGTGCGCTCCGGCGTCGCCGAGGGCCGGGTGCCGAACGCCGCCGCCAAGACCGAGATCGACGGCTGGATGTCGGTCCTGCGCGAGCAGCCGAGCCGTTGAGGGCGCACGCGCCACTCGAGGGTTGCGCTGCCGGCTGATTTGATCGCGGAATGACCTAATGCGGCGCGAGTGCCGGCGGAGTGCCACCCGATGAGCGCCGGCCTGCAACAACTGCACAAGCTGCTATGCTCGCGCTTCGTCGACGAGGCGATGTACCGCGCCGCCTTGGGCGCCGGACACGCCAACCTCGAATCGGTGATGCGCTATGCGGCGCTCCCGCTGGATCGCCGGCCGGCGCTGTCGCCGTATTTCGATCCGGAGTTCTACCGTGCCAGGGTGTCCGGGCTGCTGCCGAGCCAGGACCTGCTGCTGCATTTCCTGGAGCACGGCTTGGCGGAGTGGCGCGACCCGCACCCGCTGATCGACCTGCACTGGATGGCCGCGCAGGAAACCGCGCAGTTCGCGGCGATCCCCGATGCCGAGGCGCTGGTTGAGGCGCTGGAATGCGACCTGGGCAGCCCGTCGCCGTATTTCGACGTGGATTTCTACTCAACCCAGTTGGACGTCCCGGTGCAGGCCATGCTGCGACACTTCCTGACCGCCGGCGCCGACGCCGGGTTGCGGCCAAACCGATGGCTCGATCCCGGGTGGTATGCGGCGGCCTACGAGGACGTGTTGCCGGGGTCGCTGGCTGCGGTGCGTGACTTCGTGCTGCGTGGCGATGCCGCCGGGCGCGCGGCGGGGCCGGATTTCGACGGCCTGCTGTATCGCCGCCGCTACACCGACGTCGCCGACGCCGGGGTGCCGCCGCTGCGTCACTTCATGGCGCACGGCCGCAACGAGGGCCGGCAGGTGCCCAACGACCGCGCCCCGCGGCGCGCCGATCTTGTCACCGGCATTGCTCGCCCGATCCCGACCGGGGCGGCGATCGAGCGCCATCCGCAGGCGATGCAGGCGACCTACGACGATCTGGTGTTCCGCTTGGCGGCGCTGCGGCAAAGCCAGAAGGACGCGGTGCAGCCGTCGCCGCCGCCGCTGGTCACCTGTGCCGACCCGGCCGCCGACCTCGACCGCATCACGCTGCCGGCCTGCCCCGCGCCGCTGCTGTCGATCCTGGTGCCGGCATTCAACGAGTTCGAGCACACCGTAGCCTGCCTGCTGGCGATCAGCCGCGATCCGCCCGGCCTGGCGTTCGAGGTGGTGCTGGCCGACGATTGCTCGACCGACCCGGACACCAGGCTGCTGGAGCGGGTCGCCAACCTGGTGGTCGTGCGCCAGGAGAGCAATGTCGGCTTCATCGACAACTGCAACGCGGCCTTCGAGCGTTGCCGCGGCGAACTCGTGCTGCTGCTCAACAACGACGCGCAGCCGATGGCCGGCGCCATCGACCGGCTGGTGGCGGCGATGACGGCGGACCCCGGCATCGGCGCCGCGGGACCCAAGCTGGTGTATCCGAGCGGCCGCCTGCAGGAAGCCGGATGCCTGCTCAGGCCGAATGGCGAGAGCGGCATGATCGGGCTGTTCCGCGACGCCGGCGAGGCGGGCTTCAGCTACGACCGCGACGTCGCCTATTGCTCCGGGGCGGCGTTGCTGGTGCGCCGGGCGCTGGTCGGGCCGGTGCTGTTCGACCCGGCGTTCCGGCCGGCCTATTGCGAGGACGCCGACCTCTGCCTGCGGCTGCGGGCGGCCGGGCACCGCATCCGCTACGTCGCCGATGCCGTGGTGGCGCATCACCTGAGCGTCTCGACCAACCGCCAGGACGCCGCGCGCAAGCTGCAGGGGATCTTGCGCAACCAGCATACGCTGCAGTCGCGCTGGGGCGACCGGCTGGCGGGCATGGACCGGATGCGGCCGATCGCGTTCTACCTGCCGCAGTTCCATCCGACGCCGGAGAACGATCTGTAGTGGGGCGCGGGCTTCACCGAATGGCGCAACGTGACCCGCGCCAGCCCGAGCTACGCCGGCCACTACCAGCCGCATCTGCCGACCGACCTCGGCTACTACGACCTTCGCCTGGTCGACTCGCTGCGCGCGCAGGCGGCGCTGGCGGCGCGCTACGGCATCGAGGGGTTCTGCGTCTACTACTACAACTTCGGCAGCCGCAGGGTGCTCGACGCGCCGCTCGCGGTGCTGCGCGCCAATCCCGAGCTGCCGTTCCGCTATTGCCTGTGCTGGGCCAACGAGAACTGGACCCGCCACTGGGACGGCGGCGAGCGCGAGGTGCTGCTGGAGCAGAGCTACGACCCGGCGACCCTGGCCGCCATCATCGCCGACGCGGTGGCCGATGCCGCCGACCCACGTTACCTGCGGGTCGCGGGACGGCCGCTGTTCCTGGTCTACCGGCCGCTGCTGCTGCCCGACCCCGCGGGCTTCGCCGAGCAGTGCCGGGCGGCGTTCGCGCAGGCCGGCTTCCCCGGCGTCCACCTCACCTACGTCGAGAGCATGGAGGCGGTCGACCACAAGCTGCGCCCGGCCGACATCGGCTTCGACGCCGCGGTGGAGTTTCCGCCGCATGGCCGCGCGGTGCCGAGCAAGGTTGCGGCGGAGATCGTCAAGGAGGGCTGGAGCGGCTACCGCTACGATTACGCCGACACCGTGCCGGCCTTCATCACCCGCGACAGCGTGCCCTATCCCCGCTATCCCGCTGTGTTCCCGAGCTGGGACAACACGCCGCGCCAGCCGCTGCGCGGCACCAGCTTCGACGGCGCCGAGCCGGCGGCGTTCCGCTTCTATGTCGAACAGAAGATCGACGAGGCGCGGCAGTTCCTGTTGGGCGAGGCGCGGCTGCTGTTCATCAACGCCTGGAACGAGTGGGCCGAGGGGGCGCATCTGGAGCCCGACACCGGCCACGGCCACGGCTGGCTCGAAGCGCTGCGCGACGGCATCGAGGCGCGCTCATGGACATGACGGTGCCAGACTTGGGGATGCCAGACTTGGCAATTCCCAACTTGGCCATACAGGACGTGGCGGTGCCAAAGCCCGTGCGGCGTCTCGCCGATGTCCCGGTGACGTTCATCGGCCACCCGTTCGCCGCGATCGGCATGGGCGAGCAGTTGCGCAGCCATGTGGCGGCGGCCGACGCGGTTGGGCTGCACCACCGCGTGCTGGACATCTTCCGCCACTCCAGCCGCAGCGACCAGGCCCACCACACCGCCCTCGGCGCGTTGGAAACCACCGAGGCGCCGCGCGGCATCCGCGTCTTCCACGTCAACGGCGATGAGGTGGAGAACGTGGCGGCGGCGTTCGAGGCGCGTGGCGGCGACTGGGCGGCGGGCGTCAACGTCATCGTGCCGGCGTGGGAGTTGCCGACCTACCCGAAGGTGTGGGCGAAGGCGTTGGCACGGTTCGACGAGGTCTGGGCGATCTCGCGTTTCGTGCGCGACGGCCTGGCGGCGTCGGGGGTGGCCAGCCATGTCGTCGGGCAATCGGTCGAGTTGGCGCGCGGCCCGATGCTGCCGCGGCGCTGGTTCGGCATCCGCGAGTCGGCGTTCGTGCTGCTGCATTTCTTCGACCTGTCGTCGTATGCCGCGCGCAAGAACCCGCAGGCGGTGCTGGACCTGTTCGCGAAACTGCGCGCGCGGCATCCGTTCCGCGACCTGCAACTGGTGCTCAAGGTCAAGAACGGCGAGCGGGACGGCGCGGCCTGGGCGGCGGCGCTGGCGCACGATCCGCAAATCAAGGTGCTGAGCGAGCCGCTCGACAGCCTGGGCGTGCGCAGCCTGATCGCCGCCTGCGACTGCTTCGTCTCGCTGCACCGCGCCGAGGGGTTCGGGCGCGGGCTGGGCGAGGCCATGGCGATGCGGCGGCTGGCACTGGGTACTGGCTGGTCCGGCAACCTCGACTTCATGGACGCCGGCAACGCGCTGCTGGTGCGCCATGCGGTAGTGCCGGTGCCGCCCCGCGCCTATCCGCACGGCCGTGGCCAGCATTGGGCCGAGCCTGACGTGGACCATGCCGCCGCCTTGCTGGAACCGCTGCTCGTCGATCCCGGACAGGCGCGGGAACTCGCCGCACGCGGCCAGTCCGAGGTGCTGCGCAGCCATGGCAACCGCGCCGTCGGCCTGCGCATCCTCGACCGGCTGGACGCGCTGGCGAATCGGGCCGTGGTCGAGCCCAAGGCGCGGGCGCGGCGACGCGCCGGCTGATGCTGAACCTTGTGCTGGCCGCCATCGCCGCGGTGCTATGGGGCGGCGCCTATGGCTGGTACTTCAGCCGCGACATCGGGCAGGCCGTGTCGCGCTTGCGCCAGCGCCGCGCGTTGGCGCAGCAGCGCAAGGCGCTGGCCTACGAGGCTTGGATGCGCCGTCCCGCGCCGGTTCGGGCAACACCGCGCGCGGCACAGACCCGGCCGCGCCCTGGGCCGCTGGTCACGTTGGAGGCTATCTCCCCGCCTCCGCCGCGACCCATGACGGCGCGCCCGGACGCCAAGATCCTCCCATTCCCGGCACGCGAGCAGCGCAAGCCCTCAGCCTAGCGCGCTTATCGACTCCTGATGCCGCGGCAGAGTGTTGCCGATTTGCCATCCATTTATAAATCATAACGTAACGACCCGAAACTGGTGTTGGCTCGTTCCGTCTATGCTTGACCATCCGCAGCCAGTGCCGGCATTACCGACACGTTATGAAGACAAGAATCAGATAAGACAGTTATGTTACATCAGTTGGTGCGACCGTAACTATAATGTCATAAATGTCTTTCTATATATGTATGTGGCGTCACTTGTGCGGTGACGGCCGTTGACTCTGCGGGACAAGGAACAATGGTGATGAAGAGAAACTTGGTGGCGAGAGTCACTGGCGGAAGCTTGTTCGCGGCCACGGCACTGACGGGCGGCTTGCTCGCGAGCCACCCGGCGGCGGCGCAAAGTGCCGCCCAACTGCAATCGATCGAGTCGCAGATCCAGCAGCTTCAGGCGCAACTGCGGCGGATGCAGCGCGAGGCGGCAACCCGCGACACGGCGCTGAAACAGGCGCAGAGCGATGCCGCCCAGGCGCGCGCCCAGTCGACCCAGGCGGTCCAGCAGTCGCGGGCGATGCCGGCCGCCGTGGCGGCACAGCCGCAGCAAGGACCGTTCGTCTTCGGCTCCGCCCCCGCCAACGGGCCGTCGCTGGCCGGCGCCAGCCCGCAGGCGATCGTCGGCACCGCCGTCGACAAGAGCAACCCCACCTTCCGGCTGGGCGGCGTCACGGTCACCCTGGGCGGCTTCACCGACATCACCGGCCTCTACCGCAGCCGAAACGAGACCGCCGGCCTCGGCACCAGCTTCAACGGCATCCCATTCTCGAACAACCCCAACGCCCATCTCAGCGAAGCGCGCGGCAGCTCCCAGGTCAGCCGCTTCAGCCTGTTGGCGCAAGGCCACCCGAGCGACACCAGCACCGTCGCAGGCTATGCCGAGCTCGACCTCAACGCCTCCGGCACTTCCTCCAACTCGCAAGAGTCCAACAGCTACGTGCCGCGCCAGCGCCAGGTCTACGCCACCTACGACGACACCAAATACGGCATCCACGTCCTGGCCGGCCAGGCGTGGAGCTTCCTCACGCCCGAGACCGTCGGCATGGTGCCGCGCAAAGAGCAGATTCCGCTGGTCATCGACACCAACTACCTGCCCGGCTTCACCTGGACCCGCAACGCGCAGCTTCGTGTCGACAAGGACTTCGGCGGCAAATACTGGATCGGCGCGTCGCTCGAGGCGCCGCAGACCAACTATTCGTTCCAGACCGCAACCGGCGGCGTGCTGCCGTTGCAGGGCGGCCAGAAGGTTGGCGGCACCATCGACTACAGCAATCCCGGCACCGGCCAGTTGAACTCGACCACGAACTACAGCGTCGACAGCTATCCCGACATCATCGTGAAGGTTGCGGCCGATCCCGGCTACGGCCATTACGAGGCATACGGCCTCGGCCGCTTCATGAAGGACCGGGTCTCCTTCATCGGCGCCGGCAATACCCACGAGAAGTTCGCCGGCGGCATCGGCGGCGCCACGACCATACCAATCCTGCCGCATTACCTCGACTTCACCGGCGACGTCCTCGCGGGCTACGGCGTCGGCCGCTACGGCTCCGGCCAGTTGCCGGATGCCACGTTCAAGGCGGACGGCTCGCCGGCACCGCTGCCGGAACTGATCACCATGGTTGGCCTGATTGGCCATCCGATCAAGGCGGTCGACGTCTATGGCTACGCCGGCATGGAGCAGATCGGCCGCAAGACCTTCACGGCGGGCGCCACGACCGAGGGCTACGGCGGCTCGAACGTCAACAATTCCGGCTGTCGGACCGAACTCAGTGCGGCCAGCACCTGCGGCGCGCAGACCCGCAGCCTGGTGAACGGCTCGGTCGGGGCGTGGTGGCGCTTCCTGCACGGCGGCTACGGCACCATGCTGGCCGGCGCGCAATACTCCTACACCAAGCGCATCGCCTTCCACGGCGTCGGCGGCACCCCCAAAACCGACGAGAACGCGGTGTTCGTGTCGCTGCGCTACCTGCCGTTCCAGTAAGACGGTTTAGCCGCCACCAGACCGACGCGGGCCGGGGAGGCGTCTCCCCGGCCCGTCCGTCGTGGCGGCCCGTTCCTCATGGCAGCCCGTCCGGTTCGAGGTCGCTGAGGCGGGTGATGTCGGCCAGCGTGTTGCCGGCCGCGTCGATCGAGACGGCGTCGGCATAGCGCGCGCCGAACACGATATCGTCGGGGCCGTAATCCTTGGTGCCCGACACGCCCGCCTCCAGCGTCACGTCACGGGCGCCGACCGACAGGAACAGTCGCACCTGGTCGCTGGCGATCCGTGCGGCGTCGTAGCCGGCGAGCGGGCTGTTCGCGTCCATGGGGTGCATCACGGTCCAGGTCAACTGGAAGATCGGCAGGCGCGAGCGCAGCAACGGCAGTTCGGTGGCGGAGCGGAACACGCGGCCCTCCGCCGTGGTCTCGCGCAGCAGCGCCGTCAGCGTCGCGGTGGCACCGGTCAGCACCGTGGAATGTGGGTTGGCGACGCGGATCATCAGCGTCTGCTGGCCGTTGTGCAGCGACACCACCGCCTGGTTGGCGTACCACAGCCGCGCCCGCGCCCGCGCGAAGCGGAAGAAGACCAGGCCGGTGACGATGGCGGTGAAGCCGATGCCGGTCAGGATCTCGACCGAAGCGACGATGTGGCCGTACAGCGTGTTCGGCGACATCACGCCGTAGCCGACGGTGGCCAGCGTCTCGATGCTGAAGAAGAACGCGCCGCTGACCGGCCCCGGCGTGAGATTGAGGATGCTGCCGGGCTGCATGAGGTAGAGCAGGCCGAAGATCAGGTTGAACACCACCTCGACCGCGACCACCGCCAGCGCGAACTGCCACCAGTACAGCGACACCGCGATGTGGTAGGGGTCGCGCCAGTCGTGCCGGGTGCCGCCGCGCTTGGTCAGCTCGAATGCGCCGATGCGGACCTGCATGTCGCCCCGGTTGCGGCGCGCCGGCTGCTTCATCCTCGTCCCGCCTTGGGTCGCGCCTTGGTCGGGTGCGCGTCCAGCACCTCATGCAGCGATTGCACGGCGGCCTCGGGCAAGTGGGCGATGGCCTGCGCCAGGCGGTTGGCCAGCGCCGTGTGTCCGGGCGGCAGGCCGGCGGTGTCGACGACCACGCGCGGGTGCGACAGGCGGGCGAGGCGGGCGATCTCCTCCGCCTCGTCCCAGATCAGGTCGAAGGCGTCGCACACCTGATGCACCAGGCCGCTGCCCGGCGCGCCGCGATGGCCGTGCTCCAGCGCCGACAGATAGGCTTGCGAGATTTGCAGCCGCTCCGCCAGTTGCTTCAGCGGAATGCCCCTGATGGCGCGCAGCTCGCGCAGCCGCGCGCCGAACGGGGTCATCGCGTGCGCCGCAGCAGCAGCCGCACGGCGCCGGTGTTGGCCGCGTGCGGATAGCTGGCGGCCAGCACCAGCGGGCGCAGGGCGGGCAGGTTGAGCCACATCGGCAGCTCGCGCCGGATCACCCCGCCATGCTCGCCGCTGCCGCGCCCGGTGATGACCTCGACGCAGCGCACCCGGTCGGCGTGGGCCGCGGCCAGGAAGTCGAACAGCGCGTGGTAGGCGCGCTGGGCGGTGCGGCCGTGCAGGTCGAGCGTCCGCGCCGGCATCAATTTGCCGGAGCGCAGCCGGTCCCAGCTGGATCGGTCGAGGCCGCCGGGGTTCTCGCCGACGGCAATGAGCCTGGTCCCCAACAGCCGCGCGACCGGCGCCGGGAGCGGCTCGACGGCGGCGGGCGCAGTTGCTGGCGGCGGCGCGAGCTGTGGCATCTCCGGCACCGCCACGCCGGGCAGCCGCGCCACCTGGCTGGCATACGCCGCCCAATCGGCACGGTCCGAGTCGCTCAGAACCTTCCGGCGCGAGAGGCGCATGGCAATCAGGACCGCGCGGCGGCGGCGGGTTGGTCGAGGCCGCGCGCCAGCATCGCGAGGTGGTGGTCAAGGCTTGCCCCCAGCCGCGCCGCCATGAAGTCGCGGTACGGCCCAGGGTCGCCGCCCAGTTGCAGCGACTGCAGGCCGTCGATGTATTCAACCCGCTGCTCCGGGCCGATCACCACGGGCGGATAGCCGGCCTTCAGCAGCAGCAGGTTCATCAGCAGCCGCGCGGTGCGGCCGTTGCCGTCGCTGAACGGATGGATCGTCACCAGCCGCGCATGTGCGGTGAACGCCGCATCCGGCGTGACCGCCACAGTCGCCAGCCATTGGCCGAAATCGCCCATCAACGGCAGGATTTCAGCCGGCGAGGGCAGCACCAGCGGCGAGCCGACGATCTGCCGCTGATGCTGGCTATAGCGGCCGGCGTCGTTCGGATCGGCGCGCAGCACGACGAGTCGGTGGATGTCGCGCACATCGGCCTCGCGCACCGGTTCGGAGCGCCCGGCGAGCTGGCGCACGAAATGCAGGGCGTCGCGGTGATCGACTGCCGCGAGGTGGTCGCGCAGGGGCTTGCCGCCGACCGTGATGCCTTTCTCCAGGATGATCGCGGTCTCGCTGCGGGTCAGCGTGCTGCCCTCGATGGCGTTCGAGCTGAAGGTCAGCTCGACGTCGTACCAGGCCGACAGCGCCTCCAGGCTCCGGCCCGAGAACGGCCGCAGGCGGTCGAGTTCCGCCTTCCGAGCGGCGAGCGTGGCCGGCAGCGTCACGTGGCAGCATCCACCAGCACGACATGCAACCGTCTTGGCCCATGCGCGCCCAGCTCCAGCACGCTCTCGATGTCGGCCGAGCGCGATGGGCCGGTGACCAGCATGACGTTGCGCGGCATGACGCCGCCGGTCAGCGCGTCGTGGCTCTCGGCGCGCAGCAGATCCCACGCCTCCTCGTAGGCGCCGACCACCCGCGCCGTCCGCAGCACCACGATGGCGGTGTCGCTGAGCAGGTTCAGCGTGGTCGGGCGCTCCGGCGCGCTGGGCAGTATCAGCGTGCCGGTCTCGGCGATGCCGGCGAAGCCGTGCTGCAGGCTGACCAGATCCGACGCCGCCGCCCGGCCCTCGCGCAACCGCAGCAGCGGACGGCTGCTCCAGGGGATCGCGCGCAGCTCGGGATGCGGGGCGATGGCCATATCGCTCGGCAGGTTCTGGCCGGCGAGGTAGTCGGCGACCGCGCCCGGCACCGCGTCCGGCGAGGCGACGCGCGCCACGGTGGCGAACTCGCGTTCCAGCCGCTCCATGAACAGTGCCACCTGCCCGTCGTGCGGCAGCCGCGAGCGGGCCGGGATCAGGTGACGCGGGTGGCCGGCGAGGCGGGCGCGCAACGCCATCGCCTGATCCTCGGGCAACGGCCCACGCCGCAGCCCGCGCCGGATTGACGCCAGCATCGCCTCCCTGCTTGTCGTCGATGGCGCCTCCCGGCTCATGGCTTGGCCGCGCGCTGCTGGCGGGCGTAGCGGGCGAAGAAGGTGTCGCCCTCGGGCAGCGGCAGGTCGCGGCCCTCGGTCCAGCCGCCGGCGAACGGCAGTGAGCGCAACCGGCCCCGCTTGCGCCCGATCGCCGTCAGGCCGAGCGCCGCCGCCCGGGTCGCCACGCGGTACAGCGCCGGGCGCTTGGCGAACCACGCCCACAGGCCGAGTTTGCGCCGCACCGCCGCCGGCGAAAGATGCCGCTCGAACTCGCGCTCTCGCCAATGCCGCATCATCTTGGGCAGCGGGATCTTCACCGGGCAGACGCTCTCGCACTTGCCGCAGAAGGTGCTGGCGTTGGGCAAATGCCCGGCCTTGTCCACGCCGATCAGGCTCGGCGTCAGCACGCTGCCCATCGGGCCGGGGTACACCCAACCGTAGGAGTGGCCGCCGACCGTGCCGTAGACCGGGCAATGGTTCATGCAAGCGGCGCAGCGGATGCAGCGCAGCATCTCCTGGAACTCGGTGCCGAGCATGTTGCTGCGGCCGTTGTCGGTCAGGATGACGTGGTACTCCTCCGGCCCGTCGAGGTCGCCCGCGCGCCGCACGCCGGTCGAGAACGTGGTGTAGACGGAAAAATCCTGCCCGGTCGCCGAGCGCGCCAGCAGCCGCAGCAGCGAGGTCGCGTCCTCCAGCGTCGGCACGACCTTTTCAATCGTCGCCAGCACGATATGCACGCGCGGCAGGGTCTGCGTGAGGTCGCCGTTGCCCTCGTTGGTGACGATCACGCTGCTGCCGGTCTCGGCGATCAGGAAGTTGGCGCCGGTGATGCCGACATCGGCGGCGAGGAACTTGTCGCGCAGCCGCACCCTCGCCTCGGTCAGGATGTCGCGGCGCTCGCCGAACACCCGGTCCGGCGGCAACTCGGTGTGGGCGGCGCGGAAGCTGCTCTCCCAGTCCTCGCGGTTGAGGTGGAAGGCGGGAGCGATGATGTGGCTGGGCGGTTCGCGGCGCAGTTGCAGGATGTACTCGGCGAGATCGGTCTCGACCGGGGTGATGCCGTGCGCCTCGAGGTGCTCGTTGATGCCAAGCTCCTCGCTGACCATCGACTTGCCCTTGGTCACGGTGCGGGCGCCGACCCGCTCGCAGATGGCCAGCACCGCGGCGCGGGCGTCGGCGGCGGTGGCGCACCAGTGAACCTGGCCGCCGGCGCGCTGCACGTTGGCCTCGAAGGTCTCCAGGTAGAAGTCGAGGTTGGCGAGCGTGTGGTTCTTGATGTCGCGGCCGATGTCGCGCAACCGCTCGAACTCCGGCAAGGCGGCCACGGCGGCGGCGCGCTTGGCGGGAAACTGCGGGCGGGTGCGGGCCAGCGCCTTCTGCAGGCCGGGGTCGGCGAGGGCGGCGGCGGCGTTCTTCTTGAAGGCCGGGCTGGTGGCGAGCATTGTTCGATCCAAAAGTTAGTGGAATAGCTTAAAAAGCACGGCCACTGTGAGGGCTACGTTCGTGGTGGCTATCCAGGTGAGAACAGAGAGCCGGGTCTCTATCCCAGCCAACCGCGTTTCGTAGCTGGCGGCTTCCTCGGATGCCTTCCGGGCTTTGTCTTCACTGGCGCCGGCCTCAAGGAGCGCATCGCGTAAAGCGCCAAGTTGCAGAGCCATGTCGTCTCCCTAGGTCGCGGCGTCGCCGATTGGCGGCACGTCGGCGGTCATTCCGGCCAGCACCTCGGCGACATGGCGCACGCGGATCGGGCTGCCCTCGCGCTTCAGCCGCCCGGCCATGTTGAGCAGGCAGCCAAGGTCGCCGGCCAGCAGCGTGTCGGCCCCGGTGGCGGCGATGTCGCGGGTCTTGTCGGACACCATGCGGGTCGAGATGTCGGGGTACTTCACGCAGAACGTGCCGCCGAAGCCGCAGCAGGTCTCCGGCTCCGCCATCTCGGTGAGGCTGAGGCCGGCCACGCTCGCGAGCAGCCGGCGCGGCTGGTCCTTGATGCCCAGCTCGCGCAGGCCGGAGCAGCTGTCGTGGTAGGTGGCGCGCGCGTCCAGCGCCGCATCGACCCGCCGCACGCCCATGACGTCGGTGAGGAAGCTGACCAGCTCGTAGGTCTTCTCGCCCACCGCGCGGGCGCGGGCGCCGAGCAGCGGGTCGGCATCGAACAGATGCGGGATGTGGTCGCGGATCATGCCGCCGCAGCTACCCGACGGCGCCACCACGTAATCGTAGCCGCCAAACGCCTCGATGATGCCGGTGGCAATGTCGCGCGTGGTGGCGCGGTCGCCGCTGTTGTAGGCGGGCTGGCCGCAGCAGGTCTGGGCGCGCGGCACCTCGACCAGGCAGCCGGCCCGCTCCAGCAGCTTGATCGCGGCGAAGCCCACGGTCGGGCGGTGCAGGTCCACGAGGCAGGTGACGAACAGGGCGACCCGTGGCTTGGCGGTGAATGGCTGGCTGACTGACATCCCCTCAACCTAGGGCGCGGGTGCGGCCTTCGCCAGGGAGCAGGCGTCTGCCACGTGGCCGTTGTACCATCGCCACGAACCCTGTAGGCTCCCGCTTTCGGAGGTCTGGGCATCATCATGGAGGGTGGGTCGCGTTTGGAGGAAGCCTGCGACCAGCGGGTCGTCGAGGGCGATTGCCTGCGGGTCATGGCGGACATGGCGCCGGAAAGCGTCGATGTCGTGGTCACCTCGCCGCCGTACAACCTCGACCTGCGCTATGCCTCCTACCAGGACAACAAGGCGGACGCCGACTACATCGATTGGATCTGCGAGGTCGGCGTGGCCCTGAGCCGGGTGCTGAAGCCGGAGGGGTCTTGCTTCCTGAACCTGTCGGGGTCGGGGTCGCGGCCGTGGCTGCCGTTCGAGACCATCGTCCGGCTGCGTTCGGTGTTCTTCCTGCAGAATCACATCACCTGGATCAAGTCGATCGCCATCGGGGCAAACTCGGCCGGTCACTACAAGCCGGTCGCGGGCAAGCGCTTCCTGCATCACACCCACGAGCACGTCTTCCATTTGACCAAGACCAACACCGTGCCGTTGGATCGGCTGGCGATCGGGGTGCCGTTCAAGGACAAGTCGAACATCGCGCGGCGGGGGCACGCGCGGGACCTGCGCTGCCGCGGCAACGCCTGGTTCATCCCGTACCGCACGGTCAGGAGCAAGGCGCAGAAGTTCAACCATCCGGGCACGTTTCCGGTCGAGCTGCCGCTGTGGTGCCTGTACCTGGCAGGGATGCCGTCGCCGGTCGTGTTGGACCCGTTCGCCGGTTCGGGCTCGACCTTGGTCGCGGCTGCCCGATGCGGCGCGCGTGCCATCGGCATCGAGATCGATCCGACTTACGTTCATTCGATTCGTGCCAGGCTTGCCGAAGACCGCGCGGCAACGCGGCGCATCGTGCTGGATGCCAGCGAGATGGCCTGCCTGGTTCAGCACGAATCCGACGCCCGAAAAGCGGATGGCTGGGTCGGCGGGTTGCAGGACCGGCTGAACAAGACCACCGGCCAACTGGCACTTACGGCCGGCGACCTGGAACAACTACGTCGCCATGGGATGCGCCAAGGCGCCGGGGCGGCTTGGGCCGCAACCGTGTTCGGCCGCACGCTCGGCCTTAGCCTTTGAGATCTTTGAGGACCCGCAGCGCGGCGGGGGCGCCGGCGAGGATTTCAACCAGGCGGATACGGTCGAAGCGGTCGAGACACGCGGCGGCGGCAACGCTGTCGGCGGCCTCGCGCAACTGACGGTCGTAGGCGGGGCCGTTGCCCAGGCGGCGCGCCTGGATCTCCATCCGCCGTAGGTTGCGGGCGTCCTGCTCCATGGCGCCGACCGCAATCCGGTCGGGCGGTGCGGCGAGGCGTGCGCCGATGCAGCTGGTCAATCCGGCCTCGAACTGCGCCACGCAGGCGGCCTGCAGCGCCACGCGCAGTCTCGCGGCCTGCTGATGTAGCGCCGGCTCGACGCTGAAGCTGTCCAGCAGCACGATCTGCCGGTCGATTTCATCGGCGGCGTGGGCGAGGTCGGGAGTTCCCCGTGCCGCAGCCGAGCTCTCGATCCACTCCGCCGCGAGGGTGAGTGCCGCCTGGGCGGCGTCGCCCGCCTTGCCCGCGCGCCTGGACATTGCCGCGCGGAACGGGGTCTCCGCCGACGGAAAGCTTTGCAGCAGCAACGCCAGCAGCATCCCCCAGCATTGCGTGCCGCACTCGCCAGCGGCGGCGAGCAGCGATGCCAGTTGGCGCTCGACATACTCGCCGCCGGCTGGCGGCAGGTCGGCCAGCTTTTCCTGCGCCCTTAAAATGAAGGCCACAGCCGTTTGCAACGGCATGAACGCCGCTTTCGGCAGGCCTTGCGCGGCCCAACTCGGCGGCGGCTCGCTGGCGGCCAGCGCCCGCCCGGCCAACGGCCAGAACTGCGCGCCGATATGTCCGATCGCGGCGGCGTCGGTGGTGTCGATGGCGCCGATCACCGGGTCGAGCGACTGCGCCACGGCGCCGAGGCTGGCGTGAACGATCTCCGCGAGGGGCAGCAGGGCGGTGCGGGGAAGCGTCGGCTCGTCCATGCGCCAAGTCGCGGGGCTGACGATCAAGCGGTCGAACGGGATGAACAGCAACCGGCTGAAGCGCATCTTCCTGGCCGGGCGCAGCACGCCGAGGCGGCCGCGCAACGGCGCCAGCAAGGCATCCGCCTCGCCCCGTTCGGCCATGGTCTCCACCAGTTGCACGATCTGCAGCACCCGTTCGTCGCCGGCCTCGGCAAGCCGGCTGCGGACGGCGCGCATCTCGACCGCGCGGCTGACCGGCTTCGGCTCGCCTTCGGACGGCAGGGTGATGCCGCCGCTCATGCGGCCATGGCGCGGATGCGCTCGTTGCGAGCGATCAGCCCCGGCAACGCGCCGCCGGCCCGCCAGTCTTCGAGCCAAGGCAGCATTCGCCGCATATGTTGCCGCTCCACCTCGTGCAGGGACGGGCAGCCCCAACCCTCGGCTTCCTGGGGAATGACCGGAACCATGAGGACCATCTCGGCCAGCGCCGCCCGGTAGCCTCCCGTCTCGGCGGCGATGCGCCATACCAGGCAAATTGCCTCCCAGCCGTCCAGCAGCCACTCCGCGCGCGTGAGTTCGCCCAGGATGGGCGGAGGATCGGGCCGGTCGGGCGTCATCTCGCCCAGCAGCGCCACCAGATCATCCGCTCTCGCCGTTGCCCGCGCGAGGCTGCGCCGGGCGAGATCCACCACGGTCTCGGTCGCGGACATGATGAGCGCCACGCCCGGCTCGACGTGGTCGGGGTTCTTGTCGATCCAGCCGGCCAGTTCCGTTCGCAGCCGCTCCACTGCCCCAAGTACCTGCCGGCAGGGATATGCCCCAGCCTCTCGACCCAGCCCGATCGTGGCATAAACGACGGCCAGATGCTCCACATCCGCGGCCAGCGCGGCGGCCGGGCGGCCGAGCGACAAGGCAAGGCGCTGGAAGACGCCCTTGCTCCTTTGATACAGCTCCGCGAGCGCGCAGCCGGTGCCTTCGGCCTGCGTCAGCAGCATCTGCAGCAGCAGTTCGTTCATCGACAGCGCCCGCTGCTTGTCGCGTTTCCGCGCGGCCTCGACGGCTTCCTGGGCGGCGTGGCCGGCGGCGCCCGCGCTCGCCACGGCACGCGCCGCCTGCCTGACGTTGCGCGGCGTCAGCGTCGGCAACGCCGCGACCGCTTCGATGAGCAGGGTGTCGTGCACGGTGGGCGCGCAGAAGTCGGCGACCTCGGGCCACGCCAGCACGAAGGCGCCCCGCCCGCCGGCCCGGTGCGGCATCACCAGTTCGGTGCCGCGCTGCCCCGACCGCACCCGCGTTCCGGCGAGTCCCGGCGTGGTGAACGGCGCCGCCACGCCGCGCATCAGGAAGCTCGTGGGTTGCCAGACCTGCTCGATCGGGTTTTGCGGGGGCTTCGACATGCGAGGCAGTCTATGGCCGGCAAATGAACGCAAGCTGAATCGGCGGAGTGGCTTAACCTGAGACCGCAGCGCGTTGCGGCTGGCGCGGCAGCAGGAGGTATTCGGCGCCTTTCGCGTGCATCTTGCCGGCCCGCGTCTCGGCGTCGTGGTCCCAGCCCCAGAAGATGTCGGCGCGCACCGGGCCACGGATCGCGCCGCCCAGGTCCTGCGCCATCATCAGCCGCCGCAACGGCTGGTTGTCGAGCGGGTCGGTGGTGGCGATGAACACCGGCGCGCCCAGCGGAATGAACCGCTTGTCGACCGCGACCGAGCGGCCGGGCGTGAGCGGGACGCCCAAGGCGCCCGGCGGCCCCTGGTCGGGATGCAGGTCGTCGATCTCGCGGAAGAACACGTAGGAGGGATTCTGGTCCATCATCGCCGCCGCCTGGTCCGGGTGCGCCGCCAGCCAGGCACGGATCGACTGCATCGACACCTGATCGAGCGGGATGGCGCCGCGGTCGGCCAGCACACGCCCGATCGGCACATACGGCCGGCCGTTCTGGGCCGCGTAGCTCACCCGCACGGTCCGCCCGTCCGGCAGCCTGACCCGGCCGGAACCCTGGATCTGCAGCACGAAGGCGTCGACCGGGTCGGCCAGCCACAACAGGTCGAGCCGCTGGCGATCCAGCGCGCCGGTCGCGATCTGCGCGCGGTCATAGTACGGCACCAACTGGTCGCCCCGAAGCCGCCCGGTGACGTGCTTGCCCTGCAACGCCGGGTCGAACGTGCCGAGATCGACCTGCACCAAATCGTTGGGCCGGCTCAGCAGCGGTGTCGCGTAGCCGGCGTCGGGGGTGCGGCTGCCGGCCACCTCCGGCTCGTAATAGCCGGTGAACAGGCCGTCGGCGGCCGTGTCGGTGACGGCGTAGGGCTGGAACTGCGCCTCGAAGAACGCCCGCGCCGCCGCGTCGTCGCCAGGCGGCACGCTGCCGGCCGCGGCGCAGGCGGGCGTCCATTGCACGGCCTTGCCACCAAGCGCCGTCGCCTCGCCGCTGCCGCCCAGGGCGTGGTCGGGGCTGGCGGCGAGGGCGGCGCAGGTCGACAGCAGCGCCGGCATCGCCTGTGCCGGATGGTCCTGCATCCAGTCCGGCAGTGCCGCGAACGCGACCGGGCGCAGCGTCATGGCGTGCTCGGCGGTCTTCGTCGGATGCTGGATTGCACACGCAGCCAGCCACGCCGGCGCCAGCAGCGCCAGCGCCCCAAATCTCCGGCGCATCAGGCGCTGCGGGCTGCCACCAGCCGCCAGGCCGGGTCCGGCTGGCCAAGGTCGCGCTGGAAGGTCCACTCGTCCGACATCTCGGTCACCGCGTCGGTGCCGGTGACCGGCGCGCCGTCCCGCGCGCTGGTCAGGTTCACCTGGTCGGTCACGAAGCGCACGGCGATATCGGCGACCCGGCCGGTCAGCGTCGCCTGGGCGACCGTGGCCGAGCGGACCGCGCGGATTTCAGTGCGCTGCGTCTCGCCCGCCGCCTCGCGCGCGCTGATCGCGCCCTCGAACGCCCGGTACATCTCGTCGCTGAGCAGCGGTCGCAACAGCACCCGGTCGCCGGCGGCAAAGCCGGGAACAATGAGCTTGAAGGCCGCTTCCGCGCCTTCGAGGAAGTGTTGGGCCGAGAAGCCGCGGTCGACCAGCTGCATCCGCGCGAACGCCTGGCCGGCGGGCGACCCGGCCTCGGGCAGCGGGCGGTCGCTGACCGGCTCGGCCACGGCATCGACCACGCGCCCGGTCATCAGCCGCGCGGCGATGGCGTTGCGCGCGGTTGGTCGCTCGAAGCCCTGGCGGCGGCCCAGGATGCTGCGCAGCCGCAGCACCAGGAATGCGGCGATCATGCCGAACAGGATCAGATCGATGGGGAAGCCGCCGTCCATTACCGCGTGACCTTGCAACGAGCAACAGAGATAGGCACCTGGCCGCCTGCACACAACTCATTGTCGCGCGCCATCGGCGCATTGCGCGTAGCTGCCTGCCCGGTTATGCGACGGCATGATCCTGCTGCGTCACGGCCAGAGCGAGTTCAACCTCGCGTTCACCGCCACCCGGGTCGATCCCGGCATCAAGGACCCGAAGCTGACCCCGCTCGGCCACGAGCAGGCGGAGCAGGCGGCCGAGGCGCTGGCCGGGCAGGGACTGCGGCGCATCATCGTCTCGCCGTACACCCGCGCCCTGCAGACCGCGGCGCCGCTGGCCCGGCGGCTGCGGGTGCCGGTCATGGTCCACCCGCTGGTGCGCGAGCGCTGCGCGTTGAGTTGCGACGTGGGCTCGCCGCGCACGGTGCTGGCGGCGCAGTGGCCGGACCTCGATTTCCACCACATCGACGAGGTGTGGTGGCCGGCGCTGCACGAGACGGCGGCGCAGACCGAGGCGCGGGCGGCACTGTTCCGGGCGGAGATGGCGGCGGTGGACGAGTGGCGCGACACCGTGGTGGTGAGCCACTGGGGGTTCATCCTGTGCATGACCGGCACCAGCATGACCAACGGCGACTGGCTGCGCTGCGACCCGTTCGCCGCCGCGCCGACCGACATCGTCTGGCGGCCCTGACGCCGCCCGTGCGCCATCAGCAGTCGAGGGTCGTGTCGCGTTCCCATTGCGTGAGGTGGCGGGCGTAGTCGTTCCATTCCTGTTGCTTGAGGCGGCCGTAGGCGGCGATGAACGGCTCGCCCAGCATCGCCCGCAACCCCGGCCCGGCTTCCTGCAACGCCCGGATCGCGTCCTGCAGGTTGAGCGGGAGGCGCTTGGCGTCCCGCACGGTATGGCCCTCGGTGTACATGTTGATGTCGAGGCGGGGGCCGGGATCGGTCTTGGCCGCCATGCCGTCCAGCCCCGCCGCCAACAGCCCGGCCTGCAGCAGGTACGGATTGGCCGCCCCGTCCGCCAGGCGCAGCTCGAACCGGCCCGCCTCGGGGATGCGCACCATGTGAGTGCGGTTGTTGCCGGACCAGGTCACCGTGTTGGGCGCCCAGGTGGCGCCGGAGACGGTGCGCGGCGCGTTGATGCGCTTGTAGCTGTTCACCGTGGGGTTGAGCAGGGCGCACAGCGCGTCGGCGTGGGCGATCACGCCGCCGAGGAAATGGTAGCCCAGCGCCGAGACGCCTAGCTCGCCCGCCGCGTCCTCGAACAGGTTGCGCCGGTCCTGCCATAGCGAGACATGCGCGTGGCAGCCGGAGCCGGTCAGGTTGGCGAACGGCTTGGGCATGAAGGTGGCGCGCAGGCCGTGCCGCTCGGCCACCGACTTGGCCATGAACTTGAAGAAGCTGTGCCGGTCGGCGGTGACCAGGGCGTCGTCGTAGCCCCAGTTCATCTCGAACTGCCCGTTGGCGTCCTCGTGGTCGTTCTGGTAGGCGCCCCAGCCGAGCGCCAGCATGGCATCGCAGATCTCGGTGATGACGTCGTAGCGCCGCATCAGCGCGGCCTGGTCGTAGCAGGGCTTCTGCGCGGTGTCGGCGGGATCGGCGATCGCCTGGCCATCGGCGGTGGTCAGGAAGAACTCGCACTCGATGCCGCTCTTCATGGCGACGCCCTGGGCCGCCGCGTGTGCAACCACGCGCTTCAGCGTGTCGCGCGGCCCATGTTCCACCGGCTTGGCGTTCATCACCAGGTCGGAGGCGAGCCAGCCGACCTCCGGCTTCCACGGCAACTGCACCAGGCTGGCGGGGTCGGGCACGGCGAACAGGTCGGGGTCGGCCGGGGTCATGTCGAGCCAGGTGGCGAACCCGGCGAACCCGGCGCCGTTGCGCTGCATCCCGGCGATGGCGGCGGCGGGCACCAGCTTGGCGCGCTGGGCGCCGAACAGGTCGGTGAAGGAAACAAGAAAGTAGCGGATGCCACGTTCGGCGGCGGTCGCGGCGAGGTCCATGCGGAGTCCTTTAGAAAGGTGTCTTGCCGGGAATCCAGTTCGTCCCGGCAAGCGGGATTTGCGCCATCGCCGCCGCCTCGATGGTCAGCGCCACCAAGTCCTCCGGTTCCAAGTTGTGCAGGTGGCTTTTGCCGCACGCCCGCGCCACCGCCTGCGCCTCCATGGTCATGACGGCGAGGAAGTTGGCCAGCCGCCGCCCGCCCAGCACCGGGTCGAGCCGGGCCGCAAGCTCCGGGTCCTGCGTGGTGATGCCGGCGGGGTCGCGCCCTTCGTGCCAGTCGTCGTAGGCGCCGGCGGTGCTGCCGAGCGCGTTGTACTCGGCCTCCAGCGCCGGGTCGTTGTCGCCCAGCGCGATCAGCGCGGCGGTGCCGATGGCCACCGCGTCGGCCCCCAGCGCCAGCGCCTTGGCCATGTCGGCGCCGCTGCGGATGCCGCCGGAGACGATCAACTGCACGCGGCGGTGCATCCCGAGATCCTGCAGCGACTGCACCGCCGGGCGGATCGCCGCCAGGATCGGCAGGCCGACGTGCTCGATGAACACTTCCTGGGTCGCCGCGGTGCCGCCCTGCATTCCATCCAGCACCACCACGTCGGCCCCGGCCTTCACCGCCAGAGCCACGTCGTAGTATGGCCGGCTGGCGCCGACCTTGACGAAGATCGGCTTCTCCCAGCCGGTGATCTCGCGCAGTTCCCCGATCTTGATCTCCAGGTCGTCGGGGCCGGTCCAGTCGGGGTGGCGGCAGGCGCTGCGCTGGTCGATGCCCTCCGGCAGCGTCCGCATCGCCGCCACGCGGGGCGAGATCTTCTGGCCCAGCAACATGCCGCCGCCGCCCGGCTTGGCGCCCTGGCCCACGACGATCTCGATGGCGTCGGCGCGGCGCAGATCGTCGGGGTTCATGCCGTAGCGCGACGGCAGGTACTGGTAGACGAGCTGCTCGGAGTGGCCGCGCTCCTCGGCCGTCATGCCGCCGTCGCCGGTGGTGGTCGCGGTGCCGGCCAGCGTGGCGCCGCGTCCCAGCGCCTCCTTGGCGTTGCCCGACAACGCGCCGAAGCTCATGCCGGCGATGCACACCGGGATCTTCAGGTGCAGCGGCTTGCTCGCGAACCGCCCCCCCAGCACCACGTCGGTGCCGCACCGCTCGCGGTAGCCTTCCAGCGGGTAGCGCGAGATCGAGGCGCCGAGGAACAGCAGGTCGTCGAAATGCGGCAGCTTGCGCTTGGCCCCGGCGCCGCGGATGTCATAGATGCCGGTGGCGGCGGCGCGGCGGATCTCCGCCATGGCGTGCGGGTCGAAAGTCGCGGAATAGCGCGGCGGCATGGCCATCAGTACGCTCCGGCATTGTCGGTATGGAAGTGGTACAGCCGCCGGGCCGAGCCGTAACGGCGGAACTCGGCGGCCGGCACGTCGTCGAACCCGGCGCGCGCCAGCAACGAGGCCACGCTCGCGCGGTCGTCGTCGGTCATCGCCTGCTCCTCGCAATCCGCCCCCAGGCTGGCGACCTGCCCACGCACGAACAGCCGCGCCTCGTACAGGCTGTCGCCCAACGCCTCGCCGGCGTCGCCGCACACCACCAGCGTTCCGGCCTGCGCCATGAAGGCGCTCATGTGGCCGACGTTGCCGCGCACCACGATGTCCACGCCCTTCATGGAGATGCCGCAGCGCGCGCCGGCATTGCCGCCGACCGCCAGCAGGCCGCCATGCGCGGTTGCCCCAGCGTACTGGCTGGCGTCGCCGGTCACCCGCACCTCGCCCGACATCATGTTCTCCGCGACGCCGGGGCCGGCGCTGCCCTGGATGGTGATGCGGGCGCGCTGGTTCAAGCCGGCGGCGTAGTAGCCGCAGTGGCCGGCGATGGTGATGTCGAGCGGCGCCGTCATGCCGACCGCGACCGCGTGCTTGCCGCGCGGGTTGCGCACCACCCAGCCGGTGCGGTTGGTGTCGGCGGGGAGAGCGTGCAGCATCGCGTGCAGGTCGCGCAACGGCATCCGCGCGAGGTCGGCCTCCTCACTCAATGCGCGCGCTCCCAGAAATACGCCTGCGCTGGCTTCGGCTCGAAGATTTCCGCGTCCTCGATGCCCGGCAGGTCGACCAGGGCGCGGTACTCGCTGCCGAACGCCACGTAGCGGTCGGTCTCGGCCAGCACCGCCGGCTTGCAGGCCACCGGGTCGCGCAGCACGCCGAAGCCGTTCTCGGTGCCGACGACGAAGGTGAAGAAGCCGTCGAGGTCGCCCAGCGCCGCGTCCAGCGCCGCGTCCAGCCGCTCGCCGCGCGCCAGCCGCCACGACAGGTAGCCGGCGGCGACCTCGGTGTCGTTCTCGGTCTCGAACCGCTGGCCCTCGCGCCGCAGCGTGCGGCGCCAGGCGTTGTGGTTGGACAGGCTGCCGTTGTGCACCAGGCACTGGTCGCGCCCGGTCGAGAACGGGTGCGCGCCCTCGGTGGTGACGGCGCTCTCGGTGGCCATGCGGGTATGGCCGATGGCGTGGCTGCCCGACATGCCGGCGAGGCCCAGCCGCAGCGCAACGTCCTCCGGCCGGCCCACCGACTTGTACAGCTCCATCCGGCTGCCCGATCCCACCACCTGCGTCAGCGGCGAGAGGACGGCGAGCCTAGCGCGCGCGGCCGCCTCCTGCTCCGCCGGCAGCGTCAGCAGCGCATGGTCGCCACGCAGCACGCAGGCAGCGCCCAACTGTGCCGCGATGGCCGCGAAGTCGGCGCTGTCGGGGCCGCGTAGGGTGAGCTTCACCAAGCCGGGCGTCTGCGCGCCATACACCGCGAACCCGGCGCTGTCCGGCCCGCGATCCGACAGCACGCCCAGCATCCCGGCGGTCAGCCGCCCCAGTTCCGGCTCCAGCGTCTTGTCTTTCAGGAACAGGCCGACGATGCCGCACATGCACGCACACTCCGGTAAGTCTCAGGACGGTGTAGTGGCCTGCAACGATATTTCCTAGTGGGAAAGTTCGTCGTGACCATAGATGATAATGGACAGATAGGTCATCGGCTTGACCAGCAGCCGCTCCGGCCCGTGCAGCGCCGCGCTGTCGAACAGCAGGCTGTCGCCCGGTCGCAGATGATAAGTCTGGTCGCCGTGCCGGTACACGACCTCGCCGGTCAGCATGTGGATGAACTCGGTGCCTTCGTGCTGGAACCCGGTGTATGGCGCCGCGTCCTCGTGCAGCGTGATGAGGTATGGTTCGACCACCACCGGACCGCCGAGGGCCGCGCCCAGCAGGCGGTATTCGTGCCCGGCCTTGCTGCCGCGCCGCTCGATCACCACGCCCTCGCGCGCCGCCACGAACGAGCAGTCGCGCCGCTCCTCGAAGGCCGCGAACAGCCGGCTGATCGGCACGTTCAGCGCCTGCGCCACCGCCTGCAACGTGGCCAGCGACGGCGAGATCTGCCCGCTCTCGATCTTCGACAGCATCCCGGCCGAGATGCCGGCGGAGGCGGACAGGTCGGAGGCGGTCAGCTCGGTTGCCCACCGCAGCTTGCGGATCTGCGCGCCCAGCGCCTGCTCCAGCGTGCGCTCCGTGACCGGCCCGGCGCCGGAGCTGGTCTGGTAGGTGTCGCTCAACTCAGCATGTCCGGGGCGATGCCGGGCGCGGTCGGTGTGCCGTCGTCCATCGGCGCCAGCCAGTCCAGGATGATCGGGCGGTTGCGCAGCAGGCCCTTGTACTCGATCACCGCCGGATCGAGGTCGCGCAGCACGCGATGCAGCCGCCGCCGCCACTTCGGCACCCGCACGACCTCGCGCAGCGGCAGCAGGTAGCAGCGGATGCCGAACAGGATGGCGTTGCTGCGCGGCAGCCGGAACAGCGTCTGCAACTCGACCCGCAGATGCACGATCTCGCCGACGTTCGCCGGCGTCACCGTGCGGCGGTCCGGCCCCCACACCGGATAGTTCTCCGGCGAGGTGTCGAGCCGCGGGTTGACGGTGATGGTCCAGTTCAGCCGGCGCACCGGCCCGCCGTACTGCAGCCGCAGCAGGTAGGCCAGCGCGCGGTCGAACACCCCGGCCTCGTGCGCCACGTTCGGCACCGGCCCGTGCCATTCGTGGAAGCTCATGCCGAGGTCGAAGTCGAGCGACCAGTCGGCCTGCGTCGTCACCATGCCGGCATCCAGCCACAGCGTCCCGTCGCGCTGGTCCTGCAACGTGAAGTCGCCCTGCGCCTGGCGGGCGATGTATTCCAGCGGCGGCTGCGGCAGGCTCGCAATGTCGCCGAAGGTGAACTCCTGCTCCAGCCCGAGCAGCCGGTTGCTCCAGTGCCAGCGGTTGCCGTCGCGGGCCAGCGTGAAATGCTGCGGGAAGTCGGTGGCCAGGCTCTCCATCAGCAGTTCCAGCGTGTCCCACTGTGCCGTCATCATGTGCGGCAGCGCCTGGCAGCGGCCGGGGTCCTGCGCCAGCACGACCGCCCGCTCCGCGCATTCGGCGACGTAGTGCTCGTCGATGTCGAAGGCGGCGGCGAACGCCTCGGTCGGCCCGCCGCGGACGTGCGGCTCCAGGTTCACCACGTAGCCGTAGCTGTCGGCGTCAAACGGGAACGGGAAGCGCAGCACGGCGGCGTCGCTGTTGGCGAAGGCGAACGGCTCGCGGAACGGGTGTGGGGTGTCCATGCGGCGTCGCTCCGGTTCAGGCGCTGAGCAGGCACTGGCGTCAAGCAGGCTCACAGGTCGAGCACCAGCGGCGTGCGGCCGCGCGAGACGCAGGTCATGATGCAGTCGCCCGCCGCCCGCTCCTCGGCGCTCAGCACCATGTCGCGGTGCTCCGGCTCGCCGTCCAGCAAAGTGACCCGGCACTGGCCGCAGACCCCGCCCCGGCACAGGTAGGGCGCGTTGATCGCTGCCGACTCCAGCGCCTCCAGCAGCGTGCTGTCGGCATCGACGGCGATGCTCTGGCCGGATCGCGCCAAAGTGACGCTGAACGGGTCGCCGCCGCTGGCGTGGCCGAAGCTCTCGCGGTGCAGCTTGGCGGCGGGCCAGCCAAGTCGGCGCGCGATGTCCGCGATGTCAGCCATGAACGGTTCCGGGCCGCAGGTATAGAGGTGCGTGCCGAGATCCTGGGCCGCCAGCAGGCCGGGCAGGTCGAGCGCCGCGCGGTGGGTGTGCAGATGCGTCCGCTCCGGCCACCGCGCCAGCAGAGCGGCGAACGCCGGCACGTCGGCGGGCCGGCAGAACTGGTGCAGCTCGCAGGCCGGGCCAAGCGCGCGCAGATAGGACAGGAACGGCGTGACGCCAATGCCGGCCGCCAGCAGCAGGTGCCGGCGGGCCAGCGGCGAGACCGGGAACAGGTTCCGCGGCAGGCCCATCGCCAGGATGTGCCCGGGCCGCGCCGCGGTGTGCAGGAACTCCGAACCGCCGCGCGACGCGGCGACCTGGCGCACGACGATCTCGTAGCGCGCGCCGGCGGCGACCAGCGAGTAGGCGTTGCGCCGCAGCCGCGTCGGCGTCTCCAGCGTCAGCAGCACGTGGGCGCCGGGCGGGGCCGGCGGCAGCGCGCCGCCCGCCGCGTGCTCCAGCACGAAATGCCGCAGCGTCGGCGACAGTGGCCGCGCCTCGCGCACACGGACCGGCAGGGGTCCGGCGTGGATCACGGGTACAGCAACTCCGGCGCTGGCCGCTCGCCGGGCGCCTCGGCATCCACCGCGACGCCCTGGAACGCGCCCAGCCGGCGGGAGAAATGGTCGCGCACGGCCAGCGCCGCGCCGCAGCCGGTGCAGGTCACCGGGCTTTCCGCGACATCGGCCAGCATCGTCTTGCAATGCACGCACTGCACCCGCCGCCGCAGGCTGCCGGCGTGGGCGAGGCCGATCTCGCCCGGCCCGAGGCCCGCCGCCTCGCCCGCCGCCGCCACGTCCCAGACGAATGGCTCGGCGCCTTGCGCGCACAGCCGCAGGCCGACGCGCTCGGTGGCGAGCCGGTGGCGGAGGGCTGCCAGCATCTGCGTCACCGAGCGGAACTCGCGGCGTGGGCCGGGCTCGGGGATGGCGCGGCTGTCGTGCGCCACCACCCAGGTCTCGGCCCACGCCACCGCCGGCACGTTGCGGTCGCACAGCAGCAGATGCGCCCGCGCGTCCGGATCGGGCGTCAGCGCCTGGTACAGCGGGCGGCTCTTGATGCCGGCGAAGAGCCGGGCGGAGATGTTATCCAACGGCGGTCCGCTTGGTCTTCTTCGGATCGTCGAACGGCAGCGCCTGCGCCGTCGCTCCAATGCCGTCCGCCAGCATGAGCCGCACCCCGTCGCGCGCGGCCGCCACGTCGAGCCGCGCAATCGCCAGCGTGCGGCCGGTCAGCGTGGAGTGCATGGCGCAGGTCACCACGCCCACGCGCCGTCCCTCCCGCATGACCTCGGCGCCGGCGTCGGGCGCCGCCTCGGCCTCGATCACCAGCCCATAGATGCGGAACCGCTCCTGGCCCTGCAGCCGGTAATGCGCCGCCGCGCCGCGAAACCCTTGCTTGGCCGGGCTGACGGTGAACTGCAGCCCAAGCTCCCACAGCGTGTCGCCGCCGGGATCGCCCGCAACCGGGTACGTCTCGCTGTTGTCGTAGGGATAGAACAGCAGGTAGCTCTCGACGCGCAGCAGGTCGAGCGCGGTGAACGCCGCCGGGGCGATGCCGAGGTCGGCGCCTTCGGCCAGGATGGTGTCCCACAGCATCGGCGCATCGGCGGCGCGGCAGAAGATCTCGTAGCCGCGCTCGCCGGTGTAGCCGGTGCGCGAGATCATCACCGGGGCGCCGAACAGCGTCGCCTGCCAGTGATGGAAGTAACGCAGGTCGCGGATGCCCGGCACATGCCGCGCCAGGAACTCGACGGCGGCCGGACCTTGGAGTGACAGATCGTGTAAGTCGTCATCGAACAGCACCGCGACGTTGCGGCCGATGCAGGCGGCGGTGATGCTCTCGTGCCCGGCGCCGCTGCCATGCACCACCATCCAGGCGTCGGGGCCGGTGCGGTACAGGATGCAGTCCTCGATGAACCGCCCGGCCTCGTTCAACATGCAGGCGTAGGCGGAGCGGCCGGGGGCGATCCTGGCGACGTCGCGCGTGGTCACGAAGTCCAGCACCGCGCCGGCGTGCGGCCCGACCAGATGCAGCTTCTTCAGCCCGGAGACATCCATCAGCCCGGCGCGGGTGCGGATCGCCACGTGGTCCTGCGCGAGGTCGTGGGCGTAGGTCCACGCCGTCCCCATGCCGTTCCAGTCCTCCAGCGCGCTGCCCAGGGCGCGGTGGCGGTCGGCCAGCGCGGATGTCCGCCAGGAGTTCATCGCCGGTCCTGTTCCTATGCGGAATAAAGCTTCACACGGAGGAACGGCTGCGATCAAGCTCCCACGGGAACGCCGGCCCTGAAATCGGGTTAGGGATGTTCTATAAAGCGGGGCGTCCCAAATTGCAGTTCGTGGCAATGCTGGCCGATCTGGTGGAGGGCCAGCCGCGGCGGGTGGAGATCGGCGTCACCAAGATCATGGTGCTGCGCCTGGGCGATGCAATTCGCGCCTTCACCGCCGAGTGCCCGCACGCCAAGGCGCCGCTCGACCAGGGCGCGGTCTGCGGCAACCGCCTGGTCTGCCCGTGGCACAAGGCGGTGTTCAGCCTCGACGACGGCGCGGTGCTGGAGCCTCCGGCGCTGGACCGGCTGACCCGCTACCCGGTCCAGGTGGAGCAGGGCGCGGTGATGGTCGGGGCCAACCCGATCGCCGAGGAACCCGTGGAGGTCGTGCCCGATGACACCATGCCCGGTCCCGGCGTCATGCTGGTGGTCGGCGGCGGCGCGGCCGGGGCGGCGGCGGTGTCGGCCTTGCGCGAGTTCGGGTTCGGCGGCCGCGTGGTGCTGGCGGCGGGCGAGCCGGGAGCGCCGTACGACCGCACTGCGCTGAGCAAGTTCGTCATGGCCGGCGTCATGCCGCCCGACGCGGTGCCGGCGGTGCGCGATCCGGCGTGGCTCGATGAACACCGCATCGAATGCCGCCACGGCGTCGTGACCCGGCTCGATGCCGCCGCCAGGCAAGCCTGGTTCGAGGATGGCACCATGGTCGACTATACGGCGGCACTCGTCGCCACCGGCGGCGCACCGCGACGGCTGGACATTCCCGGCGCGCAGCTTGCGGGCGTCCACATCCTGCGCTCCGCCGCCGACGCCGCGGCGATCGTGGCCGAGGCGCGAGAGGGCGTGCGCGTGGTGATCCTGGGCAGCAGCTTCATCGGCCTGGAGGTGGCGTCCGCGTTGCGTGAGCGGAACGCCGAGGTCACCGTCGTCTCACCCGAGGATTTGCCGTTCGGACGCCAGTTCGGGCGGCGCATCGGGGCGATGTTCCGCCGGATGCACGAGGCGCATGGCGTCGCCTTCCACACCGGCCAGGCCTCGCGGCTGGCCGGGACCGGGCGGGTGCAGGCGGTGATCGTGGGGCAGCGGGCGCTGCCGGCCGACCTGGTCATCGTCGGCATCGGCGTGCAGCCCGCCACCAGCTTCGTCGAGGGCGTCGACAAGGGCCATGACGGCGGCATCGTGGTCGATGCCGGGATGCGCGCCGCCGAAGGGCTGTATGCGGCGGGCGACATCGCCGCGTTCCCCTGGCATGGCGCGCCGACCCGCATCGAGCACTGGCGGGTGGCCCAGCAGCACGCCCGCATCGCCGCCCGCAACATGCTGGGCGGTGACGGGCGCTATGCCGGCGTGCCGTTCTTCTGGACCTATCATTACGGCAGGCGGTTCGAGTATTTTGGCCATGCCGAGCACTGGGACCGCACGATGGTCGACGGCGACCTCGACTCCGGCCGCTTCGTGGCGATGCTGGTGCGGGCCGATACCGTGGCCGCCGTGGTGGCGTGCGGGCGCGAGCAGGAGACCGGCGCGCTGATCGAGCGTATGCGCGAACCTTTGATGCAGGACGAGGCGATGGGGATGCTCAGGCGGGGCTGAGCACCTCGACGCCGAACTCCGCCGCCGATTCGAGCAGGAACGCCGCGAAACCGGCGGCATAGCCGCGCGCCACGGCCAGGTCGTAGCTCGGCGCGTCGTCGAGCTGCCAGAACTGCGCCGTGGTGTGGGCAACCAGCGTGGCGGCGGCGTTGCCCGGCCGGAACGCCCGCGGATGCAGGTCGAGCGAGATGCCCTTGGCCAGCGCGTCGCGGGCGTGCGGGCCGCGCACGCGGACGATGCAGCGGGCGTCGCTCTGGTCGGTGATCGACGCCGCGTTGCCGAGCCGCCCGCGCAACTCGGCCTCGATGTCGTGGTCCGCCAATACCAGCCAGCGATCCGGCCCCGACCATATCGCGCGCATCCCCCCGACATCGGCCCAGCGCCGGGGCGGAGGCAGGCCGAGCGTCATCCGCACCAAATCGCCGCGTCCGAGCCGCGCCGCGATGCTGGCGGCGCCGGCCGGCACGATCTCCTGTAGCGTGACGCCGGGCAGCGCCGTCGCCTCGCCGTGCCGCCCCACGGTCAACACCGCATCCAGCGGCGAGCGGGCCAGCAATGCGGCGTCAACCACGCAGGCGCTCCCCGGCGGGATCGATGAACACCGGCTCCACCACCTCGCACAGCACGTCGCCGCTGCGCACCGGGTCGTAGGCGCGCATCGTCGCGCCGGCACGCTGCGGCCCGCGCGCCAGCAGGCCCAGGCCGATCCAATGGTGGAGCGACGGCGAGAAGGCGACCGAGGTGACATAGCCCTGGTCGTGCGCCGCCACCGCCTCGGTGCCTCGCGGCAGCAGATGCGCCCCGGCCCGCAGCCGCGCCTTGCGATCGAGCGGACGCAAGCCCACCAGCGTCGGACGTTCGGGATCGGTCAGCGCCGGGCGGGCGGCCATGGCGCGGCCGATGAAATCCTTCTTCACGCTGAGCAGCCGGCCCATCCGCAGATCGTGGGCGCTGGTCTGGCCGTTCAGCTCGCTGCCGGCGGGATGCCCCTTCTCGATCCGCATCACGCCCAGCGCCTCAAGCCCATACGGGGTCACGCCCAGGTCGGCGCCGGCCCGCATGATTGCCCGCGCCAGGGCATCGCCGTAGCGCGACGGCACCGCAACCTCGTAGGCCAGCTCGCCGGAAAACGAGATGCGGAACAACCGCGCCTTGATGCCGCCGCACAAGGTCAGCTCGGCCGCCGCCATGTACGGGAACGCGGCGTTGGAGATGTCGAGCGGCGCATCGACCAGGCGTGCCAGCAGGTCGCGGGCGCGCGGGCCGGCGACCGCCATCTGCGCCCATTGCTCGGTGACCGATGCCAGTTGCACGTCGAGGCCGGGAAACAGGAGCTGCCGTGCGAACTCCATGTGCTGGAACACGCGCACGGCGTTGGCGGTGGTCGTGGTCATCACGAAGCGGTCCGGCGCGAGACGGGCGGTGGTGCCGTCGTCCATGACGAACCCGTCCTCGCGCAGCATCAGCCCGTAGCGCACCCGGCCGACCGCGAGGGTGCTCCAGGCGTTCGCGTAGACCCGCTCCAGGAAGGTTGCCGCGTCGGCGCCCTGCACGTCGATCTTGCCCAGCGTGGTCACGTCGCACACGCCGACCGCGCCGCGCACCGCCGTGACCTCGCGGTTCACCGTCGCCATCCAGTCGGTCTCGCCGGCGCGCGGGAAGTGCGAGGCGCGCATCCAGGGGCCGGACTCCAGCATCACGCCGCCTTCGCCCACCGCCCAATCGTGCATCGGCGTGCGCCGCGTCGGCCGGAACGCCGGGCCTCGGCTGTGGCCGGCGAGGGCGGCGATGGCGACCGGCGTGAACGGCGGGCGGGAGATCGTGGTGCCGGTCTGCGGGATCGACTGCTCGGTGATCTCGGCCATCAGCGCGAGGCCGTTGACGTTGGAGGTCTTGCCCTGGTCGGTCGCCATGCCGAGCGTGGTGTAGCGCTTCAGATGCTCGACCGAACGGAAGCCCTCGCGCTCCGACAGGGCGATGTCGCCCAATGTCACATCGTTCTGGAAATCGACGAACGCCTTGCCGCGGCCGCCGCGCACCCGCCACAGCGGCGGCCCGTCGGCCGGTTCCTCGCCGCACTCCGGCGACGGCGGAATGCTGGCCGCGAAGCCGCAGGACTCCGCCGCGAACGCGCCTTCGCGGATGCCAGCGGCAAGGTCGTCGGCCAACGCCCAGGCACCGCCGGCGGCGCCGGCCACGGTCATGCCCGGCGGCAACTGGCCGGGCACGAAGCCGCCGATGGCGTCGCTCCAGACCGGCCGGCCGCCCAGGTGCGTGGTAAGGTGGACGGACGGGTTCCAGCCGCCCGACATCGCCAGCAGGTCGCAGTCCAGCCGCATCCGCTCGCCGCCCGCCGTCCTCACGTCCACGCCGCTGAGCGCCCGGCCGCCGTGCGCTTCGGCCACCACCGAGCCGGACAGCAGCCTGGCGCCGGACAGCTCCGCCACCGCGCGCAGGGCGCCGCTCGGCACCGGGCGGGGATCGACGATGGCGGCCACCGCGATGCCGGCGGCGGCGAGGTCGGCGGCGGTTGTCGCGGCCTCGTCATGGGTCGCGAACACCACGGCGCGGCTGCCGGGCGAGACGGCATGGCGATGGATGTAGCTGCGCACCGCGCCGGCCAGCATGACGCCCGGCGTGTCGTTGCCGGAGAACACCAGCGGCCGCTCGATCGCGCCGGCCGCCAGCACGCAGCGCCGGGCGACGATGCGCCACAGGCGTTGGCGCGGCTGGTGCGCGGCCGGCACCGCCACATGGTCCGACACCCGCTCGACCGCGCCGTAGGTGCCGCCGTCATAGACTCCGAACACCGAGGTGCGCGGCAGCACGCGCACCTCGGGCATCGACTCCAGCTCGGCGGCGATGCTGGCCGCCCAGGCCTGCGCCGGCTTGCCGTCGATGCCGCGGTTCTCGGCCAGCGCGCGGCCGCCGAGCCGGCTGTCCTCCTCGGCCAGGATCACCCGGCAGCCGGCGCGCGCCGCGGTCAACGCCGCCATCAGGCCGGCGGGACCGCTGCCGATCACCAGCATGTCGCAATGCGCGTAGGATTTCTCGTAGCTGTCGGGGTCGGCCAATCCGGAGGCGCGGCCCAGGCCGGCGGCGCGGCGGATCAGCGGCTCGTAGATCTTCTCCCAGAACGCCGCCGGCCACATGAAGGTCTTGTAGTAGAACCCGGCCGCCAGGAACGGCGCCGCCAGGCCGTTCACGCTCATCAGGTCGAAGCCGAGCGACGGCCAGCGGTTCTGGCTGTTCGCCACCAGCCCGTCGAACAGCTCCGCCACCGTGGCGCGGGTGTTCGGCTCCCGCCGCGCGCCGTCGCGCAACTCGACCAGGGCGTTCGGCTCCTCCGGCCCGGCGCTGAGGATGCCCCGCGGGCGGTGGTACTTGAACGAGCGTCCGACCAGCCGCACGCCGTTGGCCAGCAGGGCAGAGGCCAGCGTGTCGCCGGGATGGCCGGTCAGGGCGCGGCCGTCGAAGCTGAAGCCCAGCAGCCGGGAGCGGTCGATCAGCCCGCCCCGCGCCAGCCGATGCTTCTGTTGCTGCGGCGCGGCGACGGCGGATGCGGCCACGGGCGGGGTCAGGGTGTCCATCATACGGCCCTCGCGGTGGCAAAGTCGCGTGCCGGCTCGGCGCCGAACACCTCATGCGTGCGGATGTCGCGCGTCACCACCAGCCAGGACTGGCAGCCGGCGGCATGGAACCACAGCTCGCGGTGGCGGCCGGGTGGGTTGTCGCGGAGGTAGACGTAGTCCTCCCAGGCCGGCGTCGGCGCCGCGCCGCCATCGGTCGGGCGCTGCGGCCCGGCGTCGCCGAGGTAGGCGAACTCCTCGTTGCCGCGTTCGCCGCAGTAGGGACAGGGGATGCGCATGGCTCAGCCCTCAGTGCAGGTTCGGCTGGGCGCCGGCGCCCCGCTCGTCGATCACCCGGCCGCTGGCGAAGCGGTCCAGCCGCAGCGCCGTGGCCACCGGATGCGTCTCGTCCCGCGCCAGCAGATGCGCGAAGCAGAAGCCCGAGGCCGGCGTCGCCTTGAAGCCGCCATAGCACCAGCCGGCGTTGAGGTAGAGGCCGCCCACCTCGGTGCGGTCGATGATCGGGCTGCCGTCCATCGACATGTCCATGACGCCGCCCCAGTGGCGCAGCAGCCGCACCCGCCCGATCGCCGGCATCAGCGCCATGCCGCCTTCGGCCACGTCCTCGATGGTCGGCAGGTTGCCGCGCTGGGCGTAGGAGTTGTAGCCGTCGAGGTCGCCGCCGAACACCAGCCCGCCCTTGTCGGACTGGCTGACGTAGAAATGCCCGGCGCCGTAGGTCACCACGCAGTCGATCAGCGGCTTCAGGCCCTCGGACACGAACGCCTGCAGCACATGGCTCTCGATCGGCAGCTTCAGCCCGGCCATGGCGGCGACGCGCGAGGAGTTGCCGGCGCAGGCGAGGCCGATGCGGTCGGCGCCGATGAAGCCGCGCGTGGTCTCGACCCCCTTCGCCTGGCCGCCCTCGACCCGGATGCCGACCACTTCGGTGTGCTGCAGGATGTCCACGCCGCGGCGGTCGGCGGCGCGCGCGTAGCCCCAAGCGACGGCGTCATGGCGCACCGTGCCGCCACGGCGTTGCAGCAGGCCGCCCTGGATCGGGAAGCGCGCGTTGTCGAAGTCGGCCATCGGGATCATCCGCCGCACCTGCTCGCGGTCCAGCAGCTCGCAATCGACCCCGTGCAGCCGCATGGCGTTGCCGCGTCGCGCGTAGGCGTCGCGTTGGGCGTCGTTGTGGTACAGGTTCAGCACGCCGCGCTGGCTGACCATGGCGTTGTAGTTGATGTCCCGCTCCAGCCCCTCCCAGAGCTGCAGCGACTTCTCGTAGAACGGGATGTTGCCGGGCAGCAGGTAGTTGGAGCGGATCAGCGTCGTGTTGCGCCCGACGTTGCCGGAACCGATGTAGCCCTTCTCGACCACCGCGACGTTGCGCACGCCATGCCGGCTGGCGAGGTAGTGCGCGGTCGCCAGACCGTGCCCGCCGCCGCCCACGACCACCACGTCGTAGTGCGGCTTCGGCTCCGGGTCGCGCCACATCGGCCCCCAGCCGGACTGGCCGCGCAGGCCCTCGCGCAGCACCGACAGGATCGAGAACTGATGGCCCATCCGTCTTACTCCAGCACTGCGAATGTGAGTTCGCGCACCAACTCCGGCAGCACGCCGAACGCATACGGAATATGCACCCGTTCGAGCCAGTGATGATAGTCCCGGCCCCATGGCCCGACATTGAGCATCGGGATGCCGGGGGTGGGCGCGCGGTTGAGATCCCAGTCGATCGAGCTGCCCCAGACCGGCGTGTTGTCGGCGGTGCGGCGCAGATCCTCGGCGTCGACGATGCCCAGGAACGGCATGTCAACGATGACCGGTAGGTGCCGGATCGGCGTGATCGAGACGCCGTGCCGCGCCGCCACCGCCGCCGTGACCGCGCGGATGCGATCCTCCAGCGCGCGGCCTGCGGCGGTGTCAGGGAGGTTGGTCGCGGGGTACGGCATCGACGCGAAGCCCAGCACGATCGCCGGCCCGGCCAGGCCCGAGGCGTCCCAGGCCAGTTCCGTCAACACCCGGCAGCGGCTCGGCAAATCAAGTTCGGGGCGGCCCATCAGCGCCGCCGCGACCTCCAGGAAGCGGTCCTCGAAGCCGTCGTCGTGCGCCACGGCGGCGGCGCGCAACTCGGCGAAGCTCAGCACCGCGATGGCGTCCCAGCCCGGCGACACCGGCATCGGGTTGCGCAGCCGGGCGTTGCGCTCGGCCATCCGCGTCCTGGCGCGGGCGATGGCGGCGCCGGCGAGCCGGTTGGCGATCTCCAGCACCTCGGCGGCGCCGCGGCGTTGGCTCAGCACGTTCCAGTGGGTCCAGACGCGGCTTGGCGTGGTGACGTTGTAGACCGCCTTGAGGTCGCGGCTGCCGAGCACGGTGGGCGGGGCCGCCAGCTCGACGCCGGCCTCCTCGCCCAGTTCCTCCTCGCCAAGCTCCGGCGCAAACTCCAGCTCGCACACCAGTTCGGCCGCAAGGTAGCCGGCGTTGACGCCGTTCAGCGGGTAGCAGGCGTGGGTGTCGCGCCCGACCACCAGCGCGCTCAGCAGCAGCTTGCCGACGCACCCCGTGGCGACGATCTGCCCGGCCTCGCCGTCGCCGTTGTCGATCAGCGCGTCGAGGTTGATGCCGAGCACGGCCTCCAGCCCGAACCGCGCCAGCACGCCGGGCAGCGCGTCGGCGGCGGCGCGCATCCCGGCCGAGCGGTCCTCCTCGTCGGCGGTGGCGATCAGCAGCAGGTTGCCGGCGCGATCGGGGTCGGCCGCGAACCGCTCCAGCACCGCCACCCCCACGGCCAGGCCGGACTTCATGTCGAGCAGCCCTCGTCCCGGCAGATAGTCGAGGCCGTCGAGGTCGGCGCGGGCCAGGTCGAAGCCCGGCGCATCGCCCAGCTTCGCCCGGATCGCCTCGCGCAACTCGTGCGGTTCGGTGGCGAGCGGGGCGAGGTCGCCGTAATCGTCGGTCGGCACGGTGTCGAAATGCCCGCTCAGCGTGACCGCGCGGCGACCGTTGCCGACCACCAGCGCCATCACGTTCGACCGGCCGAACGGGTCGCCGGCAATCGGTTGCAGCATCAGATGCTCGGGATGAGCCGCGAAATACGGGCGCGCGCGCAGCAGCTCCGCCAGCAGATGTGCGAACGCCGCTTCGCCCCGGCTGCCGGTGACGCTGGGCCATTGGGTAAAGCGGATGGCGAGGTCATGGGCGCGCTGGCCAAGGGGCGGGAGCTGGTCCATTGCCTATGCATACAGCTTTGTGCATGGGAGGAAAAGTCCGGTGTTGGGCATCTACAAGGCGATCTTGACCAGCACCGGATGGCTCGGCACCGCGATCTCCGCCGTGGCGCCGGCGGCGACCGTCGCCGTGGGAACGGTGCCGGTCAACGGGTCGATGGTGGCGATGCTGGCCGCACCGGCAGGCAGCGTGACGGTGACGCGGTGCGTGGCCGCCGTCTCGTTCCAGAGTGCCAGCCAATAAGTGCCGTCCGACTTCTCCAGCAGCACCGCGTTGTCGCCGCGAACCGTGCCGCTTAAAGTGTAGGCGAGGTTGCCGGGCTTGAACGTCGCGGCGGCCTGGCCGGTGTCGGCCAGCAGCGTCGTGAGGTTGTGCAGCGCGGTTCCCGCCGGGCGCGCGCTGCCGTCGGCGTTCATGATGCCGAACGGGCCGGAGATGTCGTCGAACAGGCCGTAGTAGAACATCGCGACGTCGCCGTCCTTCACGCCGTCGAATGCGGCATCGAGCGTCCACGCCGCGACCTTGGCGCGGGTGAAGCCGGGCTTGCCCTGATCCCAGCCGATCTCGCTGGTCATTACCGGCTTGCCCGGCGTGGTGAGCAGGGCCAGCCCGTTGACCCGCTGGATGCTGCTGTCGGGTTCGCCGTTCGGGGCGTTGGGATAGGTGTGCGCGTTGCCGTAGGTGGCCCAGGCGGACAGGTCGCCGAGCTTGTCGTAGTTGCCGTGCCAGTCGTTGGCGGAGGTCCAGCCGCTGCCGAAACTCATCTGGCCCACCGGCAGGCCCCATTTCATGCCCTGGGCGTAGACTGTGGGCTGGAAGGCCGCGGTGATTGCCAGCGTGTTGCCCAATCTTGCCGGGTAGTTGTCGTCCTCCTCGTTGCCCCCCTCGATGCCGGCGACCATGCCGGCGGCGACGAACGGCTGGATGTAGCGCAGTTGCGCCCTCATGTCGGCGGGGTTCGTCTCGCCCAGGAAGACCCAAAACTTCGCGCCCGTCCGCTCGAACACCGGCCGCCACAGGCGCATGTCGTTGTCCGACGCGAGACTGTCGCGCAGCAGCTTCACTCCAAGGTAGTTCACCGCGGCGATGACGTTGGCGGTGGATTTGTAGGCTCCGGTGAAATCCAGATGCGTGTTGACGCCCAGCGTGCCGAGGAAGTCGGCGGCGCGCATCGCGGTCTGCGCTTGCGCCGCGGACGAGAGGCCGGCGATGGCGGTGGCGGCAAGCAGGACGCCGCGGATTGTGCCGGAGATGGACTTGTGCATGACGAAGCCTTTGCGTCGAACATTTGTGTCAAACGGGCACTGTCGATGGGAACGGCTGCCTTGCCGCGAATTTATCGCCTTCGGTCCACCGGACGGCGTCACATGATCCCGAACTTCGCGAACGCCTGCACCGTCGTCATCCCGCCCTGCAACGCCTGCAGCACCGCCGTCTCGCCGCGCACTTTCTCCAGCGCCATCGCGAAGGCTTCGGGAACGACGGCCTGCGGGACGATCACCACGCCGTCTCGGTCGCCGAACACCAGGTCGCCCGGCGTCACGCTGACGCCGTCCACCTCGATCGCGGTCCGCCAGCCCACGACCTTGCCGCGCGGTCCCTGGTCTTGCGCATAGCTGCCGAACGAGGCGACCGGGAAGCCGAGGCGAAGGATTTCGTCGGTGTCGCGGTGATAGCCGTTCAGCACCGCCCCCGCGGCCCCGCAGGCGATGGCGCGGGTGGACATCAGGCCGCCCCATAGCGCGTACTGCGGCGAGCCTCCGGCGGCCACGTAGACCTCCCCGGCCCGCAGATCGTCGAGCGCCTCGAACAGCAATCCGAACGGCTTGTCTTTCAGGATTCCCGCAATGTTGGCGACATCCTCCTCGATCACTGGCATCGCCCGGCCCAGCACCACCATGCCGGGATCGATCGGCTTCACCTGCGGCGCCAGGAACTGGTGCTGGAAGCCGAGCCGGTCGAGGGCGTCGCCCACCACCGCCACGAACAACTCGCGCCGCGCCGTCGCGAACAGCTCCTCGTCGCCTGGCCAAGATACCGTCATGACTGCCTGCCCGCGCATTGAGTGGATGCCGCCAGGCGCAAACTATCCGGAAACCCGTTCTTGACCAACACGCTGCTTGGATATACGTAAATCGTGCAGTATATCCAAAGGAACGGTCACATGCAGGTCGCCAAATGGGGAAACAGTCTCGCCGTGCGTCTTCCGGCCGCTGTGGTCGAGGCGCTCGAACTCAGGGAAGGCGACGACATCGAAATCCATGTCGCCGATGCGCGGGAGTTCATCGTCGCGCGCAAGCCGGACCGCCAGGAGTTGCTGAGGCGGCTTCGCGCGTTCCGCGGCCGCCTTCCCGCCGGTTTCAAGTTCGATCGTGACGAGGCGAATGCCCGGTAGCTTCCTCGAAACCAACGTCCTCGTCTATCTCGCGTCCGGCGATCACCTGAAAGCGGACCGGGCAGAGAAGATCGTCGAGCGTGGCGGCATCATCAGCGTGCAGGTCCTGAACGAGTTGACCAATGTCGCACGCCGCAAGATGCGGATGTCATGGCCCGAGATCCATGCCTTCCTGTCCATGCTGCGTGGCTTGCTGACCGTTCATCCGAACACGGTCGAGATGCACGAGACCGGCCTCGCACTCGCCGAGCGCCACAGGCTCTCAACCTACGACGCCATGATCGCCGCCGCCGCACTCCTCGCCGGGTGCGATACGCTGTGGTCGGAGGACATGCAGCACGGCATGGCACTCGAAGGCGGGCTGCGCATTGTCAATCCCTTCACCTGACCGACGCACCCGAGCGGCGAGGCGATCAGCTCCCATGCACCGGGCCGCAGCTCTCGCCGAGGACCAGCGCCGGCTGGAAGACGACGTGGCGCGGCGGCGGATGGTTGCCGCGCGTGATGCGGTCGATCAGCATTCGCAGCGCCTCGTTGGTCATCTCGGCAATGGGATGCTCGGTCCGGGTCAGCCGCGGCCGCAAGCCGCCGATGCCGGGAATGGTGTCGGTCGAAGCGATCGAGATGTCCTCGGGGCATTTCAGGCCGAGGTCGGCCAGCGCCCGCATGACGCCCAGCGCCATCACGCCGTTGGCGATGTAGAGCGCGGTCGGGCGATCCGGCCGGTCGATGATCTCGCGCGCCACCGAGTAGGCGACGCCCTCGCGGAACTCGCCCGACCGGACATGCGCTGGATGCGGCGCGAGGTTTCGCGCCGCCATCGCCTGCACCATGCCGTCGAGCCGGCCGCGTCCGGTGGTGAGGTGCAACGGGCCGGTGATCGTGCCGATGCGCCGATGGCCGAGGTCGAGCAAATAGTCGGTCACCTGCCTGGCCGCCGACACATTGTCGATCGTCACGGTGTCGGAACGCTCCTCGTCGACCACGCGGCCGAACAGCACGATGGGCGCGCCGCCCCCGGCCTCGTCACGCTGCGGCAGCGGCGACGCGGCGCCGACCGGCACCAGCACGACGCCATCGCAGGCCAGCATCCGAACACGGGCCAGGATGCGGCGTTCGTTCTCCGGCTTCTCGTCGCTGTTGAACACGACCAGCGAGTAGCCCCATGCGGCGACGGCGGCCTCGGCCGCGCAGACGATGCGGGCAAAAAACGGGTTGGCCAGGTCCGACACGACGAGCGCGATCAGTTGGCTGCGGCCGCGCCGGAGGTTCCGTGCCGCGACCGACGGGGCGTAGCTCAGCGCGCTGACCGCGGCGACGACCCTGGCGCGCAACGGCGGGCTGACGAACGCACTGCCGTTGACCACCGCCGACACAGTTGCCGTGGATACGCGGGCTGCTATTGCGACGTCTCTGATGGTTGCCAACGACACACCGAACTAACCGTTTAGCCAACAGTGAGCGTGTGCAACCTGCCTGTCCAGGCTGCTCCATCCCTTGCCAGCGCAACCGGATTGAGCGACAGTAGCAAACCGTTTAGGTCGCGTTCGCCGGACCAAAGCCCACCAAGGGCGGCGACACAGGGAAGGGAAGCTCGAGCATCATGAACAAACTGACAGTCGGAGTCGTCGCGGCCGGCCTGGCGTTGGCGGGTGGCGTAGCTCAGGCCGCGGACGCGCCGCTGCTCGGCATCGTGTCGATCTCGGCGACCGAGGCGAACAACGTCCGCTACATCGCCGGCGCGACGGTGGCCGCCAAGGAGCTGGGCTGGACCGTCTCGGTCATCGACGCATCGGGAAGCGCCGACCAGGCCAACGCGGCGATCCAGAACTTCGCCGGACGCGGCGCCGGCGCGATCGTCGACATGGTGTTCCCGTATTCCTCGATCGGCGCGGGCCTCGACGCCGCCAAGGGCGCCAACATCCCGGTCGTGACCTGGGGTGGCGGGCTTGGCGGCTCGGTCGCCGCCACCAACGGCTCGGGCGCACCGATCGCCCAGCCGGTGATCGACAAGATGGTGGCGGATCTCGGCGGCAAAGGCAGCCTGCTCGCGCTGACCTACCGCACCGGCGAGGTTTGCCGCAACCGCGAGACGCTGCTGGACAGCGTGCTCGCGAAACAGCCCGGCATATCCGTCACCAAGAACGAGGTGCGCATCCCGGGCTACTTCGAGGACGGCGCGCAATACGCGAACGCGTGGTTGGCGTCGCACCCGCCGGGCGAGCAGGCCGCCGCCATCTGGGGCTGCTGGGACGACCCGGCGATCGGCGCGATCGGCGCGCTGCGCCAGCAGGGGCGTGACGACGTGAAGGTCTACGGCGTCAACGGCAACGCCCAGGCGATCGAGAACATCCGCAACGGCCACATGACGGCGACCGCCTGGGAAGACAGCTACACCGAGGGCTACCGCATGGTGAAGCTGCTGCGCGACATCAAGGCAGCCGGCGCCGGTTGGACGCCCAAGGCCGTGGAGGTCGCCGCCGTGCTGGTGACGCAGGCCAATGTCGCCCAGTTCGTGAAGGACCACCCGGACGCCGCGGGGAAGTAGCGCGGCAGACTGCCCGCCGTGACGTCACCGCCGCTGCTTGCCGTCGAGGACATCGCCAAGTCCTACGGCGGCGTCCATGCGCTGCGCGGCGTGTCGTTGTCGCTCGGGGTTGGCGAGGTGCATGGCCTGGTGGGTGCGAACGGCGCCGGGAAATCGACGCTCATCCGCATCCTCGCCGGCCTGACCCAACCGGACAGCGGCCGGATTATGCTCGATGGGGCGGCGGCGGCGGTTCCCACGCCGCATCGCGCGGCCGAACTCGGGATGAGTTTCATCCACCAGGAACTCGCCTTCGTGCCCGGCATGACGGTGCTGCAGAACATCATGCTCGGGCTGCCGAAGCAGACCCGCCTCGGCATGATCGACTGGCGCGCCGTGGCACGTGACGTGGCGCCGGTGGCCAAGCGGGTCGGCATCACCGCGCCGCTGTTCGCCAACGCGAAGGGACTGTCGACGGCGGAGAACTGGCTCGTCAACATATGCCGGGCGCTGATCCGCAAAGCGCGGCTGATCGTCATGGACGAACCCACGGCCTCGCTCTCGGCCAGCGAGTGCGAAAAGCTGTTCGGGATCGTCGAGGATCTCTCGAAATCGGGCGTGGCGGTGCTGTATGTCTCCCACCGGCTCGACGAGGTGCTCCGCCTGTGCAGCCGCGTGACGGCGTTCCGCGATGGCCGGTCGGTCGCCGGCATCGGCAAGGGCGGGCTGACCCGCGGCGCCCTCGTCCATGCCATCGTCGGCGGCAACATCGAACGGCTCGGACGCACCAAGCCGGCGACCCGGCCGCACGAGACGGCACTGGAAGTCACCGGCCTCACCCGGCAGCCGCGCGTGAAGGGCGTCAGCTTCGCGCTTCGAGGCGGCGAGGTGTTGGGGATCGGCGGCCTGGTCGGCGCCGGCAGGACCGAATTGGCGCGACTCATCTTCGGCGCCGACAAGATCGACAGCGGGACGATGACGCTCGCCGGCAAGCGGTTCGCGCCACGCACCCCGGCCGCGGCGGTCAAGGCGGGGCTTGGCCTGGTGCCGGAGGAGCGGCGCACCGACGGACTGGTGCTTTCCAAAAGCGTCGCGTTCAACCTGCAGATGTCCAACCTGGCGCGCATCGTGCGCAGTCCGGTGTTCCCGTTCATCGACTATGGCAAGCGTGCGTCGCTGTCCCTGGCCGTGGTGCGCGACCTCGCGATTAAGACACAGGGCATCGACACGCCGGTGCTGCGCCTGAGCGGAGGCAACCAGCAGAAGATCGCCATCGGGCGCTGGCTGCTGCGGATGCCCAAGGTGCTGATCCTCGACGAGCCGACGCGCGGTGTCGACGTCGGCGCGCGCGGCGAAATCCACCGCCTGATCCGCGCCCTCGCGGCGAAGGGGATGGCAGTGCTGGTGATATCGTCGGAGCCTGACGAGTTGCCGGATTTGTGCGACCGCGTGCTGGTCATGGCCGAAGGCCGGATCGTTCGCGAACTGGAGGGGGACACCATCTCGCGCGCTTCCATCATAGAGGCCAGTTACGCAATGCCGGCTATGCAATGACGACCGCCAATCGCCGCCTGTCGCCTCGGGCCAAAGTCGTGCTGGGGTTCTTCGCCCGCTATGCCACGATCATTGGCCTGTTGGCGATGCTCGCGACCTTCGCGGCGCTGTCGCCACGCTTCTTCCCGACCATCTACAACTTCACCAACGTGCTCAACCAGGCATCGCTGACGATGATTATTGCCGCCGGCTTGACGGTGGCGGTGATCGTCGGCGAACTCGACCTCTCCATCGGGTTTGCCGCCAGCCTGCACGGCATCCTGGTCACCGGCCTGATCGTGCGCAATCACTTGCCGATCCCCGCCGCCATCCCGATCGTGCTGGCGGCGGGCGGAGTCATCGGCCTCATCAACGGACTTATCGTGACCAAGATCAAGGTGAACTCGGTCATCGCCACGCTGGGCGTCGGCACGATCCTGACCGGCCTGGCATTCGCCTACTCGGCCGGCGCGCCGATCGTGGCCGGCGTCCCGGAGTCATTCCTGCAACTCTCGCTGGGCCGCTGGCTGGCCGGCGTTCCCAACGACATCGTGGTCATGGCGCTGGTGCTGGCGGGGTTGTGGCTGCTGGTGGAGCGTACCGCGATCGGCCAGGAGATCCAGGCGGTGGGCGGCAACCCCGCGGCGGCGCGGCTTGCTGGAATCGACGTGGACCGCATCAAGATCCTCGGCTTCGTGATCTCCGGGGTTTGTGCGGCACTGACCGGCATCCTGCTGGCGTCACGCCTGGGCAGCGGCACCGCGAGCGCCGCAGACAGCTATTTGCTCACCGCCTTCGCCGCGGTGTTCCTCGGCTCGGCTACGCTGCGCGACGGCGAGTTCCATGTGCTGGGCACGCTGATCGGCGCGCTCATCATCGCGTTCGGGTTCAACGGACTCAACATCTTCGGCGCGCCGACCTACTCGCAATACATCTTGCAGGGTGCCATCCTCATCGTCGCCGTCGGGCTTTCGAGCCTCGGGCGCTCAATCGCGGAGAGCTAGAGACAATGTCAACGACAACCGCCGACTGGCTTGTCCCCAACTGGCTTGTCCACGTCATCGAGTTCGCCCGCTCGAAGGACCAGTTCGTCGCCAGCCTGGTGCAGGGCGCGCATGAGGACGGCGTGATGGACGTGCCGTTCTCCTTCGTGCTGGCCCGACGCGCCGACCGGATCGTCCTGATCGACACCGGATTCATGCGCGAGGGCAGCGGCGAGGCCATGAGCGTGAAGTTCGGCATCCCGAGCTGGATATCGCCGTTGCGCATGTTGGCGGAACTCGGCGTCGCCCCGGACGACGTGACCGACATCGTGCTGAGCCACGCCCATTTCGACCACATGGGCTCGATCGCCAAGTTCCCGAAGGCCCAGTTGCACATCCAGAAGCGCGAGATTCTGAGCTGGGTCGAGGCGATGGCGCTACCGCCGCAGTTCGGCTTCCTGACCGACATCATCAATCCCGACGATTTGCGCAGCGCGTTCGACGCCTCGGTCGAGCACCGCCTCGATCTCATCGACGGCGACCGCGACAACCTGCTGCCCGGCCTCCACGTGCGGCACGGCGAGGGCCATACCCTGGGGCAGCAGTTCATCGTGGTCGAGACGGCGAGGGGGCGGCTGGTGATTTCCGGCGACTGCGTCTACTCGAAGCGCAACATCTGCGGCCACAAGAACGACGGCGTCTATGTGCCGCTCGGCAACGGCATCGGCAGCATCTGGGAACAGCTCAAGACCATCGACCGCATCAACCAGGAGATCGAGGGCAACCTGGATCGGCTGGTTATCCTGCACGACGGCGACCGATGGAAGCATCTGCCGATCGTGCAGGAGATCGACGGCTTCAGGATCTTGCTAGCCTCCTGACAAAGGTTCGGCGCCTGACCTCGCCCGCTGGCCGATATCAGACCTTCACGGTGGAGGCCTGGTAGATCGCGTCGACGGACTTGGCCAGCGCCGCGTCGAACTCGGCATCGCTCATCGAATGCTGGAGGCCTTCGGTCAGCGCCCGCGAAAAGCTTGCGATCATGCCGTGGTTCTCCGACAGGCGCTTGCAGGCGTCGGCCTGCGTGTAGCCGCCGGACAGGGCGACGACCCTGGCCACGCGCTCGTGGCCCATCAGCGAGGAGTAGAAATCCGGAACGTAGGGGATCGTCAGCTTGAGCATCACCTGGTTGTCATCCGGCAAGGCGTCGAGCCGCTTGGTCAGCTCCGCCAGCAGGATGGCCTCCGCGCCGGGCTTGTCCGGGCTCTTGATCGAGACTTCCGGCTCGATGATGGGCATCAGCCCGTGCCCGGCGATCTGCGCGGCCACCTCGAACTGCTGCGCCACGATGGCGGCGATCCCCTCCTGCGAGGCCAGGTTGACCACCGAGCGCATCTTGGTGCCGAACACGCCGAGCTTCACCGCCCGCGCGAGCAGCGCGTCAAGGTCGGCGATGGGCTTCATCAGGCTGACGCCGTCGCGCTCGGCCTCCAGCCCCTTGTCGACCTTCAGGAAGGGGACGACGCCGCGCTCCTCCCACAGGAAGGTCGGCACCGGCTTGCCCAGCGCCTCCCCATCCATCGTGTTCTCGAACAGGATGGCGGCGATGACCTTCGCCCCGGTGAAGGCTGGCGACGCCATGATGCGGACGCGCATCTCGTGCATGAGCTTGAACATCTCGGCGTCGCCGCTGTAGGCGCTGTCCGGGATGCCGTAGAGGCGCAGGGCGCCGGGGGTCGATCCGCCGCTCTGGTCGAGCGCCGCGATGAAGCCGCCCTTGCCGGTGATTTGCGCCAGCATCTGTTCATTGGCCATGATCGTCATCCCCGCGTGAGACTGCTACGCCCATGCGGAGCGCCCAGCCTTCGATTATCCCTGGAACCACCGAGATAGTGGCATGGTGTCCGAGATCCACGCAATCTTCACCCGTCCTGCGCCATGCCGATGGTGGCCGCAATGGCGTCATCCACCGTGTCGAGCCAGATGAACCGCAGCTTGTCGCGCGCACTTGGCGGAATGTCGTCGTAGTCGCGCCGGTTGCGCGCCGGCAGCATCACCGTGTCGATGCCGGCCCGCGCCGCCGCGATGACCTTCTCGCGGATGCCGCCCACCGGCAGCACCAGGCCGCGCAGGCTGATCTCGCCGGTCATCGCGGTGGTCGGCGGGATCGGCCGCTCCGTCATCAGCGAGGCCAGCGACACGAACATCGCCACACCCGCCGAGGGGCCGTCCTTGGGCGTGGCCCCAGCCGGCACATGCACATGCACGTCCTTCTCGGTGAACAGCGCGGCGTCGATCCCCATGGCGGCGGCGCGCGTCTTCAGCAGGCTCATCGCCGCCTGCGCGCTCTCCTTCATCACGTCGCCAAGCTGCCCGGTCAGGATCAGCTTGCCGTTGCCCGGCATCCGGCTGGCCTCGATGAACAGGATGTCGCCGCCGACCGGCGTCCAGGCGAGGCCGGTCGCCACCCCTGGGATCGAGGCGTGCTGCGCCACGTCGGCGTCGAAGCGGCGCGCGCCGAGGATGCTGCCGACCTCGTCGACGTCGAGGTGGACATGCGCCGTCTCACCCTCGGCCACCCGCACCGCGACGTTGCGGAACACCGCGCCGACCGCCCGCTCCAGGTTGCGCACGCCGGCCTCGCGCGTGTAGCCGTCGATAATGAGGTTGAGGCCGGCATCGTCCAGATCGACCGCCGCCTCGGCCAAGCCGTTCTGCTTCAACTGCCGCGGCATCAGATGGCCACGCGCGATCACCGCCTTCTCCTCGGCGGTGTAACCGGACAGCGACACCACCTCCATCCGGTCGCGCAGCGGACCCGGAATGGTGTCGAGCTGGTTGGCGGTGGCGATGAACAGCACCCGGCTGAGGTCGAACGGCACGCCGAGGTAGGCGTCGCGGAAGGTGCCGTTCTGCTCGGGGTCCAGCACTTCGAGCATGGCGGAGGCCGGGTCGCCCTGGAACCCGCCGGAGCCAAGCTTGTCGATCTCGTCCAGCATCATCACGCAATCCCGCTCGCCGGCGCGGCGGATCGCCTGGATGATGTTGCCCGGCATGGCGCCGACATAGGTCCGGCGATGGCCGCGGATCTCTGACTCGTCATGCACGCCGCCGAGGCTGACGCGGACGAACTTGCGTCCGGTGGCGCGGGCGATCGACTGGCCCAACGAGGTCTTGCCGACGCCGGGCGGCCCCGCGAAGCACAGGATCGGCCCGCGCCCCTCCGGGTTCAGCTTGCGGACGGCGAGGAACTCCAGGATGCGGCGCTTGATCTTGTCCAGGCCGAAATGGTCCTCGTCGAGCACGCGGCGTGCCATGGCGATGTCGACCGGCGCCTCGCCTTTGATGCGCCAGGGCAGCTCGGTCAGCCATTCCAGGTACGAGCGGGCCATGCCGGCCTCGGCGGCGCCTTCCGGCATCCGCTCCAGCCGGCGCATCTCCCGCCTGGCCTGGATGGTGACCTCCTCGGGCATCTCGGCCAGTTCCAGCTTGCGCTTGAGGTCGTCGAGTTCCGGGGCGTCGTCGGACTCGCCCAGCTCCTTCTGGATCGCCTTGAGCTGCTCGCGGAGCAGGAACTCCCGCTGCCGGCCCTCCATCGCGGCGCGCGTCTGCTGCCCGATGTCGTGCGACAGCCGCAGCACCTCCAGCCGGTAGGCGAGGCGGGAGATGACCAGGTCGAGACGCGGCAATAGCGCCTCGGTCTCCAGGATCTCCTGCTTTTCGAACGGCGTGAGGTCGAGCAGGCCGGTCACGAAGTCGGCCAGCGCGCCCGGCAGCTCAATCGAGCGGACGGTGGCCGTCAGTTCCGGCGGCACCTGCTCGGCGAGGCGCAGCACCTCCAGCGCGCGCTCACGCAACTGGTGGACGCGGGCGTCGATCTCGGGATTGCGGTCGAGCGGCTCGGGGATGCGGCTGACGGTCGCGACCGGATGCGGCGCGGTGCTTGCCACGGCTGTAATCCGCACCCGCCCGATACCCTGGACGATGGCGCTGTGCGAGCCGTCGCGCCCGGTGACGTAGCGCAGCAGCCGCGCCTCGGTGCCGATCGCGCGCAGGTCGCCGAGGCCCGGCGTTGGCGCGAGTGGTTCGCGCAGCAGCACCACGGCCAGGTGCTGCTCGGTGCGCGCGGCTTCCTGCAGGGCAGCCGCCGCGGCCGGGAGGTTGATGCTCAGCGGCACGACCATGCCGGGCAGCAGCACCGTGTCGCCGACCGCGACCAGAATCAGGTGGTCGCCCGGCGTTGCGGCGTCTTGAGTGGCGTTGTCCTGGGGAGCGATGTCCGAGGCGTCCATCAATCGAGCCTTCGCAAGGTGAGAAGCAGGCAGCCGTCGGTGTAGTCCTGCCCGGCCAACTGGTAGGCGCCGGGCGGCAGCGGCAGACGGCGCTCGAAGTGCCCATGCGGCAGCTCGATCCGATGCACCCGCGCCGGCCGTTCCAGGCCGGGCCAGCGCCGGGTTCCCCGCACCGTCAGCTCGCCGCCGCCGACGACGATTTCCATCTCGTCGGCCTTCACGCCGGGCAGGGCGACGACCACGAGCAGCTCCGTGTCGGTCTCCAGCACGTCGACCGGCGGCTCCCAGCCGGCCGCGGTGGGCCGGAAATCGTCGCGGTGCAGACGGTCGGCGCGCGCCAGCAACGCCAGCGCCTCCGACCACATCACATCCCTACCGGAGCGCGGCATGGCGTTTACCCCTGATCTTCCTGGCCATATTGCGTCATTCCGGCGCGTTTGGCTTGTCACGGAAACTTGGGGGTCGCGCAGCCCAAAACGTGGAGATCGCCGCCAGCTCCCGGAATCTTACCAAAATATTACATTAGGTGTAGAACTGATAGGACAACGCACGTAATCTGCCTGGTGGAACATGTCGATGCAGTTTAGAGGCGGCATCAATCGTCGGCACCGCCTCCGCCTAACTTTGGAGACGCATGAATGATGGGGCCGGCTACTCACTCAATAAAAAACCAAAACTATTCGCAAAGCCGATTTGGATCGACCAGCCGTGACTTTCGGGTGGACGTCCTGCGTGGAGCGGCATTGCTGATGATATTCGTTGATCACAGCAGCGGTAACGTCTTCTCTTACCTCACCCTGCAGCACCTGCAATTCTCCGACGCGTCGGAGGTGTTTTTCCTGCTGTCGGGCTACTCCTGCATGGCCGCGTATGGCCGGCGGCTGGACAGCGGCGACATAAAGGGGACATGGGCCGCCATCGCGCGCCGCTGCCTCACCCTTTACCTGGCCCAGATGCTCACGCTTGTATCCGCCGAGGCGATTGTGTGGGCCTGGGGCTTCACGGAACCGCTTCAGCTTGGCGCGCTGCATGGGCTCTCGAGCGTCTACGAAGGCAACCTTGGCATATCCATAAGCTCATTGTTTCGCACCAACACCTGGTCCGAGATCCTGAACATGGCGTTGCTGGTCGGGGAGCCCAGCTACTTTGATATCCTACGACCGTATATCGTCCTGATCGCGGTGTTTCCAGTTATGTGGTGGGGCCTCCGCCGGGCGCCGGCCCGAAGCTTTGCAATCGCGGCCGTAATCTGGATAGCCTCGCACGGTCCCGGCAGCTTGCACTTCAACGACCTCGTCCAGGGCGCCCCGTGGACCTTCAACCCGTTCGGTTGGCAATTCATCTTCTTTTGCGGCGCCGCCCTTCGCGTGGCCGTGGAGCGGCGTTTCAACCTGCCTCGATCCCCCGTCCTGATCGGGCTGAGTTTGTGCATCGTAGCCACCGGGCTGGTGTTCAGCCTGTGCTATGCCGTGGGCTTGCAGCCGCCTCGCCCCATGCTCTGGAGGAACAACCTGTCACCCATCAGGTTACTTAACGCCCTGGCGCTGGTCTACCTTGCCATGTCGCGGGACTGGCATCCATGGTTCAGGAACTTGCCGCTTGCAAACACGCTCAGAATCTGGGGAAGGCACTCGCTGCTGATCTTCTCGATTGGGTTGCTGATGTCCCTCAACGTCGACCTCATCTTCATCAAGTTCGGCCAAGGCCTGCCGACCCAGATCTTTGCCACGTTCGGCGGCGCGGCGTTGTTGATGGCCGTCGCGCAAATGGCGGAGCAGCGACGCCGGTCACGTCGCTCAACCCTCGTCGCGTCGTAACGATACGCTTGTCGGCGTCGGATGCCAGGTGCCGACGATACCAGGCGCCGACGATAAAGGAGCGGGAATGCAACGGACCTTGGCCTTCGTCGGCAGCCTGAACCGGGCGACTGCCTATTTTCACCAGGATGCGCGCGGCGCCGGCATCTCGGTGTTCGACTTCGACGAGGCGACCGGCCAGCTTTCGCTGCTTGCGGAGCGGGTCGGTGTCGACAACCCGACATTCCTGACCGTCGATACGGACAGCCGATACCTCTATGCCACCAGCGAGGTGGCCGGTTGGAACGAGGGCGTGGTCACCGCCTTCCGCGTCGATCCCACCACCGGCCAACTGCGCTACATCAACAAGCAGCCGACGCTGGGCAGCATCGCCGCGCATTGCAGCCTCGACCGCGGCGGCCGTCACCTGATCGTGGCGAACTACAGCATGGACCCGCCCGGCGACCCGCCCGGCCAGTCCGTCGCGTTGTTCCCGGTGCGCGGCGATGGCGGACTGGGGCCGGCGTCGTGCAGCGTCCGGCATGTCGGGTCCGGGCCGGTGCCGGAGCGGCAGGAAGCGCCGCATCCGCATTGCGCGCTGGCCAGTCCGGACAACCGCTTCGTGCTGGTGACAGACCTCGGGACCGACCGCATCGTCTCGTACCGCTTCGACGCGCAGACCGGGCAACTCGATCCCCAGGCGGCGGCGACCCTGCCGCTGCCGGGCGGTTCCGGCCCGCGCCACCTGTCCTTCCACCCCAACGGCCGCTGGCTGTATGCGATCAACGAGATTGCCGGAACCGTCGCCGCGCTCGGCTACGACCCCGCCACCGGACGGCTGGAGCCGCTGCAATCGGTGTCTGCATTGCCGCCGGGGTTCCAGGGCGACGCGGATGGCGCCGACCTGCACGTCGATGCCGCCGGACGGTTCGTCTATGGCTCAGTGCGCGGCGACGCCAGCATCGTGGCCTATGCAATCGATCCGGCCACCGGGTTGCTCGATCCTATGGGCCGTTACCCCAGTAGCGGCGGCATCCCGCGCAACTTGGCGCTCGACCCATCCGGGCGGTCCCTGCTCGCCGCGAACCAGGGCGGCGACACCATTGCGGCCTTCGCCATCGCGCCGCAGACCGGAGCGCTCACCACTACGGGCCGCGACATCGCCGTCGGCACGCCAATGTGCATCAAGTTCGCCCGTTTCAGCTACGCCCCGCTTTAATCACGGCTGAACGCCCAACGCAGCGTGCGGGCGACGCCGAGGGTGCCGGCACGGACCAGCGGGCGGCTCAGCACCGGGCTGTGCAGGCCGTGCATCCGCCGCGCCCAGGCCGGCAGCAGGTCGACGCCGGCCTGCAGGGTCAGCGCCTGGAACGGTTCCGCCACGGCGGTTCGCGCGCGCTGCGTCAGCACGATCCTGGCGATCTCGCGGGTTCGCGCGTCGCAGCGCATCTGCGGGCGCATGGCGGCCAGGAGGTTGCGCGCCTCGGCCAGGGTGCGTGGAACCGGGTCGGCGCCGAGCGCCACGGCGACCGTCGCCATCTCGGCGAAGTAGCGGTCGCGGTCGGCCGCCGGCATCCCCGGCTCGGCATAGCGTATCCACGCCCGCAGGAAGCTGGTCGTCTCTGTGAGGTGCACCCAGGCCAGCAGCGCCGGGTCGTTCGCGGAGTAGGGCGTGCCGTCGGGCAGGACGCCATGGACATAATTGTGGATGCCGCGGATACGGGCGATCATCGCCTCCGCCTCGGCCTTCTCGCCATAGGTGGTGAGGGCGATGAAGCGCGCGGTGCGCCGCAGCCGGCCCTGCATGTCGCGGCGGAAATCCGAGTGGTCCCACACGCCCGCCAGCACGCCGGGATGCAGCATTTGCAGCAGCAACCCGGTCACGCCGCCCACCAGCATCGAGGTCACGTCGCCATGCATCCGCCAGGCGACCGAGCGCGGCCCGAACAGCCCGCCGGCGCGGCGCACGACCGGCGTCTCGCCCTTCGACGGGTCGTTGAACACCGCGACCACCCTGGCGGCGATGGCCTCCTTGAGCGGCTGCGCGAGCGTGCGCGGCGAGAGCGATGCCTGTGACATCAGGAACGGGCTGCCGATCGGCGCGCGGCAACCGCCGCGTCGCGCGAGCGTTCGACTGACCCTCTGCCGATGGGGTTTCGAGTGGCCGACTGGATCAGGACGTTACGTTTTGCCATCGTCTCCGGGACCTTCGCGAGTGTTGCGTCGACATTGGCCTTGGGCCTGCTGGCGGAGGTGGAAGGCAAAGGCGCCCTGCAACCGGCCAACGCCACCAGCCATTGGTTGAATGGCGAGCAAGCCGGTTCGTTCAAGGGGGCCGACCTGCAACATACCGCGGTCGGCTATGCCACGCATCACGCGGCGACATTGTTCTGGGCGGTGCTGTTCGAGCGCTGGATCGCGGCGCGGCGTCCGCTTGCCGCCCGGACGATGCTGCGCGACGCGGTGGCGATGTCGGCGGTTGCGGCGGTCGTCGATTATGGCGCGACGCCCAAACGGTTCACGCCGGGGTGGGAGTTCGTGCTGTCGAAGCGGGCCATGGCGGGCGGCTACGCGGCGATGGCGGCCGGGCTGGCGGCGGGAGCTCTGCTGACCCAGCAGCGGGCGCGGTCGTAGCTCCTACAGCCACATCGGGATGATCGAGGCGGCGAGCAGCACGCCCAGCACGGCGTTGAGCGCCCGCCATTGCCGGTCCGTCCGCAGCAGCCGCGCGAGCAACTGCCCGGCCACGCACCAGGCCGACTGCGAGAGCGCGGCGGCGGCGCCGAAAATCGGGCCGAGCAGCAGGGCGAGCTGGAGCGGGCCGCTGGCGAGGGCCGCGAACGACGCCGCCGCGCCAAGCGTCATCGCCCAGCCCTTCGGGTTGTGCCACAGCATCCAGAAGCCGCCGACGAAGCTGGTGGGCCGGGCGAGGCCGGCGCGCAGGTGCGGCGGCCCGCTCCGCCCGATCTTACAGGCCAGCCAGATCAGGTAGGCCGAGCCGATCGCCTTCATGGCGAGCTGCAGCGAAGGCTCCGTCAGCAGCAGCGCCGCCAGCCCGGCCGCCGCCGCCGCCGCCATGGAGGCGAGGCCAATGGCGACGCCCGCCATCAGCGGCACCGAGCGGCGGAAGCCGAAATGCGCGCCGGATGCGGTCGCCAGCGTCGTGGCGCCGCCCGGCGTAAGCGTGGACACCACGGCGAATACGAAAAGTGGAACGAGTGCCTCCAACGCCACGGTGCCGGTTCCTTTGCCTGGAGAGGAACGCTAATGGAGCGTGGACCATCAGGACAGCGAATGCTTGTGATATCTGGCATTAGCTCCGATGATGCTGGCGATGTCCCGCAACCTCGACATATCGCTGCTGCGGACCTTCGTGGCCGTCGCCGACCGGGCGAGCATGACGGCGGCGGGCAACGCCCTCCATCTGACCCAGGGTGCGGTCAGCCAGCAGGTCCGGCGGCTGGAGGATTTGTTCGACGCCGCCTTGTTCGACCGCGACCGGCGCGGCCTTCGCCTGACCGCGCCCGGCGAGCGCCTGCTCGGCAAGGCCCGCCGGTTGCTCGGCCTGAACGACGAGCTATGGGGAGAGATGACTGCCGCGGGTGTTGCGGGGAGGGTGTGCCTCGGCGCTCCCCACGACCTCGTGGGCGCCTGCCTCGGCCCGATCCTGAAGCGTTACGCCGACGCCTGCCCGCAGGTGGAGATCTCGCTGGCCTGCGCATCGTCGCCGGACCTGCTTGCGGCTTTGGCGAACGGCGAACTTGACATCGCTTTGGTCGAGGAGCCGCTGGGCGCCTCGGCCGGGGAGTGCCTGTGCATCGAGCGGCTGGTGTGGGTGGGGGCGAGGTCGGGCCGCGCCCACCTCAAGCACCCGCTGCCGGTCTCGATGGTGGCCGACACCTGCGCCTTCCGGCCGGCGGTGCTGGCGGCGCTGCATGAGCACGGCCGGGCGTGGCGGACGATGTTCGAGAACGGCAGCATCGAGGCGACGACGGCCACGGTGCGCCACGACCTCGCCATCACGGCGTGGCTGGCGTTCACGGTTCCGGGCGATTTGGAGATTTTGCCGGCTGGGGTGGGGTTGCCGGCGTTGCCGCCGTTCTCGGTTAATCTGCATTTGGCGCGGGGGGAGGGGCGGCAGGGGGTGGTGGAGTTGACTCGGTTTGTTCGGGACGGTGTTGTGAGGGTGGAGCCGGCGGACTGAAGCGGCTGTCAGGAGTTAAACCGACGCAATAGCCTGCTGCCATTTGTTCAAAAACATGTGGACTAGTTTAGGCCAAGGTGCGACAGTCTAGTCCAGGCTAACCACGAACATGTTCAGGCGGTAGCATACTTATATGGACTTGATGAAGCGATTGTCAGATAACATGGTCCAGTTAGCGCGGCTTGGTTTGTCCGGGCGAGCGCAGGACGTTCAAGCCTATCTACGCCAGTCAATTCGCCGTATGCGCCAGGATGATCCCGCGCTTGCGGGCGAACTGGCGGAACTGCTGGCGCTCGCGCCCACGTCACTATCGCCTCTTCGCGACTTCGGAGGAGCTATTGTTCCCGTGGATGCGGATTCGCATCTCGCGCTCGCCAAAACCGAGTACCCGGTTGCTCTCCAAACGCAGCCAATTCTGAGTCCTGATCTGACGCTTCGTCTTGACCAAGTGGTCGCGGAACAGAGCCATCTGTCGGCGCTTGAAGGCCAGGGCCTCGGTCCAACCCGCTCCCTGCTCTTTGTAGGGCCGCCCGGAGTTGGTAAGACAATAAGTGCGCGCTGGCTCGCGCAACGCTTGGATCGGCCTCTTATTACGCTCGACTTAGCGACCGTCATGAGCAGCTACCTTGGTAAGACGGGTTCTAATATTCGTTTTGTGTTAGATTACGCTAAGAGCGTGAAGTCGGTTCTTCTTATGGACGAGTTTGACTCTGTTGCCAAGCGTCGTAATGACGAAGGTGATATTGGTGAATTAAAGCGGCTCGTTACTGTACTTCTTCAGGAGGTGGATGATTGGCCATCCACCAGTTTGCTTATCGCCGCAACTAATCACGGTGAGCTTCTAGATCTGGCGGTGTGGCGTCGGTTCGATGACGTGCTGACATTCTCCTCGCCATCGGCAAGCGAACGGACAGAATTGCTCCACAACTTATTCGGCGATGATGATGCGGCACTAGTGGATTGGGCTTCGCTACTCGCTACACTTTGGGAGGGCCAGTCGTTCAGCGATATTACGCGCGCGGTTCAATGGATGCGGCGGCGAGCGACAATCACTAACGCTAGCATCCTCGACGTGCTGCTTGATCGCGTCGGCCAAGATCTGCGTGCGGGTTCTGCGCCAAGTCGCAAACGTGCTGCCGCCCTGCTCGCTGAAGCCGGATATAGTGATCGACGGATCAGCGAGGTGGTCGGCATTTCGCGCGACACAATCCGTAAAAGCCGGGGACGCGCCCATGGCGAAGGACGGAGCGATGAGCAATGGCTAGTCCACGCTATCTGATCGGCCAAGGCGAGAAGCTCTCTGAAGAGATCGCTCGCGCGCCTCGTGGAATGGGCGACAAGGCCCATCCCTATTCTTTTAACGAAGCGCGTCACCGCCTAGCGCCGCAGTGGCAACGCGTCGCCCAAGCGATTGGGGCGCTCCCATCACTCGCCTGTCCTGGCGGCAAGGCCGCTCTCGAGGTTACCCTGCATCCAAGCTATCTCGCCAAATCCTATTATCCGGCGAATTTGATCCGCGAGCTTGGGTTGCTCCATCTTGGCAGCCGTGCAGTCCATATCGTTCCGAGCAAAGTGGTAGCGGCGAGGGCGGCGGAGAGCAGCAAGGCCCAGCCAGCACCAGTTCTCTACCTAGCCGGGTTAGCCGAGGATTTGATTAAGTTCAGCAAGACTGCCGGCGCGTGGCAACCAGACAGCGAACTGATTGAAGACGACTTTCGACGCATCGAAAGCATTGGCACACCAGGCCAGAGTCGTCTGAAGGGCCTATCCCATCGCTTCGCTGGTCGCGACGCCATTCCGCTTGAGGTCGTCCTCCATAACCCCGTCGATATCGGCGACAGTGAAGTGATCGGTACGTTTGCCGAGTTCATGCGGTCGCTTGACGTCTGGTATGACCTCGATCGTCGTCGTCAGACTGGCGGTTTAGCGTTTCTGCCGATTATTGCGCCCCGCGAGCGGCTCGACGACATACTTCGCTTCTCGTTCTTACGCGTACTGCGAGAGGCTCCGCGAATCGTTCCTTTCGATCCGGTCACCCGCTCGTTCAGTCTAGCTTTCCCTGTGACACTGACAACCGATGAAGCAGTTGCGCCCGATCTGTCAGTTGCCATTTTCGATGGCGGTTTGCCGGACAATCATGGGCTAGAGCGGTGGGTGACGCTGCATGACGCACCTGGTGTAGGCGCGCCGGTCAGCACGGGACAAAGCCATGGTCTGGCAGTTACCTCAGCCTTTCTGTTTGGGCCGCTGACGCAAGGCGAGCTGCTACTACAGCCTTATGCCAACGTCGATCATTGGCGCGTCTATGGCGAGAGCGACAATGATGATTTTGAGGCGATTGACTTGCTCGATCGAATTGAAGATGTGCTCACATCACGCCGATACGATTTTATCAACATTAGCCTCGGACCCGATTATTCCATCGACGATGATGACGTGAGTCCATGGACAGCACGCCTCGATCAGTTGCTCGCAAGCGGAGAGACCGTTGCGACCATAGCGTGCGGAAACAATGGCGAGATGGACAGCGTAAACGGGCTTCATCGGGTCCAACCACCATCAGATGGCGTAAATATGCTTGCTGTTGGCGCGAGCGACGGCTTCGGGACGGGGTGGAAGCGCGCCACTTACAGTGCTGTGGACCCGGGCGCAGCCCCGGTTACGTGAAGCCTGACTTCCTCACCTTCGGCGGTTCTCATAGCGCGCCTTTTCTCGCGTTAAGCGCGGTCACGCCATATGCTGCGGCCGGAACCATGGGCACGAGCTTCGCGGCTCCCTTAGCAATGCGCTCAGGTGCGGGGGTGCGTGCTCAATTCTCTGAGCCGCTCTGGGCTCCGACGGTCAAGGCGCTCCTTGTCCATCGCGCTAGCGGAGATACCGCACTACGTTCAGAAATCGGCTGGGGATTAGTCTCGCATGGCCTCGGCGACCTTGTCCTATGCGAAGACTACGAAGCTCATATTGTTTGCCAGCGGCAAATGCCCACTACTGGCGCCGTAAGACTTTACTTGCCAGTCCATACCGGACTGACCGGCAATGTGGAGATTAAAGCCACTTTCAGCTTCTATTGCGAAGTAGATCCCGAGGACGCGATAAATTACACGCGCGGCGGGCTGGACATTCAGTTCCGCCCCAATACGACCGTAATCCCGCCGCCCTACTATAAAAACGAGAAGCTGATTACGCCGACTGTGCCCGCATCAGACAGCTTCTTCTCCGCCAAGAACTTTTATGCTACCGAGTATATGCATCGCGACGACGCTCAAAAGTGGGAGACGACGCTCACACGGAGCAAGAGCAAGCGTGCATCCTCCCTCCATCAGCCAGCATTTGACGTCAGCTTTATATCTCGCGAACACGGCCACAACGGTCGCCGCTCCGGGAATATGAAGTTTGCGCTGGCGCTTACTATACGCAATCGCTCGGCTCCCGACCTCTATGATCGTGTAATCGTAAGCTCAGGTAACCGCCTTCAGCCGATGCGTCCCCGAGTTGGGGTGCAAGTGCCAATTCGGCTTCGCAGCAAGGGTTCGTGATGTCGTCACGTTTCCGTTCAAGGTAATTGCGTGGATTAGCATCCGAAGCCTGATCTGGCCAGTGGTGCCAACCCGGCAAGGGAAATCTCTCACCCCCACCGGCCACCCTTACCGCCCCCTCAAACCAACTCCCCCAGCGCAGCGGCACTGAAATCCCCCAACCCCTCGCTATCCCCCGTCCGCACCTTCGTCACCCAGCGCGGGTCGCTCAGGATCGCCCGGCCGACGGCGATCAGGTCGAACTCCTCGCGTTCCATCCGGTGAACGAGCCTGTCCAGGCTGGCCGGCTTGGAACTCTCGCCGGCGAACGCGCCCATGAAGTCGCCGGACAGGCCGACCGAGCCGACGCTGATGGTGGCGGCGCCGGTCAGCTTCTTGGCCCAGCCGGCGAAGTTCAGCCCGGCCTCGCCGTCCACCTCGGGGAACTCCGGCTCCCAGAAGCGGCGCTGCGAGCAATGCAGCACGTCGGCGCCCGCCTCCACCAGCGGCGTCAGCCAGTCGGCCATGGCGGCGGGCGTCTCGGCGAGGCGGGCGGCGAAGTCCTGCTGCTTCCATTGGCTGAGGCGCAGGATGATGGGGTAGTCGGGGCCGACCGCCGCGCGCATGGCCGCCACCACCTCGGCCGCGAACCGGGCGCGCTGCTTCAGCGTGGCGCCGCCGAAGCGGTCGGTGCGCTGGTTGGTGCCGGACCAGAAGAACTGGTCGATCAGGTAGCCGTGCGCGCCGTGGATCTCGATGGTGTCGAAGCCCAGCCGCCTGGCGTCGGCGGCCGCGTGGGCAAAGGCGGCGATGGTGTCGGCGATGGCCTCCTCGCTCATCGCCTCGCCGCGCGGCGTGCCGGGCGCGACGAGGCCGGACGGGCTTTCGACCGCAACGTCGGGCACCCACTCGGTCTGGAAACTGACCACCGAGCCGGTGTGCCAAAGCTGCGGCCCCATCTTGCCGCCGGCGGCGTGGACCCCGTCGATCACCCGCCGCCAGCCCGCGAACGCCGCGTCGCCGTGGAAGAAGGGGATGTTCGGTTCGTTCCGCGAGGCCGGGCGGTCGATCACCGTGCCTTCGGAGAGGATCAGCCCGACCTCGCTCTCGGCGCGGCGGCGGTAGTAGGCCGCCACGTTGTCGCCCGGCACGCCCTGCGGCGAGAACGAGCGCGTCATGGGGGCCATGACGATGCGGTTCTTCAACGCCAGCGACTTCACGCGGAACGGCTGGAACAGGGCATCGACGCGCAACGAGGTCATGGGGCGGCTCCGGTTGGGGTGGAGCGGGTAGTATACCGTCTATACCTGGGGTCAATCAGGCACTATAAGGCGACCAGGTAGCCATGAGGAAACCGCGATGTCGAACCTGCAGCCGAAGCCGCTGAGTGCCGCGGATTGCCCGAGCCGCCTGCTGCTCGACCAGATCGCCGACAAATGGTCGGTGCTGATCCTGGCGGCGCTGTGCCATGAGCCGTTGCGCTTCAACGCGGTCAAGCGCCGGCTGGAGGGCATCACGCAGAAGGCGCTGACGCAGAGCCTGCGGCGGCTGGAGCGGAACGGCATCGTGGCGCGCAGGGTCGTCACCGCCTCGCCGGTCGCGGTCGAGTACCGCATCACGCCGCTCGGCCACAGCCTGGAGCAGCCGTTCCAGGCGCTGCACGCATGGACGTTCGAGAACCTGCCGGGGGTGGAGCGGGCGCGGCGGGAGTTCGACCGGCGGCTGTCGGAATCCGACCGCCTTTCGGCGTGACGGCCTACAGCCCGAGGTCGCTCAGGCCCGGATGGTCGTCGGGGCGGCGGCCGAGCGGCCAGTGGAATTGCCGGTCGGCGGCGGCGATCGGCAGGTCGTTGATGCTGGCGAGGCGGCGGCGCATCAGCCCGCCCTCATCGAACTCCCAGTTCTCGTTGCCGTAGGAGCGGAACCAGTGGCCGGAGTCGTCGTGCCACTCGTAGGCGAAGCGGACCGCGATGCGGTTGCCGTGGTGCGACCAGACCTCCTTGATGAGCCGGTAGTCCAGCTCGCGCGCCCATTTGCGGCGCAGGAAGGCGACGATCTCGCCGCGTCCGGTGACGAACTCCGCCCGGTTCCGCCAGACGCTGTCCTCGGTGTAGGCGAGCGAGATGCGCTCGGGATCGCGGCTGTTCCAGGCATCCTCGGCCCCGCGCGCCTTCTGTGCGGCGGTCTCGGGCGTGAACGGCGGCAGCGGCGGACGGCCTGACATTGCGAAACCCCTGATCGACGCTTCCTTATAGCGCCGCGTGCCCGGTCAGGAAGTCGAAGTCGCAGCCGTCCGGCGCCTGCATCACGCTGCGGCGGTACAGCGCCTTGTAGCCGCGCGCCGGCGCGGGCGGCGGGATGAAGCCAGCGAGGCGGCGCTCGATCTCGGCCGCGTCCACCAGCAGGTCGATCCGCTTGTGCGCCACCGACAGCCGGATACGGTCGCCGTTGCGGACGGCGGCGAGCGGCCCGCCGACCGCGGCCTCCGGCGCCATGTGCAGCACGATGGTGCCGAAGGCGGTGCCGGACATGCGCGCGTCGGAGATGCGCACCATGTCCTTGACGCCGGCCTGGGCCAGCTTTCTGGGGATCGGCAGGTAGCCGGCTTCCGGCATCCCGGCGGCGTGCGGCCCGGCGTTCCGCAGCACCATGATGTCGCCCGCCTCCACGTCCAGCGCCGGGTCGTCGACGCGCGCCGCCATGTCCTCCAGCCCGGTGAACACGACGGCGCGGCCCTCGGTCTCGAACAACGCCGGAGTGGCGGCGGCGCGCTTGAAGATGGCGCCGTCCGGGGCGAGGCTGCCGCGCAGCGCGATCAGGCCGCCGACCGGGGACACCGGGGTATCGCGCGGCCGGATCACCGCGCGGTCGATCCAGCCCGGCGGCTTGTCCAGGCGCTCGCGGAGGCTGCGGCCCTCGATGTCCATGGTGTCGAGGTGGAGCAGCGGCCGCAGTTCCCGCAGCACCGCGCCGAGGCCGCCGGCGGCGTGGAAGTCCTCCATGTAGCCGTCGCCCACCGGCTTCAGGTCCACCAGCACCGGCGTCTCGTCGGAGATGGCGTTCATCCGGTCCATCGCGATGCGGATGCCCAGCCGCCCGGCAATCGCCGCCAGATGGATCACCGCGTTGGTCGAGCCGCCGATGGCCATGAGCACGCGGAAGGCGTTCTCGACCGATTGCTCGGTGATGACCTGGCGCGGCGTGATCCCGCTCGCGATGAGGCGCACGGCGGCCTTGCCGGTCTCCTCCGCCGCCACGAGGCGGGAGGCGTGGACGGCGGGGATACCCGCCGTGCCGGGCAGCGACATGCCCAGCGCCTCGGCGATGCACGCCATGGTGCTGGCGGTGCCCATCACGGCGCAGGTGCCGGCGGTGACCGAGAGCTGGCCTTCCACCGCCGCGATCTCGCCAGCGTCGATCGTGCCGGCGCGGTACTTGCCCCAGAAGTTGCGGCAGTCGGTGCAGGCGCCCAACCGCTGGCCGCGGTGCCGCCCGGTGCTCATCGGTCCCGTGACCAGTTGGATCGCCGGCAGGTTGGCGGAGGCGGCGCCCATGAGCTGGGCCGGCACCGTCTTGTCGCAGCCGCCGATCAGCACCACCGCGTCCATCGGCTGCGCGGCGATCATCTCCTCGGTGTCCATGGCCATCAGGTTGCGGTACATCATGCTGGTCGGGCTCAGGAACACCTCGCCCAGCGAGACGGTCGGGAACGGGCGGGGCAGGGCGCCCGCCATCAGCACCCCGCGCGACACCGCCTCCACCAGCTCCGGCATCGTGCGGTGGCAGTTGTTGAAGCCGGACGGCGTCATGGCGATGCCGACGACGGGACGGTTCAGCGCCTCGGTGGAGAGGCCCATCGAGCGGGCGAAGGAACGGCGCAGGAAGCGCGCGAAGTCCATGTCGCCGTAGTCGGTGAGGCCACGGCCGAAGCCGTGCGGCGCGTCGCTCATGCAGTCCTGGCGGCTGGTTTCACTGCCGAGGCCGCGCTTCGGCGGGTCCCTCACGATGCAGCTCGTGCTGCAGCGCGTTCAGTCCGGCGCCTCCGGCCATGTGGAACATGAGCGCATCAAGGCTCAGTTCCGAGCGCGGCGCATCGAGCTCGACCTCGCCCCTGGCCAGCACCATGAAGTGGTCGCCGACCATGTAGGCGTGGTGCGGGTTGTGGGTGATGAAGATGACGCCGATGCCCTGCTCGCGGGCCGCCGCCGCGATGTATTTAAGGACGATGCCGGACTGCGTGACACCCAGGGCGGCGGTCGGCTCGTCGAGGATGAGCACGCGGGCGCCGAAGTGGACCGCGCGGGCGATGGCGACGACCTGGCGCTGGCCGCCCGAGAGGGTGCCGACCGGCTGCTCCAGGTCGCTCACGTTGATGCCCATGCGGCGGAGTTCCACGTCGGTCTGCGCCGACATGGCGGCGACATCGAGGCGGCGGAACGGCTTGGCGCCGATCTTTAGCTCCGAGCCGAGAAAGAAGTTGCGCCAGATGGACATGAGCGGGACCAGCGCCAGGGTCTGGTAGACGGCGGAGATGCCGAGGTCGAGGGCCTGGCGCGGCGAGGTGAACTGCACCGCCGTGCCATCGACGGCGTAGGTGCCCTCGTCATGGCCATGCAGTCCGGCGATGATGCTGATGAGCGTCGACTTGCCGGCGCCGTTGTCGCCGAGGATGCAGGTCACCTCGCCCTGCCGCACGGCGAGGCTCACATCCTTGAGGGCGGTGAAGTTGCCATAGCTCTTGCCGACGTTGCTGAGCTGGACGATGGGCGCCGATCGATCGCCCATGTCACCTGCTCCTGGCGCGGTTGCGCAGCCAGCCGTTGAACACCGTCGCCAGCAGCAGCATCGCGCCGACGAAATACATGAACCAGTTGGGGTCCCAGTCGGCGTAGATGACGCCCTCCGTCGTCATGCCGAAGATGAACGCGCCCAGCGCCGAGCCGAACGCCGAGCCGTAGCCGCCGGTCAGCAGGCAGCCGCCCACGACGGCGGAGGCGATGTAGAGCAACTCGTTGCCGACGCCGGCACCCGACTGCACGGTGTCGTAGGCGAACAGCATGTGCATCCCGGTAAACCAGGCCGCGAAGCCGACCAGCATGAACAAGCCGATCTTGACCTGGCGCACCGGGATGCCGACGGCGCGCGCGCTGTCGCCCTGGCCGCCGACCGCGAAGATCCAGTTGCCCATTTGGGTCCGCAGCAGCACCCAGGTCGCGATGAGCGCGAAGACGATCCAGTAGATTATGGCGATGCTCAGGTTCACGCCGCCAAAGGTGAAGGTCGACGCGAAGATCGCATGGGCCGAGTTGAAGCCGGCCATGCCGGTGATGTCGGCCGTCGCCACGTTGCCGGTGATGAGTTTGGTGACGGCGATGTTCAGGCCCTGGAGCATGAGGAAGGTCGACAGCGTCACCAGGAAGCTGTGGAGCTTGGTCTTGACCAGCAAATAGCCGTTGAGCGCGCCGATCGCCAACGACAGCGCCAGCGCCACGACGACGCCGATCCACACGTTGCCGATGACCTCGGTGGCGAAGATGGCGGCGGCGAGCGACGAGGTGGTGACGGCGACGCCGGCACTCAGGTCGAACTCGCCGCCGATCATCAGCAGAGCGACGGCGACCGCCGGTATCCCCAGCGTCGCCGATTGGTAGAGGATCGTGGTGAACGCCGCCAGTTGCCGGAACGGCGGAGCAATGACGTAGAAGAACGCGAACACCAGGATGACCCCACCGAGAGAGCCGACCTCGGGTCGTTTGAGCACCTTTTTCCAAAGTGCCTGATGCGTGACCTGACGGCGTGCGAGGCCTGGCTCGGCTCTCTCGGTGGCTGTGCTCACGTGTCCTCCATGCGGCCTATGCCGGCCGACATCGCCCTGGACTGGTCGAGACGGCTTAGCGCGTCCCCTGCTTGGCGAACTTGGCAACTTCGTCGACGTTGCTCTTGTCGACGAAGGTCGGCCCGGTCAGCACGGGGCCGCCGCCGCCGACCACATCGCCGTTGGTCTTGTACAGCCACATCAGGTCGACGGCCTCGTAGCCCTCGACGAACGGCTGCTGGTCGACCGCCCACTGCAGCTTGCCTTCCTGAATGAGTGTGGTGGCGCGTGGCGTGAGGTCGAACGTGCCGACCTTCGCCTTGCTGTTGGCCATCTGCACGGCGGTCAGGGCGGTCGGCGCGAACGGCGCGCCGAGCGTCACGACGTAGCCGACGGTCGGGTCCTGCTGCAGCTTGGCGACGATGCGTGACTGGGCGCTCGCCATGTCGTAGCCGGGAACGTAGAGGATGTAGAGGCTGCCCTTGAAGGTCTTCTTGATGCCGTCGCAGCGTTCCTCAAGCTGCACCGCGCCCTGTTGCTGGTCGACGCAGATGGCGCTCTTGACGGCTTCGGCGTTCAACTTCTCGCCCACCGCGGCGCCGGCGACCGTTTCGTCCTGGCCGACGTAGGAGGTGAGGCCGGCCTGTTTCCAGTTGTCGCCGCCGGCATTGAAGCCGACCACCGGAACATTGGCCGCCAGCGCCTGCTTGACCATCGGCGTCAGCGCGTCGGGGAAGGCCAGCGTCAACGCGATGCCGTCGACATGCTGCTGCAGCACGTTGGTGATGAGCTGAGCCTCGCCGGACGCGGTTGGGTTGGCGAGGTAGATGAGCTTCACATTGTCCTTCACCGCCGCGGCCTGGGCGCCTTTGCGGATGATGTCCCAGAAGGTGTCGCCCGGCTGGCCATGGGTAATCATCGCAAAGGCATAGTGCGGGCTGTCCGTCGCCGAACTCGTGCCCGGAGCCAGCAACGCGCCACTAGAGAGGGCAGCAGCGGCTGCCATGGTCAGCATAGACTTGCAACGAACACGCTTCATTTCTGTTCCCTTCCTTCCTTTCCGCCTGCGTTTGCAGTGCGGATCGCCAACGACTTCAAGTTCCCGGCCGCATCCAAGGATCGCTGTGAATTGGGCGCAATCATAAGGCCATATCGACGACATCATGTAAATCACGCCGCTGCGGCGGAGCTTGCCACGCTCGGAACCAAAGCGACCCACTCCTGTCACCGATATGTCCGACAATCCCACCTTTCCTTCGGCGCCGAGTCTGCGGTCAACGGGCTGGAGGAAGAATGGATGCCCGCCTTGCTGCCGGCGCTTTCGCTACCCGGTAGTTGACAGCGTCGATTGGCGGCAAATCGGCATGATGCCCGATTTATCGCGTTTGGCGGCCTCAGTCCGATGCAACCGGACCAATCTGCGGACGCCCGCCAACGTTACCCCGGCAGAAATGCGGCAGCGAAGGCCAGGAACGAACCATGATTTTTGAAGCGGCTCCCTACCTTCTCGGCACGACAGCGGCGGTCTACGCATTGTTGCTGGCGGTCTATTTCGTAACCGGACTTTTATATTATTCAAACGATCCCGCTCGCGCCGACAAGCTCCAGCCGGGCCGGGCTTTGTCCGCGCCGAAGGTGCGGCGGGATATCATGCAGAGCGTCCGTTCGCTGTTCAGCATCGCATTGATGTTCTCCATCGGCCATGTGCTCTACAGCCGATTTCACATCGGCCTCGCCGCGTGGCCGACGAGCGTGGGTTCGGTTGCGGTGTCGTTTTTGCTGTCGATGGTGGCCTACGACACCTGGTTCTATTGGATGCATCGGCTGCTGCATTCAAAGCTGTTGTACCGCCGGATACATCGCTGGCATCATCTGAGCCTCCCATCCGTCGCCTGGTCGAACAACAGCGACACCTTGCTCGATAACCTATTCCTGCAATCCTACTGGTTGGCCGCGCATCTCATTGTGCCAGTCGCTCCGCTGGTCCTCTTGGTTCACAAACTCTATGACCACATCAGCGGAATCATCGGCCATTCAGGCGTCGAGCACGGCGGAGGGGTTTGCTGGCCGCCGTCGCCGATGAACAGCGTCACCCACCATGACCAGCACCATCGCTTCTTCAACTGCAACTACGCCCCGCATTTCACGATATGGGACCGGCTGATGGGAACCCTGCATAAGAGCCATGATGCGGAAGTGAGGGAAAACCTGCGGCGACGGCGGCTCCCGGTCGCTCAAGAAAGCCATAGCGATGCATGACGCGGCGCTACGTCTTCCTACTCCTGCTGGACGGCAATCCACTCATCCCGGCATACGCGGCACGCGAGCTGTCCGCGATGCGAAGCACCTCGTTCCATTTCGCCATGCGTTCGGAGCGGGCGAAGGAGCCGACCTTGAGTTGGCCGGCATTCCAGCCGACCGCCAGATGTGCGATGGTGACGTCTTCGGTTTCACCCGAACGGGCCGAGACGATCGTGCCGAAGCCGGCCCGTTGGCCCGCGTCGAGGGCCGCCTTGGCTTCGGTGACCGTGCCGACCTGATTGACCTTGACCAGAACGGCGTTGACAATGCCATCCCGCGCCGCGGCTTCGACACGCGCAGCATCCGTCACCAGGTAGTCGTCGCCGATGACCTGGATGCGCGCTCCGACCGCCGACGTGAAGCGGCGTAGGCCTTGCGCGTCGTCCTCGGCCAGCGGGTCCTCGATGGAGACGATGGGGTAGCGGTCGCACCAGCCGACAAGCATCTCACATAGCTCGTCGCTGTCGAGTTCGCGACGGTCCAGTCCCAGACGGTAACGGCCGCCGCTGCCGAACTCGGAGGCGGCGATATCGAGCGAGATGGCGATGTCGGCGCCGGGTGTGAAGCCGGCCCGCTCGATGGCGAGGACGAGGGTGTCGAGCGCCGCCTCGTTGGATGCGAAACTGGGCCACCACCCGCCCTCGTCCGCCACGCCCCGCAAGGCGTCCCGCTCCGCCATGATGCGCCCCGCCGCAAGATAGACTTCGGCCGTCATCTCCAAGGCTTCGGCGAAATCATGGGCGGCGGGCGCCATGACCATGAGGTCCTGGATGTCGATGCGGCGGCCGGCGTGCGCGCCGCCGCCGAAGATCTGTATCTCGGGCAGCGGGATCGAAACCGGGCCGCCTTTCGCGAGGTAGGACCAAAGCGGCGCGCCCGATTGTGCGGCGGCCGCGTGCAGGACCGCCAGGGATGCGGCGACGACGGCGTTGCCGCCGAGCCGCGCCTTGCTGGGCGTGCCGTCCAACGCCACCAACTTCGCGTCGATCCCGGCCTGATCGGTCGCATCCAGTCCGCGCAGCAAAGGCGCGATCTCGTGGCGGACTGCGGCGAGCGCCCCGCTTACGTCGAAGCCGCCGAGCCTGCCGCCGCCGTCGCGGCGGTCGATCGCCTCGCGCGATCCGCGCGATGCGCCGGCTGGCGCGATGCCACGGCCAACCGTGCCGTCGGCGAGCTTCACCTCCACCTCGACGGTGGGTCGTCCACGCGAGTCCCAGATCCGTCGTGCCGCGACATCGGCGATGGTGACATCAGGCATCGGCCCCGCTCCAGTGTTGCGCCACGGCGTCCAGCGTCGTGCCGGGAGCCAGCAGCATGGTTCGGGCAACCCGGCGCACCCGGCCGCGCTGCCCGTCATCAAGATATTCGACGGGTGACTTGCCATCGATGCGGGCGAGCATCAATGCCGGGAGCAGGGTGGCACAGCGCATTTCAAGCTCCGCCGCAGGTTCCCAAGCGATGCCGGCACGATACGCCGTCGCCATCGCCGTGAAGTCCATCTGGTATTCCTCGCGCAGGTCCGGGCGGCGCGCGGCCTTCAGCAGCAAATGGTTCAGGCAGAAGGCGAGGTCGAATGCCGGATCGCCCCAGCAGGCGCATTCCGCGTCGAGGAACACCGGGCCGTGCGCGCCGTGCAGAATGTTCTTGGGACTGACGTCGCCATGCACCAGCGCGAGCTTGGTGGCGAGGGTGCGGTCCGCCAAATGGTTCAGGCGCTCGGCAAGGTCGGGATGGACCGACGCCGCCGCACGCAAATAGGGGTCGATCCGGATCGGCTCGAAGGTGGCGTCATTGGCAAACAGCGGCGCCAGTTCAACCTCGCCGGCGCTGCGGGCGTGGATGGCGACGAGCGCGCGGCCGACCGCCGCCGCGAAATCCGGGTCCGTCCTGCCCAGCATCAGCTCCGCTTTCCAGACCGGATGGGTCGCGGGCGGCAGGTATTCCATGGCGAACAGCCCGTGGTCACGGTCCTCCCCCAGGATCGCCGGCACGCAGCCGGGCAGCCAGCGCGCGACCGTCCGCATCCAGGCGACTTCGGCGGCATTGCGGCCGACCGGCGCCTCCCAGACGGCCTGCACCTTCAGGCGCGGCAAAGCCTGCTTGACGCAGAAGCGGCGGCCGGATCGCGTGGTGACCAGGACGATGTCGGAAGACACGCCGCCCGTCAGCGGCTCGACGTCGGCCAACTCGCCTGGTCCGATCAGGCCGAGCGCTTGCAGCCGCTGCAAAACAGTGTCGTGCATTGATGTTCCCTCGCCAAAGCGGGCGTTATGGTTGGGCCACAGCGGGTTTGCCGTTCGACCAAGTGCTGACTGCGCGCTTCACTGCATATAGCCATACATGCGTTTCGAGGAGGTGCTTGACAGGCGGGATCTCGGCGTCCATCAGGCATGGAAGGGCTTGGTCCAACAAAAGCTTCCGGTAGGGAATGAGGCATGAAGGTCGGTTTCGGCCTGTATCGGCACATGCTGGACGATGCGCATTTTGCGTTCGCCCGGCAATGCGGCGCGACCCACATCGTTGTGCATATGTGCGACTATTTCCGTGGCCACGATGCCGCCTCCCGCGTGGACCAGCCGGTCGGCGACGGGTCCGGCTGGGGCATTGCCGAGAGCCGCATCTGGAGCGTCGAGGAACTGGTCGCCTTGCGCGGGGCGATGGCCAAGCACGGCCTGGTTTTCTTCGCCATCGAGAACTTTGATCCCGGCCAATGGTGCGACATCCTGTTCGACGGCCCCCGGCGCGACGCGCAGATGGCGCAGGTGCAGCAGCTCATCCGCAACGTCGGCGCCGCCGGCATCGGCGTGTTCGGCTACAACTTCAGCCTCGCCGGCGTGGCCGGACGGGTCACCGCGAACCGCGCCCGAGGCGGCGCTCCGTCGGTCGGACTGGATGGGCGCAACCCGGTGACGGAAAGCCCGCTGCCCAATTCGATGGCGTGGAACATGGTGGTCGACGCAGCCGCGCAAGGTGTGCGGGAGACGGTGCCGCGCGAGGCGTTGTGGGCGCGGCTGCGATGGTTCCTGGAGCGCATCCTGCCGGTGGCCGAGGCGGCCGGGGTGGTGATGGCGGCGCATCCCGACGACCCCCCGCTCGACATGATCCGTGGCCAGCCGCGGCTGGTGTTCCAGCCGCAGCTCTACCAGACGCTGCTGGACACACGGCCCAGCCCATCGAACCGGCTGGAGTTCTGCCTCGGCACCATTGCCGAGATGAGCGACGGCGACGTCTACGACACCGTGCGGCGACATGCGGACCAGGGCAGCATCGCCTACATGCACCTGCGCAATGTCCGCGGCCGCGTGCCGCACTACCACGAAACCTTCATCGACGAAGGCGACGTCGATATCGCGCGCATCGTGCGCATCCTCCGCGACGCGAAGTTCGAGGGCGTGCTGGTGCCCGACCACGCGCCGCAGATGACCTGCGGCGCGCCCTGGCACGCCGGCATGGCGTTCGCGATGGGCTACATTAATGCGCTGGTGAGGCAACCGTGACGCTGGTGAGGCAGTCGTGACGGGCGGAGCGGACGCCGCCCGTACGCACGGCACCACCGTCGACGCGCTGGTCAAGCAGATCCGGGCCCTCGTGCGCGAGCGCAAGCTGGGCGTCGGTGACCATTTGCCGACCGAGCGCGAGCTGGGCCAGCATTTCTCCGCCAGCCGCAACACCATCCGCGAGGCGCTGCGCACGCTCAAGGCATACGGGCTGATCGACGTGCGCCCGAAGGTGGGGGCGGTCATCATAGACGGCGCGCTGGATGCCGCGATCGACCTGTTCGCCTTCAACGCCGCCGTGTCGCGCGAGACCTTCACCGACGTCCAGGCATTCCGTCGGCTGATCGAGGTTGGGATCGGCGAGCAGATCATCATGGACGCGCGGGAGCCGGACCTGACGCGGCTCGACGCCATCAACTTGGCGATGCGCGACGCGCCATCCGCTCCCGTTGCGGCGGACCGGGATTTCGAGTTCCACAGCGGGCTGGTCGGCCTGGTGCGCAACCGCACGCTGACCGACATCTACCGCTTCCTGCAGCCGGTGATCCTGCGGCTGATGCTGCTCGGCAAGACGCGGCGTCCGGCGTTGTCCGACACCTTCGCCGACCATGCCGGAATCATGGAGGCGCTGCGCCGGCGCGACCGGGTGGCCTTCGCCTACCGGATGAGCCGGCACCTGGAGTTCGGCGCGCAGTTCCTCGACGACGGCGCCACGACACAACAACAAGAAATGAGGGAAACGCCATGAAGTCCTGGATCATCGCCGCGGCGGCCATCGTCGTGGGAGCGGCTGCCGCGCACGCGCAGCAGCCGGTCATCGGTGGCATCGTCTTCCAGCAGGATCAATACTTCCGCGGCATCGAGCTGGGGATGCGGCAAGCGGCGAAAGGCAACGCCGATCTGCTGCAGGGCAACTCCTCCTCCAAACCGGAGCAGGAAGCGACGCTGATCGACACCTATGTCTCGCGCGGCGCCAAAGCCATCGTGATCGCGCCGATCAGCGGCAAAGCGTCGGTGCGCGCGCTGCAACGGGCAAACGACAAGGGCGTCAAGATCGTGCTGTACGGCTCGAAGCTGGACGCCACTTTCCCGGTCGCGTTCATCGGCACATCGGACAGCGACATCGGCATGGGAACCGGCAAGGCCGCCGCCGCCTTCATCGTCGGCAAGCTGAACGGCAAGGCCAAGGTCGCCCTGCTCGGCTTCCGCTCGCAGCTTGCCGAGCAGAGCGACAGCCGCACCAATGGTTTCCTGCAGGCCGCCAAGCAGGGCACCGAGCTTGACGTGGTGGCACGCCAGGACGCTTGGCTCGCGGAGAAGGCGGTCTCGGTCGCCAGCGACATGCTGACCGCCCATCCGGAGGTCAACGTCATCTACGCCGCCAACGAGGGCGGCACGGTCGGCGCGGTGCAGGCGGTGCGCCGGGCCGGCAAGCAAGGCAAGGTGTTCGTGTTCGGCACCGACGGCTCCGAGCAGCTCGCGAACTTCCTGCTCGATCCGGACGGCGTGCTGGTCGCCACCACCGCGCAGCAGCCGGTCATCGTCGGCGGCGATGCCGTGCAGACCGCACTGTCGGCCATCGCCGGCAAGCCGGTCGACAAGCAGGTGATGGTACCCGCGCTGCCGCTGTCGCGTGACGATCAGGCAGGCGTGCAGGCTTACCTTGTGGAAGCGAAGAAGCTGCAATAGCGGTTCGCGGCGTGACCGGCGGGACGATCGAGCTGCGGCAGGTCTCGAAGTCTTATGGCTCGACTCCCGCCTTGGCGCCGGTCACGCACATCTTCGAGCCGGGCCGCATCCATGCGCTGATGGGCAAGAACGGTTCGGGCAAGTCGACGCTCATCAAGATCCTGGCCGGCGCGGTGCAGCCGAGCCAGGGCGAGTTGCGGATCGATGGCGCGGCAGTCAGCTTTGCCAGCCCGCGCGATGCGTTCGAGGCGGGCGTGGTGACCGTCCACCAGGAACTCTCGCTGGTGCCCTCGCTGTCGGTTGGCGAGAACATCTACCTCGGGCGGCTGCCGCACCGTCAGGCGTTCGGCGTGAGCATCGTCGATTGGCCACGCCTACATGCCGATGCCGGACGGCTGTTGGCCGAAATGGGCCTGGACATCGACCCGCGCCAGAGAATTGGCGAGCTCAGCGTCGGCCGGCAGCAGGTGGTCGAAATCGTGAAGGCGATGTCGTTTTCGCCGAGCATCCTGCTGCTCGACGAGCCGACCTCGGCGCTTGCGTCGCGCGAGGTGGCGTTGCTGTTCGCGCTGCTCCGGCGGCTGCGCGCGCGCGGCGTCACCATGGTCTACATCACGCATCGGATGAACGAGTTGTTCGAGATCGCCGACACCTGCGTCGTGCTGCGCGACGGCCACGCGGTAGGCAGCACCGAGATGTCGGATACCACGCCGGAACGCATCGTCGAGATGATGTTCGGCGACGTCGCCCGCGCCGTCCGGCCGCCGCGCCGCACGGCCGCGCGCGGCGCGGCGGTGCTGCGGGTGCGCGGCCTGACCAGGGGCGAGGTGTTTCAGGACGTCTCGTTCGACCTGTACCGTGGCGAGGTGCTGGGCTTCGCGGGGCTGCTCGGCGCCGGGCGGACCGAGATCCTGCGCGCGATCTTCGGCGCCGATCCGTTCGACTCCGGTGAGATCGTGCTGAGCGGCGAGCGCGTGGCCCGACCCGACCCGCAGCGGATGAAGCGGCTCAGGTTAGGCTACACGCCGGAAAACCGCAAGGAAGTGGGATTGGTCCAGATGCTGTCGGTGCACGACAACCTCTGCCTCGCCAGCCTCGGCCACATTGCCTCGCACGGTATGCTGACCCGTGCCCGCGAGGCTCCGTTCGTGGCGCGGCAGGTGGCCGGGCTGGCGATCAAGGTCGCCGACACCATGCTGCCGGTCGCCTCGCTGTCCGGCGGCAACCAGCAGAAGATCGTCATCGGCAACTGGCTGAACACGCAGCCGAAGGTGATGTTCTTCGACGAACCCAGCCGCGGCATCGACGTGCAGGCCAAGCAGCAAGTGTTCGGCATCATGTGGCGCGAAGCCGAGCGCGGCCTGTCCTCGATTTTCGTTTCCAGCGAGCCGGAAGAACTGCTGGACGTCGCCGACCGCATCCTGGTGCTGCTGCACGGCCGCATCGTGGCCGAGGTGACGCCCGGCGAGACGAGCCTCGGCGAGCTGTACCGGCTTTGCATGGAGGGGGAATAGCCATGTCGACCACGGCTGCCGCGCCCAGGATGCGGCGCGGCACGACGGCGCTCAAGATCTACACGATGGAGGTGATCCTCCTGGTGCTCGTGGTGGTCTTGGTCCTCTGGGCGCCGGGCTTCGCCACGCTTGGCAATCTGCTGAACGTGTTGCGCACGGTCTCGATGCTTGGCGTGATCGCGTTCGGCATGACGGCGGTCATCATCTCCGGCGAGATCGACCTGTCGGTGGGCGGCGGCGTGGCGCTCGCCGGCTGCATCGTGGCGTGGTTTTCGGGTGCGCTGTCGGCGACGCTAGGGCCGGCTCCGGCGGTGGTCCTCGGCATCATGGCCGCCGTCGCGGTGGGTGCCGGCACCGGCATTTTCACCGGCAAGATGCGGCAGTGGTTCCGTGTGCCGACCTTCATCACCACGCTGGCGCTGTTCACGGCATTGCGCGGCTTCGCCAACCTGATTACCGGCGGCTTCCCGCTCACCGACCTACCGAACTGGTTCGGGTTTCTCGGGGCCGGCGACATGCTGGGCATACCGTTCCCGGTCTACGTGTTCCTGCTGGTGTTCGCGCTCATGCACCTGCTGATGACCTACACGAGCTTCGGGCGGGCCGTCTATGCGGTGGGCGGCAACGCCGAGGCGGCGCGGCTGTCCGGCATCGACGTGTTCTTCGTGAAGACCGCGGCCCTGGCGATCACCGGCGTGCTGACCGCGATCACCGGCACGCTCATCGCGTCGCAGATCGGCTCCGGCACCGGCACCACGGCCACCGGCATGGAATTGGACGTGATCGCGGCCACCATCATCGGCGGCACCAGCCTGTTCGGCGGCAAGGGGCGCATCTGGGGCACTTTGGTGGGCGTGCTGTTCCTGGGTTGCATCACCAACGGCATGACGCTGCTGAACGTGTCCGAATATTGGCAGTACGTCGTGCGCGGAGCGATCATTCTCGGTGCCGTGCTGCTCAATCAGGTGCTTGAAGAGGCGGGATCGTGATCGTCGTGGGTTGCGGGCACAGGCCAGCATCGGTGCAGCCAACAGTGATAACGGCCGGCCCGAGTGGAGCAGATGGCTTTCATCTTTAGGACAGTGGCTTGCTTGCCACGACCAAAAACTGGCGGCCAAGAACCCGCCAGGCAAATGGGACTTTCAGGTACAGCGCGACCAAGGCTGGATGCTTCGGCAGCGCCGACTTCGCAGTGTAAGGCAGGAAGCGTGGGATCACCCGATCAACGGAGTAGCCGGCTTGTACCAAGCCTTCTTCCAACGATAAATGCGAGAGCGGCAGATGGTGGTCGTAGAAATCCCAATAGCGATCGGCTAGATAGCGGATGTTGGGACCCATGATGATAAAGCGCCCACCGGGGCAGAGTAGTCGCCGCACCTCGGCAAACACACGGTCGCACTCGGCTTTATCTGCCAAGTGCTCAAGAAAATTGGAGGTAAATACGATGTCGACCAAGGCGTCATCCAGCGGAATCACGTCAGCCGGCGACTGAATAAGTTCTATGTCGGGTTGTAAGTAACTCGGAACGTCGGGATTCATGTCCACGGCAATCTTGCGGCGCGCTTCGATTGCGTTGATGAACTCGCCATAGCCACAAGCCAAATCGAGAATAGTTTTATTTTCGCCAATCAGAGGTTGGAAAAACCTGGTGCACAGCATTTGCCACACCCGAACCTTGCCTGCTTGTTCTCCCGGCACGAAGCGAAAACGGTAAAGCGCCGCCAGGTCCATGAAGCCTCCTGTGCCGCGAAAGCAGCGAGCCAGTGTATGCCGAAGCGGGTGCCGGCTTCCAGCCATGTGTTTGGACAGTGTTGCTATGGGCCGCGGCTCTGACCAGTGCCACATCGGTCATGCTGCAACGGGATTTGTTCCCCGCCTCTGCCCAAGCGACATACGCGGCGTTTGGGCATTCAAGGCAGGGAGGGCGCAGACCAACTGCGCCTCATGCCAGACGCATTGCTGAGCGCCATCGGCAACCAGTTGCACTGAGAATGTTTTGCCTGCATCACCTTTCCGGCGACACCGGCCTCGTTGGTTCTGATTGTTCGAGCAGGCGTTATTCCGCCAGGAGGAAACATCCATACATGGACGCGACAGTGACCTCCGACCGGGGATTTGTTGAGGGGGAGGCAGCTTCGCGCCGTTGGGAAAAGTTATCCGCGGCGCTGGTGTTGCTTGGGTGCGCCGTTGCGGTGATACCGTTCGCTCCGAGCTTTCCCGCGGCCGACCTGGATGGCGGCTGGAAGTTCGCGGTGAACGCGGCGGTGGGCCAAGGGCTGGCGTTCGGCCGCGACCTGATCTTCACCTTCGGTCCATACGCGAGCGTGTACACGCTTAACTACCATCCCGCGACGGATCGGCTGGACATGGTCGCGAGCTTGCTGCTGGCGGTGGCGCTGGCAGCCGGCCTGGTGGCGCTCACACCCGACCGGGGCCGGTGGCGCGCGATGCTGCTCGCACTGCTGCTCAGCCTGCTGCTGCTGAGGGACCCGCTTTTCTTCGTCACTCCTTTGGTATTCCTGGCGGTCGTGGCCCGAGTGGTCGCCATTCGCGGACCGCCCGCCCGCCGCCTGATCGGGGTCGGCGCCTTGCTGGTGACGGCACTGGCGCTGCTGCCGCTAATCAAGGGCACCTTTGTCGCCAGTGCCGCGGTGGGGCTGGGCCTGGGCGGGTTGCTGTTGCTGGTCCGTGGCCGCTGGCATTTGGCCGTGGCGGCCGGGGTGGTGTTCCTGGCCGCCATGATGGCGTTCTGGTTGAGCGCGGGGCAGGCGCTGGCCGATCTGCCACTATTTTTCGCCGCCCAGGGTCTCATCGTCAGCGGCTACACCGAGGCAATGTCCTTGCCCGGCCCGCTTTGGCAGGTGGGCGTATTTGCCGCCGTGGCGCTTGCGCTGCTGCTGCTGAACCTGGGGCCGGCGGTTCGGGCGGGGCTGCCGGGGCTGGCCGTGCTGGTCGGCGCGGCGATGCTGCTGCTGCTGGCGTTCAAGGGCGGGTTCGTTCGGCAGGATGTGCATGTCGCCACCGCCGCCGGCAGCCTTGGGCTGATCGCGGGTATGCTGGCGGTGGCCAACCGGGGCCTTGCGCCTGCCCTAGGCCTGGTCGTCGGGCTGGCTGGCTGGAGCGTGCTGGAACATTCGGTCGACGGGTTGGGACCACGCCGCGCCCTGCTGCGGGTCGAGACGACCTACCGCGATGCGGCCGCGGGAGCGCTGGACCGACTGCGTGGCGGGGCGGCGCTGCGTAAAAACTACGCCGACGCCCTGGCGCAGATCCGGGCCGGACACCGGCTGCCGCCGCTGACGGGGTCCTCGGACATCTATTCCGCCGGCCAGTCGATCCTGCTTGCCTATGGCCTGCCCTGGTCGCCGCGGCCGGTGCTGCAAAGCTATTCCGCCTATTCTCCCGCCTTAGAGGAGGACAACGCGCGGCACCTCATGGGCCGGTCCGCCCCGCAGAACGTCCTGATCGCGCTGGATTCGATCGACAATCGGCTGCCGGCGCTCGAGGATGGGCTGAGTTGGCTGCCCCTGCTGGCGCGGTACGAGGCCACCGCCTTGCAGGGAGACCTGGCGATCTTGCGCCACAGCGCCGCCACGGCGCCGTCGGCGCTCGGCCCGCGCCAGCCGCCGTTGCGTCACGGCCTGGGCGAGGCGGTGCCGCTGGATCGGCTTGGCGATGCCCCGCTGTGGGCCGAGATCGACGTCCGGCCGACGCTGCTGGGCCGCGCGCTGGCGGCATTGTTCAGGCCACCGCCGCTGAGCATCGTCATGCGGCTGACCAACGGCAGGACAGTTGCGTTCCGCTACGTGCCCGGGATGGGCCGGGCCGGTTTCGTCATCTCGCCCCTGGTGGGGAGTGCCGCGCAACTGCTGACGCTGCAACTGCCGGGCGAACACGTCTTCGGCGACTACCAGCCGGCCTCGTTCTCCATCGAGGGCGATGGCCGCTACTGGCGCAGCGGCTATACCGCCACGCTCACGCCGCTGCATTTCCAGTTCCGGCCCAGCGCCCGCACGGCGCTGTTCCAGGTCCCGCAACCCGCGACATCCGCCAGCGACGCAGATGCCAAGTGCCAGTTAGACCTGGTAGATGGCCAGGTGGCGGACCACGCCAAGCCGCTGGCGCTCACCGGACTGGTGAGGTTGACCGGCTGGGGCTTCGGCGGCACGGCGATGGGAGTGGAGCCGGACTCCGTCGCCGTATCGCTGCGGGGCGCCGATGGAGCGGTCGTGGCAGCCCCGGCCATGTTCCAGGCTAGGCCTGACGTCGGTTTATATCTTCATCAGCCGCAGCTTTCGCGTGTCGGCTATCAGGCGCTGCTGGACCTCCGTGCGCTGTCCGGCAGCTTCGGCATGGCGCTGGAGTTGACGGTGGGCACCCATCGCTGGCGCTGCACCTTGGCACCCAACGTCGAAATCACCCGGGCGCAGCCATAGGCGGCATTGCGGCGCCAAACGGCCCTGACTATAGCTTCGGCACATGATGCCAGTTGCCACGGCGGCGTCACTTCAAGGCTGGTGGACAAGGACCTGGTGGATAAGGACCGGCGGATAGAATGAGCGGTTCGGCATCCATCTCCCTTGTCGATGAAGCGGCACAGGCAGGCGGTCGCCCGGGGCCTCTGGTCGTTGACATGGACGACACGCTGCTGCGTACCGACACGCTGCTGGAAGCGGTGTTTTTGCTGGTGCGGCATAGCCCCTGGTGCCTGCTGCTGATCCCGGTCTGGCTGCTGCACGGCCGGGCCAACCTGAAGCGCCGCATTGGCGAGCGGGCGGTGCTGGATGTCGCCACCCTGCCGGTCAATGCCCCACTGCTCACTTGGCTGCAGATGCAGCGCGCGGCCGGCCGCGCGCTGCATCTGTTCTCGGCAGCCGACCAGTCGGTCGTCACCGCCGTGGCGGCACGGTTCGGTCTGTTCACGACCGCGCGCGGCAGCGACGGGGTGGTGAACCTGTCCGGCGCGCACAAGCTGGCGGCCATCCAGGCAGTGGTGGGCGACCGCTTCACCTATGCCGGCGACAGCCGGAAGGATCTGCCGATCTGGCGTGGTTGCGGCTCGGCCGTGCTGGTCGGCGCCGTCGAGCCGCTGCGCGCGGCGCTCGGCCCCGACGTGGCCGTGGAGCAGGGTTTCCCGCTACCCCGTCCGCGACTCGCCACCTGGCGGCAGGCGTTGCGGCTGCACCAATGGGTCAAGAACGCGCTTCTGTTCGTGGCCCTGCTGCTGGGCGGCAACATGGCCGCCGACCTGCCGGCGGTCCTCATCGGCTTCGTCACGTTCGGCCTGATGGCATCGGCCACCTACCTCCTGAACGATATGCTGGACCTGCCGCACGACCGGCTGCACCGCAGCAAGCGGCGACGCCCGCTCGCCTCCGGGGAGCTGCCGCTGCGTCAGGGCATCGTCGCGATTGCTGTGCTGGGGCTGTTGGCATGCGCGTCACTGGTATTGCTGCCGGCGACCTTCGCGCTCGCGGCGATGCTGTACCTCGCTGTCACGCTCCTCTACTCCGCCCGCATCAAGCAGATGTTGATGCTGGACGTGTTCACGCTGGCCGGCCTGTTCACCGTCCGCATCGGCGCCGGCATCGCCGCGGTGAACCACCCGCTCACGCCGTGGCTCATGGCGTTTTCCATGTTCTTTTTCCTGAGCCTGGCCTGCATGAAGCGGTACGGCGAGTGCCTGATGATGGCGGCCGAGGGCATCGCCTTGGCGCCCGGCCGGGCCTATCGCCCGACCGACGCCCCGTGGCTGATGGCGATGGGGGCGGCAAGCGGGTTCTCCGCCATGTCGACCTTCTTCCTGTTCCTGGTCGGAACCGACTCGCCCATCCTGCTGTATCCCAGCCCGCGCTGGATGTGGCTGATCTGCGTCATTCTCGGCTACTGGATCTGCCGCACCTGGGCACTGGCGACGCGGGGCGAGATGAACGACGACCCGGTGCTGTTCGCCCTGCGGGACCGGTTGTCGCTGGTGCTGATCGGCGCCATCGCTGTGCTGGTCCTGCTGGCGCGAAGCTGACGACGTTGCGCGCAAGTTACCAGTCCTGGGGCCGGGTCAGCCATTTCCGCCATCGCGTGAGCCGTCCCGCCTTCACGGCCGACGCCGCGGCGTCCCTGCGCGAGCTTGGGCCGAGCGTACTGGCGTTCGGCATGGGCCGGTCGTATGGCGATTCCTGCCTGAACGACGGCGGCGCGTTGCTGGACACCCGTGGCCTGGACCGGCTCGTCGCCTTCGACCGTGACAGCGGCGTGCTGGAAATCGAGGCCGGGGTCACGCTGGCGAGCATCCTGCGGCATCTGACGGCAACGGCCGAGCCGGGACGGAACTGGTTCCCGCCGGTCTCGCCCGGCACCAAGTTCGTCACAGTGGGCGGCGCGATCGCCAATGACGTGCATGGCAAGAACCATCACACCGCCGGCTGTTTCGGCAACCACGTGCTCTCGTTCCATTTGCTGCGGTCCGACGGCACGATCAGGCTGTGTTCCCCGACGCAGGATGCGGCCCTGTTCGCCGCCACGATCGGCGGGCTGGGGCTGACCGGGCTGGTGCTTTCGGCCAGGTTGCAGATGAAGCGGGTTCCCTCCATGTGGCTGGAGGTCGAGGACATCCGCTTCGACGACCTTGCCGCTTTCGCCGAGTTGAGCGCGGAGTCGGGCGCCGACTGGGATTACACCGTCGCCTGGACCGATTGCCTGGCGCGCGGCCGGGCGCTGGGACGCGGGATTTTCACCCGGGCGCGTCACATCGACCGCGCCGGGCCGCCGCCGGTCTTGACGACGCAGCGGCGGAGCGTGCCGGTCGACATGCCCGGCCTCATGCTGAATGGCGTCAGCGTCGCGGCCTTCAACGCCGTATACTGGCGCCGCGCGCCGCGTGTGCCGGCCCGCCGGGTGGCTTCGTACGAACCCGTCTTCTACCCGTTGGACGCGATCGGGCAGTGGAACCGGATCTATGGCGTCCGGGGTTTCCACCAGTATCAATGCGTCATCCCGACCGCGACCGCCGCGGATGCCGTCGCTGCCCTGTTGCGTGCGATTGCGGCGGCCCGCCAAGGCTCGTTCCTGGCGGTGCTCAAGACGCTTGGCGGCCGCGCCTCGCCCGGGCTGCTGTCTTTCCCGATGCCCGGCACCACGCTCGCGTTGGACTTTCCCAATCGCGGCGCGCCCACCTACGATCTGCTGAACCGCCTGGACGCCATCACGGCAGAAGCGGGCGGGCGCATCTATCCGGCCAAGGACGGCCGTGTGTCCGCCGGCGACTTCCAGCGCGGCTACCCGGAGTGGCGCAATTTCGTCCCGCACGTGGATCGCCATTTCTCCTCATCCTTCTGGCGTAGAGTCAGCGCGCCACTCGAAAGCAACGGCATCGCATGAGACGCGTGGTGATCTTCGGCGCCACCTCCGCCATCGCCCAGGCCACGGCGCGCCTGTTCGCCGCCGAAGGGGCATGGCTGTTCCTGGTGGCGCGTAGCCCGGAGCGGCTGGAAGCGGTTGCCGCGGATTTGCGAACGCGCGGCGCGCGGGTCGAGACGGCGACCGGCGACCTCGCGGCGGTGGACGGCCATGCGGCCCTGGTGGAACAGGCGCGGGGGGCGCTGGACGGGATCGAGGGGGCGCTGATCGCCTATGGCACGCTTGGCGGCCAAGCGGAAAGCCAGCGGGACGGGGCCGCCATGCTGCGGGAACTGAACACCAATTTCATCAGCCCGGCATCCCTGCTGCACGAGGTCGCCCGCGTCATGGCGCATGGCACGATTGCCGTCATCGGCTCGGTTGCGGGGGACCGGGGCCGCCAGAGCAACTATGTCTACGGCGCCGCCAAGGGCGGTTTGCGGGTGTTCGCCCAGGGCCTGCGGCACCGCCTGACGGGCAGCGGCGTGGATGTCGTGCTGGTGCAGCCGGGTTTCGTGGACACGCCCATGACCGCCGGCGTCGCTAAGGGCGGCCCGCTCTGGGCCAAGCCGGAGCGGGTGGCGCGGGACATCCATCGGGCGATGGCCCGCGGTAGTCCAGCCGTCCTCTATACTCCGTGGTTCTGGCGGTGGATCATGCTGATCGTCCGCCTGGCGCCGGATGCCGTCTTCCGCCGCACGAAGCTGTAGCAGCCGATGCCGACCCCGTCCGACACCATCGTGCTGTTCGGCGCCGCCGGCCTGGTCGGGCAGAACCTCGTGGTGCTGCTGAAGCGGCACGGCTTCACCAAACTGGTGTGCGTGGACAAGCACCCCGCCAACACCGCCATCCTGCGCCAGTTGCACCCGGAGCTGACGGTGATCGAGGCCGACATGGCCGAGCCGGGCGCATGGGAGGATTGCTGCGCCGGCGCTGCGGCCGCGGTCATGCTGCAGGCCCAGATCGGCGGTGAGGCGGCAGAGGAGTTCCGGCGCAACAACATCGTCGCCACGCAGCGGGCGCTGGCGGCGCTGCGGCGCGCTGGCGTACCCTACTTGGTTCACATCAGCTCCTCCGTCGTGAACTCGGCGGCGCGGGATTGGTACACCGAGACCAAACGGGAGCAGGAGGCGCTGGTCGCGGCCGACGGCATCAAGCATTGCGTATTGCGCCCGACGCTGATGTTCGGCTGGTTCGACCGCAAGCACCTGGGCTGGCTGTCCCGCTTCATGCAGCGGATGCCGGTGTTCCCCATCCCGGGTGCTGGCCGCTACATGCGGCAACCGCTCTATGCCAGCGATTTCTGCCGCATCGTCCTGTCCTGCCTGCAACGCCAACGGACCGGCGCCTACAACATCACCGGGCGGGAGCGTGTGTTCTATGTGGACATCATCCGCGCCATCAAGCGCGCCACGGGCGCCCGGGCGCGCATCGTGCACATTCCCTACTGGACCTTCTGGTCACTGTTGAAGGTCTATGGGCTGGTCAAGCCGAACGCCCCCTTTACCGCCAAGCAGTTGCGGGCCTTGGTCACGCCGGACGAGTTCGAGCTGATCCCCTGGTGGGACATCTTCGGCACGCAACCGACATCCTTTGCCCAGGCGGTGACTGAAACCTACGGTCCCAATCCGTACGCGGCCATCGTTCTGGAGTTCTGAGCATGAGCGATGTGGCGGTGATCGGCGCCGGCGCGATGGGCTTGGCCGCCGCCTTCCATTTGCTGAAGGCGGGGCACCATGTCGAGGTGTTCGAGGCCGACGACCGGCCCGGCGGCATGGCCGCGCATTTTGACCTGGATGGCCTGTCGATCGAGCGGTTCTACCATTTCATCTGCAAGGCCGACCAGCCGACCTTCGACCTGATGGCCGAGCTGGGCATCGCCGACACGCTGCGCTGGCGCCCCACCTCCATGGGGTATTTCTACCAGGGCGGCCTGTATCCCTGGGGCGACCCGATCTCCCTGCTGCGCTTCCCGCACCTCGATCCGATATCCAAGATCCGCTACGGCCTGCATATGTTCACCAGTATCAAGCGGCGGGACTGGTCCAAGCTGGACCGCCTGCACGCCGACGACTGGGTGCGGGCCTGGGGCGGCGAACGTGCCTGGTCCGTGCTGTGGGAAAAGCTGTTCACGCTGAAGTTCTTCGAGGCGTCGCACGACGTTTCCGCCGCCTGGCTGTGGACCCGCATCAGGCGGGTAGGCACCTCGCGCCGGTCGCTCTTCCAGGAGGAGCTGGGCTACATCGAGGGCGGCTCCGAGACGCTCGTGCGCCGCCTGGTCCAACGGATCGAGGCGATGGGCGGCCGCATCCATCTGTCCACGCCGGTGCAGCGGGTTGCGGCGGCGGCCGGCGCGGTGACGGGGCTGGTGGTCGCGGGCGAGATGCGGCCGTTCCGCGCCGTCATCAGCACCGCGCCGCTGATCCTGCTGCCCCGCCTCGCGCCCGACCTGCCGGATGCGGTGAAGGCGCAGTACGCGGCGCTGCGCAACATCGGCGTGGCGTGCGTGGTGCACAAGCTGCGCCGGGCGGTCGGCAAGGATTTCTGGGTGAACACCAACGACCCGCGGATTGCCGTTCCCGGCATCGTGGAGTTCTCCAACCTTCGTCCGCTGGGCAGCGATCACATCGTCTACACGCCGTACTACATGCCGACGACGCATCCGAAATGGAGCTGGGGCGACGCGGCGCTGATCGACGAGTCGTTTGGCTACCTCAAGCTAATCAACCCGGCGCTCGCCGATGCCGACCGCATGGCCTCCGCCGTCACCCGGTTGCGCTACGCCCAGCCGGTCTGCCCGCCGGGCTACGCCGCCATGCTGCCCCCGGTGCAGACGGCGATCCGCGGGTTGCAGGCGGCCGATACCTCCACCTACTACCCGGAGGATCGCGGGATCGCAGAAAGCGTGCGGTTGGCAAGGGAGATGGCGGAGCATGTCGCCTAGCATGAAGCCCGCAAGTGTAGCTGCGGCGGCGATGGGCACCGCCAGCTTGGGCGAGCATCGTAGGTTCCCGCTGTGAGAAACCTGACGCTGCCGCCCGATTTCCCCCTTCCCGCCATGCGAACCGAGATGGCGGAAGGAGACACCATGTACGACGGGCGCGACGACCACTACCTTGCGGTTGGCTTGTCCGCACTGGCCTGCATCGAAAAAGCCATGGCGGGGCGGTCTCCCCAGGCGATCCTGGATCTTCCTTGCGGCTTCGGCCGGGTCACGCGCGTGCTGCGCGGGCGCTATCCGGCTGCCAGGATCACCGTCTGCGACCTCGATCGCCCCGGCGTGGATTTCGCGGCAAGGCAGTTCGATGCGCGTCCGGCCTATTCGGTGGACGACCTCGGCCAGTTGAGGCTTGGGGAGACCTACGATCTTATCTGGGTCGGCTCCCTGGTCACCCATCTGAGCGAGGCGCAATCCGGCGCCTTCCTGGACAGCATGGCCGCCTGCATGACGCCGGACGCCATTCTGGTGGTCAGCTCCCACGGCCCATCCATCGCGGCGGGCTTGAAGGAGTGGGGATATGGGCTGGAGCCGCCGGCGATCACCGGCCTGCTGGATAGCTACAAATCCCGTGGCTATGGGCATCGCGGTTATGGCGACGGCGATGGCTACGGTATCTCGCTGACCGATCGGGCCTGGTGGGGGCGGGCGGTTGCCTCGCGTGGCCTGCAGGTTTTGTCATACGACGAACGAGGATGGGACGGGCATCAGGACATCGTTGTGCTGCGGCGCCTACCCGGACTGCGCCGCATCGCTGTCCGGGTCGCCCGCCGCCTGCGGGCCGATGCCGCCGGCGAGGGCATCATGCGTGCGCGGGCGGCGGCGGCGGCCTACGATGCCATGCTCGCGCAGTTCGATCCGGTCTATTACCTCGCCACCAATCCAGATGTGGCGCGAGCTGTCGAGGCCGGCGACTACGCCTCCGCTTACGATCATTACCGCAGGAATGGCCGCAAGGAAGGGCGCCCGATCTGCGCCGCCCGATCTGCGCCGCACGACACATGAGTTGGCGCTCGCGAGGCCACCCGCCGGTGGCGAGGTTAAAACGAGCCCTGCTTCAGCTTCATGACGTCGGGATGCAGCGCATTTTCCACGTAGATCAGGTTTAACGCCGCCGGCGTGAATTGCTTGGCGCCATTGGCCGCGGCCACGGTGGTGCCTTCCAGCAGCAGGTTGGTCACGTGGTCGTCGGCGTCCTGGCCGCGGAACAGCAGGGTCGCGCCGCCGTTCGCCAGCGCCGCGTTGGGGATGACGCTGCCCGGCTTATAGCCATCGGCCAGAAACAACGCCTGCAGCGCCGCCGCATTGGAGACAAGGGTGTCGAGCGTCGTCGCCGAGTCCACCGCCTTGGACCAAGTGATGCCGACCTGCATCAGCATGTGGCTCTGGTAGCCGAACACGTATGCGACCTCCGCCTTGCCGCCGTTGGGCAGCAGGTCAGGCACCGCAAGGGAGAGGATTTTGGTGCGTTCGGCCGGGTTCTGGCCGGCATTGATGGCCTCGCCCGTCATGCTGAAATCCTGCTTGATGGCGCTGCGAACCTGGGTCTCGGTCATGCCGAAATGGGCCGAGCGGAACCCGGAGACCTTGATGACAGGCCGGTTCGGCGCGGCTGAGGCGACAATGGAAGTTGCGGCAACGGAAGGACTGGCGGCGGCGGTGGCGGTGGCGTCGGCGGATGCTCCGACGGCTCCGCAAGCCAATACAGCCATCGGCAGCAAAGCCAGCCTGAAGGATTTCGCCATGGACGCCTGCCCCTGAATATTAGAGCATGATTGCATGAAGTTGACTTGCTTGTGATTTCCGCGGTCACGTCGCCGTTTGATTTAAGCTTCTGGCTGGACGAGGAGGCCAGCCCTGATGC
>JAABUU010000304.1_pt1 | contig 119855 bp, 182 predicted proteins | sample 5559301 | NCBI WGS metagenome assembly JAABUU01 (sample SAMN10711884, study PRJNA513360) | rock metagenome | isolation source: Antarctica rocks | place: Antarctica: Victoria Land, Richard Nunatak white | reverse complement strand
ACCCCCCCCCCCCCCCCTTCTCCCCCGGCCAGCCTCTGGCTTCAGGCCTCAGCCTCTGGCCTCAGCCGGCGCTGCTTTCTGGCAGCCAGCCGCGTGCGGTGCCCTCCTGGCTGGCCTGCGAGCCCTAGCCGTGCAACACCGTGCCTCTCCGCTCCGCTCAGTGCCTAACATCAGTGCCTCCTGAGATGTCCTGCATGGTAGCAAGTTTGGTCGCATGCAGAGCTGCGGAGCGGATTTGGTGCTTATGGCAGGGTTTGGACATGGGGTGTGAGGCTCAACAAGCTGCAGCCTCTCACTGCGCCTCCCTGTCGCTCGAGCGCGCGGCCGGCGCCCTGACCCGCGCGCTGGCGCGCAGCGCGGAGCTGCAGCGCGAGGCGCGGCACTACGCGGCGGACCCGGCGCCGGTCACGCGCGGCGCGGCGCCGCTGGCGCCGCCCTGGCTGGACGACGCCTGGCACGCGCAGGCCGGCGGCCCGGGCGGCGGAGGCGCCGACGACGAGCGCGTGGCCCTGGAGGCAGCCTGGGGGCGCTGGCTGTGGCTCGTGGCAGAGCTGCAGCCGCACGGTGCGCCTCTAGAGTGCAAATGAGGCACCGCCCGGCCCTCGGCGGGCTGACGCGCCGCACAGGCGCCGCCGCGCGCATGCCCGCCCCAGCGAGCCGGCGCGCGCGCGCCGCGCAGACCCCGGCCTGCGGCCGGCGGGCCAGGAGACGCGCGTGCTGGGCGCGACAGCGCTGCTGTTCCACGAGCGCGCGCCGTCGCTGGCCGCGCTGGCGGAGCTGCGGCCCCCCGCGACGATCGCCGGGATGGACTTCTCGCTGTGGCTCGCGCGCACGCCGCCGGCTGACCTGCCGCACGACCGCGCGGCCTTCCTCTGGTGGACCGGCGTGGACTACCGCTTCCGCAGGCGCGGCCGGCGCGCGGTAGGGATAGGGTTAGTTTAGGGTAGGCTCCCGCTTCCGCACGCATGCGTGCCGCGCGCCGCGCGGCGGACGCCCCGCGCTGCAGCAGGGGCTCGTGCAGCTGCATGTTGCTGATGCGAGCGCTGCCAGCTAACCTGCCGGACATGCTGCACGCGCCGCCGGTCGCTCGCCGCGAGCGGCGCCGGGGCTGAGCCGCCGCGCGCGGCGCGCAGGCGCGGCGTGGCGCAGGCGCTGGTCGCGGCGAGCGAGGCGGTCGCGCTCGCGGCCGGCCACCCGGACCTGTACATCCAGGCCGCTACCACCGCGCGCGACCTCGGCTCGCCGCTCGGCGGCTGGCTCAGCCAGGCGCGCGCGGGGTCGCGCGCCGACGTCCCTGCGATGTGCATGGGGAGCAGCCCCCGGCCAGTCTTAGGACACCACTGGTCTCACAGGTGCGGCGTAGCCCCCCGAAGTCGCATCAGCATCACCATCCGTCAGCAAGCCGGGCGGGTGCCTGCTTTCAATCGGCGCGGGGCCAGCCATTTCATCATTGACAGGGCGTGGCGGCTGCCCATGCAAGTCTGCAGACTCGCCGCGCCGACTCCGTGCATGCTGCGACCAGACGTACACGGCCGCCGCGGCGACGTACAAGCGGGCGGGCTACGCGCAGTGGACGCCGCCCGCGCCGGACCTGCTGCACTGGGACACGGTGGACAGGAGCGCGGTGCTGATGCACAAGCACCTCTTCCCGCTGGACGTGAGGCTCGGGTGAGCCTGCCTGCGTGCGGTGGGCAGCGGTGCTCCTGTGGTCGACGCGGCGCGCTGTGGTGCTGTGCCACGCAGGTGCGCGGACGGTGCTGGCAGGGGGTGAGCCAGGGAAGCAGGGGTTGCACGCTGTCAAGAGAAGCTTGCACTACTGTGCCGCGCAACTGCAGCTTTAGCTAGGTTAGAGGCGCAGTTGGTGGGCAAAGCTTGCAGGCAGCAACAGCCAAAAACGTGACACGAGGCGTCGTCACAAAGTGATAGCCGCATGCGCGATTCGTCACATGCAGCGAGGCGCCACAGGCGAACCGAGGCAGACAGCGGCTGCCGAGCTACCGCGACAGGGTGGCCTGGGCGGAGCGCGCGCATGCGCACCGGTCAGCAGCAGAAACAGCAGCAGGCGCCGCGCCGCGGGCCTCGCGGCTGAGGCGGCGCGGCCGGGCGCGCGCCGGGCGCACCGCCCGCGTCCGGCGCATCCCCGGGCGCAGCCGTGGGCAGCTCGCTGTACTGCCGGTCCGCGCCCAGCATGGAGCCGCGCGGCGCGTGGTGCGCCAGCATGTACGCGCTGATCTTGAGCGCCTCCCGCCTGGCCGCGTCGGCCAACCCATGCTCCCGGCGCCCGGCCTTGCGCGGCGCGGCGCTCGGGGCCGGGCCAGGGTTTGGGCTGGGGCCAGGGGCGCTCGTCGGGCCCTGCGGCCGCGCGGCCGCAGTCACGGCGGCGAGCGCTTCCCGGAGCGCGCCGCTCTTGGCCGGCAGCAGCAGGCGGGCGTCCGCTCTCCGAGCCTCCTCTGCGCCAGAGCCCATGTGCTCCAGCCTGCGCGCCGCCGCGCGGCATTCTGTGTTTGAGGGTTTCCTTGCCCCGCCATTTGGTATCTGCAAACGGCAGCCCTGCAGTGCACGGCACAAACATTCTTTTGGTGCTGTGTGAGGCAATGAACCGGCTGCCAGACTAACCACCTGGCTGCATAGCCAGAGGGGAGCGTCCTGGCACCTGCCCGATGTGCCGCCGGTGGCGGCATCAGCAGGCAGCCCACGCCCCATGCCACTCCCGCTGACCGAGGCTGGCAGCGCCGGCCCGCGCGGCACGCCCGCGAGCCAGTCCGCTCCGTCCACGGGGTCCAGGCTGTTTCCGGGCGCCGCTCTGCCAGGCCGCCTGCTGGGCGCCCGTGCTAGCCGAGCGCCCACCGGGGCCGAACGCAGGGAGGCCGCGTCGCTGCCTGCTGGGTGAGGCTGCCTGCGGAGTGGGTGGGCAGCTGCTGACGTCGTGCGGGATAGCGGTGCGCCCAGCAACGGAAGACCCGCATCGCTTGTGGGGCTGCTGTCTGCGGCCCCACGCCCGCACAGCTTGCTATGATCCCAACTGATATTGAGTCATGCTGAACGGGATGCGGACTTTCGCCATGCATGTTTTCATCATAGCCCAGAATAGGATTGCTGTGGCACATGTACCAGCTCTGGGCAAACACGCTGCAAGGGCTCACAACCATCTTGCCAGCTGCGAGCGATTGTGGCGCAATTGCAGCTACTTGCATGTCACGGCACGTACGAGGCAGTGTCTTGCAAGCCCGCGCGTGCGCACATACCCCACCACTTTCGGTGCTCGCTGTCCGCCTGGGGATGCTGCTCACCTGTGGAGACAGAACTGGTAGCACGTGAGCTCAGGCCCGCCAAGTCCTCAGCGGACGCCTGACGGCTGTTGGCCGGGATTGCATGCGCGCGTGGCGGCTTCACACTGTGCTGGTAGAGGCTGACGAGGTCCAGGGACGCGGCTGCTGCCTGGACGTCCGCCCCCATCGCCGGTCGCCACACCCTGGGCGTGTTACCCCCATGTACACATGGGCATGCACTGTATAGTAACAGCAGATGTACATCCGGTTTGTTGGCGCAGGCCGACACGTCTAGCTCCACCTAGCAGAGTGTGGCCATGCCAAGAGCAGAATCTTGACTTGATGCAGCAATAACGCTTGCGCAAATCCACATAGTGCATGTGCGCAGCCACGCGCACTGCACACGTGAACGTATTTAAGTGCACAGCACGAGATGCGAGCCTGGGCGAACCTGCTGCTCAGAGCGCGGCTCAGCGCACTGAATGTGCTATTGTCAACCTGCCTGCTGCTCAATGCAAGTCGCAGGCCCACTACTGGCCCGCGGGCCGCCGCCCGGCCGGCGTCTGCTCGCCCGCTGCTCGACGGCGCATCCTGCAAAGCACCGCCAGCATAGTTCACCAACGTACTTGCTCCTGCCTTGTTTGAACATGAGGCCTTGAGTAGCAGCTGAGGCACCAAAGCGCGCACGCGCCTCGCCTGAAAGAACGCGGCTGACGCGTGCGCTGAGGATGCGCCAGGGGACCCCACAGGCTTCGTGCCTCCCTGCAGCCGCAGGCCTCGCGCTGCGCCCCGCTCCGCTTCGGGATGACATGTGACATCAGCGGGCGGGCTTGCCTGTCCGCTCCTGCGGACCAGCAGAGCCGTATGACAAGACAGCTCGCTAGATATAGGACTATGCAGCAGATTGCCCAAACTTTTCAACATGCGCACACGGTGGCACGCCTGATGGCCGCCACTGCTGCGCGCGCCGGGCTGACCGCCGACCTGACGTGCTGCAGCCGCCTGCGCGGAGGGTCGAGCGCGCTGGCCGCTTCTGTGGCCCGAAGCACTATCAGCAGGGACTGGCGCTGGTGCGCATGAACTTTTGACTACATACTGAAACACAGCGCTCACCTTTCATTGCGCTGTCGAGGCCATCGTCATCGTCCGTGTCAGACATCACAAGACAGTGCAGGCCTGATCACACTTGCCGTGTGCTCTTCTTGTCACTCAACTTGATATCTACTGGCTTTACCGGCACACTGGTTGGTAGCTTGCAATGGAGCCTCGACGTTGTCTCTGAACGCCGGGCGTTAACGCTAGGGTTGATTTGCAAATTGCGATCAGCTGTCTTTGGTTCCTTGTTGATCGTGAAGCCCAGAGGGCCTTTGAAAGCGCAACGCACGCTCACTCAGTGTGGGTATAAGGTGCTTGCCAAGAATTGCCACTTAAGTAAGGCCTCGAAGCACTTGATGCCAGCTGACGCTACGTGTTCCACGCACGCCGCATCTAGCACAGCATGGCAGCAGAGCCTGGGCAGCAGGGGACTGTGTATTCACCCTTGTACACCCAGGAGAGCACAATCAGGCTGCCGGGTCTGATAGGCGCAGACAGCGGGGCCAGCTCGCTACCGCTGCACGTCGACGAGGACGGGGCAGGGACCTCTGGGACCGTGGAGGCAGTATCGCTGCCCAACACACCCAGCCAGAAGCTGCTGGACACGCGTGAGAGCGCAGGCAGGGCGCACTTTGCGCTGGAGGTTGATGCAGACAGCCTGCTGGCGCAAGGGCCCTCCTCACGAGCAGCGCTGCCCCACGACCCGCGGCCGCCCTATGACAGCAGGTGCGAGCGCTGCGCTGGTGCAGGCGCAGTTGCAGCGGCGCAGTGCGATCCTGTGCACGCCGCCCCTCTCACAGCGCACACGGCGCAGCAACTGTGCTCTGCAGCTGGCTGCACAGGCAGTCGCGCTTCCGACCAACCGTCTCAGCCATAAAGCGCGCCAATGCGCGCTTCTCCATGCTGCGGCAGCGGGTCAGCGACCAGCGCAAGAGCAACAGCCAACCGGGAACGCCCGGCGCGCCGGGGAGCCTGCGCCGCGAGGGATACTCCAACACCAGTGCGTGCCCGACCCCTGCTACGCTAGTCTGCTGCACCTGGGCGCCGCTCTGCTGCTGGATGGAGTGGGGAGCTTGCGCCAGAGAAGGCTGGCATGGAGCCCTGCAAATATCAGTCATAGGTTCTGACTGAGTGCGCAGTCCGCTTTGCAGGCCTGGTAGCTTGAGGTGCAGCAACAGCTGCACACTGGCCCTACGCATCAGTCGCTGCCTTCAGAGCGTCTCCTGACCTGACAGTGCGGCTTGCGCCGACGCGGCAGGCTCCATCTTTGACAGCCTGAACCGGGACGACCAGAGCGTCTGGAAGGCGAGGGCCAGCCTGTATCTGGAGGGCCTGCCGGCCACTATCTTTGTGTCTGCGGTGACCGTTGTCGCGCTCTTCTTGGAGGACCTGCGCCTGGCGGTGTTCCCGCCTGCGGCGGACGTCGCCTGCCAGGTCCTGTCCGGCATCGTGCTGGTACGCCTGCTCCCCACTCTCGACATGAGCCTTGGCACAGTCGGACAAATGCACTTGCAACTTTGGATGGACTGCCTGGAGGCCTGCGCCTGGGGTGCTCCACACTGTGACCATCTCGCCTGCCAAGCTCCTGGCAGGTAATGCGCTGGTTCCCAGCATTTGCATACACAGGCGTCTGCGGAGCTTATCAAGCACGTTGGTCTGGTTGGCATATGCCTGCTGCCCTGCAATGATGTCAAGCAATAGATTGCGTGCCGCTTGCACAGGTGGTGTTCCTGGCCGAGACGGCGCTGGCGTCGATGGTGCGCCGCGGCTACTTTCTGCGCATGTACTTCTGGATCGACATCGTCGCTACGCTGTCCATGGCGTTGGATATCACCGCGCTCATGGACGCCATCACGCATGACGTGCCTGGGGTGCCCTCCCCCCTTAATGAGGCTACTTTTTGTTGCTTATTACTCAAGGCTTCCGAGGCGGTGAGCGCCACAGGGTGTCACGGGCATTGGTCCGGTAGTTTGTGCTGCATGGACAATGCTCTGAGCATCGCACGTCTCAGCACAGCATTATCAAACACTGCGGCCCACGACATGCATTGCAGTTGCCTGTGGTAGAGCGATCAGACCTCCGACAGAAACAAAGACGTCGTGGGGCGGTGCATCTGAGGGAGGGGCAGGCCGTCGTATGGTACGGTAGACCGGCGCAAGCAGGCGCCAGCTGCGCGCGCGCAGGCGGCTGGGCCGAGCGTCCTGGCGCGCGGCGGCAGCAACAACGTGGTCATGCTGCTGAAGAAGATCACGCGCGTCACGCGGATCCTGCGCCTCATGCGCCTGTCAAGCTCTTCCAGCAGTACCTGGTGCGCGCGCGCACGTGACAGCCATTGCATGCCATGCGCCCCTTGCGGCAGGGTGGCAGTGGCAGCCTTGAGCGCTGTGTGTGTGTGTGTGTTGGCATGTCACCAGATGTTCCTGCCTGGCCCCGCTTGCCCATTGTGTTTGCCCACCCTACCCCATCATTGCACTGGCTCAGCGTGAATATGTGTACATCCTCTCAGGCAGCACGGGAGAATGCGCTCTTTGAGATGCAGAACGGCATGTCAACCACGCCGAAGATCAAGAAAGGCTGGTGAGCGTGGTGCCGACAGTGCTGTGTCAATGGTTTTTACTACAACTGCTCCGTGCCCATACGCATGACTTGTGCACTGATATGAATTTAGGCACATCGAACATCCAGCAATGAGTTGCACAGAACACAGTCTGCAATGCATGCTTGGCCAGTCCATCAGGAAAGCCTCCGCCTGCTGGTCACGCAGTACCAGTGCCTCGCGCGCATGCCTGCACAAGCAGTGGGTGTAGTGTGCCGGTGGTTTGGGCGTGGCGTGCAGCTGCACGCGCCCGAAGCTGCTGGGCCTCAGGCCGCGTCGCGCACCGGGTGGCACATCGACGGCGCTGCTGTCCCTGCGCAGGTGGCTCGGCACGGCGCGCAGCCGCGTGGGGCAGAAGCTGTCAGACCTCACCTCGCAGCGCGTGGTGGTCGGCATCCTGACCATGCTCTTCTTCATCCCGGGCTTTGCGTCCAACTACATGCTCTGGGGCACCTACACCTCGCTCGCCGGCGGAGGCCTCCAGATGCTGCACGACCTCTTCATTGCGCAGGGCAACTCTTCCAGCTTTGTCATGTGTCCGCCACTTGGCCGTCCCTGCCCTCGCAACTTTCGAGTGAGGATGACTTCATGGGGGGGGTTGACACCATTGTGATGGGCAGTCACGAGCTGCAAATTCATGCGATGCGGCTTGGCTTAACAGATGCATGAGCAAGTAATGGATGCTGCGTGCGCCACAGGCACGTAGAGCCTGTGCGAGAATAATGCGTGTGTGAAGCGCTGCGAGGGCGGACCGCAAACATGCTCAGCAACTTGAATGAACTGCTGATCTAAACACTGGGACCCTTCTCCTGCTTGTCATGCCAGAACCAGGGTGTCAAGGGCGACGCGCATGCTGATTGTGCTGGGACCTGTGCCTGTGCTGCTTGAGCAGATAGTGACAGCCTGCTGCAGCTACATATAACAACAGCTATGCGATGTGGAACCAGTAAGGCGGGGTCCACTCATAAACATGCAGACATCGACAAACATCTGCTGGAGCCCAGCGCTCTTCTTGTCTGCAGATACCATTGTGAGGGGGCGGGCGCAGGCAGAGCGGACATACTCGCTGGACAACAGGTACTCCCTGTTCGATGACAACACGGAGAGCCTGCTGCTGCTGATTGTGGCCAACACGACGATCTATGATGGCGGTGAGGCGTTCGGCGCCACGCTGCGCACCAACGAGCTGGACATCCGGCGCTGCAGCACTGCCGCCTGCGCCGCCGGCGGGCCCTGGGGCGCCTGCCTTGTGTCGGTACGCGCTGCGGGCTGCCCCTGCTGTGCGGTTTGCAGGTCTACGCTGCTAAGTCCAGGCCAGTGCGATGCAACACACTGTTTGCATGGCAAACAAGGACTCTTGCCTGCATTGCCTGGAGCTCCAAACCAGTGAGCGCTGCCAAATGTGCCTACATATCCATGTGCAGCACGTGAGTTGCCTGATGAGGACTGGCTCCCCACCACTGTGCCACCGCGGACAGCCTATGCGCGCAGGTGGCCGTGTTCAACCAGAAGTGGTACTCGCAGTTCACGGCCATCCTGAACATACTGCGCATGGTCTTCATCTGCCTGGTGCTGGCCTTTGGCGTGTACATGCTCAACCAGGACGCCGTGCGCCTGGTGCTGCGCCCTATTGAGCGCATGCTGAAGAAGGTGCGCAACAGCATCTCACACGCCCATGGTTGTGGTTGAGGACCTCACTCACACGCTGCATCACAGGATCTTGCATGCTGCTGCGTAACCACCAGTATGTGGCTGTCCAAAGGGTGCATAGTGTAGTATGCTAGTGTCCGCATCCTCTGGACCCCACATCATAAGCCTCCCCGGTGCTGGTGAAGGATGGAAGCATGCATGAGCGCATGCGTTGTGAACACGCCCATGGGCATGTGGCACGCATGAAGCGCTCTGCGCGCTTGGCCGGGCAGGTGCTGGACGTGAGCGAGAACCCGCTGGCGAACAACCGCGGCGGCAAGTTCGCGCGCGAGCAGCTGGGCGCGGGCGAGGAGACGTCGGCGATGGAGACGCGCATCCTGGAGACGTCCATCAACAAGATCTGCTCGCTGCTGGCGGTCGGCTTTGGCGACGCCGGCGCTGAGGTGGCGCCCCCGCAGAGAGACTGGAGGGCGCATGTCAGTGCCAGCACCTCTCAACGTGTGAGTGAGGCTCTCAGAGGCAGGGCCCTTGCCCTGCGCTTGACAGCCGGGCCGCGCATGTATGCATGGTGCAAGTCGCACATGGCGAGCACCGATGCCTGACGCCTGAGTGGCTGTGTGCGCACAGGTGATCGCGGAGAACATCAAGAACAGCGGTGACCTCAACCCCATGATCCCTGGGCAGAAGGTAGGCGACTCGTCCTTGTAGGAAGTATTTCTGCTGGTTATCTGCACTATCCTGAGCAGGTTGTCTGCCGCCTGGTTGTGCAAACACGCAAACATGCATGCTGTGCTAATGAAGTAATGGCGCGCATGGCGGTTCAACAGTCCAGTCCTCTTGCCTTGGGGGCGACGCGGCGGCGGGGCCGCGCAGGTGGCGGCCATCTTCGGCTTCTGCGACGTGCGCCAGTTCACGGACGCGACCGAGGTGCTGCAGGAGGACGTGATGGAGTTTGTCAACTCCATCGCGCGCATCGTGCACATGGAGGTCTCGCTGCACGGCGGCGCGCCCAACAAGAACGTCGGCGACGCCTTCCTGCTGGTGGGCCGCGCGCCATAACCCTCAGGCGCATCGGGTGTCCAGGGGATGCGCAGGGCGAACGCACCAATTTTCTCAGCGCTTTCGTCACGTTTGCAGACAACGCGCAAACAGGTGCGCAGGCGGGTGGCCGGGGCTGGGATATCCATGCGCATGCATGCGCCGCACCTGGTAAGAGCGTCCCAGCCGCGCGCAGGTGTGGAAGTTCCCCAAAGGCCTCAGCCTGCGGGACCTGCGCGCGCACATGGAGCGCGCGCCCGGCGCGCCGCCCGCGCTGCCCGGCAGCGCGCAGGAGGCCGCGCCGCCGCGCCCGCCGGCGTCCGCGCCCGGCTCCAAGCGGCCCAGCGCGCTGCGGAAGGGCGAGCCGGGCTGGGCGGCACACCTGCAGCAGGCATGCAGCTGCAGGCTGTTGCTTGTTTGCCAGTGACAGCGCCGCGTCCATTACAGCTGCCAAGATAAGTACACAGGCTGCATATGCACACATGACCACATGCTTGGTAGCCTCTGCTCACTCCTTAGCAGCCTGCGTTCCACACTTGGCCTGTCACGCTTGACACTGCCCCAAGCGGTATTGGGCAAGCCGCAGCAGCACGCCGCATTAGAGCGCGGGCGCGCGTGTGCAGCCGTGAGCGCCCCGGCCTGCCGCGCAGGCGTGCGACCTGGCAGACAAGGCGCTGGCGGCCTTCATCATCATCCAGGCGGCGCTGAAGCGCTCGCGCCGGCTCCACCGCTACACGCTGCGCGAGGACCTAAACCGCCGCATGCCGGGCTTCAGCGTGCGCGCCCGCCATAGCTCAGGCTGAATTGCCGCATGCTGGGCTTCAGCGTGCGCGTCCTCCATAGAATTGGCTGACGTGTGCGGGGCATCTGTTGTGCACCTGGCGTCTCACACACCAGGGGTTCAACGGCTGCAGCCTCGCCTCGCCAGCCGTGGCGCAGCTGCACATGCAGTGCAAGCGTGCGGTGACATGCGCCGCGTCCTTGGTAGCACGCTCTCTGTCGGCGCCACTCGCGACAGCGCTGCCAGCATTCGCGTCGTGTGCCACGCGCGCACTGCATGTCCTGATGCTTGCCGTCCAGCCTTCCTGGGCAACACCCCCTGCCTCTCATAGTATCAAGGTCCGCGCGCCGCAGGTGCGCCTGGGCTTTGGCCTGCACGTGGGCTGGGCCATCGAGGGCGCGATCGGGTCCGAGTACAAGATCGAGGCGAGCTACCTGTCGCCCAACGTCAACCTGGCCGCGCGCCTGGAGGCCGCGACCAAGCAGTATGGCGTGACGCTGCTGCTGAGTGAGGACTTTGCGCGCATGCTGTCCGCCGGTGTGCGGCGGCGCGTGCGCCAGGCGCGCCGCCCCCGCCGCGCAGCGTCTGCGGCCGCGGCGCGCTCGTGCGCGCGCGCACGACCCGCACCCTCTTCGCGTCGCCGATTACTGCAACGGTGGAAAGCAGGCTCTAGATGCGCTGCCGCGCTGCATGCCGTCTCTGCGCGCCCGGCGCAGACCCCCACCCTGAGCAGCAGCCCTGCCAGCACACCGTGCCTCGCGCGTGCAGCCGCGCCGCTGAGCGGGCCGCACCGCGCGCAGATCGACTGCGTGACGGTCAAGGGCAGCAACCAGGCGATGGGGCTGTTCACGTACGACGTGACGCTGGAGCGCGTGCCGCCGCCCGCGCCGCGCGACCCCGTCGCCGCCACGCTCGCGGCCGCCGCGGCGGGCCTGGCCGGCGCGGGGTGGCAGCAGCACGGCGGGCACGCGCACAACGGCGGCCATGCGCACCACGCGGACGCGGGCGAGCGGACCGCGCCGCCGGACGATGCGGACGCCGACACGCCGTCGCACTCCCTGTGCGCTTACGACCAGGAGTTCATGGAGCACCCGGACCTGGTCGCGACCTGGGCGGTCGACGAGGCTTTCCTGGCGCGCTTCGCGCAGGGCTTTGCGGCGTACAGGCGCGCCGCCCGCGCCTCCGCTCGCTGCGTGTCTCGCGCGGCGACGGGTCGGCGCATCATGCAGGCTTTGCCGTGTCATGCATGGCGTGGTCGCAGGGCGTTGCATGCGGCCTGCTGCTGTCTTGTGCACTGGCGGAAGCGAGACTGTTGCCATGGCTGGCCACGCCTTACTACCTGTCTGCTGGGCCAACGACACACGGCAGCTACTCATGGCCACACTTTGCCAGCAAACATGGCTGCCTCAAGCACACTGGCAATGCAGATCTCCACGTTTCATACTGCAGGTGCGGCGATTGGGGCACAGCCAGGGGCATTCTCACAGAGACGCGGAGCTGCCGACACGATGACAGGGGCCAGCTGGTGCTGGACGGGCCCAGCGGCACGCTGCTGGGATACATGGAGAGTCTTGGCTGGCAGGCGCCGACGGGGTGGCCCGGCTTCAGGGAGCTCACAGAGAAGTGATGGCCTGGCGGCCTCCCGTGCTCATGGGTAGTGCATTGCAGCATGTCGCGGTAGGCTGCTGTCTGCCTGGGGACTCTGGAGCAGGCAGCAAGCCTTGCGTGCGAACCAACAGGATCCTTTCCGAGGCTTTGCTCGGCCATGACATCATGCTGCTCTGGGGCTATCCTTTCGGCAGCATGCGCTCCCCCGTTTAGCTAGCTGCAAGTTGCTTCCCCAACCCATCTGCAGCATTCTGCGCACTGACCCCAACACCTAGCTACTGTGCTCCATGCGCTCGTCTTCCCTTTGGCATTCAGACGCCATGATGGAGTGTGGGGTCGAAGCCACCAGGATGTGACCCACTTGCAGCCAGGTGGGTGGGTCGCACATGTGTGTTTGTGCTGCCCGCGCGCACCATTCTCGCTTACCTCTTGCTTAAATTGCCCCGCGGCATGTCATGGAACGTTGTGATCCTCGCGGCGTTGCCTGCTGCAACGCCGCGAGTGACATGCAAGTGTTGTAAATGACTAGCATTGCATCCGTGCATGCGATGAGCCGGAGTCTCTCCTCAGCAGCCCTAGCTTGATAATCAGCTGGTAAATAGACTGAAACCTCCATCACTTTTGGACACAAGGACGTCTGAGCAGCCTGAACCTGCTCACAGAGGCCGCAAGGGGGCCAGCAAGCGCTCGCTGAGTGAAAGCTTCCACACCACAGCAGCCCCTCAGTGAGAACAGCCAGGCATGGCGACCACTTCGCTGTGCAACACGGTCCAATGCAGGTTCAAGACAGTACAGGTGAACGGCGGCGCGGAATGCAGTCCCACTCAGGCTGCGATTGCAAGTAGTGGCTGCACGCGCGCCTGGCAATATTCTCTCACTGAGCGGTGATGCACCTGTGCAGGGTGCCGGCAGGAAGCAGCAGAGGTGTTACCGGCAAGGGGAGAGGCTGCTGAGCTACGTGCGTGTGGCGCAGCATGAGCCTCTCTAAACTCCAAAGTGCGAGAGCGGCTTGCTGGTAGAGCTTATTGCTTAAGCAGTGCGTCTGACTGCGCAGGTCCTGCTGCACCGCGGAGCACGGCCACGGCAGGCGCTCCTCTGCCGGGCGAGCGTGGACCAGAACACGCGCGCCGAGGTGGAGCGCGCCTCCAAGGAGGTGCTAGCTGAGGAGGTGACCGAGGGCGCGCCTTTCGCAGACTCCCCGGGCGACGAAATAGAGGTGTGCCCCTCGGTAAGGCGTCCTGTGTGTGTGCGAGCGCTGCGTGCGGCGTGATGCGGCGCGCTCGCTTGAGGGCTGCCCCATGGGCGCCAGACCTTTGCCCGGGTGGTGCGGCAGTGGTTGCAGATATATGTACAAGCACTTGGTGGTGGCGGAAAGACACGCACACTCAGAGAGCGTTGCGCGCCCGGCCAGCGTGATGGCCCCCTGCTGCAGCGAGGCACCTGACCGCACTGTCTGCTACCCGGCGCTCTCTTCCGCCCGCGTTGGCAGAGGCTGGCATGCCACACCCTGTTCCGCGCCTGCTGCCGCGCCAGCAAGCCCTCAAGCAGGAGGCAGGGTGCAAGGAGGGCGCTGCCTGTGCACGCTGCCCACGCGCGATAACACGCCGCCGATGACCAAGACGTCCGCTGCGCCAGCCTGAGGCGCTCCTGGCGTGCATCGGCACACGCACGTTGTGCGCTGGTCCCCACAGGCGCGCATGGGGCGCGGCAGAACTCGGAGTCCGACATCGCGAAGAAGAAGGCGGAGGCGGACCGCCTGCGCGCGGCCGAGAAGTTCATGGTGGTCGGCACGGGCGAGGCGACGTGCCCGGGCTGCGGCTACGAGTACCGCCCCAAGGCCGGCGACTCCGAGTACCCCGTGACGCCCGGCACGCTGTTCCAGGCGCGCCGCTTGCGCATGCCCGGCCGGCTTGGGCAGTGCTGCATGACTGCGCGCGGCGGCCTGCCGGCCCTCAAATGTCCCCAGTGATGGCACGCCATTTGATGCATGCTGGGGGCCTGCATGCTTGGCCCTCCGATGCCCCCTGTGATGACACGCCATGTGGTGCATGCCGGGTGCCTGCACGCCCTGGGCGAGCGCCGCACCGCGGCTGATCGCGTGCGCGCCGGGCGGGCCGCCAGGACCTGCCGCGCGACTGGCAGTGCCCGATCTGCGGCGCCGAGAAGGCGGCCTTCCAGTCCAAGGCGCGGGAGATCGCCGGCTTCGCAGAGAACCAGCGCTACGGCCTGGGCACCAACTCCATGACGTCCGGGCAGAAGGGCGCGCTCATCTGGGGCTCCCTGCTCGCCTTCTTCGGCCTCTTCATCGCCGGCTACTTCGTGCAGTGAGGCGCCTCGCGGCCGCCTCCATGACGTCCGGGCAGAAGCGCGCGCTCATCTGGGGCTCCCTGCTCGCCTTCTTCGGCCTCTCCATCGCCGGCTACCTCGTGCAGTGAGTCGCCTCGCGCCGCGCGGCCGCCCCCCGCACCAGCTGGGCGGCCTGTCAGCAGCCATGGGGAGTTTGAAGATTGGGACAGGCTTGCGCACGATGTGACTCCTTCCAATACACGGCGCGTGCGTGTGCAGCCTGGTGCGGACAGGGGTTGCACAGGCGATGAGTTTGCTTACAGCTTGCATACTTCATGAAATTTGAGCGTCACGCCGTGCGCCACGCGCCAGTACCCAAGCGTCAGGAGCGGCCACTCAACCAGCTCCAGTGCCATCCCACAGTCCCTATACAACGGGGTGGCCTGGAAAGCACACCAGCTAGCAAATGACACGAAAGCATGGTCTGTGCTTTGCACAACCTAATGAAGGTAAGCAAGACATGGTCTGTGCTTTGCACAACCTAATGAAGGTAAGCAAGCGAGCTCAAGCATGCGAGAAACCGCAAAACAGGCACTATGCAAATGATCAGACAGACTGCAGCGGGCATATGCAGGGCAACAGAAATGCAAATGTTTCCAACTTCCTCACCACACACACTGTCCCTCGGGGCTTGCGCACCACTCTCGAGCACCTCTCCCGGCCTTCAGCTGCCCGCATACACTCGGACGCACACTGACGCACGACCACCATATCATAAACCCACCTCAATGAGGCGGGGTTTCAAACACTTCAAGCCTCGCACGCATGCCTGCTTGCCTCTACATCCTGGGCACAAGTGATCCCATGCTCAACTTCGGCAAGCGCAAGACCGAGCCATCCACCATTATCGCACCCTGCACATGATAATGAGAATAAAGCAGGCAGGCGCGCATGCCTCAGTTGGGCAGGCGCCTGCGGCACGCACAACCTGGACTAGGCCGGTGACAGCTTGCAGCGCCGCCCTGCGCGCTGGGCGCCGCATTTGCGCGCTGGGCGCCGCATGGCGCCTGTCGCTGCATCCTAAAGACCCATGGCACGCCCTCCGGCGCGCCCCGGCCCGCCTTCCGCAGCGCCGCGCGGAGCAGCCGGCTGCATGGAGCCGCGCGCGGGGCCGTCCAAGCGCGCTGCAGCAGCCCCGGGCGCGCAGCCAGCGGCAGCCCGCCGCGCGGAGCCCCCCGCAGAGCCCTCCAGGGCGGCGGCCAGCGCCTGCACCTCGAGCGCCATGGCGCTGGCCCCGCCATGCGCGGCGGCCCGCCGCGACGAGCCTGCCGCGCCGCCCTCAGGCTCCGCAGCCGGCGCGCCTGCGTCGCGCGCCGCAGCGCCGGCCCCACCACGCCCAGGGCACCACGTGTCCTCGGAACCCTTGCCAGGCCGCCCCACCGCAGGGCTGCACGACTCAGCGCCAGCCGCTGCCCCTGCCTGCCCCATGGCACCGCCGGCCCACGTCGGCGCCCGCGCGGCGCCGCCCGGCGCCGCGCCGGGCGCGCCAGGGAGACCGTCGGGCGCACGGGCCAGGCCCGCCACGCTGCTGGCCGGCCCCTGGTAGCCGTATCGCCACATGGGGCCCGGCACAGGGCCGGCTCTCGCGCCGGACGGCCCAGGCGTGCCCTCCTGCTTGCAGCTGAACGGGGCCGCCACGGCGCTCATCGCGTCCTGGACGGCCGCGCGCGCGCCCAGGCGCCCAATGCGCGCCAGGCTGGGGCGCGCGGGCGCGGCCGGCGCGTGCACAGGCTCCCACGGCGAGTGCCCTGCCGCGCCAGCCGTTCAGTGTGGGCGCAGGGTTGGGTGGCGCGCGAGCTCTTCGGCGCCGCGCGGCATGGGCGCCAGCGCACCCATGCGCTGCCTGGCAGCAGGTGCGCACAACATGCTTTGCTTCATTGACATGCGTGCTGCCCAAGAGGGTTACGCCTCGGTCTTCACGCGCTGGGACTGAAAGCTGAAAGCGAGGGTACCCGCGCCCAGTGCGAGCGCATGCTGCAGCGGCCAATGGGTCCGCGCGGCAGCGCTGCTGCCACGCGCGCTGCCGGACACTGCTCGGCGGCCCGCGGGCGGCGCGCACCCAGCAGCAGCAGGTCGGTGCGCGCGATGGGCATGACGCCATGCGGCGTGGGCGTGCAGCCGCCGAAGGCGAGCAGGCCGGCCAGCGAGTGCCCGGCCGCGCGGCGCGGCGCGCCCGGCGCAGCGCCGCCCACCGCCGGCGGCGGCGCCCACGCCATTGTGTCCAGGTCCAGGCGCTGCACGTCGTCCAGGAAGCCGCCCTGCGCACGGACAGCCACGGGCCTCAGCACAGCTCAGCACGGTCTGCCTGCGTGCTCCTGATTAACAGAACACATGGGCACTCGGCAGGATCACAGCAGTTCTTCTGCTCTCTTCTGCTCACGCGCATCCGCGCACGGCCGACCAGGGCGCCCGGGCCCGCGCCGCAGCAGGCGGACGCTCCGCGTCGGGGGGGCCGCGTCTTGCCAGGCGGGCGCGCCTCCTTGGAGGAGCCGCCGAGGACAAGCAGCCAGCGGCGCGACACGCGCGCGGCCGCCGAGCGCTGCCGCGGCGCCGGCAGGACGCCGCCGCCGCCGGCGCCGGCGGCCGGCTCCGCGCGCCAGCGGCGCCAGAAGAACCATGTCAGGTCGAGCGAGTAGGGCTCCATGCTGGCCAGGCCGCCGTCGGTGCAGCCGCCGAGCACTACCAGCTCCTCGTGGCCGCTCTGCGGCGACACGCGCACCTGGCGCAGGCCACACCATCATCATCAGCGATACATAATGTCAGCGGCGGCGGCGGCGGCGGCCGCGGCAGCCCAACAGCACCGCCTACTCAGCACGGCTGTTGCTTCGCCTCGGCCGACCAGAGCACTTGGGACATCAGAGGCGGTGCCTATGTAGTGCGGCGCCATACCCCTCCGCGACCGCACTCTGTGCTGCGGCAGCCTGGACGGAACAACACAGGTGGGGCTGTTTAGTCTAGCCTGAAAGTAACTACGCAGGCGGGCCCCGCTGTAGGCCTGCCGGCAGCTGGGCAAGCGCCTGTGCGCACGGGCTGACCCCCGCAGCCCGCCCCCAAACACAGCGCCGAGCGCCGGCGCCAGCTCCGCAGGGTCGCACACGCTGCGCGGCCCGCCGCCCAGCGCCCGCGCGCCCCGTGCGCGCAGTGCCGCGCCGCGCACCGCGGTGAGGTGCAGCATGCGGTTGCCGGGCAGCGCCATCCAGGGCTCCGCCGCCAGGCCGTCCGGGGAGTGGCAGAAGGCCGCCGGCGGCACGTAGCACTGCCAGGCCAGACCGCCCGCGTCCAGCACGTGCACCGGCACCGCCGTCTGCGAGCGCCAGTAGAAGCTGCCGCCGAACACGACCACGCTGCGCCCGCCTGCGCGGGCGCGCGCGCCGGACGCGCGCGTCAGGCGCGCGCGCGCGCCGTGCGGCTGCCCCCCCACTGCCTTCCCGGGCAGTCGGGCGCGTGCCTCCTGGGACAGGGCCGCCGCGCATGTTCGCGCAGGCGCCTGCTGCAGTCCGAGCATCAGGAGCATCATATGCACAGCACTCGCTCCAGCGACTTCTGGTGCGACACACTGATACGGGTGACGGGCACGCCGCGGCGAGCGCGAGCGCAGGTGCGCACCGTTGAAGGCGTCTGCGCTGTGGTAGGTCCGCGGCTGCGGCACCGAGCCAGTCGTGACGGCGTGCACCCACACCGCCAGGCCGCCATCAGCTGCCAGCCACAGCACCTGCCGCCCCCATGCCAGCCCGTCGTACAGCGCACCCACCAGAGCGGGGACTGCGCAACGCCATGCCTCCAACCCGCCAGCGTACACGCCAACGCCATTGCTGCTGTCCTGAGATCACACAAGCTGCAAATCTCTGGGGCCACAGTCTGTCAGGCCGCCGACCGCGTCCCATCTCCCGCAGCAGCTGCAGGCCTCCATGGACAGAGGACACCAGGAGCGGTAAGTGCGCGCCCAGGCAGCGCTGACGAGAGCGCGCACTGGCCAAACAGGCCAGGGCCTATCCAGCACACACCACAGACCGCCCATCATGGCTTGCACGCCGGCTATGCAAGACAGCGGCGCCTGAGGCCAAGAAAAAAGGGAAAAGTGATAAGGAGGGAGGAGCGCGGGCCGCGCCTCCAGGCTGTCGCCGCTGTACGCCTCGCTGTGCGGGCTGCAGCCGCCGAAAGTGGCCAGCAGCGCGCCCGCGGCCGGGTCGCGGCCCAGCGGGCGCAGCGCCGCGGCGACCAGCCCGCCCAGCCGCGAGCCCGCCGACGGCGCCACGCGCGCGGTCGCGTGGCACATGCGCGGCGGCGGCGCCGCGCCGGCCACCTCCGGTCTGCGCGCCCCGGCGCGCGCCTCAGCGCGCTGCCCAGCTGCCGCTTGGCTGGGGCATTTGCCTGGGGAGGCTTGCGCGGCCTGATGCGCGCAACCCTATGCCCAGCCGACGCACCGGCCTGGGGAGGCAGGGCGCAGCCTGGTACTCATAACCCTGCGCGTACCCTGCGCATGAACCTCGCGGGGCGTGCCTGGCGATGCGCAGCGTGTCCAGGTGGACGACCAGCACGTCCAGCGCGGGCGGGCTGCCGCGCACATGGCCGCCCAGGATCACCACCATTGCTCCCACCGCCGTCGCGGTGTGCCCGCTCCTCGCCAGCCCTGGCCCCCGCTGACATCACGCTGTTGGCAGATGCAGGGATGCGGCTGTGCAATAACGCACCGCGCACGCCGAGCCTCATGCATTGTGCCTCAGAGCCTTGGCTCCTGCTAGCGAACTGCGCTACATGCAAACCTCGAACCTTGCAATTAACCTTCCAGGTAGATCGGTCGCCCTAAGTGGAGGAGTCGGCAAATTTCACGGAAATTGTCTTAGCACGCTCGCATCTCCCAAGCAGGCACGCCCCAAGCAGGCAAACAACCTGCATGGCTTCAGCGCTTGCTCCTGAGGCTGGCACGCCTCGCAGCACATCATGCCAGCACGAAGCCGTGGTGCACCGCCGCCGCCTGCCTTTTGCGAGGGCAGGGCGGGAGCGGGATGCACCGTGGCTGTCGGATGCGCCCGGCACTGCGCCCGGCCTCGCTCCCCAGAGCCCGCTGGATTGCGCCACTCCGCCCGCCTCGCCGCTGCTTACCGCCGAAAGCGCCTGCAGCGGCACGGCACGCATACTCGCGGAGTGTAGCGCGCCCAGCTGCTCCCGACAAGGACCCGAGACGGTGTTTGTAACAGCGCAGCGGCGCCCCGCAGCTAGTGGGCTGGCAGCCAGTCCCTGCAGGCGCAAACGGCCGCCCTGCGCCGCAGCGCAGGCGCGCCCCCGCGCCCTCTGCCAGCACAACCGCTGCTCGGGCGCGCGCCTGGGGGGCGCTGCTTCGCAGCGCGGCGCTGCCGTCCGCCCACCACCACACGCGGTCCAGCTCCTGCCCGGCGCGCAGGACGCCCGCCCAGTACCGCGCGCCCGCGCACGCCCCCGCCGCCGTGCCCGTGTGCAGCGCCACGGTGCCCTGGCCCAGCTCCTGCGTACAGCGCGCCTTCCTGCCGCCCGCCCGCGCCCCCTTGGCACAGGGGGCCCTGAACGTGCGGCCCGAGCAGCGCCACACCAGGCACTGCCGCTGCGGGCAGGCGGTGCTGGGGCCCCCGCAAGCCGGCACGCGTCCTGTGCCCTGGCAGGTTGCAGGGGCGGCAGCAGGCGCGCTCGCTGGACAGAGCTGCTGCGCGGCCGCGCACCACATGCGGCTCGCGTCGCCGCCGCGGAATATGAAGTTGTAGAAGAACACGCAGCTGCTCCCGAGCCGCACCAGGTCGACCAGCTCGAGCTCCGACAGCACCTGCACACGCGCAGGCGCAAGCTCAGTCGGCACCTGCGTCCGCGCAGGCGCGGGATGCAACACGGGCGCGTTCACGGCCAATCAACGCACTGCAGCCAACACGCTGAGTGCTGCAGCATTGCAAGAAACACAACACAGTCCGCGAGCATACCCACAGTGCACACCCACGGTGCACATACAGTTCAACCATGCAAGCGTAATAGCGCTGCTGCGACGCACCTGGTGCAGCACCTCCAGGTCCAGCTCAGGGAGCCGCATGGCACCTGTGCAGCGCCGGCGCAAAGCGCCGCGCCAACTGCGGTGGAGCCCCGCCTTCAGACCCGCTCTGCTAAACAAAAGGGACAGAGCCACTCCGAACGGGTTGTGGTGCAAGGTATGAGCCCCTCCCCACCCATATCAGCCCCGGGCCAAGCCCCCCGAGCTGCGCTTGTGAATCAGGTGTCGTGGGACAAAACAAGCTCTTGCCGGAAGCGGCCCTAGCAAGGGAGTTGAATTAACCAGCATTGTACTAGTTCACTGGGTTGGCGATTGCGGAGGTGCACACCTCGCCTGATTGTAAACCTTCCTCACAAGAGCGCTTTGTGGCGACACGAGGAAGATCAAGCTGGCCCAATCAGTGACCTGGTAAGGCTCGATTACGCTCCACTCCTCTGCAAGAAGCACAACTTGAGAAGAGCGCAGCGGGCATGGCGCGGCGGGGCCTCTTTGGGACGATACGCGAGCTGTTTCGCGAGTTCCGCGAGTTTGGCAATGCGGTGCGCTGCTGTTGCAGTCGCACCAGGCTCGCGGACGCGGCACTGCTCGACTCTCACGCCGTGCTCACCCGCGCCCTGCCCGTCCTGCCTGGGGCAGGACCTGGAGCAGGCGAAGCAGTCCATCCTGCACCTGAAGGCTGAGATCGCCCAGTTGCGGGAGACGAGCCGGACGTTTGAGGCTGTCAAGGAGCGGGTGACTGAGCAGGCGCTGAAGCGGAGCATGGCGGCCGTGCGCAACCAGGAGGCTGTGGCCAAGCAGCAGGCGGCCGCGGTGAGGGCGCGGGCGTGCCTGCCGCTGCAGTGCTGCCCGCTACAAGCGCGAAGGGGGCTGAGTTACCTCGTGCCGTCCTTGGCGCCCAGATGAGCCGGGCGTTTGCGGAGCTGGACACCGTGATGGAGCCGGACATGCAGGCTGTGGCCAAGGCAAAGGCCGAGGCGCACGTCGCTGAGGTCATGGCCGCGGTGGACGTTGACAAGTTTCTGAAGGCGCGCGCACGGCTCGGCCGCCCAAAGCAGCTTGGGGCCACGCGTTGTGTAGGCAGCCGTGAGTGTGCCGCCACGACACGCTTGCTCTGCCGGGGCACACTTATTGCGCTATGGCAAGCAAGTCTGTAGAAAGCTATGCTGTATGCTGCGGGCCGGCCGGTGCCTGTACCTAGGCTGAAGCTCGTGGACAGGCGTGTGCGCGCACCATTCGACGAGTGTGCCCCTGCGCCAGAGTGGCTCGCTGGCGGACGCGATTCGGCCGGGCGTGCCGGTGCCGCCCGCGGTCGCGCGCGCTCTGGAGAAGGAGGCTGGGGAGGCTGGCACCCTGCCAGGGGGGGCCGCCCTGGCCGGCGGCCGGGCGGGCAGCCCTGCAGCGCCCGCCGCGGGCACGGACAGCGCGGCGCATGCTGCACGCGCGCCCGCAGGAGCGGCAGGGGGCGGCGCAAGCACAGGAGCGCAGGCGGCGACTGGAGCCAGGCCGCCCGATGAGGGCAGCCGTGCAGCGCCCGCAGCGTTTGGTCAGGCGGGGCCAGATAAGGGTGGTCAGCCTGGTGGGGGTTGATTTCCTGTCCGCAGCGCTAGCTTTGTTTTGCGAATTTAGAGGTGACATGGCCATGGCATGGGTTTACATGGCGGTCGCTGAGCGTGAGGACACGAAACCAAGCACTTATCAGCCTGTAAGAAGCACGGCAAGCAGCAGAATGCCAACAACTTAGATGTTCTTGATGCCCAAAATCTACTGTGAGAACTTACTGTGAGACACAGACAACGACAGGGCTTGCATGAGCGACATCTGAAACAGCACACTTTGTTGACAAACATAGCAGTGTGCAGGCATGACATACAAACACATACAATGACGAAGGGGTCTGCCCAGCTGGCCACCAGCATGGAAGCGGCGAGTGCACACAGCGCAGCCCGCCGTTGACCATATATAAACAACCAAACATTGTGTGCAATTCGTCATCACACAGGCGCAGCTGCCCTGGCACCGCCCCCCAAATCGGAAGGCAAGAGGCTGCGCGGCCGCCGCGGCCCCGCTACCGCTGCATCGCCTTCAACGCCGCCGGCACCGCCACGCCCGCGGCCTCCAGCCAGGCGCAGTCTACGCGCCACTCGCGCGCGCTGCGCGCCGCCGCCTGGCCGCGCACGTGCGCCAGGTGCTCCTCCGCCTCCATCACTGTCCACCTGCACCAGCCAGTAAAAATATTTAGGTTAGCAATATAGGATAGGGCTGGGTGTGGATGCTGTGGAGGCTGTGGATGGCTGCGGCCTTCCCAACCAGGCGCTGGTCAGGAGTGCCTCCAGTGCGCAGGGCGCCGACTCAAACCATCACGTCAAGTGCACAACATGCGCCAGGCTCAATCCGCTGCGGCCTAAGCGCCGCGCGGCGCTGCGCACGCACCCTCGTCGCCGGCTGTGCCTTGCTGCCTGCCTACCTGCCTGCTGCCCATCAGTCGTGCGTGGACAGACATGCCGTGAAGGTATTTTCCGCGCTGTGCAGGAACAGGCCAAGGCGCAGCGTCTGCGCCACCGAGAGCTGCACAGCGGCCCGTGGGGCCATGCAGCGAGTGCGGCAGCATGGCAGCGCACTCATTCATGGCCTGCAGCGTCCACAGAGCCTCCTGTCGCCGGCCCTCGTCGCCCTGATCGGGCAGGTGCTTTGCAGCGTGAACCTCCGGGCACAGGACCTGCGCGCCCAGGGCACCTGCACTCGGGCACAATACATGCGGACCTGGGGCAGACCTGTGACTTGTGGAAGACAGCACAGGCAGCATTTACTAAAGCACAGCGGGGCAGAGACTCTGACTTGCCTTCGTGGTGAAATTGTCAGAGCACGATGTAGGGCCTAAAGGGTGGGCAAGACTCGTCCAAACATGTGATGCAATGTAAAAAAAAGTATGCAATACGCTTTAAACAATGATGAGGCAGGGCCCACGCCTGCAAGCCCGCCAGCACGGCGACGCCGGCGCCGTCGTCCAGCTCCCAGCGCTCGTGGCACTCCACTCGCGGGCCGGGCGGCTCGCCCGCGCCGCGCGACACCTCGCACCTGCGCGGACCAGAGCCATGCGTCTGACCCAAGGCATAGCGCCAATGGGCCTCGCTCACGCCACATGCACCCGATCCACAGTCTCACCGCCATCTGCGGGATCGCAGACGGCACCACATGCCAGGGTTGCGCATCGACAAGTGGATACACCGCCCAGCTCAGACGCGTGAGGAGCTGCACGGCAATGCGTTTCAGCAGAATGCCGGCTGGAATTACAGCATGCGCTGCCCCGGGGCGCGCCGGAAGCCGGCCGCCCTGCAGGCGCTGCGGCACAGGCGCTCCCAGTCGGGCGGCGGCAGCAGCGCCGCCAGGCTGGCGTGCGGCGCCAGCGCGGCCGGCAGCGCGTCCAGCGCCAGCGGCGGCAGCGATGGCCGCACCGCCACCTGCACCATGTGCGGGCTCGCCTCGTCATGTCTCCAGCGTCATGGGCTACAGGCGCTCTTTTGCCAGCCCGCCCTTGCAGACGGCATGTGCTGACTGCCTGCACACTACGTAACCTCTTCAGCACGCAAGTGCGTCGGCCTGCAGTCCCGTCCCGGGGCCCCCGCGGGTCCACCGCACGCCAACGCCACAGGCATCCAGCTACCAGCCCTGCCAAAGGGACAACAGGTGAAGCTGAGGACAGTGATACCAGGATGACATGTGAGCTTTCAAGCCGCAAGCACCTGCGCGCCATACAGGCCGGCGTCCGCGGCGACGCCGATGCCGTACACGTGCGCAAACGTGGTCGCGTGCGGGAAGCGGCGCGTGAGCTCGCGCGGCACATACCCCAGCAGCGCGCCGCCCAGCGTCTGCGCGCGCGGCCTGCTGCTCGGCAGATGTCGGCGCCTGCTGCTGGCAGCGCACGCGCTGGGCATTGTCAAGTGCAGCACAAACGACAAAAGGATCTTCACAATCTAATGCATACGCTAGCCATGCTTGACCCGCTACGTCAAGCTGCACAACCTACCTCTGGGCAAAAGCATATCTACACAGGCATAGGCTGCGGGCTCACCCTCTCTGCCACGGCGGTCTGATACATTTCTAAAACATACGAACCAGCAGCAGAGTGATGTGAGGGCCAGGCCGGCACATGCCTGCACGCGGACGGCGTTGGGGTCGTACTCATTCTCCGGCTCCTTCACCAGCGCCAGCGCTTGCTCTGCCACGCAGGCAGGCACGTCGCCCCGTGAGTCCCTCAAGAGGCGCGCTCGCTGGGCTTGCTTGGCACGGTGCGCACAAGAGAGCCCACCCTGCGCCATTGCTGCGGCAGGTGTTACGCAGGGGCTCGGGGGCCTGCACCAGGCTGCAGCGCGGCCACGGCCGCCTGGCGCCCCTCGAACGACACGCCCGCGACGCGGAAGACCTCCAGCGGCAGCTCGGCGCGCAGCGCGCCGCGCGCCTGCGTGCTCAGCGCGGTCACGGTTACGGACACGCCCAGCACGGGCACGCCCAGCACGGTCACGGTCACATGCGCAGCGCAGTCACACGGAGCTGGGCCAAACGCCGCTGTCCCTACGCCGCTCCTTTATGAGCACGTGCCAGCGTCGTTGCACGACACTAGCTGCGTGGCCAACCGAAAAAGACAGAGCGGGCACTACGGGCTCAGCGGGTGGGTGCCGCGCGCCTCCAGAGCGTTCAGCGGCGCGTCGGCCAGGCGCCGCGCCAGGCTCCCCAGCTCAGCGGCGCGCGTGCGCACCGACGCCGCGTCCGCCAGCGCGGCGCGCCTGGGCGCCGGCCCGGCAGCGCCGCCCTGTGGCGCACCCAGCTCCGCGCTGGCGTGCGTGCAAGCGCGGCGCGCCTGGTGCCCAGGGCGGCAGCCCTGCAGCCTGTGCAGGGCTGAGGGCCAGCCCGGTGACCGCGGTCGAGCGCTGCAGCCGGCAGTGGCTGCTGGGGCAGGCCAGTGCAGCCGCATAACAATCAGTCCTGTCCCTTTGCTTGACGCGCACGTCGCACGCAGCGACCAGCACCGGCTGCTTGCCAGGGTCAACAACCTGTCGCCAAGCAAAGTCAGCTAGCCAGGCAGCAAGCATCTACAGGATGACGTGCAGCAGTTCTCAACGCAGCTGCTCACCTCGCCATGTCCTCGGAAACATCGCCAATGCTGGCTTATGCCTTGTTGACCGATGGAAGGCAAGACACCTATTTGATGCGGAGCGCTCGAGCTGCACTGCGCAAGTTTTCCAACGTCAATAAAGTTCATAATCACACAGTTTCGGAAGTTGAAGAGCAGTGATTGGCTTCCCAGGCAGGCTGCCTGGCCAGGCCATCTTGTCCAGCATGCGTGCACGGATATGCGGGCCGTAGACAAGCGCATGCACTGGCCTCCATGACGCTCACACTCACTCGTGCCAAATATGCAATGAGTGCGCTGCAAGGTCACTGCGTATGCAATGAGTGTGCTGCACAGAGCTGTGTGCAGTGGTTGGAAAGTACAGCACACTCGCGGCGCCGCGCCGCGCCCAACAAACTTCTGAGCAGGAGCCCCCTCATGTTGCCTGCTTTGCTTTCACCTGCGCAGGTGGACTTACATGTTGCCCACAGTGGAGTGATGAGAGCATCATGCCCGTTTCAGGTAGCTTTCACAACATAGCCTATACACTGAAGAAGACACACTCATTCTGCTGCTCCAAGTGGGCAGCCTGATACTGTGCACATGCTGAGCAGGGTAGCCACAACACACCTGTGCGAAGATGCAAAGAGACGCATCACACTACCCAGGGCGCTGCCGTTTGCGCGCACTTGAGAGCTCTCAAGTGCGCACTAGGGTAACAGACGCCTAGAAAGAAACAGGGCAGACCTTGCCGGGCCCTGAAAGCAAGCCACGCGCCTGCTCCCAGAGTGGTGGGGCCACCGCGCAAGTGCGACACATACACAGAGACAGCGCAACCATACCTTGTCACGAAATAAACCAAAGAGCACACCGAGGAAACGCCTCTTTGCAGCTGAGTGAGTGGTGCCGCTCCAAAGCACAGCCAGCGGCGGGCATGCGGCTGGCGCTGCGCGCAGCGGCGGCCTGCTGGACGCGCCGGCCAGGCCGCGCCCCGCCGAAAGTCACCTCCCCTGCTCGCCGGCCTCGCTTGCCAAGTCGCCCAAGTGGCGCCCCTCCCGGCGCAACTCCCGGCCGTCCTCCCTGCGCGCGGTGCCGTTGGCCGCCAGGCGCGTTGCTGCGCCGCCGCTGGCCTCCAGCTCCAACCCTGACACCCTGCCCTCACCGACCCCGCCGATCGCTGCCCCCGCTCCTCGAATGAGCGCGCCCGCATCCGGCAGCGCCGCCTCGCCGTCCGCGCGCGCCGCCGGCTCGCGCGCAAACAGCAGCTCCGCGCAGGGCCGCGCGTCGCTGCAGCGCAGGCCGACGGCTGCCCACAGCTTGTCGCAGCCGCCGCCGTCGTCGGCGGCGCCCGGGCAGGGCCCGTACTGCGCGGCGACCACCTGCCGCGGGCGCACGCGCATGCAGCCATCAGCCCGACGGCCTCGCGTCGGGGGGCAGGGCGCAGGGCTCCCCTGGCCCGCGGCCGCGGCGCCCAGGCGCTCCCGCCGTCGCCCGACGTCACGCAGTGCGAACGCTGGGCCAGGTCATCAGGGCCCAAGCGCGAGCGCGCGCGCCCGCGCTGCCCTGCCCAGCCTGGCGCCGCCTGAGGGAAGGGGCCCCGGCCGGGGCCGGGCGCGCGCCTGCAGGCCCTCGCGGCGCAGCAGGTGGGCGAGGCGGCCCCATGCCAGCACCTGCGGCCGCCCGCGCGCCCAGCGGCGGCCCAGGTGCAGCCGCACGGCCAGCTGGTCCGCGCGGCGCAGCCAGGCGCCGCCGGCCGCGTGGCCCTCCACGGCCGCGCCCAGGCCCAGCTCGCAGCCGCGGCAGTCCAGCCGCAGCGCCGCCAGCCGCGCCGCGCCCAGCGCGTCCGCCAGCGCCGGCACGCGCACCTGCGGCCACCGGCGCGCACTCTGATGTCAGGCCGAGCCGGGGGCTGCCGGGCGCGCCGCCGACTGCAGCGTCTGCCAGCGCGGGCGCGCGCCCCCGCGACCGCCGACCTGCAGCACACGCCCTCGCCTAGCGCAGCCCATCACCACCGTAATCAGCCTGTACGCGGTTCGACAGGCTGGGCGCGCTGGCGCAGGGCGCTGCCCAGCGCGCAGGACTCCGCTGGCGCAGAAGCAGGGGCTGCCCAAGCCGCCACAGGGCAACCCCCCGCGGGAAGATGCCGTCTGACCGGGCTGTGCCCGCACCAGGCCCCGCCCGTCGTGGAAGCCCGCCGCGGCCTGCACGAAGGGCAGCTGCAGGAAGTCCAGGCGGCCCGGCGGCGCGACCGCCGGCCGCCGCCGCACCAGCGGGTCCACGACCCACGCGCGGCAGCCGTGCCGGCGCGCCAGGTCGGCCTCCGCGCCAAAGCTGCGCCCGACGCCCAACGACAGCGCCGCGCAGGGCGACCCGTCCGCGACGCCGGCCGCTGCCGGGTACGCCGCCAGGTTGCACCTGCGCGCGCGCGCGCGTCACCGCCGGCGACGACACGCGCTCGGCCCGCCGCGCCGCCTCTGGCCCGCCGCGAGTGCAGCCCTGGCGTGGGTCGTGGCTGCGGCGGCTTTGCGGCAGACGCCCCCCGGGCTATCATAGCCGGCAGGCACGGCCGGAGGTGTGCGAGCGTGCGGGTGCATAGGGCTGGTGGCCGGCACAGGAAGTCAAAACACACACACTGTGTCTCCTGTATGATGCTCCCCAGAGGCGATGCAGCGCGCGCGCGCCGTGCAGGACACTGGCACGAGACAAGAAAGGCGTGTGCTCGCCACTGCCTACTCTCAACAAACCGCGTGGCGGGGACACGGCCGTGCTGAGCTGAGGGCCGCTGTGCGCGCTGTCGGTGGTTGCAGCAGGCGCAGGCACTAGGCGGCGCGGGCCGGCACTGCTGGGCAGGCCGGGTTGGCGCGCACAGCTGCAGGCGCGACTTGCCGTGCCCGTAGGAGGTCAGGTTGCACCAGGGCAGGCCCGCGCGCGGCGCCCCGCTGGCCCCGGCCGCCTCGACGGCCGCCACGAGCGGCGCCATGTCCCGCCCCAACAGCCGCAGGGCCTTCAACGCCTTCATATCGCTCAGCCCGACGACCTGCGCCCGCCCCTCCATGTCCCACTGCGCGCAGGCTGGCAGCGCGCACAGCAGCGCGCACAGCAGCGCGCGCAGCAGCGCCCCGGCCGCCGCACGCGCGCCCCGGTTGCGCAGCGCAACCATGCGCAGCGGGCCCCGCCGATGCCGCGCGACCGCCTCACACAGCCGGCGTGCCTCGCTGCGACTGCCGCGCGCCGCGTCTGGGCGGATATGCCTGGCCCCTCAGGCTTCCTCTGATGTCGCGCTACCATGCACGACAGGCCAGGGCCAGGGCCGGCTCTACTGTCCGGCCTTGCCGCCGCAGCGGCTCGGCCCCCCACAGATGCCCCCCGGGGATGAGGCGCGACAGCGCGTGTGCTCAGCCTCCTGCGCCGCGCTGCCCGCTAGCCTCCTATCCGCACGCGCAGCGCGTGCTGCCCTCCTGTTCGCGTGGGGCAGGGAAGCGCTCATCACTTACCGACGTCTACTCCGAAAGACGCGATTACGTGCGGAGGAGTGTGTTGTACACGGGGGCTTGGGAACCCTTCTCGTGCTTCCGGCGCCACTAGAGGAAAGCGAGACTCTGTCTTCTTTAGATAAGTCTGGCTTTCCTGCTGATCAAATTTGTTGCCCGCGACAGTGCCTGGGCGGCCGCACGGCCGCACAGGGAGCCGCGTGCCCCCGCAGCTGAGTCTGGCTGGCAGAGGCTGCAGCAGAGCCTGCTGGTTCGGGACGCTGTGAGGGACGTGTCAAGGTGTTACAGACCTGACAGCCTCTCGCGGAAAAGCCATGGCAAAGGCGTGGGGCGGCACCTTCAGCGAGAGCAACGCGCTCTCCTTCTCGGAGCACGTCCCGGGGGACGCTGTGCCCACTGCGCACCACGTGGACAAGCGCAGACTGAAGCGGAAGGGCCTGGAGGTCGTGTTCGACCCGGCTGCGCACAAGTGCGCCGCGGGCCTGCGCCGTCGAGCCTCCAGGAGTGCATGATATTGCCTGTCTGAGCGCTGCCGCCTTCGGCCTGCAGGGAGTTTGTGACAGGCTTCCACAAGCGCAAGCTGCAGCGGCGCAAGGAGGCGCAAGAGTGCGCGGCCGCCCCCGCGCCGCTGTGTGTTGTCCCGCCGGCCTGGGTGCCTTCACAGGACTCAACAGGACGGGCCGCATGCAGGAAGCTGGAGGAGAAGGCGCGGAAGCTCCGGCTGGAGGAGCGCGCCAAGGCGCGCGCACGCCGGGCGCCTGCACGCGCCGCTCATGGCTTGCTTGCCACTGAACACACACCCACTTAAGTGCTTGAATTTGGCAACAAAAAGGGAGAGTGTAATTTCAGCAGAGTGCAGTGCTTGGGGGCTTCTGCCTGCAAGTGGGTGCCCCCCCCGAGCACCCTGTTCTGCCTCTGCTGCGTGGAGCAAAAGCGGCAGCAGGTCCGGGCGCAACCGCTTCGCCAGCACACCGCAATGTCTGGCGGCAGTCCTGAGTCACAAGTGCACGCCAAGCAGCGGGGCGCTGCTGCCGGGCGGCGCAGAAGCGGGAGGAGCAGCGCACGCGGCTGCAGCTGGACCGCTACGAGACGCCGCCGCCGTCGGGCGACGAGGCGCCGCCCGGCACGGCGGCCGCGCCGCCGCGCGTGCTCGAGTATGCGGCCAGCGGCCTGCAGACCACGGTCACCGTTGCGCCCATCTCCATGTACAGGCGCGCCCGCAGGGGGCGCAGCCGTGGGGATCGTCCCGTGCATGCCGCATGCCGGCCCGCCCGTGTTCGTGCAGAGGCCGCTTGGGGACCTGTGGGGACCGGGTGCCTGCTACGCATGGCAGGATGCTGCTGCTGCAGCCGCTGGGCGCCGTCTGGCGTCATGCCTGCCGCCGCGGACGCACCCAGGCTTGCATCGTCCAGCTCGGCGCTGGCCGGCGTGACCGCACTTGCTGCCGCCGCCTCATACGCCCTCCCCGCGCCGCAGCGATGAGGAGCCCTGCAGCAGCGGCGGCGAGGTCGAGGGCGAGGACGCAAGCGGCGCCGTAGGCCGGCGCGCGCGCGGTGTCGCCCCAGGCGTGCGGGGACGCGCGGGCGGCCGCACCGGCACCGCCGCGTCGGGCCGGCCTGCTGGCAGCGGCCAAGTTGGGCTGAGCGCGGGGCGGGGCGCCCTGGCGGGGCGCGGCCGCGGGCGCGGCGGGCGCTGCGCGCGAGGGGGCCGTCTCGCGGGCCGGGGCGCAGGCAGCCGGCCTGCGGACGCTGCGTCCGGTGCCGCGCATGCGCGCAAGCAGCCGGCGGGCACTTTCTCGCGGCTGGCGCAGCCGCGCGGCGCGGGCGCGGCGGGGGAGGCGCCGCGCGGCGCAGGCGCTGCCAAGCGGAAGGGTGCGCACAGGCGCCGTGCTTGCCGCTATGGCGTGGGTGTGTTCCGTGAAGGCATGCAAGCGGGTTTCCTTCAGGTCACTCAGCGGCTACGAAGACCGGGCGGAGCGGGGCGTGGCAGGGCGTGCACTTGCTGAATGTGATCTATATTGCATGCATTGCCTATTGTGCAGGGGGGCCGTGCACTGCACATACTGCCGCGCGGCTGCTGCATGGTGATATCAATACCTTGAGCTTGCAGTGCGTGGGTCACCCCAACAGATCTTCTCGTCAAGAATCTCATGGGGTCCAACGCTTCGCAGGTGCCAAGGCAAGGAAAAAGCGGAGGTAGGGCGGCAGGGCGCTTGCAGCGCCCACATCGCCCATGCAATCATCTGTTTGTGGCAACATCAGGCTGGTGTTTCGCATAGCTGCTTTAGCAGCAATGCGCAGGTGCACCCGCGTACACACGCGAGCTGTGGCATTGCAGCTCCTGTTACATCGCCATGCCGCGCCGCAAATATCAAACCTATAGTAAACCTATAGTAAGACATGTGCAGACTTGCAGTATACATGCTCACCGTGCGACGGCGTGGGCTGGTGCGGCGTGCTGTTCCAAAGCGTCCCGGGCCAGGCGCACGATGTCTGAGGCACAGCCCCAGTGCAGCGTGACGCCCGCGCCCCCATGGCCTACGGCCCCGCAACACAGCCAGGCGTTAGCCGATGTCACAATATCGGAATCAGTCCTCCCGCCTTCTGGCACGTCTGGACCCTGGCCATCTGAGCTCGCATCAAGGCCCCACAGTCAAGGGCCAGGGAGCGCACCGTAGCAGTGGACCACGCTGAGGGCGCCCTCGGGGCGGCCCTCGCCTGCGGGCAGCGCCACCTGCTCGGCCTCCAGGCGCACGGAGGGGCGCCCGGGCCGCAGGCCCACCCACTCCCGCTCCACCTGGCGGCGCCAGACCAAGCATCAGCGCAGCGCTCCGCCGCGTGGCCTGACAATGTTGTGTTCATTCGGCCGGCGCGGACGCCCGCTCTGCTCCCGCTGGCCGCACTGGCACATACTGCACGAGCATGCCTTTCCAGGGCAATGCGCACCCGAGAGCTCAGGCATGCCTTGCCAGGTCAGCCTTGTGCCGGGTGTTGACCAATTTAAGGTGCTCTTCAAGCTGGGCACAGTGCGCAGGCAGCCCTGCCGGAAAGACTCTAGCAACCCTAGCGCCCTATATGAAGCCCCGCACCGGCGCGCCCTTCAGGCTGGGCACCATGCGCAGGCAGCCCTCCCAGATGTGCCGCCGGTCCTCCTCGCGCGGCCGCAGGTCCGTGTCGCCGACCTGCGCGGTGCCGCCCAGCACCTGCGCGCAAACCCTGACCCTCAACCCTGACCCTCGGCAGCTCCGGCCTGCTGCCGCCTGCCCTGCCATCATACTCCAGCTCCGCACTGCATAAAGACCTCCCATGTTCAGGCCCGTGGCAGGGAGGCATTTGCTGGGGCGGGCCGGCGGGCGTAGGGTAGGGTCGGGTAGGGTAGGATAGGCGCACCACAGAGTCGACGTTGGGCAGGACGTAGTTGTCCTCGTTGACAAAGTAGTTGGCCTTGACCCAGGGCGCGCGCACGCGGATGACGTGGCCGCGGATCTGCGCGCGCGAGCGGCCCCGCGCTTGGCGGCTCTGCGCAGCACTCGCCTGCCACATGCGCTGCCAGGGCGATCAGCGTGCGACGGCTGCTCGTGCGGCGGATGCGCCAGCCTTTCGCGGGGAGGGCGCATGTGGGCATCTGCAGAACACCGAACAGACAGGCAAGGCACCCAGGTGGCCGGACAGGGCGGGGGAGCTCTGGGCCTGCGCACTGCGTGCACAGCGTCATCGCCAAAGAGCAGCTTGGCGCCCAGGCCGGTGCAGTTGACCACCAGGTCGTAGCCCTCCAGCTCCTGCACAATGCGGCATTCAATTTGCCTGGTACGCACCCAAGAGGAAGTGGCAGACTGCGCTCGACCCGGCGGTGTGGTCAAAGCCGTCAAGACCCGGGAGCGTCGCGAGCCTCAGCTGACCCACCCATGCCCAGCTGCATGCTCCCTTGCCACCAGCTTGCATGGTGCATGTCACTGTAAACGATGCAAAATGCTCCCTGCCCACTGGTGACGATCATGCATACGCGTAACACCGACACAAGGAACCGCACGGCGCACATGCTCGTCCTGGCCGGCCTGCCAGAGTCACTGCCGTCATCAGCTCAGAGTCACTGCCGTCATCAGCTCGGAACAAAGGCTGCAGCTATGTCTTGCGCTGCAGGGAGAGCTGCCGGTCCTCCCGCGGGCGCGCGCGCGCCCGCAGGTCGGTTACGGTGCGGTGCGACAGCATGGCGCCCGCGCGCAGCACGCGCTCCGTCAGCCAGGGCAGGTAGCGCCGCTGCTCGCAGATGAGCGTGGTGAAGCTGTAGCCGCCCGCGTACTCGCCGGCGCCTGCGCGCCGCGCCGCCGCGCTGAGCGCAGACGAGCGGCGCCTGCAGCCAGGGGTTCCGGTCTACCCGTGACGCGCTCGCGAGGCGTCCCCCGCAAGCCAGGGAGCCAGGCGGCTGCCGGAACCTCCGCGCCGCTGTGGGGTGGGCACAGGCCCCGGGCTGCTGAGCGTGCTGGGCAGGCGCGTGTACATGCGCACGCGTAGGCTGTATGTGCAGGCCGACAGCCGGCGCATGGCTCGGCTTGCGGCAGCTAGCCTTTGGACACCCGGGTTTGATCGGAGCGCCCGTGGGCGGTGGGCGCGGGGGTGGGCGGCGGCCAGGGGCGGGCGGCGTGCCGGGGGCCACGGGCATGGGCGTGCGGGGCTGGCGGGCGCGCGCGCGCACCCGCGGCGTTGAAGCGCGCGAGCTCGCGCGGCGCCATGACGTGGAAGTGGGGCACCACGTTACGCCAGACCGGCTCGGCCCAGCCGGGCGCCGTGTAGAGCTGGTGCGCGGCGACCTCGGTCACGCCCGCCTCGCCGCCCTCCTCCGAGTGGTACAGGCCCTGCGCGCGCGCGCGTGCGGCGCCTGTAGGGTATGTAGGTGAGAGAGCGCTGCGACGAGCGCCACCTGCCTCTTCGCTCATGTCGAGCATGGAGGCCGCGCAGTGGCTTGCAGCGGCATGCGCCCGAAAGGGGGGGGACGACCGCATCAGCCACAGCTGGGATGACCAAGCAGCACATGCGCCCCCGGGCGCCAACGCAGGTCCCGCGGGCGCCTGGGGCGGAGCGGCGGAGCGCCGCCCGCAGCAGCGCACCAGGGCTGTCTGGTCAGCCCGTGGTGAGCAGGCGCCCCTCTGCCCATGCGCAGTCACCCCTGACGGTCGCCTGGGTCACACGGAGCGCGCCTGGAAACAAGCGAGCGGCCGCGCGGCGCGCAGCCCGCACGCCGGCACGGCGGCGCAGCGAGCGCGGGCCAGGGGCGCGGGCGGGCGCGCGCCTGCAGGTGCTCGTACGTCTCGGCGCCCCACCTGTTGACGAGCTCGGGCGGCGTGTCGCCCAGCTTGTACGGCTCCCACAGGCCGCCCGAGCCGTCGCTCGTGGTGGCGCGGCCGAACTGGTCGGCCACCACCGTCACCGCCGCGCCGCGCAGCTCCTGTCGCCGCGCCGGCCCGCTGTCGGCGGGCGGCCTGGGCGCTGCGGGCGTAATCCTGCAGCCCTGAGGCGCCCGGGCGGCGCTCGTGCTGAGCTGTGCGCTTGCCGCGCGGCGGCGTGAGGGGGCGGCGGGCGCACCGAGGCTATGCGGAGCGCCGCGGACAGGCCGATGACTCCCGCGCCCAGCACGCACACTTTCTTCCTGGGCGGGGACGGGTGCGCCTGCAGCGGCAAGCAGGTGAGGCCCGTAAGGGCGCGGCCTGCTTGCACCAGGGCCTGGGACGGCCTGACCTGGCTGGGCGCCGTGGCACACAGAGTGTCACGGCAAGTGTTGAGTCACAAGCAGATGTCTTTTGAGCGGATGCCAGCCTACCAACGAGGCGGGTGGTGCTTACCATAGTGACTGGCGCCCTGAAGCAGCCTGGGCGCTTCCGTCCGGGCCTCGCGGCATGGTGCCGCGGTGAGAACTGTCGCAGGGCGTCTTGTAGCATGACCAGGTGCTCGCGTGCTGGATGGCAGTCTGCAGGACCGCCTCTGCGCCAACCGACCTCCCTCCACCTTTTCAAAACACTTCATAATCACATGCCTAGCTAGGGCAGAAACACCCTCGTCCAAAGTAGTTGCGCCACTCGCACGGCGCGCTCGCTCAGGCTGAGTCGGGAAGGCGGGCGTCCAGGTTGATGAGCCGAGGTCTGGAGCCGGTGGCTTCATGTAGGGGCTAGGCGCCTGAGCAGTCCGTAATAAATTTTTTGCCAATCTGCCCCATGGCCGCCCTGTTGTACATGTACGAGAAACTGTGGGGGCGGCCGCAGTCGCCCAAGTGGGCGGCTCAGGATGTTGATGACCGGGCCGCGCAGCCACCGGCAGGGTTCCACGCCAGCGCCGCGCAGAGCTTGGCGGACATCCTGAAGACGAGCCCGCCGTGGGAGGCCGCCCCACCTGAGCCTGCCGAGGTGCGCGCCGCAGGCTGCACCAGGCGGAGGAGCCATCAGCGCATTCGCCTGTCGCCGCCGGTCCTGCCTCCTGCCACCCACTCGTGTACACTCCCGCAGCCTCCAAGTCTGTGCGCCTTCTGCAAGCAGGCATGCACGAGCAGCGTACTGGCACGGCTGGATGATGACGCGCTGGCGGTCATCCTGTCCTTCACTCCGGAGGCCGCGGCGCGGCTGCGCCTCGCGCTCGTGTGCAAGCAGGTGCACGCACATGCTGTCGGACAGGCCAGCCAGTGCAGCGCCATGTGTCCCCATCAGTTTTGAAAAGATGTGTATTTTCAAACAGGCCGACCCTGAGCTCGTGTCCGCATCCCTGCAAGCTGGCACCGCATCCCGCTGACACACCAAACGCCTGGTGTGGCCTCTGCGCAACCTGACCTGGTACTGTCTGCTGAGGCCCGCCCCCGCCCGCCGATCGACTGGCAGTGGGCCGCCTGCGTCCTGCGCACCTGGACCGCGATGGAGCTGCAAGAGACCAAGAGCCGGCAGCTCCTGGCCCAGATAGCCTGGCTGGAGCGCCACGGGAGCTCCGCTGGCGGCTGCTTGCGGGTGTGGTCCCCCCCTCCCACCCCCCTCCCGCAGGGCCTCCCTGTGCTCGCGGTGGCCGTGCGTATTGCACAGGACAGGGGTGGGCAGCCGTTCATAACGGCATCCTGCCGGTGCTTAGGCAGACGCGCTGTCTGTGTCGGGGCAGCACATGTCGCGAGAGGCATGGCTGCCGCCTGTCAGCAGGAGCTGACCATGGCGGGCTGGCGGGCAGCCTCGCTGCCGACGCAACACGCTGACCCGGACCCGCGTCTCGAGCATCACACAGAGCAAAGAGCAGGCGGCTGCGGCGGGCTGCGCAGGAGCTGACCGTGGTGGGCCGGCGCGCGCCCTCGCTGCCGACGCTGCGCCTGGATGTCGCGCCCGCGCTGGCCGCCTACGCGCGCCTCTTCCGCCTGGAGCTGGAGCCGCAGGCGCGGCGCCCCCTGGTCGCCGCACGCCGCCGCACGCCTTCAGCATGCCTGACGGGGTGTAGCCGCACTGCGCCCGCCCGCGGCTGCCTGAAGGGGTGTAGACCCGGCAGCCACGCTGCGCCAGGAGCAGGAGCCCCAGGCGTGGCCCCGGGCGCCGCGCCGCGCCCGCCTGCGGCACGCCTGTTGGGGTGTAGACCTCGCGGCCGGGCTGCGCCGTGCCCGCGGCCGCCTCACCGCCCGGGAGCTGGGCTGTGAGCCGCCCTGGCGTGCCCAGGACCGCCAGTATGTGCGCGGAGGGATGGGTATGCATGCGTGTGGAGACGCGGGGTGGGAGCAGGCACCCACTGGCAGCACATCACTCGTCACTCTTGCTGCCTGTGTGTGCCGTCAGCGCAGGGATGCCAGGCCGATTCGACGCCCTGGCTTTGGCTAGCGCCTCGCACATGCACAGGGCGAGCAGCGCGTGTCAGCTCAACAACACCGCGGTGCACCACCCCGTCCCACCGGCGGACCGCGCGCCGCAGGGCCGCTTTGCGGTGACCGCAGGCACCATCGTGGGGCTGGCGCGGCTGCCCGCGCTGCGCTCGCTGGAAACGGCATACACGGTCGCGCCCTCGGAGGCGCCCGCCGCGCTCGACGAGTTTGCCGCGCTCACAGGCGCGCGCCCTGCGCCGGGGCTGTGCCGGCTTTGGCTGCCTGCGCGCGAGGGTTGCTCGTAAGAGGACATGAGAGGCGTCCGCTGCCTGACCCGGCCGGCTGCATGCCTGCAATGGCGGTTCGCTGAAACAGGGCCTTTTCACCTGATATTTTTTATGGAACTCTTTGTCGGTTAACTGGATTGATATTCTACACTGATGGTAGGGTATTGGCCCCACACCTCCCTTGGCTGACGTGATGGACTGGGGCTGGATGGCGTCGCAGGCCTGGAGCGGCTGTGCGTGCGGTTTGCGCAGACGGACGCGCGCGTGCGCCTGGGCGCCAGCTGGGCGGCGCTCGGCCGGCTGGCCGACCTGGAGCTTGCGCACGCCGTGGAGCTGCACCAGCAGGGCGGCGCCGCGCGCGGGCCGCTGGCCGCGCTCGCCGCGCACCTGACCCGCCTGTCGCTGCAGGCGCGCATGCTAAATTTCAATTCTCCTTCAATCCCTCTGCGAGGGCGCGCACTGCGAGCTGCACGGTGCCTGGAGAGGAGGCCGGGTCGGCAACGCAGCGGACCGCGCGCGCCGCCTGGCGCGTGCGCGGCTGCGTTTCTGGCGCACGGCTGGCGCGGCGGCCTCTGGCGTGTGCGCAGGGCGGTGACGCGCGCGCGGCGCGCGGCCAGTAGCAGAGCTGAGGCGGCAGAGCTGGACATAAGGTCAGGAGGTTACCTAATCCTAACCCTACATCGTGCCAGGTGGCCGAGGTTGCGGAGCTGGACCTGGTGTCCGACAGCCTGCGCTGCGCGAGCCTGGCGTGCGGCGCGGTGGCCGCCGGCCGCCCAGCGCGCTGCCCCGCGCTGGCCGCGCTCGCGCTGGAGCGGCCGCGCCTGGCGCTGCCGCACGTGCCCGGCCTGGCGGCGCTGCGGCGGCTGCACCTGGGCCGGCGCTGCGAGGCGCGCGCGCGCGCGCCTCCCCCGGGCCGGGGCCAGCCTGCAAGGCCGGCCCTGCAGGGTTGTGCCCCGCCTCAGACGCGGCGCGGGTGTCGGCCTCTGGTCGCCCGAATTAGGTGCCGGGGGACCCAGGGCTGCAAGGTGAGCCAGTGTGTCAAGATGGGGGTGGGTGTTGAGGTAGGGTTGGGGTAGGGTAGTGCCAGCCCAAGCCGGGGCGCGCTTCTGAACGTGGCAAGGAGGATGCTCTGACGCCCTCTCAGGCCGGCGCAGGCATGAAGGAGACGCCCCGCGAGCGTCGCAGGCAGACGCTGCCGCTGGCCGGCGGGCGAAGCGTCGGGCTGCAGCGCAGGCTCGCGAGGCCGGCGCCCGACGCTGCGGACCGCGCGCAGGTGGGCCCGGACGTGATAGCGGCGCTGGGCCGGCACTGCGGCCAGCTCGCAGCGCTGCGCGTGGAGACCTACGCCCCCGCGCGGGCGCCGGGCGCGCACGCGCCGGACTTTGGCGAGCTGGCCGTGCTGACGTCGCTGGAGGACCTGGACCTAAGCTTTGTCACGCCTGGCCCGTGCGCACCCCCCCACCTCCGAGCCTGCACGCCAGTTCGGCAGCGCTTGCGTCCACTGCAGCTAGGCAGCTGCTTGACTTGTATACGGGGCAGGAATGGTGAAGGCAGAGTAGCATTACTTATCACAGGCACAGAGCCTGCTGAAGCGCATGAAGGAGCCCGCCAGTTGCCACGCCCGGGGCGCCTGAGGCTCCCACGGCGCGCGCAGCTGGGCGCTGGCGCCCGCGCTCTCGGCGCTGGCGCGGCTGAGCGCGCTGGCGCTGCGGCCGCGCGAGCCGTCGGCCGTGCTGGGCGGCGCCTTTCACCTGCCCGCGCTGGTCGCGCTGGAGCTCGTTGGCGTGCAGTGCTTTGCCGTCGGTGCGGCGCCGGGGCTCGCATGCCGACGTGCCGTGGCCCTCATCCGTCACCCTGGCGGCACAGAGCGTCGGGCAGGCGGCCTGCCGCGCATCCGCGCTCGCGCCTGTCGGGGCTGCACTGTGCAGACGGCGCTTGGGGTTTGATTGGCAGCGAACTTTCGGTCAGCCTGCCAGGTATCCTCGCGTGGCCAGGCGCAGTAGCGCCGACCTGTCACCGTGCGGCCACGCTTTTTTTCGCTAGGGCCGGTGTGCTGAGTCGCGGCCCTGACCGCAGGGGCGATGCACGGGCTGTGGGCGGCCGCGGCGGCGCCGCCGGCGCTGACCTCGCTGACGTTCCGCGGGCACGAGACGGGCGGCCTGCCGCCGGGCGCCTGGCCGCGCCTGGCGGGCGCCGCGGCGCTCGCGCGCCTGCACCTGCACGCCCTGCTGGAGGTGCCGGACGCGCTGGCGGCAGCCGTCGCCGGCGCCGCCCGCCTGGAGGCGCGCGTCCCGCGCTGGGGGGCGCCCGGGTGGGCGAGCTGGAGACCTGCGGGTGCTCTGGCGGGCGCCTGCCGAGGGGGCGGCCGCAGGTTGTTCAGAGGGAGCGCGGCGGCGGCCCTGCCGGCAGTGTTGCGCGTTGCGCGGCGCGCCGCGCGGCGCGCACCGCAGGCCAGCTGGCCCGGCCTCGCTGTCCGCCGGTCAGCTGGCCCGGCCTCGCTGTCCGCCGGTCAGCCCGCGGGCCCGCACTATGCGCGTGTGTGCCTGGGGGAGGAGTGATGCCTGAGCCGCGCGATGCAGGAGCTGGTGGTGGACCTCGCGTACAAGGCAGCCGCACGGCCCGCAGAGCCCTACGACGTGCAGGACGCCGGGGACGTCACGCGGCTGCTGCGCGCGCTGGCCGGGCACCCGTGCCTGCGCGCCGCGCAGGCGCGTGGCCCCCGGCGCGCCCGGCCGCTGCCCCCGCGCGCGCCCGGCAGCGCCTTGCGCGCTGACAAGGAGCCCTGGCGCCTCCCGTGAGTGACCTGCAGCTGACCCCATCTGCCTGCCCCACACCACCCCTGCTGCCCGTATGCTCGTGCACCCGGCAGCAGTGCACCCGGCAGTGCCCACGGCGGACACAAGAGACGAGCGCCTGCGCAGCGTATGTATGTGAAGTTTGTGGCAAGCCGCTCCGCTGCAGGTGGTGGCCGTGCGGCGCGATGTGGAGCTGCCCGACCTGGCGGGCGGGCGGCTGGCGCACCTGGCGCTCGCGTGCCGCGAGCTGCGCATCGTGCCGGCCGCCGCGCCGCCGCCGCCTGCGCTCGCCTCGCTGCACGTCCTGCTCGAGGCGCGCTCCGGCCGCGCGCGGAGGCCGTCTGCGGCACGCGCGGCCTCCGCGGTTGGGGGCCGCTCGGGCTTGAACCCTGCCGTGCCGCCGACGCGGGATTTTGGCGCGCCGCGCTCAGAGCTGCGTGCGGCGCAGAGCCGGCGCGCTGCTGCCACCGCCACTGCCCCAGCCGGCTCAGCGCGCCGAAACTGGTCGGCGCCGCGGCGCCGCCGCGGCGGCCGCGCGCGCTGCGCGCGCCGCCGCGCTCGAGGGCCCCGCGCGCTGACGCCGCCCGCGTGGCGCGGCAGGCCGCGCCGGAGGCAACCGCGGCGTGGCTGGCGGCGGCCGGCGCGGCGGTCCGCGGCGTGCACCCCGGCGACGCGTACGTCTGCCGCCTGCTGGCCGAGTGGAAGCGCGGGCGGCCGCACGCGCTGGACCTGCGCACGCGCGGGCCGCAGATCCTGCGCCAGCTGGAGACCGTCTACGACGGCGGTGCGCGGCCGCGCCGCAGCCCTGCCCCACCCCAAACCCATGTGCTGGACCTGCGCACGCACGGGCCGCAGGTCCTGCGCCAGCTGGAGACCGTCTACGACGGCGGTGCGCGGCCGCGCCGCAGCCCTGCCCCACCCCAAACCCATGTGCTGGACCTGCACACGCACGGGCCGCAGATCCTGCGCCAGCTGGAGACTGTTCGAGCAGCCCTGGGCGCCAGGCGCCGGCGGGTGTCTGCGTGCTGCTGTGCCTGATGCTTGACCCGTTGGCGGCTCGGGCATGCCTTCCCGGCTCTAGAGCTGCAAGCACAGGGTCGGCCAGAGGTCTGTCCTGCTCAGGGCGTGCTTACAGCATGCCCGGACCGACTGTCTCCCAGGGCCGGGCATGCTTGGCCCAGTGACCTGCTGCAAGGCAGTAGCCTGCAGCCACTCTTAGGCCAAACAGCATGCCCTGTCATACAGGTGCGGCAGCCGTTGCTTGCTTGGCACGCCTGAAGCTACGATGTCCTGGACGCTTGTGAGGGCAAGGAACTACCGAGGAGGTACCGTATAGGTGCCATGTGAAAGGGTGTGCTGCACACAGTGTGCAGCCGCTCGGCTGCACCATGAGGGCGCCTGCATGGTGGGGCGCGCAGGGTATTTTCTTTGAGGGAGAGGCCGTGGATGGCGGCTCTCGCTTCATACCAGTCTTTGCACCGATGCGTACGCGGGCGCCGAGCTGCTTCGCTGATGCTCCACAGGCGTCCAGGCCTTGGCTCACACGCGCGCATGAATAACTTTGCGTAATTTTTTTGGGGATACTTTTATACTTTGTAGCATGAATACCTGCCCACTGGCAGCATGCGACACCCCAGCTGCCGCCCCGTCGTGCTCGAGAGCCGTGCCGGGCACCTGTGAAATAAAGCAGCAGCGGGCACTGAACATGTGATGTCCAGTCTGCCAAGTTGTGCAACAATCGGCCCAGGCTACGCGTGTGCCTCGTTGGGCTTTTGCTATTGTAGACAGGCTGTCGACCACCCAAGGTGGCACGGCAGGTTGGGGCATAAGCGGCCGAGCGTTGGGCCGCGCCTGACGTGCGCGCGGCCCCTGTTCTGGCGTCCCTGTGTGGCGGGGAGTAACCCAGTCCACGCATGCGCTGTGGCCTGCATGCGGCCATTTTCAGTGCCGCCTTTGTTCAGCTTGCAAGCATTGCTTGGACACAGGTCTGCGTGGGAGCGCAGCTCTTGCTGCGCCTGCCCGCGGTTTTGGTTGGCCAGTCAGGCGGGCACTGGGCGTGTGGGCCGGAAGCCACCCAGCTCAAGTTGTGTAGGTTAGCGCTTATGTTTGGAACTTTTGACTCCCGGAATTTGCAGATCTGTTGGATTGGAAGCTGTGACAGTGAACACCTTTTTGCGATGAAGCGCGGGGTGCAGGTTGTCAATGGACTTGTGACCCCGTCAAGCTTGATGAAGTACGCTGACTGTGGGCTGGGGTTGTGGCTGCTGTGAACAATGCATCATCAGTGAGGGCTGGGACTGTGGTTCAACGGGGGCATGTTGGACCTGCCGGGTGTACAACTAAGGATGCACAGGTCAAGTACTGTGTAGCTAGCCTGGCCATGCTTATTCAACATCTGTAACTCGAGAAGTTGAACAGTCAAGGCTCTGCATTCTCTGGGCAGTCTTCCTATTCACAAGGACAGCTCGCGATGAGGCTGCGCGTGCCAGACGCCCGCACCTGCCCGCAGCGGCCCTGCAGCGCGCCCTGGCTGGCAGTGGCCCCGCCGTCGCGGCCCAGGCGGCGGGGCCGCGCAGCCCGCTGCGTGGTGGAGGAGGTGGCGGGGAAGGACTGGCGCAGCCGCGCGCGGCCGATAAAGGACGGCGCCGTGTACCCCGCGAAGGAGCACTGCTCGCGCTGCGGCCTGTGCGACACGTACTATGTGGCGCACGTGAAGGACGCCTGCGCCTTCCTGGGCGATGGTACGCTGTCAGTGAGCTTCACCCGTGTTGCAACCCTCCAGAGAGCATGCTGAACGTAGAGCGCGCTGTGCGTCAGGTATGTCGAGGATTGAAAGGCTAGAAGAACAGGTGCATGGACGAAGTCGGTGCGTCCCTGGTCACCATGCGCGCAACTTGCCGTCTTGCGTGGCAGCCCTAGCTGTTCCTGTACTGTCCGCCGCCGACGCAGGGACCTGGACAGCCTGGACGACCTGCACTTTGGTGTGCATGAGGAGATGATGTATGCGCTCAACACGCCGCCACTTGCTGGCGCACAGTGGACCGGCATCGTGACGCAAATCGCGATAAGCATGCTGGAGTCTGGCAAGGTGGAGGCAGTCGTGTGCGTGCAGAGCGACGAGCATGACCGCTTTTCGCCCAAGCCGGCGCGCCCCGTGCTTCCCTTCCACCTCATGCTCTGCCGTTGGTAGGTGCTGGCAGGCAAGTATCTCTGGTGTGTCTTCCCTGTTCGCCGCATATCTCGTCGAGCAAGGTGCGCCTGCTACAGAGTGCTGTGCAGTAGACCAAGCTGTCCGCCTCAGCCTCACGACGGACTCTGCCCGCGTGCGGCTGTCTGTAGCGTCGGACTGCCTGCTGCCCTGCCCTGTTGCGCTCTGCAGCTGGGTGCGAGGAGCGTGAGGGCAACCCAGTTGTCTGCGTGACCTTTATGTGCGTGCGGGCACCCAGAGCAGATTCTGCATGCGCATCATCAGGCACTTGCATGCATAGCCAGCGGGGTGGCCTGGCAGCCTGTGAGACCCTCCACCTAACCCTGGCCGACCCGGTGCACCGCTGTGCATGCGACAGATGGTCGCGCGGAGTAAAGAGGACATCCTGGCCGCGCGCGGCGTGAAGCCGACGCTGTCGCCCAACCTGAACGTGCTGGCGACTGTTGAGGCGCTCGGTGTCAAGCGCCTGCTCTTCATCGGCGTCGGCTGCCAGGTCGGCGGCCGGCCCGCCCCAGCAAGCGTGCATCACACACCCTGGGTCTCGAAACGTGAAGCAAAGGACCTCGGCATCCGCTGTCAGTTCCGCTCGACCGCCCGCCCAGCCAGCCAGCAGCTCCCACCACCTCTCATGTTTCAGTCCACGGCCTGCAGCATGTCTACGCATGCACCAGCCGGGGTGGCATGGTAGCTCGTGCTCTTACTCCTTTTGCGGGTTAATAAAAAGGAAGGCCAGCAGTGTCCGCAGATGCGCATTGTATACGGAAAGAGCCGCCCACCACTGCGCCGCGCAAGCGCCGGCGCTGCCCGGCGCGCGCAGGTGCAGGCGCTGCGCGCAATCGAGCGCTACCTGGGCCTGGACGCGCTGTATGTGCTCGGCACCAACTGCGTGGACAACGGCCCGCGCGCGGGTCTGGAGAAGTTTCTGAATGCGGCGAGCGCCGACCCCGGCAGCGTGCTGCACTACGAGTTCATGCAGGCGCGCCGCCGCGCGCGTGCGCGCGCGCAGCGCGCTCACCTGTGCGCGCGTCGCGGGCCCGCGGGACGCTGCCGTGCACGTGCGCAGAGGCTTGCAGTGCTGGCCGGATGCGGCCGAGGGGAGCTGTCGTGCATGGCTCACAACAACAATGACTGCATCAGCACATGACGTCAGTGCGAGTCTGCTTGCGCATCAGCTGTTTAGGCGCCCCATGTCAGGCACGGCTGCGCATGTGCCAGCACAGCACAGCAGCGCCCCTGTGTTCCACAGACAGACACGGACAGCGCGCCGGCCGCCAACGGCGCTGCCGTGCCGGCCGCGCAGGACTACCGCGTGCACCTGAAGCACCTGGACGGCAGCACCGAGAAGGTGCCCTACTTCTGCCTGCCGGCCAACGAGCTGAACGACGTCATCGCGCCCTCCTGCTACTCCTGCTTCGACTACCCCAACGCGCTCGCCGACCTGGCGCGCGCCCCGGTCCTTGGTACCTGTTTCGTGGCAGATGCGCGTGCAAGCACTGCCTGTCTTTTATATAGCAGACGCGCGTGTAAGCACTGCCAGTAGACGCTCTGTCCGTCGTGCGGCACAGCCGCCTTGCTGCTTGGAGCCTGCCGCGCGCTCGCGGGTGGCCGTGCATGTCCCAGACGCGTGCGGTGCGCACAGCTTGGGGCGCCAGGTCGCGGAAATCCACGCGCACAGCTCGCCGGCTGCATACGCGTGCAGTACAAGTGACGTTCATGCATGTCACTGACAAGAGAGCGATGAGGCCCGAGTCGCCGCGCGCTGGGCGCCGGGCGCGCAGGTCGTGGGCTACATGGGCGTGCCGTACAACGGCAGAGAGATGACGGCGCACCCGCAGTACCTGACCGTGCGCAACGGCCGCGGGCGCGACATGCTGGACGCCGTGGCCGGGCGCCTGACGCTGCTGCCGACGCAGTCGTCCGGCTCGCGGCGCGCGTTTGTGACGCAGACCGTCGTGGCAGATGACGAGTGCGCCCTGCGGTCGGGGCGTGCTGTGCGCGGGTGCATGCCTGCGATGCAGGCTTATTCCAAGCCTGGCTCTGCCCCTGTCTAGGCATCATTTATATGCTGGGGACATGTTTCTGACGCACTCAGGATTGCCTATCGTGCTCAGCGCTTCGCTGTGCAAGCATGTGTCACGCTGCGAGGTGCCACGAGTACAAACCCCCTCACCAAGAGCCGGCTTACTGGAGTGACGGTGAGGACACGTGTGGTAAGGGCGCGCGCCGCGCGCCGCGCCAGGGCTAAGCTGGGGCGCGGACCCGACCCGGCGCCGCGGTGGGTGGGCGAGCTGCTCGCGCGCGTGCTGCTGGCGGTCGGGCCCAAGGGCCTGGAGTTTGGGCGGTACAGCATCGACTACCACTATGCGCGCAACTGGCTGCACGTGCAGGCGCGTGCGTCATGAGAGCCGCACCATGATCTGAGCTGCGACTTGACTCTCGCTAGTCAGGGCACATGCTGTGAGTGCAGAGTTTCCGGCGTGCAGGAAGTGTCAGACATGACTGCGCAGCTCACCACGCTCAGCAGCTGCACCGCTCAGCAGCAGCACTTGGCGCTCTGGTGCAGCACCTGCTTTGACAGGACAAAGGCGGGTTGGTTGAGCCGCACGTGCTCTCTTAACTGCGTGCCCTGGGGGCGCAGCGCGCCTGGGGCGCCGACCGCGCCGCGCAGCATGTACCGGAATTTGCCAAGCGCCTCATCGCCCAGTATAATGCAGACGGCGCGCTGACAAAGCGGTGCGCCCTGCCAATCTGCCTCATGCATGCAAGGCAACCTGGCGTGCTCCAAGCTGCTGAAGGACGCCCTTGATGAGGCCGGCCGCCTGCAGGCTGGCGATGTCCCCAGGGCTCTCCGGGGTGGCGCCGGAGGCGGCTGCTGCTGAGCGGCCAGCGCTGCCGCTGCTTGCCGCCGCCGCTGGGCTTGCGGCCGCGCTGGCACTGGGCTGGCAAGTGCTTGTACACTAGTGTGTGCAAGGTCAGTTGATAATTTCGCGTGTAATTGTTTTCAGCCTGTCTGAGTTGACAATGTAAAAGGCGTGTGTGACACGACTGAAAGGTGGATATGTAAGAGCATGTCAGCGTGAGGATCTGCACATGTACACCTGCTCTACAGTATCACATAGACCAGGCCATGCATGTCTCATCCTGCTCATTAGCTGGGAGCACAAGCTTGATAGGAAGCACTCTCTGGTGCTACGGGATGCCATCGCTGAGTGCGGTTGCTTCAGTACACTCACAGCTGAGTAAGGTTTGCTTCCAAACCTGTTAGAAACTAACAGTCTGTGCAGTCTAAGACCCATGGGTGAGCATGCGCATGCCTGCTGCCAGTCAGACATCGCTTCAGAGTGCCATGCCAGGCTGCTGCCTGTGTGCCAACCCTGCAGAGCTCTGAACAGTGCTTTTGCGCACAACTTTCCTTTTGCCGCTCAGCCCGTGCTGCCTCGCACACATGGTGTCTCAAATGTTTGCTAGACAGAGCCATACAGAGCCCACGTTTGGGCTGGTGCCCTGCCGCAGCTGACTTTAGTGGGTGCAGCGCAAGTAGAGAGAAGGCTTGCTGAGAAGGGGCGCGACTGGGTGCGGCTGTTACAGAACTATGCAATATCCGCATAAGGCAGGCAGCGCACGACCTTGCGCTTGTCGCCGTGGTCAATCTCCTTCTCCTTGCCGAGCGCGCGCAGGCGCTTGGGGCTCTTCTTTTCGTTGATGTGCTGCTTCCCCGGCCGCCGCGTGAGCACCTTGCCGGAGCCTGTAATCTTGTAGCGCTTCGCCGCAGCCTGCCGACACGAGACAAGTCAAGGTCCACACAGTGTGGGCCCACCACAACAGTCTACATTGCACGCACTGATGCAACAGTCTACATTGCACGCACAGATGCACCTCGCATATGCACGTAGGAGACTAGCTTGCCAAAGGAGCAGCCGCACCTTGCGCGTCTTCAGTTTGCACTCCACAGCGACGACCTCTGCCCTCCCAACCTGCCGGGGGTGCCGCACTTGTGAAACTGTCCTTTGGCCAGTGGGCTCCCACAGCAGACGCAGTGCAGCAGAGCCGCATGCTATGCGTACCTGCGGTGCGGTGCTGCTCAGCTGCAGCACCTTCCCCGTCATTGCTCCACTGTGCCGCACGGCCAGGCTTGCGCACCGCAGTCCGCACGCCGCCACGCGGCCCTGGTCGGCAGGCAATGCGTCTTGGTAACAGAAAAGTGTTCTGATACGCAGGCCGCGGGCAGTGCACACGGCCCGCGCGCAGGCGCCAAGCTCAAGCAGCTGTGCAAGGAACCCGCGAGCACCAACCCCTTCAGCACACCTGCGCACTCCCAGTCGGCCGCAGGCTCAGCGACGCAAAGGCGCCAGCCAGGCACTGCGCAGCCATTCCTGCCCGGCAGAACCAGCAGGGTGCGCGCGGCTTGTGACCTCGCAAACGGTGTGACCTCTGGAGTGACAGTCCGGCACTCGCTGTAGCGATTTCAGTTCTCTGTGGCGAGCGCTGCCCCAGATGGTGTGCGGGCTTGAGGGGGATTGCTAGGGTTGGCGGCGGCATGTGCAAAAATGGCAGACCTGATGCTCGCAATTGCACGTCTTTCAAACACATGCGACGCAAGCAGGGCTAGGGGCACGCCTGTGCAAAGCCCATGGACAGCATCCGTACATGCACATGCACAGTGTTCAGCTATGAGCAAAGTCTGCAGTCCTGTAGCGGGTTCAGCCTAAGCTAGGTTCAGCCTGAGCGATGACGTCTGCCTAATCACACATCGTTCTCTGGGTACATGTTCAGCTTCTGTCTCAAATAGACAATGGCCCCCAGCGCGCTCCTGCCCCGCTTGTACAACACGGGCACAAGCTCATCAAAACGCCAACGCGCCGAGGCGGGTGCCTGCTTGCCCGTAAGAAACATGCTGCTCGGCTGCCATACGGGCACTGGGCGCGGTTGCACGGCTGCAACCTTCCACAGCACAATTTGGCACAACAGGCCCCCAATTTCCGGGGGCCCTCAGCAGCGAGCCAGGTCCTGGCACGCCCGCCATCGGCTGCCCCGCCGCTGGGCAGTCGCTGCAACCCCACGCCCCCGCAACAGCCCGCTGCTGGGGCCTGACCTGGCCTGCCTGCACACGAAGGGGGGGCCGCTACGGGACCAGGGCCGCATGCGGACCACTCAGCAGCGCGCCAGGTTTACCAGGTCCTCCAGCCACTGCCCCTCGGGCGGGCCGCGGCCGCCCGCCCCGCAGCCGCCCGCCCCGCAGCCGCCCGCCGCCCAGGGCCCCTCCGCGCCGCCGTCGCCGCCCTCGAAGCGCACGAGCGCGCGCGCGCCGCCGATGATGCGCCGCAGCTGCGTCGGCGGCCGCCGGCCCGCCAGCAGCGCGTCCACGCTGCGCGCGACGTCCGCGTGCAGCCGCAGCTCGCCGTAGCCCAGCACCTGCGGCGCGGCGGGCGCCGCGGTGAGCGCGCCGCGGCGCCCGCCCGCCAGCCCGTGCGGCGCCCGCATGCCCCAGCATGCCGGCCGCCCCCACCGCAGACCACCAGGCCTGCATGCCTCCCGGCCCTACCCTGGCTCACATAGGAGCAAAGCCGCTCAATTAAAATTCCTAGAAACTCATGTTCCGCCTAGACTCTGCTGACGGTCATCTCTGCTGCCGCCGCATGCACATAATATATATGCAAGTATCTGCCAGGCGCTGGGGTGTCAGGCGCTGGGCCCAAGAGCCGCTGGGCGGGCCGCAGCAGGCAGGCCCGCGCCTCGACCAGCGTCCGGAAGGGCGGCGCGCCCCGGCGCTCCGTGCGCGTCTTGACGCCCGCGTTGCTGGCCCTGCCCCGCGCGCGCATGCTCAGCTCGGCTGCTGCCCTACACGTGCAGCTTGTAATGGCAAGGAGCCGATGGAACGACATGCATACTTTAGGAGGCAAATTTCCAGGACGCGTGTGCCTGGGCGTGAAACACGTCAGCGATGCGCCTAGTCTGACACGCTCAACATCCATGTGAAACAGAGAGTCGCACAAGCAGGCCAGCCTGCGTCTACGCAAGCAACGGCAGCACGCGCTGCCCGTCGCACAGCAGCCCTGCATGCGAGCACCATAACAGCACCAGCGTACCATGCGCGAGCCCGCAGCAGCCGGCCAGTGCAGGAGCTTGGGGGGAGGGGGCGCGCGCCGGGCCTCCACGTCGCTCAGGATGACGGCCTGCGTGCCGCCGACCAGCGAGTTGAGCTCGGGGTTGGCCACCAGGTTGCCCAGCGCCACGCCGTGCGCCGTGCCGATGAACACGACGCCGCGCTGCGCGCTGCCCTTGACCGCCGCCGCCTCCTTCGCGTTGCCGATCTCGTCCACCACCACGACCTGCCGCGCGCCATGGATCTCATCGCGGGCGTGCAGCCGCCAAGCGGCAGGCGGCAGCTCCGCATCCAGGCTACCGCGCAGCCCCGCATGCAACCCCGGGAGGCCCCGGGCCGGCCGGTGGCGCAGAAATGCAAGGGGAGCGTGCCTCCGGGGTGTGGTTCTGGACCGCCTCGGTGAGCTGCCGCCACTGCTCGGAGCGATCGGGCACGGGGATCCTGCGGGCGTGGCCCACGCAGGGGTGCGGCAGCCGCCCCTCGCCTGCATGCCGGCACGGCATTGACACCGCGCAAGGCGAGGCATGCCCAGAGCTCTGTTGCCATGTGCAGGCCTGGGAAAGAAAGCAGGAGCTTGGAGTGGCCCGACGCCCGCAAGCGCACCCGCGATCTCATTGGACGTGTCCACAATGACGACCCGCTTGTGGAACCTGCGGCGGCATGCGCGCAGGAGGTGAGCAGCTCCAAAGCCCTGCCCGAGCCCTGAGGCCTTGGGATTCATACAGGAGCACGGGTCTGCATGGGCGCGGCGGGCGCACAGGTCTGCCAGCACGCGCGCGATGTCCCGCAGCAGGGTCGTCTTCCCTGCGCCGCGGCGGGCTGGGGATAAAAAAGGAGACCATGCACTTTCAGCCATGGCGGGACCATGCAAACACCGCACGCACGGCACGCTCTTCATCGCCTCCACGGAGTGCGCCAGCAGGGTGGTGGGAGCCAGCAGCATGGTATGGGGTCAGAGAGTACGCGCACCAACGCCGGGCGGCCCGAGCAGGAGCAGCGACGAGCTGGCGCGCTCGCCGTCCGCGGCGCTCGCCGCGCGCGCCGCCGAAAGCCCCGCCAGCACGTCCAGCAGCAGCTCCGCGACGCCTGCGACGCCGCACAGCGCATTAACGAGTGCGCTTGCGCTGGCAGCCATGCCCCCGTCCAGCCAGTCGGCAGGGGACCGCACTGAGGCTGGCAGAGCAGGGGCAGCCGAGGTCACCCACGGGTGAGCAGGCGCAGCGGTGCGAGTGCCACATCATCCCGGGATGCGAGGCAGGGTGCCTACGTTCCGGAGAGTGCCAGATGCTGGTCTGCTTGGTATGCGACGCGCGTAGGCGGGCGCCCGCGGGGGTAGCGTAACACGTGAGCTGCGGCGGGGAGGGCCACGCACGGCCGGCGCAGCGCACCAGGCATGGCGCGGCCCACGCGGTAGGTCAGCCCAACCACTGCATGCGTCCTGTCGCGGATCGCACTGATGCGGTGCAGCGTGCCGGCCACGCCCATGCGGTTGTCCGCGCGGAACAGTCGCGCCGCCAGCGCCTCTGTGCTCTCTGCCACAGGGACGTGCCCGCGTGAGCGCAGCTGCCGGGGGAGCGACCGCCCGCCGACCAGCCGCGGCGCGCCCGCGCTCTTCACTGCGCGCCATGCGCTGCTGCAGCAGGAGCTTGGGCACTGGCCACTCCGAAAGACAAGCGGGCTCACACGCACATGGAGCCCAGCGCTCATGGGACTGGGCATGTGGACGGGCAGCCTGCGGATCGTGGGTGCCGCGGGAGGGGGAGCGAGGCTTGCTGGTACCTACACGGCCTTTCAGGGGCACACACAGATCCCGCAACGCGTGCTCCAGCACAGCGCCCACGCCCGTCAGTGGACCCACCCGCATCCCGCCCATAGTCGCCACTGCCGCCGTTCATTGGCGGCCGCAGGATGGCCTCCGTCCACGACGCCCAGAGCTTCTCCAGGCGCGCGCCGCCGGCGGCGCCGTGCGCCGCCGCGGCCGTCACGCCGCGCTCGCCGGCGGCCGCGAGCGCGCGCAGCGCCTCGCCGACGTCCAGGCGCTGCAGCGGCAGCGCCTGCCACGTGCCGTCCGAGAAGCGCGCCACGGCCGGGCGGCCCTCGTCTGCGGCCACCTCGACCAGCTGCCTGCCGAGGCGCATGTCCGTTGGTCTCTGGCGAGGACCAGAGCGTGCACAGCACCAGATGTGCGAAGCACCCGCGTCAGTGGTCCAGATACAGCGGCAGCTCTTGTCATATGCTGTCTGGTCAGTGCACAAGCAACAGTGTGTGTTACCAACACGCTAACATGGGAGCCGGATGCATTGAGCTGTGCTGCCTTGCAGGTGCGACACCCAGAAGCGCATAAGCTGACCGCGCCTGACGCCTCTGGCACCGTCGGACGGCCTGCCGCAGTCGTCTCCCGCACTGGCGGGTCCGCCCGCGGCCCGCTCATCCGCCGAGCGGCCGGCGGCGGGCGTGCAGCGCAGCCAGCGCAGGCCGCTGCGCACGCGCGCCTCCAGCGCCGTGCCGCCGCCGCCGCCGCCGGCCGGCGCCACGCCCGCGGCCACGCCCCGCAGCAGCGTCAGCAGCTCCATGGCCACCGCGCACGGCAGCAGCTCCAGCAGCTCGCACGCCTCGCGGTCTGCGCGCTCGTCGGCGCTGTTTGACACGAGGGTTGAGGGTGTAAAAACCTGTGCATGAGTTGCTGGTCCTGATTACATCTCCTTGCTATATATACATTCTGTACGCCAGGCATGGAACGTCTGACACCCATCCTGACAGCGGAATACCGAGTTCGGGTGGCAGCTTGACACAGGGCGAAGTGCCATCACCCACGCCGCCAGGCTGCTCGGCGCCGCCCGGCGCCGGCTGCGGCGCCGCGTCCTCGCTCGCGTGCAGGAACGGCGCGAAGCGCGGCCGCAGCGTCCGTGCGTCCAGCGTCATCTCCAGGTCCACGTCGCGCGGCAGCCGCTCCTCGCTCTCGCGCCTGGCGCAGCATGACGCCGACAATCACTTTATGAGTTGCATGCCGAGAGCCAGGCATGTCCAGCTATGTTTTGACAGCCTGGCCGCAAACCTCCAAGGAAGGTCGGAGCCATGCTGGAGACGGTGTTTTGCGTGATTAAGGAGGGACGAGAAAAAGAGTCGCGCAGAGCAACCTTGGGGCTACAGGTCTGCAGCTGGCGTGACACAGGGCGCACGCGTGCGTGCCGGCCGCGCCAGCGCGGTCGCCCGGGTCAAAGTGCCACTCCGCATGCGCGCCGCTCAGCCGCCTGACCGCGGCCTCGCCAGCGCCGCCCAGCTCGGAGCGCAGCTCGTCGAATAGCGGCAGCAGCGGCGCGGCGCTGCTTCTGGCGTATGCCAGCAGGTCTGCCTTAAAAGGCCGCCGCTCCCACAGCGAAGGGTCGGCCGCGATACGCAGGCGCACGGCTGCACGCGCGCACGGCTCTCATTGACGACCTGCAAAGTGCGTGACAAATCATCTCCTCCGTAATCTCTTGTGCTGGACAGGTGCATGGCACAGAGCATGACATGGTGTTCACGGGCGCCGACAAGGCAGTGGTGGCTGCACTGCATGCTCTCCTGCCTCACCGCTGCATGGAGAGTGTCCCAGCGGAGCTGCACAGCAAGTCACATGTGCAGACCATGCAAGGACAGGCAGCGGCACAGCAAGATGTCCATGGCATACAGGAGTGGGGCTGATTGGGACAGGAAGCGCAGGACGAGGCAGTCAGGAAGGGTCATGCCTGCCTCATTCGCAGGCAGCGGCGCAGGCGCGCTGACCATGGCCTGCAGCTCGGTCAGCCCCATGCGGCAACGGGCCAGTGCAGCGCCCCCCAGGCCCGCGTGCGCATGCTGGCGCGCCAGCCAGCCATACGCCACCTGAGCCCACAGCCGGTGCCAAGTGGAGAGGAGGGTAGGAGACCAAAGCGCCAAGGCTCGCAAGCGCATGCTGGCGCGCCAGCCAGTGGCCTGACCCACAGGTAGTGCAGAATAGGAGGGTAGGAGGTTGAAGTCCCTAGGCTCGCGTGCGCATGCTGGCGTGCCCAGCCAGCCACCCGCGACCCATTTTTTTGCTGTGGGCAGTGCCAGGTGGGTACAATGGACCGTCCCGAGCGCATGCACTGCCTGGCACAAGATATCGCATGTTTTGTATGCAGCATGTTCATGCTGTTGACAGCATGACATCACTGGCACTGCTGAGCAGCTCAGCTGGATGCAGCACATTGTGACACTTCGCAGCGAGGCACTGCATGCGTGCTGCCCGGGTAAAGACATGCCAGATCATGGTGGCCATGGGTCTGTGCATCCCATGTGTGCCGCTTGTGGAGCTTTGCAGACGGTTGCGGCCTGTTGTAGATACAGCTGAGCAGGTGAGAAGAGGCGTCAGGACCAGCACTCTGGAGGGTTGGACGCACAGCGCGCACTTTGTTGCTGCTAAGACAGTAAGAGGTGCGACAGAGCGCTTCATGAACAGGAGCCAACATGCATGCTGTCCCTGTTAACATACTGGTATGCCAGAATTCTGCGCACATAGGCATAATGGAGTGCCCCAACCGCTTGATTTCTACTTGGTGCGCGCCTGCGTGTCGAACACGCCGGCCATGCGGATGCCGTGCTGGTAGAACAGCGCAGCAGCGTCCTGCAGCCGACACAGCGGAGCACCGGTCATGGCGCTCGCATGCTGCCACCCATGGACATGCAGCAGGCAAGCACAGCGCGGGTGCGGTCGGATGCAGTGGGAGCCGAGCTGGGCTGTGGGTACCTGGCGGCCGTCATGGAGGACCTTCAGCACGCGCGCGTCTTCCAGCAGCTCCTTGAGCAGCGCCATCACACCGCGCAACTCCCTCGGCCCCGCCAGCAGGTCAAAGACGTATGCCACAGGCGGCGCGTGCACCTGATGCAGTCATGCGCACGGGTGGCAGCCGTCCGCAGGCCTCAGGGCGGTAGGTGCAGGTGCACGTCATCTGCCAAAGGCGAGTACAGCGGTTCCAGCAGGCAGGCGCAAGGCAGGCGCAAGTCACGGGAGTTGCACGACTGCGTGGAGCGAGGAGCGCACCTGTACCAGGCACAGACGGCCGGAGCGCGACAGGGGCGTCCCCTCGCACTTGATACCGACCTGCCTCGGGAGCTCGCGCAGCAGAACGCGCGCTTGGGTGACGTCCAGTGCGCTGCTGATGACTATGCGCTCCGACACTCTGGGCCTGGTGGGCACGGGCGTGGGCTCTGGCGTGCGCGGCAGCTTTACGCCCTGCACAACAGTGAACATGAAACTATGGAAGGTGCCATACTCTTGTTCACATGCCTCCTGTTGAAGCAAGGGGGCTGCCCGCACCTTTGCCGCCTTTTCCAAGGCAGCCATGCGGAGTCCAATGGCCATGGGCACGCCATTGAACGGACGCACAGTGAAGAAGTCAGCAGGCAGGAGCCCCCTAGCAGTTGCCGACGGTTTGCGAAGCAGCAAAAAGGCATCGTCTGCAGCTGCCTGCATGAGCGGCCGCTCCTGCTGACAGCGAGTGAAGTCCACATAACGGACGCCTTCTTGTGGGTCAAAAAGGTGCCCAGTGCCATAGCCCAGACACTTCAGCGCTACAGCTCTGCAGTACTTGCTGAGACTATTGTTGTCTGGCCACAGCAAACCAATGCAGGTTTCCAACTCCGAGCGCTCTTCATAAGTTAAAATGGTATCAAGTACATCATACGATGCCTCCAACGCCATGTTTTCTGCGTTCATTTGCCACTGTAAAATTTTGTTTTAAAGTACTTCAAACATTGTGGGGGTCTAGTGGCATTTAGGGTCAACCACGTTACAAAGCATGTTACAAACTCCCACCCTGGAGCAGCATGCGCACGCCAGCAGAACTTGCCGGAGCGCACTTGCCAAAGAGCCGCTGCAGTCGCACACGCCATGCCGCGTCACTCGCAGACACGAAAATACAGTTTTGGACGCATCAGTGTCAGAGGCTTTGACTCAAAGCAATCAGAGGACCCCTCATGCCACAGGCAGGAACACAGGTGGCAAACAGGCATGGTAGTGGAGCGCACGACGCAGCTCCCACCACAGTCTAGCCTGATGAGGTTCCTCAACAAGCAAAGCTGCTGTGGAATCCACAGTGTGCATCACGCAAATGAAATCACTGCTCCAGCAAAATGGTCAAGCCGAATGTTCTTCTCTGTTCCAGACAGCTACAAATGCAATGCTTCGCCTCCACGCCACGAGCCCCGCCCTAGTGCTAAATGGGCTGCAGGTGCACCATTCCAACCAGCAGGCTGGCCGGCGACGACGGCCCCCATGACACCTCCAGCTCACTGCACTCAGTGCATCCACGCACAACACCCAGCAGCACGGCCTTGCCAGGTCCTCCACGAGACACACAAAGGCCTGGCGCTGGCACCTGTGCTGTGAGAGCGGCATACGCGACAGCGCAGGGAGCAGCGCCTGCCCCAACCGCCCGAACTGCGCTGCTCGGCTGACAAGGCTGCTGCACGGATGGCCGCGGGCTGCGTCAGTGCAGCCCCAGCGCGCTCTGCCACTGACCGCGCAGCGCACGCTACGGCTCGCACGCCGCGATGGCCGCACCGGGCAGGCGCGGCAGCAGGGCGTTGACGGCGGCGTGCAGCGCGCCCGCGCCCGCCGCCAGCTGCGCCAGGTGGAAGTGCGCCGCCGCGCGGCGCATGGCCGCCGCATAGGCACCCGCGCCAGCCCTGCACAGCCGCAAATGCTCACGGGACTGCAACAATGTATCAGATAGACACATGTGTGGTGTACGGCAGTGACTACACAGCCATGGGTGATGTGCGCCTGGAGCCAAAACATCTCTACCCATTGCGCACCCCTCGGGCAGGCCCACGACTATCTTTAACGACCCCGCTCACCGCTGACAAGGACAGGGTTGACCCTGGGAGGCCACGCAACTGTTCCAGACTGCGCGCCTGATGCCACGATAGGTATGCAGCAGCACATGCGCCTGTCTGCATGCTGCGTGTCTGTCCACAGCATCACAGCTTATTATGGGTTGATGTGGGCGCACGTGTCCAGCAGCAGCGCGTCCATTCCCGCAGCCATCGAGCGGCGCGCCGACGCGCTCGCCTCGCTGGCAGGGGGCCGCTGCTCGGCGGCGCGCGCTTCAAGCGCCCGCGCTGGCGTGAGCGAAAGCTGACAGCATGGGTCGGCGCCTGCGGGCGCCTCCGCCGCGCCGAGCGCAGAGGCAGGTGTCCCCTCCGACTGCGCCGCACGCGCCTGCACCCCCACCGCCATGCGCTCAGCGGTGTGCTGCATGGCGCATCATGACAGCCCAGGTGCGCGTGTCGCACTCTTGCTCACAACAGATGAGCCTGCAGCCGGGACACCAGCCGAGCGCACTCGTGGGCCTCAAGCACGCATTGCGCCAGCCGCCGGCAGCAGCCCAATCGACACTACCTCTGGCGATGACCACTCCGCCATGCTGAGCACACCGGCCACCGTGACCTGGCACTGCAGCCACATTCGCATTGGTGAATGCAGACTTGGCGCGCCTGGTCATGAACCAGGATCGCGCGGACGGCCGACTGCAGCGCGGCCAGGCGGGCCGCGGGCACGAGCGCACGCGCCGACGCGCCCTCCCGCGGGCAGTGCTCGGCCAGCTCCTGCCGGGCACCGACGCGTCAGTCAGCTGCATTAGGCGCGCACACGGACATGCACTGGAGAACCCTGGTGACAATGTAGTCAGCAGTCCAAGGCACCATGCGCAGACGGCTGCTGAGCCATGTTCTGCCGCTGAAAACAGCAAAGTGATCCGACGTGTCCGTATAATTGTGATGATGTTGCTGGCAGGAAGGTGGGGCAGATAGAAGCCCCGCCATCACAGAAGCGCGTCAGCGGCTCGATGCAGCAACAAGCGCCCCAGCTCGCACCTCGAAGAAAGCCACGCAGGCTCCCCGCAGCCGCTGCCACAGCTGCGTGGACGCTCCAGGGAGCGGGCCGCCCTCGTCCTGCGGGGCACAAGCAGGCTCGCGTGTTGGCGCCGGGGGTGGCACGTTGCCGGCGCGCCAGCCCTGTCGAATGATCCAGCCTCGCAGCTGGCCGTCGCTGCTTTCGGCGAGCGCCTCACGCCGCAATGGTGTGCCTGGGAAAGCCCTGGCTTGACGCCAAGCAGGCCGGCCCAGGCAGGTGAGATGCAGCTGCGCCTCACATGCAGCCCAGGCTCTAGCGCGTACATAGAAGCAGGGTCTGCTTGCACGCGGTGACGACTAAATCTGAGGGCGACCCATGCAGAAGCGGCCGCCAGGGCCGGCAGGGGGGGAGGCACCTCTGCGCCACCCAGCGCCGCGCGCAGGCCCTCCAGGCTGCCGACCGCGCGCCGCGCGGCCGCCGCAAAGCCGCGCAGCTCGCGCTCCGGCAGGTGGAAGGTGCCCCGCCGCTGCTTGCGCTCGTTCATCCATGTGACCGTCGGCAGGTACCTGCGCGCGCAACAGGAACACTTATCAGAGTCGAAGCCTCATCGTGCACGGCCGAACACGAATGCGAGCCGTCACAGGTGGGTGCGCGCTCCCCCGCACAAAGCCCGCCTGTTGCCGGGAGAGCCAGCTGCGTATTCACATCGGCGCCACAAGCGTCAAGGCGCTCAGAGCGCCTCCGAGCCAAGCGGCTCGACCGAGGCAGGGGCTGCGCGCGCACCAGTGCCGGCCGTGCCACACGCCGAGGTACCACTCGGACACCGCGGTCGCGCTGTTGCTTGCCAATCGCTCCAGCGCGGCGCGAAACGCGGCCACCGCCGCCGCCTCCGCCGCCGGCATATTCGGCCGGCGCTCCCGCCTGGCCACCCCGCCGCCCGCGCCCCGGCCGCCCAGCGGCCCCGGGTCGGCCGCGCTGCCAGCGTGCGCGGCCTGCTCCGCCGCGGGCGCGCGCCGGCACAGCCGGCGCAGCGCGCCGGCCCAGCCGCGCGCGGGCGCGGGGCCGACCAGCGGCTTCAGCCCCTCCTTGGAGAACGAGGGCACCCGCTCGGGCGCGCCCGGCCGCGCCAGCTCCACGTCCCCGCCGCCGCCTGCGCATGCGCCAGCCCTGGGTGAGCGGGCCGCGCGCCATGCAGACGCCGCGAGCAGCCCGCCGCCATACAAACGCGCCGCGGGCGTGTCGGCCGGTGCAGACAAGCCGCAGCAAGCCAGACTGCTGTGGCAGCGCTGCGTGCGCACTGAAGCGTCTGGTCTTCAGGGATTACAGCGGGCAGAGAGGAGGGACAGGAAGCCCAACAGGCGGGAGGCCGGACGGGCGAGCATGCAAGCAGCAGCGCTCCAGGTGCGGGGGGGGGGGGGGGGGGGGCGCGCGCACCTGGCCCGCTCGCACTCTCCGCCTCCCCAGCGGTCGGGCAGGGCGCGCCGGGCGCGGCCTTGACAGCAGCACCCGCGCAGAGCGCCTCGGCCGCAAACGCCTGCGCGGCCTCCAGGGCGGTGCGCACCGAGCCCACGGCCTGCGCAGCAGCGACTCGGGATTATGCGTCACTCATGCGCCGGCCCCCTCTCTGCATCCCATCAGTCAGTATCTGCTTCATGCTATGCACACCACGCACGCAAACTGCTTCTGGGGCGATGTGCAGCACGCGAGACGTGCTGAGCACGCGCCAAACCTGTACGTAGCGTGAGACACACGCAGAATCGCCATGCAGCCCATGAACGCCTGCCGGGCATGGCCACTGTGCATGGGAGCGGAGCGCAGCGCGTACCCGCTCGCTGGCGACCTCGGGGCAGATGAGCACCGACAGCAGCGCCAGCTGCACGATGGCGAGCTCGATGCAGGCGATGCGCGACGCCGCAATGAACAGGCAGTTGCGCGTGTCCAGCACGCCCCAGTGCACTGCGGCGGCCACAGCACGAGCTCGGCGGTCTGCGACTTAGCTTCATAATCATCACAGCAAGCACTGCAGGCTTCGCTGCCGGTCAGGGGCGCTGCCTCCCCGGCGCGCACCGGCGCTGTCTGTAGACGCCCTGTGCAGCCTGGAGCCCAGCAGTTCCATGCAGGCACGGAGATGCAGGCGCCGCGCAACGAGCGCACACAGGCGGCCGCCAACAGGGCCCCACCCACAACGGATGCGATCACGCCCAGGGGCCCGCGACGTCGAGGCGGGCGACCTAGGTAAAACGACAGGGTCAGCACGCAGGGCCGCACCTACAAAGAACGCGATCATGCCCAGCAAGCCCGCGCTCTAACGCAAGAAACCTTGCCCAGGGTATAGGGCAGGGCTAGCACACAGGAGACGGCGGAGCCGCACCCACGAAGAAGGCGATCATGCCCAGCCGGCCCGCGCCGCCGAGGCGCGTAATCTCGCCCAGGTAGTAGGCGAGGTAGGTCACCACGGCCGCCCACGCCACGAACCAGAACTCCATCTCGAAGAAGACCGACCCAGCGTAGCCCAGCCACGCGCCGACGAGCGCGAGCACGAAGCGGCTCGACGTGCGCGTGCCCAGCGCGCACAGCGCAACCGACGCAAACAGCCCGCTTGCGAGGCTGCCCCACTGCCGCGCACGCGCACCGGTCCGCTTCAGCAAGAAGCGGCAAAGGCAGGAAGGAGGGTGGGCGGTGTTTCGACGCTGCACAACCCCCCGCACTGTACAAGTGGCTGTGCAACAGCACTGGAAGAGCACAGCCAGCTGCAACGCAAAGCACCAGCCAGTCTGGCTCCTGAGCTGGTGTGTATGGCTCTGCCTCAGGTCCCGACCACAGCCGTGCAGTCGTGTCCATGTCGTCCAGGCGGGCAGGTATGGAGGACAAGCACTGGGCGACGCACCGGGCCGCGAAGCTTGTGTATGCGCGCGAGCGCGACGAGGAAGCCCAGCCAGCCGCCCACGAACGTACCCAAGCCGCGCTCGAACGACTTTTTCCCAATGTTGCCCAGGCACGAGGCATTCAGGCTGACGGCTGCTATCGCCCCCCTGCGCACGCAAAGCAAGCGGGCGTTGGCTGCAGCGCAGACCTGGTCGCCGGAAGCCAGGTCCCCCACACGCCCAATGTTACATGTGTGACTCACCGTCAGCCGCACAGCGCCACACTTTTCCACACAGCAGCATGAATAATAGACAGATGGAGGGAAAGCACACGGCGCCTGCCTTCCAGCAAACCCTCTGGCAGGCATGGGTCTGGATGGGCGCTGCGTAAGCTTGTGACATATATGTAGGTACCTCCATGCCCCGGCCCAGCCCCGCAGCGGGGGCCCAGCAGCGCACCACAGGCATCCCTCGATCCACTGCCTCCTCTGGAAGTTGTGCGCGTCCGGCCAAAACTTCGACTCTGGGTAGATGCGCCAGAGGATGGCTGTGTACGTTCCGAACAGGAGGGCGCCGATCGCCTGTCGCAGGCCGTGGCCTCGCACGCGCTGCCAGGCTCCAGACAGCGAGGACGCCATGCCGCCGATGTTGATGGGGAGCTCTGGAGCATGCTGCGGGGGGCGGCCGTTGTGGAGGCAGAGCTTGCTATCGCCGGGTAACACGCCGGCACGCGCGCCGCACAGGCCGAGCTTGTACGATAACCTTCGCAGTCACGTGACAGCGTGGTGCTCGACTTTTCTGCGTGTTTTGAACATCCACCCTCCAGGGTTGAGCTTATCAGCTACCCAAGTTCCAGTCAAGAGCGGGGACCTCGTTTCCACCCTTGGTCATCAGCTGACAGACATCTCTGCTGCGTCTGCGTCGTGGTCGTATCTGACGTGGCCGTGTCTGGCGTCGCTGGCATGCCGCCGCGATGCCTGCCAGCGGGCGGCGCACCCTGCCCGGGGCGCCTGTGTCCCGACAGACGGCCCTTTGCAGCCTGCGCAGCGCCGCCGCGGCAGGGCGCCAAGCGGAGGCGCGCTGCCTGCCAACGCAGCGCACTTGCATGATTTCAGACGATGCGCGCGCCGCTGACGAGCCGGTCGCTGCGGCAGGTGGCAGGCGGCGGCGGCCTCCGGGAACGGTAACGAAATCGACGGCAACCGCGAGGACCTGGAGGCCGCCATGGAGGACTTTCTGCGCAAGCAGGCCGAGCGCGAGAGCGGTGCGCAGCGGCGCCCCGCCCCCCGCATCAGGCCCGCGCCGCGCAGGCGCCTGAGCCGGGCGGCCGCGGCCGCGCAGGCAACCTGCTGGCGGCGCCGGCGGTGGTTGCCGACCGCGTGGTGGGCGAGGAGCTGGTGTCGGAGGAGGTGCGCGCCCGCCGCCGGCCTGGCGCGTTCTTGCGGCTCACACAGCCACCAACTGAGTGTGACTGGTTGAAGGGGTACAGCAGGCACTGTGCGCTGCACGGCCGCCGCGCCTCCCACAGCAATGCTCAAGAGAGCCTGAGAGTGTTATGTGCAGGCGTGCTTGCCTCCTGGGCAGTCGCGTCAGGACGGCCGGGCATCCACGAGCGCGCCGCCGCGCAGGACGCCAAGCGCTACTGCCGGGAGGTGGTGCGCATCCTGAAGCTGCTCAAGCAGACGCGCGACATGACGATCAACGAGGTCAAGCTCACGCTGGCGATCGAGGACCCGTCCCAACGCGAGCAGCGCGAGTACCTGGGCGTGGAGGCGCGCGCGCCGCCATAGGTTAGGGTCCGCGAGGAGCACACGCGCTGCGCCTGTGCCGGGCGCCGCCCGCCCCGGCACGTGGCAGCGCGCGCACCGTGCCACGTCGGGCCCCGGGCTCGGAGCGCTGCTCGGCAGGCGCAGCCGCTCGTTCCTGCTGTGCTCGCGCCGTGCGAGCGAGCAAGCGCCCGCGCGCGCCGGCAGGACGAGAGCGGCGCGTCGCGCGACGAGGTCGCCGCGGCGCTGGTGGAGGTCGCGGCCGGGCGCGTGCCCAAGGACCGCATCGCGCTGCGCGAGTTGTTCAGCGAGATGACGGCGTGGCCGTTCGTGACGGACGCGGACGAGGCGGTGGCGGCGGCCGCCGCCGCCGCGCGCGACGGCGGCTCGCGCTCGCCGTACGAGAGCGTGACCGACACGGGTGCGCCGCGCTAGCCGGCGTGCATGCATGCGCGCGCCCGCCTGGCGCGGGCGCGGCGCGGCGTTCAGTGGCGAAACCGCGCCCGCCCCTGCTTGTTCGGCGCCGCTTCATCGCAGAGCGTGTAATGCCGCTCTGTCACAGGCGCCGCGCCAGCGGAGACCATGGCCCCGTCATGGGGCCGCCTGGGCCCCGGATGTGAGCGGCTGGGCGTGCCCCTGCCCATGCATCCCCGCCGAGTGGGCGGGGCCTGGAGGCGTACCAGCCGCCACGTGGCTGGCGCAGACGCGCGAGCGAGGCATGGCGCGCGCGGGGCGCAGGCGTGGCGAAGCCGAGCCCCGGCGGCGGGCCGCCCGCCGTCGCGCCGCCCAGCGTCGAGCCGCCCTCGTCCGTGCCGGGCTGGCGCGCGGGGCAGGTGCGCCCGCGGCCCATGGGCCGCGACCGCAGCGAGAAGCCGCAGGGCTTCGTGGACTCGCTGCCGGACTGGGTCGGCTACGGCCTGCTGTACCTCATATCTGTCATCCCGGTGATCATCGCCGGCAGCGTGGTCGTCATCCTGTTCCTCAACTCGCTGAAGTGAGGCTATAGGCTATAGGCTATAGGGCTCACTGTGAACCCTGCCCTAACCCTTTACCATCCTGTTCCTGAACTCGCTGAAGTGAGGCGCCGCGCCGCCTGGGGGCGCGCTTCAGGCCGGGGGGTGACATGAGAGGGGAGTGACATGGCAGTGGGCGAGGCGGCTGTCGAGAGGTCTGACGTTAAGATGTCTGGCGTGCCGTGGTCGGTGGTCGTTTTGGTAGTCCATCTCGGTGCAGCGATATGTCTGTTCACCTCTGCCACCGTACTTTCTGTAGCATACACGTTACTGTGCACATGGCACCGCGACCCTAAATCGTCATCAGGCGGCCTACCAGCAGCTTGAGCCCGGAGCAAGTGTGAGAGCAATGCGCCGGCTGCCGACTTACAAGCTAGCTTCGCTGCACGCCTCTCCCTGCCACTGCCTCGGCACTAGGTCAGACAACAAGGAGATGGCCCCTGCACACGGGGGGAGTGACCCCTACCCAGTTGGACTGCTGTGCACACGTGGCCAGCTGTCCCACAACGTCTGAGCGGGCCCCCCAAATCCTGCAACAACAAGACCTGCAACCCTGACCGCGCAATCCATCCTGCAACCGCAACTGAGACACTGCGTCCAGCCACAAACATGTGGCCGAGCATGCTTCTCATGGGGCACTGCGCCCGGGCGCCGCGGCGCGCGCGGCGCCGCGTCAGGCGGCGTACGTGATCTGCTCGCGCTTGGGCTTGTCGGTTACGGTGCCCGGCTTGTTCTTGGATGCCTCGTGGCGCGCGAGCTGCGGCGGGATGTCCGCGTTGCTGTCCTCCAGCAGCCGCTTGAGATCGTAGAACACCTCCGTGTCCTGTCGCGCCGCGCCCCCAGGGGTTGCCTAATCAGGCAGTCTGTGAACACCCAGGACCCGCCATCATCTCTGCGCGCGGAGAAACTTCTCATCCGCATCGGTGCGCTGACTGCTGGATGCCGCAGAGGGGGAGGCATGGCTGCTGTTTCGTGCATGGAGCGGCCTCACCCGCCCTTCGACTGTGCCGCGTTTGTCAACCTTCGCACCAGGTCCGCTCGTTAGAGCCATGCCCAGCCGCTGTGCGGCAGAGGCGGGACACATGGGCCTGCTGGGGAGGCTGCTGCGCACTGCTGATTCGCACTGCAAGCAAGCAACCGAGTGCACGCACCCCCATGGTGAGGAACGTGACGGCGAAGCCCTTCTTGCCGGCGCGGCCAGTGCGGCCGATGCGGTGCGTGTAGCCCTCGATCGTGTGCGGCATGTCATAGTTGATGACCGCCGCCACGTCGGGCACGTCGATGCCGCGCCCGGCCACGTCGGTCGCGACCAGCACGTTGTACTTCTCCTCGCGGAAGCCCGCCATGCCCGACTCGCGCTGGTCCTGCGGTGCGCGCGCGCGCGCGGGCTCTAGATTACTGCATGGGTTCGTGAGTGTGCGCATAGACTCTAAAGCTGCCCGCCTGATATTGCAGCCAGCCCAGACGACATCCTTTGACGGCGCCAGATCCACCTCTGCCAGTCAGGGGTTTCAGTCAAGCGAGCAGAACATGCAGACAGCCTGACAGATAAGCTGTGTCCGCACAAGGTGCCCCGCTGTTGCAGCGACGCCTTGCCGGGCGGCGCCCCGGAGGCCGGGCCGGCGCGGGCGCGCCGCGCGCCTGCGTCTTGCCGCTGTGCAGCACTGTGCAGCGGTAGCCCAGCGTGTCCAGCTGCTTGTACACGATGTCGCACGCGCGCTTGCTGTTCACGAAAACGATCACGCGCTTCTCGTCGACCTGCGCGCGCACGCGCCGGCGCGCTCGCTGCCTGTGCTTGGCAGAGCAGCCTGCTGCCCGCCGCCCCCCTATGCCCGCCCCGCATCCTCATCTCCGAGGCAGGCTTCTGACGCGCGCGAGGACGGCAGGGCTAGGGTAGGGTAGGGTAGGACAGAGCGCACGGGGCGCGCCTCGTTGATCCAGTCCTCCAGCAGGCGCGGCTTGTCGTTGTCCTTGGCGATGATGATGTGCTGCGTGACGTTGTCGGTCGCCTTGCCCGCGCTGCCGATGTTGATCGTGACCGGCTTGCGCATGTACCTGCGCGCGCGCGCCTCCTCGGCGCCCGACCCGAGGCCGCACACGCTGCTGCACGGCGCCGGGCGCATCACCCAGCAGTACGCACACTGACCTTCACATCCTCCACAGTGAAGTAGGGCAGGCCCGAGAGCACAGGCAGCAAAATCGGAGCCAGTGTTCAGCAGACGCGTCGGCGGCGCTATTCTAGGGCCCGGCCGCGGGCGCACTTGCGCGCGAGGCGCTCCACGGTGGGCGGCATGGTGGCGGAGAACATGTAGGTGGTGCGGTACACGCGGCTGGCCTCCACCTCTGACTCGTCCTCAGGGCGCAGGTTGCTGCTGGGCATCGCGTCCATGACCGCCATGACCTGCCCGGCGGGGCGGGGTTTCACACAGGTTATTGCTGGCCATTGCGTCCATCACCGCCATCACCTGGCCGGCGGGGCGGGGCTTCACACAAATGGGCGAGGCGCCCATGGGCGCCCATGGGCGAGGCGCGACACTCTGTCGCCGCGCCAGCCACTGCGGCGTTCCCGCCCCAGGCGCGGTCGGTCCGCTCCGCCCGGCATGAATCTCAGCTGCCGCATTGCTTTGCGGTAGTGATGGGAGTGTGTCGACACAGTTGGTCTGACATCCTCTGACATCCACTAAACTAACTCAAGTGGCGAGGGAGCTGAGGAGTATCTGTGTGTATGCGCGCGCGCGCGCGCCTGCGGCTCGAAGCCCAGGTCGATCATGCGGTCGGCCTCGTCCAGCACGATGTAGTTGCACTGGTTGAGCACCGCATAGCGCTGCTCCAGGCAGTCCAGCAGGCGGCCGGGCGTGGCGATGATGATCTCGCAGCCCTTGCGCAGCTTGAAGCCCTGCTCCTCAATGTTCTGGCCGCCCACCACGGAGACCATGCGGTAGTCGGTGAACTGCGACAGCTTGCGCGCCTCCTCCTGCGCCGCGCCGGCCCCGGGTCGGGCGCCCGCCGGCGCGGCGCTCGGCCGGCGCGGGCATCTGCCTCACGCCTCACTACCGCACTCCCTTACACCAGCCTGCAGGCATTCCTCGGATCGTCCCCGCCGTCCAGATCCACGGCGATCACACGGCGACCAGCCATCGACCAGCGCGGCATGGTTGTGGCAGCAGGGTGACTGGCGGCACGCCCACAGCCTCCACGTGGCATGCCCAGCAGCACGAGCGGCCAGCAGGACATGCCATGCGCGCGCCCACACTAGCACGCCTAATATTTGTTTGGGGTGTTGTGAGAGGTCTCCACGCCCCTATATTATACGCGCACATGAAGTCCAGCGGGCCGCGCCGCTTTCGAGGCCAGCCAGCTCATGGCCGCATGCGCAGGCGCGCGCGCCCGGGCCCGCGCCTCGATCTGCAGCGCCAGCTCGCGCGTGGGCGCCATGATGACCGCGTACGGGCCCTCCGCCGCCAGCGCCTCCGTCATCACCGGCTGCTTCATGATGTACGTCAGCATGGGCAGCACGAACGCGGCCGTCTTGCCGGAGCCCGTCTCGGCCACGCCGATGACGTCGCGGAACTGCAGGCCGAGCGGGATGGCGGCCATCTGGATCGGCGACGGCTTCTCGTAGCCCAGCTTCTCCACCGCCTGCGGCCGCGCCGGGCAACCCGTGAGCGCGCACGCGCCTAGTCCCCGCTCGGCCCGCCCGCGCCTGCCTGGCGCCTGGGGCGCCTGCGGGGCCGCGCTCTTTGCGAGCCGCGGCTGTGCAGGCGGCGCCAGCACTCCAGGAGACAAGGTGCGGTCTCAACGTCTGTCGGTGGCGGCTCCTTGTCGGTGGCCTGGCCCGTGCACCCGCGCTTCTGGCCATCTGAGCATGGCATGCTCCAGGCGCGCGAGTTCCGTGCCATGCAGGCCATGTGCTTATTGACTGCGCACCCTCACCTGCGGGTAAGGAAAAGCACGCACGCCTGGTGCGCCGTACATGCTTGAATCTGACCTCAATGCGCCAAGCCGCCCATGACGCCGCAAGCTCAGAAGCTCAGGCGAGGCGCCCTCACAGCGCGGCGCGGAGAGGCGCGCGCCTGCATGACGGGCGGCGGCAGCGTGGCCTCCTTCCAGTTGCGGATGGGCAGCGCGGACATGCCGGACGACACGCCCTTGTACGCGATGGAGAAGTCCTCGCGGAAGATGCGCCAGTCGCGCTCGGTCATCTCGCCCAGCTCCTGCGCGGCGCCGGCCGCTCCTGGCTCAGCGCGCACACCCGGCCTGGCAGCCAGGGAGCTTGTGACGCAATGCAGCCGGCGCGCCGGATGCGGTGCCCCTGGCAGCTACCTCAGCAGCAGGGCGTCCCAGCTGGGCGGCAGTCATCAAGCAAACGGCCCTGCATCAGGCACGCCGCGCACATGCACAGCACCCACGCTGCACGAGTACGTGCCCCCGCCCGGGCGCGCCTTCTCTGTCCAGTGCTTCTCGACGCGGCGGTCAAAGTCATCGAACGCGTCTGCCGCGCGGATGCGCTCGCGGTCGCGCATGCGGTCCTCGCGCGTCTCCTCCAGGCCCTGCCGCGCGGCCCGCACCGCCGCTCACGACCGGGGCCGCGCCTGCCTCCAGCGGTCACGTGCGCGCGCCACTCGCCCTGGTGGATATCTTTGGTGCGGGCACCGCCACTGCGCGTAAGCCGCCGAGGCCGTGCGCGCCCCCCCGGCCAGCGTACACGCATAATTGCAATGAGATGCAGTTTGTCTTCTTTTTCTGCAAATTTGCAACCATGTCGATGCCGTCACGGCGCCCAGCACACTCCGAGGTGCATTTCCCCTGCAGAGCGCGGAGCACGCGCGCCGCCCGCGCCGCTGGCTTTGCGAGCTGGAGGGCTTGCAACAGCCCTGCCCCACATGCGCTCTCTCTGGCGACCGGCCGCGCCCGCCGCGCGGGCCGCGCCTGCGTCTTGCGGATCTTGGCGACGGTGGCGCGCTCCAGCTCGGCGCCCGCCTTCTTCTGCTCGCGGCGGTCGATGCCGGCGCGCATGCCGCGCCCGTACAGCAGCGCGGCCTCATGCGTCTGCTGGTACAGCGGGTTCAGGTCGCGGCTGGTGTCGTCGCGCGCCTGCGCGTGGCCAGACAGGCATGAGCACATGCTCACCCCAAAGGCAAAAACGCACACACCTTGCAACTGCACAGCGCGTTGCGGGCGACCAGACAAGCGCGAGCATGTTTGTGACCAGGTGCGGGAGGCACAGGCGCTCTCAAGGAAGGCAGCTGGGCGTTGGCTGGACGAGGACGAGCACGAGCATGAGGAGGTGAGGCGGCGCGCGCCTCCCAGTCGAAGTTGAAGCGGAACTTCTCGCTGGGCTTGAGCACCTTCTTCTTCTGCTTCTCCGCGCCCAGGTACTGCGCCTTGATCATCGCGACCTGCTTCTCCCGCTCGCGCTCCTGCGCGGCGCGCGCTGCCACTGGGCGGCTGACCTCCCTGAGAGTTCAGAAATGATTCTTGAGCAGTGCATGCAGCCTATGTCGCCAGCTCGACGACGTCGCCGCTCGCCTCGCTGCACCTCGCCTCACAGTGGCCTGGTGTAGCAGCGTGGTTGCATGACTTGCCTGCTCCAGCGCCTAGGGCGCGTCCCTCCAGCCTTGCACGCAGAAAGCTCTATCGCATTAAGGTCAGAGCGCAGAGCAGGCGCACGTCGTCGCGCCGCCGGCGCTCGGCGTTCTGGCGGCGCTCCTCGCGCTCGCGGCGCTCGCGCTCCACATTGTCCACGTACACCGAGTGCGCCTGCTGCAGGCCCGCCGCCCTGCGCGCGCCGCGCCGCGGCTCAGTTGACTCTGGCAGGGCATAGCCCTAACCCTAACCCTGGCAGGCTATGCCAGCACGGCGCTGCTCCGCTCCAGCACAGTGGCCCGCGCTACGCCGCCTGCCTGCCGGCCGCGGAGGAGTGCCGCCCTGCGGCCCTGCAGGCCAGTCCAAGCAAGAGCTGCAGGCGCGGCATGCGCCTGCGCGGTGCACCGCCCGGCCGAGCAGGCAGGCGCCGACGGCGGCCCCGAGGGCCGCGCACTTGGCTTTGGCCAGCTGCGCCGCATCCTCCTCCTCCTTCTTCGCCAGCTCCTCGCGCTCCTTCTTGGACAGGAACTTGGGCTGCAATCACACGTGGATTTAACACGTGGATGCTCAGCACCCGTTCTCGCGTCACTCAATACCCGCAGCAGGCAGCACCGCAGCTCAGCCTGGCGCGGGCGCGGACAGTCAGCTCCGTCGCCGGGACAGCGGTTGGCGCGCGGAACAGCCCGAGGACGGGATGGAGAAAGGTGGCGTGCGGCGACAAGCCGCGAAGGGCGTGCCTTTGACAGGGCGGCCTCCTCGCGCTGCCGCTTCTTCAGCAGCTCGTCCAGGGACAGCGGCTGGCGCGGCGGCTGCGCGCCGAGCCAGGCGCCCTCAGCTCAGGCTCAGCGTGCAGGAGGATGCACAAGCACGCCGCGACATTTACAGGTGTGGCAGAGCGTGCCGACCTGAGCCCTCAGACGTCTAAAGCGGCGCAGCAGCACACACCACAGGGAACGCGCCTCGGCAGCCTTGTTAGCCGCGCCGCCGCCGTTCGTCTCCCCGTCCTCTGCGCCTGGCCGGCCGCGTGCGGGCGCCTCCGCACGGCCCCGCTCGCGCGCCGCCAGGCGCTCGCGCGCCTCGCGCATGTCGCGCTCGCGGTTGCTCTCGCGCGGCCGCGCCTCGGCCCGCTCGCCGCGGCCGCGCTCCGCCTCATGCGGCGCGCCCTCCCGCAGCCGCTCCGGCTCGCGCGGCGCATCGCCGGCGCGCCGGTCCGGCTCGCGGCCGCGCTCGCCGCGCTCGCGGGGCTCGCCGTCGCGGCCGTCGCGCGGCCGCTCGCGGTGCGCGGCGCGCGGGCCGCGGTCACGCTCACGATCGCGCTCCCGCTCCGGCTCGCGGCTGCGGCGGTTGTCGGGCTCGCGCCGCCTGGCATCCCGTTCGCCGTCTGCGGCGCGCTCCTCGCGCCCGCGGCTCTCGCCCGGGCTCTTCACGCCGCGATGGCCATCTGTGCGCTCGTGAGCGCGCTCGTCCCGGGCCGGCGCGGCGCCGCGCTCGCGGCTGCGGCTGCGCCGCCGCTTGCCGTCGCGCGCGTCCGGCCCGGGGCTGCGCTCGCGCTTGCGAGGCGCGTCCCGCTCACGGCTGCGCTCCGGTGAGTGGGAGCGCACCATGCCCGCGTGCGCACCGGGCACTGGCTTGTCTGCTCGCCCACAGAATGCGTTTTGCTTTGTGCACTTGTGACACAGCCCAAGCAGCTGTGAGGCGGGGACGGGGTTTGCCCCCTGGCATGGTGCTCCTCATGACTTCATTTTACACAGCTTCTCTCTGACTGTCAAAGCTGGAGGTACCCTGTTGCACCTGCGCACGCACACGCACAGTGCTGCAACGGAAAGGGTGATGCGAGCGCCAGCGGCTAGTGCGGGGGCCCGGACACCTGTGAGCTGAAAAGCAACAAGGAAGTATGTCAGCGCCGCCGCAGGCGCACCCGGCGCCTGCTCCGACGAGCACGCCCTCTATGTTCTACCGATGGACGCTCCCCTTGGGCTCCATGGCGGGAATCCCCGTGCGCCTGCACTGTGCGAACTTCGCCTCGACTGTGTGTATGGCTGCTTCCGTGCTAGACCAGCCTGCCCTGCCCTGCTACACTGATGTATATTGCCTGCCAACACCAACTTTACCCGTGCATCACTTGCCTTGTGATGGCAGAAGCAGGGCACCTGGCTCGACTGGGAGCTGACAGCGGGACGTGCGGCGTGCAGACCTGTTCTTCGCCGTGCTGCTTATACCAATGTTCTTCCAGATCTGGAACTCATGGCTCGGCGTGCTCTGGTGCGCTCTGGTCTTCTCTGTGTGTACATGTTTTCAGGATGTGTATCGCGCAGTCATGCAGACAGGAGCAGCTGAAGCCCGTACACCGCGCCAGGGCCTTCATCATCTATGGCCCGGTGCTGTTTGTCACCGTCTTCTTGCATGAGCTTGGCCACTGCCTCGCAACGCGCCAGGTGAGTGATCTCCCCTCCCGGAAGGACCGCCCGGCAGGTGTGACATGCCTTGCCAGCATCAGGCTGTCTGGGGGCCCCGCTCAACCGTGGTCTCTGACGCGCAGGTAGGCGGCGCGGTGCACGGCATACTGCTGTGGCCCCTGGGCGGGCTGGCGTTTGTGGGCCACGCCGGGTCACCCGCGCGAGACCTGTACGTGGCCGTCTGCGGGCCGCTCACGCACATCCCGCAGGCGTGCCCCCCCCGCCTGCAGGACTGTGTCCGCCTGCCTGCAGCCAGCACTGTACAGCGCCTTTGCACACAGGCATGAAGTGCTCCCGTGGCAGGCAGTGGGCGCTGAAGCTGCTCTCCTTGAGCCTCGAATACTAACAGTCCTGCTGCACCGGCATTCATTGCAGCAGCCACCCTCTGCGCAGAGTGGGACGGCGCATGCCGCGGCCCTGCTGCCACACATGCACAGACCCCTGGGCCGGCGCGGCGCGCAGTTCGCGGTGTGGTACCTGACGCTGGTCTTCAGCCGGAGGGGCATCCAGGGCTACTGGTCGCCCTCGCTGATCGCGCCCGACGCGGCGGATAATTTCTGGCTGGCGGTGTGCGCGGGCGCATGCATGGTGCGCCGCTCCCCCTCAGCCTCCTGGTCTGCCACGGCGGGTGCAGACCATACGTCCATACGCCTGATGAACAACCCTCCAAACAGTGCACAAAGGCGCATGTGCTCGCGCATAGCTTCACAGTGGTAGGGAGCGCGTAAGTGCCAGGAGGGTGTAAACCATGCGCTCATTGTGCCGTGGTAGCGCAGCTACTGCGATGCAGCTGGTAAATTGGATGCGAAAAGGAGTGCCAGCGGGCAGGTGAACCTCGTGCTCATGGCCTTCAACCTGCTGCTGCCAGCGTACCCGCTCGATGGCGGACGGTGCGTGCCCGTGCGCATCGTGGGTTGGTAGCATCCGTGCATGAGCAGCCTTGTGGCCCTCGGTGTGACAGAGACGTGACAGAGAGGCTGGCCTGTTTGCCCACAGCTACACCAAGTACACCGGGACGGGTTGCACTGTGTCGGGCAAAGCTCAGCTGCACTGTGTCGCTGCTCGTAGCTGGACGGTCGCAGACGCGCCCACGTGTTGGCCCGCGCATGCCAGTGCACGCCACTCTGACTGGCCAGGTCGGCACGGTGCCTGGCACAAGCCGACGGCGTGCGCGCGCACGCGCGCGCAGCATCTTTGCGGATCTGCTGCTGCTGTGTGGCGTGCCGGCGCTGGTGGCGGCCAAGGCGACGGTGGGCGTCGCAATCTTCATCGGCGTGGCCATCCTCGTGTTTGGCGCGGTGTACTACAGCATCGTGACGATCATTGTGCGTCCCAGCGCGTTGCGGCCCCGGGTACGCAGTTCCTGACCCACCTTCAAGCGTCGTGCAAGCGATTGATGAAGTCGCCAGCCTGCGTGTCTGCGGCCCTGCTGCCGGGCGCCGCGCTCTTTGTGTGCGTCCGTAACATGTGCACGTAATCCGTCATATCTACGAGATGTCAAAGGGCTGCGCCTCTCGAGTCTGCCGCATCACAGTCATGCTCGTCAGCGCTGCAGGCGTGCGCGCGTCAAGCACACAGGGCCGCAGTGAGGGGGCGGGCGCCGGGCGCGCAGGTGGGCGTGTGGATGCTGGTGAGCACGTTTGAGCTGTTCCAGGCCATCCGCACCGACACCATCAAGCAGCACCCCATGTTCTGCTTCGAGCCCGCCGCGGCGCCCTGCGACCCCAACGCCATGCTGCCGGCCAACCACCCGCGGAGTGCAGGCATATGATGGGCGTGCAGCGGTGGTTTTGCTGTGCTTTTCGCTGCTGCTGACTGCCGAAGGACCCTAGCCAAGTATGCTTGGATAAGTGATATGCCACGCCGTGCGAAGTGATTACTGTTCTTTTACGCGCCTCGAGTGCCTGAGCCGTACGCGGTGATCAGCATCATGAGGCTGACAACTTGTGGTGTAGGAGTGAATGAGGTTGAGGTTTGTGAATGTGGCGGGTTCCCGTAACCCAAGAAGTTGCCGATTTTAGACGTGTTGGGACTGTTTGCAGAACGGGGCTGCTCGATGCAGCATGAGCACGAGGTCGGCGGAGTCACTGCCAGGTGAGGGCGCAAGGCGCAGCAGCACCGCTTTCCTGCCCTCCTCCATGAGTGCATTCTACTGCCTGTTGTCCACATTACCCACTCTGTCTGCACATCTGCAGCGATCTGCTTGGCAAAGTGCACTGCAGCATGGGCAAAGTCGAATCTCGCAATTTGCCGGACAGGCAAGCTTCCGCCAAAGTGCAGCTGTTGTTCAGAGTTCCGCAGCCGGAATACTACTGATCTGATTGACCAAAGCGCAACGTCCAGTCCAGCTGTATGTGATCACTGGCGATCACTGCGGAGTTTTGGACACCTGTGAGCTGACCAACAACAAGGAAACATGGCAGCGCTGCCGCAGACGCACCCGGCGCCTGCTCCGCCGAGCACACCCTCCAAGTCTCACCGGTGGTCGCTCCCGTTGGGCTCCGTGGCGGGGGTCCCTGTGCGCCTGCACTGTGCGAACTCCGCCTTTGCTGTGTGTATGGCTGCTTCCTGGCTTGTTCCAGCCTGCCCTGTCCTGCTGCACTGAGGTGTAGCTTGCTTTCAGACCCCGGTTGTGCGACACAGTGCCTAATCTGTGACAGCGGAAGCTGGGCAGCTGACACGGGAAGTGTGGCGTGCAGATGCATTTTTCGGGTTGCTGCTGTTCCCACTGTGCTTCCCGCTTTGGGGCTCGGGGCTCGATGTGCTCTGGTGCGCGCGCTGGTGACAGTCTTCTGTGTATACTTACATATGTTGTACACTTGGATATTCGCTGCACAGTCACTGCAGACGGAAGCAGCTAAACCGCGTTCAACGTGCCAGGGCCTTCATCATCTACGGGCCGGTGTGGTTCGTCACCGTTTTCTTGCATGAGCTTGGCCTTTGCTTCGCGACGCGCCAGGTGACGCCCGGGCTCCCTGCAGGACCGCCCTGCAGACCTGGTGTGCCACTCAGACTGCTCCGCGGCAAAACACAGCTCAACCATGCTCCCGGACATGCAGGTAGGTGGTGCAGTGCACGGCATCCTGCTGGGGCCCATGGGAGGGCTGGCGTACGTGGGCCGCGACAAGTCACCGGCGCGAGACCTGTTTGTGGCCGTCTGCGGGCCGCTCACGCACATCCTACAGGCATGCCCCCAAGCCTGCGGGCAGTGGCGTGCAGCGCCAGTGCATGCATGTTCACGACTGGGTGGACCTCGGTGGCTGGGCGCCGTACACTTGAAAACATCAGAACGCAGATTGCTCGCTTGAGAGGTTACGTTCAAGCGGCACGCGCGTTTGATGCACATTTTTGAGTCTGTGCAGAGTACTGATGGCGGCTGCTGCGGCCCTGCTGCCTCGTACATGCAGCTCACAACCCATGAGCGGCTCCGCGCGCAGTTTGCGGTGTGGTACCTACTGCTGGTCCTCAGCCGGAAGGGCATCCAGGGATACTGGTCGCCGTTGTTGGTCGCGAGAGCGACGGATAACCTCTGGCTGGCGGTGTGTTTTGGTGGATGCGTGGTGCGCCCCGCCCCCTCAGCCTCCCAGTCTGCCAGGTGCAGACTCACACTGGAGTACACTGCTCCTCATGCAGTGCATGCTGCATGCGCTTGCAGGTAGCTTTGGCATAGCCGGGAGGCTTGAGGGCTCCAGCGTGTATTAGGCATGCGTGGACTATGCCGTGATGGCGCAGTTGCTGTGGTGCAGCTGACACATCCAGCCTGAGGAGAGCTTGCAATGGGCAGGTTAACGTCGTGGTGATGGCCTGGCACCTCGTCATGCTGCCGTCAGACCCGATGGATGGCGGCCGGTGCGTGCACATAATCGATCGGAGGCGTCCACGCATGAGCAGACTTGCGACCTCTGGCACGACAGCGAGGCCGGCCACTTGTTTGCATGCAGCCCCTTTTGTGCGTCCCCGCCGTGATATTTGTCAAGCAGGGCAAAAGGTGGCTGCGATTGAGTTGCTGCATATGGCTGGACGGCTGCTGACGCAGCCTCACAGCCCCGCATGCGAGCCCCGCTGCACATCACCGGATGCCCCAGATTGGACGTGTTAGTGGCATGAGCTGTGCGGGCCATGCGCGCGCGCGCGCAGCATCTTTGTGGACGTGCTGCTGTTGTGTGGCGTTCCGGTCCTGGTGGCGGCCAAGGCATTGCTGGGCGTCTCGTTTGTCATTGGCGTGGCGATCATCGTGCTGGGTGCAGTGTACCACAGCATGATGACAATCTTCACAACCCTGGTGCGGCCCACGTGTTGTGGCACTGCGGGGCATTGTCCGGTATGCAAGCATTGCGCAAATGTTGTTGAAGTGCCAGCCTGCATGCTTATGGACGTGGTGCCGGGGGCCTCGCTCCCTGTGCGTTTCTGTCTAACAAAAATATTGTGTCTTACGAAATGTGGCCTGCCCCGTCTTTGACATGTGGTCGAGAAACGGCACTTCAGCCCATTGCGCCTGTCCAACCACAAACACCCCGTCTTCTGCTTGGACACTTGACCTCCAAGCACAGGGCCTCGATGAGTGGGCCGCCATCGGGCGCGCAGGTGGGCGTGTATGTGCTGGGTTGCACCGTTGTGCTCTTCATGTATATCCGCCTTGACAGACTTGAGCAGCACCCTAACTTCTGCTTCGAGCCCGCTGCAGCGCCCATCGATCCGCACAGCACGCTCCCGACCAACCCGTCGCAAAGTACAGGCATATGATGGGCGACCACCGGTCGCCAACCAGAGAGCGCAGCATGTGAACTGTTTTGCTTTGTTCTTCGCTGCCTCTGACTGCTGAAGGACCCAAGCCAAGTATGTGAAGTCTATGGATGACAGCATGTATGGCGCGCCGTGCTAAGTGTGATCTGTGATGCGCCTTGAGTGCCTGAGCCGTACTCATCCTGAGGGTGAACATTTTGTTGGGAAGGCAGTAAGTTCGGTGTTATTCACAGTAGCAGGTCCCTGGGTATCCCATGCAAGTCGCTTAGCTTGAACATGTTTTGGACTGGTTGCTGCGCAGCATGAGGGAGTGATCCATGCGCTGAGAATGAGATCGGCATGGCGTCAAAGGCTGACGCGTGCACAAGGCGCATCAGCAAGCCAGCCGCCAGCCCTCCTCAGCGACTGCTTTGTACACTGCCCTATCCTGACCTAAAGTACTCACTTTGTCTGCATCGTTAGCAGCAGCCGCTTCCTTAGCAAAGTCCCTCGCAGTGCCTTTGCGCATAGTTGCCCACAGGCTGCATGCGAATGCCAAAAACTTCCGTAATGATGTCAGCTTTGGCAAGCTTCCGCCAAAGTGCCGTGGTTCCAGAGTGGAATTCTACATGATCTGAAAGCGCAACGTCAGTTAGGCGATCGCCCAACTGAGCGGCGATAGTGCAGAGGTTCAGGCACCTGCGAGGTGACATACAACAAAGAAACATGGCAGCGCCGCCGCACACGGACCCGCTGCTTGCTCCGCCGAGCGCACCCTCCCTGTCTCACCGGTGGTCGCTCCCGTTGGGCTCCGTGGCGGGGATCCTCGTGCGCCTTCACTGTGCGCACTCCGCCTCTGCTGTGTCCCTACCAGTCCAGCCTACCCTGTTCTGCAGCGCTGAGACGTAGGTTGCTTGCAGACCCCAGTTGTGAAGTGCCTCTTACCCAACCTGTGACAGAAGAAGCGCCACACAGAGACAGTTGGGAAGCTGACGCGGGACGTGTGGCGTGCAGACATGTTTTTAGGGTTGCTCCTCATCGCCCTGTGCATCTCGCTCTGGATCTCGTGGCCCGCAGTACTCTGGTGCGCGCTGGTGGCGGCCTTCCCTAAACATTTGCATCAAACATATATTGCCCAGTACTGCAGACGGAAGCAACTAAACAGCGTTCAGTGTCCCAGGGCCTTCATCTTCTACGGGCCGGTGTTGTTTGTCACCACTTTCGTACGTGAGCTCGGCCTTTGCGTCGCGGCGCGCCAGGTGAAAGCCCCGGCTCCCTGCAGGACCGCCCTGCAGACCTGGTGTACCTTTCAGACTGCTAAAAAAATTCCCACTCAACCAGGCTCTCAGACACGCAGGTAGGCGGAGCAGTGCATGGTATCCTGCTGACGCCCATGGGCGATCTGGCGTACGTGGGCCGCAACAGGTCACCTGCGCGAGACCTGTATGTGGCCTTGTGCGGGCCGCTCACGCTCACTCTGCAGGCATGCTCCCAAGCCTGCGGGCAGTGGCGTGCAGCACAGGTGCATGCAGACTTACATATGGGTGACCTCGTGGCTAGCCGCCGTGCAATTTGAAACCAAAAAAACCTTGCACTTGAAACCATGGATACCATGTCAACCTTGAAATCATGCAGATGCTCACATGAGAGGTTGCAGTCAGCTGCACCCAAATTTGACAAGGTTTTCGTCTGTGCAGACATCAGAGAGCGGCTGCCGCGGCCCTGCCGCCGCGTACGTACAGCACCTAACCGCTGGGCGGATCCGCGCGCAGTTTGCGGTGTGGTACCTATTGCTGGTCCTCAGCCGGAAGGGCTTCCAGGGATACTGGTCGCCGTCGCTGCTCCCGGATGTGACAGACAACTTCTTGCAGGACCTGTGCGTCGGTGCATGCCTGGTGCGCCTCGGCCCCTCAGCCTCCCAGTGTAGCAGGTGAGGAGCGGACTCGATCACCACCACACTGGAAAACGCAACTCCATGCACAATGCACAATGCTGCATGCGCTCGCTTTGGCATAGCAGGGAACGCGACGGGCTCAGGAGTGTGTTAGGTATGCGCGAAGTATGTCGTGATGGCATTGCAACTGTGGTGCAGCTGGTACTCCCAGCATTGAGGAGAGCTTGCGGCGGGCAGGTTAACGCCGTGCTGATGGTTGTTCACATCCTCGTGCTGCCGCAAGCCCCGTTTGATGGCGGCCGGTGCGTGCATAATGTCGACTGGTAGCACCCATCCATGGGCACCCTTGCATGCTCTGCCATGACAGAGAGGCTGGCCACTTGTTTGTCTGCAGCGCCTTTGGTATGTCCCGGCCGGGATGACCCAAGCAGACGGTCGATGCATGCTGAGTCGCTGCGCGTGGTGGCCCACCATCGATAGACGGTTGCTGACGCGGCCTCACATCGTGAGCCCTGCATGCGAAGCCCTGCTGCTCATCACTGGATGCTTAGAATTGTGCAGTATGTACGTCGCATGAGCAGCTGAAGGCCGTGCGCGCACGCAGCATCTTCGTGGACCTGCTGCTGCTGTGTGGCGTGCCGGTCCTGGTGGCGGCCGATGCGTTAGTGGGCGTCTCGACGGCCATGGGCGTGGCAGTCCTTGTGTATGGCGCGGTGTACTACAGCATAACGACATGGACCACACCTATGGTGCGGCCCCACATGAGGTACCGTGGGGGGGAGGTGGCCTGTAGCCCAGTGTGCTGTTCAAACCCCAGCCTGGGTGTTGTGGAACTGTTGCGGGCGCCTGGCTCCGTGTTTGGGGGTGTCTTGCATACGTGTGGCCTGCACCGTCTTGGAGTTGTGGTAGGGACACGGCCCTCCTGCGCTTTGTGCCTGTCCCAGTTACGCGTATTTTGTTGTGGCATGTGAATTTCAAGCACAGGGCCTCAGTGAGTGGGCCGCCGTCGGGTGCGCAGGCGGGCTTGTATATGCTGAAGATGGCGTATGAGCTGTATGTGAAAGTCCGCGCTGACAAAGTTGAGGAGCACCCCATGTTCTGCTTCGAACCCGCTGGGGCGCCCTCTGATTCGTATCGCGCGCTGCCGGCCTCCCCGCCGCGGGGTGCAGACGTATAACGAGCAACCATTAGTTGCCAACCAGAGAGCGCAGCGTCTGTAGTGTAGTGCTTTGTTTTTCGCTGCTTCTGACGGTTAGAGGGCTCAAGCGGAGTATTTGAAGTGTGTGGCTGACAGCATGTATCATGCAATGCTGAGTAAGTACTGTGCTCTGCGATGTGCCTCGAGTGCCTGAGCCGTACTCATCCCAAGGATAAACATTTCGTTGTCAAGGCGTGGTGCACACATTTGTCAATGCAGGAGCACTGTTGTTAATTGCTTGGCAACACCCCTCGCAGTGCCTTTGCGCATTGTCGTCCAGGCTGCATGCGCACTTTAAATGACATGACCAAATATGGTGCACTGTTATGTACTCTTAATACATGTTGCCCAGTCACAGCAAACGGAAGCAGCTGAACCGCGTTCGACGTGCCAGCGCCTTCATACTTTATGGGACGGTGATTATTGGCACCGAAGCGTTGCGTGAGCTCGGCCTTTCTATCCCGACGCGCCAGGTGCACACCCTGGCTCCCTGCAGGACCGCCCTGCAGACCTGGTGTACCCTTCAGACTGCTAAACAAACCCGCACAACCATGCTCCTGGACATGCAGGTAGGCGGTGCAGTGCACCGTATCCTGCTGGGGCCCGTCGGCGGGCATCCGTACATGGGCCGCAGTAACTCAACAGGGCGAGGCCTGTACGTGGCCTTGTGCGGGCCGCTCATGCACCTCCTGCAGGCATGGTCCCGAGCCTGCAGGCAGCGCCTGTGCATGCATACTCACAACTGGGTGACCTCGTGGTTGGGCGCCATACACATGAAACAACCATGTGTACCATTCCATGATGAAATTATGGACACGCAGACTGCTTGTGTGAGAGCCACAGACGCTGACCTGTGATAGGCTGCACCCGCACCCGATGAAGCCACTGTCTGTGCAGAGTGTCAAAGGCGGCTGCCGCGGCCCTGCTGCCTCATACGCACAGCGCCTGACCCCTGGGCAGTTTGCGGCGTGGTACCTGACGCTGGTCCTCAGCCGGAGGGGCATCCAGGGTAACTGGTCGCGGTCGCTGACCGCGAAGGCGTCGGATAACCTCTGGCTGGCGGTGTGCTCTGGTGCATGCGTGGTGCGCCCTCGCCCCCTCAGCCTCCCAGTTTGCCAAGACAGGAGCAGACTCAATAACTACCAATTGAGAACTTTGCCGCGCAGGTTATCCTCGTGATGATGGCCTATCAGCTTATGCAGTTTGCAAAATGCCTCCAAGGCATCACAAGGAGCACCTTCTGCTTCAACCCCATAGAACCCCTCAACCCCTATTGCATGCTGTCGGCCAACCCGCCGCAGAGGGCAAGTGTATGATGGGCACCCAGAGGGCGCAGCATCTACTCTGGGTCGCTGTGTGTTTTGTTGCTGCATACTGCCATCCAAGCGAAATATGTGAAGAAATGCTGAGTGCCATGTCTATTAGGGTGAAGGTTTAGGGTGAAGGTTTATGCAATTGGCAGGTCCCTGCTGAGATCTGCAAAGTATGCTCGCGAGTAGCGCTGCGAACACAAGCATAGCAGCTGCGTAAAACCAAGCGCTCATGCCTAGCACACCGCGGCTAGTACAACCGTGCCCTCAGCATGGAGGACAGCCGTTGGTCGCAATACATAGGCCTAGGCAGACCTTGTGCTTGGCCGGCAAGGGCTTCAGTAAGGTCGCCACAAAGAAGGTCCCCCCTCAGAACACAGGCAGGCACAACACTGCAGCTTGAGCATGCAGTTTTGCTGAGCCAGAGTCTGCTGCACCGCAGGCGGACAAGAAGCGCAGCGAGGGAGGACAGCGTAGCAAACAGGATGCTGCGCCGCCGGCGCCGCCAGGCCAGGCGCCGGCCCGGTCCGTGGACGAGCGCTTCAAAGCGACGGCGCTGGAGCTCGACGGCAAGCCGGACGCAGAGCTGGAGTTTGCCAGGAGGCTCGCGCGCTTGAAAGCGGCCACCGTCGCCACAGCCCAGGTCTGAGCGCTGAGCAGTGCCTGCGGCTGGCGTGTGCCTGGCCGCGCCAGCAGACGCGCCGCGCTGGCTCCGCAGGCGGAGGTCGAGGCGGCGGACTCGCTGAGCGTGCTGGACCGCGCGCCGCTGCCGACGCCGGCAGCCCCGCAGCCGCGGCAGGCCGCCAGCGACGACTCGAGCAGCAGCTTTGGGCCGAAGCAGGTGCGCGGGCGCCCTGAGCGCGCACAGGCGCCCTGCGGCTGGGCCGCCGCTCGTGCCTCTGCTTCTTGCTGGCTTGCGTGGTGAGTGGGGGAGGCAGAGGCGCGCACGCCCGCGCTGTTATGAGCGCTCTTGCACTCTCTGCTTGTCACCCCTACGGGTTCTGAGCGTGTGAGGTAAAGTAGGCCCCTGGTTACACCACTGTGAGCAGGGTGAGGGTGGAAAGACGTCCGTCGGGGAGCTTGTTGACACGAGGCTGCGATGACGAGGCTGCCTCCCTGCTGCAAGCAACGCCGCCCAGTGTGACCGGTGCAAGGGGCCGAGTGACGTCGCCCTGACCGACGGCAGCGCGGAAGTGTGAGCAGTGCGCACGAAAAGCGGCTTGCGCGGCCACGGCTTGCGCGGCCACGCGCGCGCGGCGCGCAGGTCGCGCTGGCCGGCGTGTCGCTGCTGCTGGCGGCGCTGTTCGTCCTGACGGGGAGCGGCGGCGATGTCCCCGTGCAGGGGCCACAGCCGGAGGCCGCGCAGGTGCGCGCCCGGCTCACGCGCGGCGCCGGCCGCACGGCGCGCAGCCAGCGTGCACTTCATCGTGACCAGGTCTCAGGTGTCAGGTCTCAGGTCAGGGGTACCTGCCCCGCGTCCTGCCTCCCAGCAACTGTTTCGACACCTGGGTGAGCTGCTAAAGCATGCAAGCATCGAATCGGCAACTATGTTGCTGTGCGCCTGGACGCCGTTGGCTAATGGCGTGCCCGTGTTCGGCTGCGCGGCGCACCGGCACCCACGCATCCCGTGCAGGCGGCGGCTGTCCGACGCTGGGAACCCGCTGCGCCCGCCCGAGTGCAGGCCCCGGGCGCCTCGACCAGAGCACGGTGCACCATGCAGTACACCCCCCAACAGCGGGGGCTGTGCATACCGCACTCTCCCTGTGCAACCCCCCATCCAGGCGGGCGCGCCGTGCTGGGCGCGGCTGGCGGACGCGGAGCGCGCGGAGCTGCGGCATACGGTGGCTTTGCATACCGTGCTCCCCCCGTACGAACACCCCACCCTACGGGCGCGCGGTGCAGGCGCGGCTGGCGGACGCGGAGCGCGCGGAGCTGCGGCAGCAGGCGGCGCGCTTCGAGGCGCGCCTGGCGGCCGACGCCGGCGACGCGGGCGCGCTGCGCGGCGCGGGCGCGGCCGCGCTCGCGCTCGGCGAACCCGGCCGCGCGGCTGCTTTGCTCGTGCGGCTGGCCAACGCCGCGCCCGCAGACGGCGAGGCCTGGCAGCTGCTGGTGCGCTCCTCTAGATATATGACTTATGCTGGGAGTGAAGGACCTGGCCCCTGTGCGGTACCTGAGCCCGCACTGGGGCGGCATGCCTGCTGCCGGTAAGCCAAGGCCGGCGGGGTGGCGGGCCGGTGCGTGCGGCTGGCCGAGGTAGCATCCGCGCACGCAGGTTTGCAGTCGCTGCCGGCGCGCCCAGCAAAGCATTAAGGAGCGACTGCTGTGCAGCATTGTTAGAGGCACAGTACATCACTGAAATGCTGCCGGGCACCCGCAGGCGGAGGCGCGCCGCGCGACGGCCGACTGGGCGGGCGCGGCGGCGGCGTACGAGCGCGCGGCGGCGCTTGCGCCGGCGCCCAGCCTGGACGCGCTGGAGGGCCTGGCGGGCGCGCTGGTGGCCGACGCGCGGCCGCAGCGCGCCGTGGAGGCGCGCGCGCCTTGCCCCGGCGTGCCCGCGTGCCTTGCCGGGCCTGGACGGCGCGCAGCAGCAGTGGTTCGCGGAGGCAATGGTTTCCTGATGTAAGATGTTGGCATCAACCCACCAATTGAAGCGGGCTGGTCAGCCCTTCACAGTGTTTTGCAGTGGGTAACTGAAGGGCCGGCGGTGCCATGTCACCTGGGCGGGCTAGGTCCAGGTACAAGGTTTCGGCCCCACATGCGCCACAGCGCGCCTGTTCAATGCAACGTGCGACTGCGCGCTGACATCAGCGGGTGCGGGCGCAGGCGGTGCAGGCGGCGCGCGGGAGCGTGGAGGCCGCGGCGCAGAGCACAGGCTTCACCACCTATGAGCTCGACATGCTGCTGGCAAAGGCGCGAGCAGCCACTGCGCGCACGCTTCACACCGCCAGGGTCAGCAGAGCGTGCTGTGCCATGCTTCTGTCACAGCGGCGCTGCTGGCGCGCCGCGCGCATCGGAGCACAGGGCGTGCATGCCGCAGCAGCCCTGGACCTTCTCATGAAGTCCTGGGAGACACTCGCAGAGACACATGCTTGTGTAACGCCCGGAGACTCCAGGGGAACTTGGATCGGCGTTGCAAGCGCTCACAGCATGTGTGCTGACTGCGCGGCACGTCGCATGTGCAGGTATATGCGCAGTGGGGCAAGCACACCGCGGAGGCCCTGCGCGTGTACGACGACCTCATTGCGCGCGCGCCGGACGGTGCCGGCCCCACATTGCGCAGTGTGCATATCAGTCGCACGTTGCGCCGGCCACAGACATTGCGACTGTATGGTGCCCTCAGCTGCTTGCTCGCACAGCGCCCCATGGGGGGCTTTTCAGTGTTTGCTGGCAGGCTGTGGCCCAAGATTGTGGGCACCGCCAAGCATGTCCCTCTGCAGGCAAGGATTGCAGGGCGTGAGCGCTAAGCATGCTGCATCGCGCCCGCAGACTTCAGGGCGTACCTGGCGCGCGGTGTGCTGCTCGGGAGCGACGGGAGGAAAGGGGACGCCCAGCGCATGTTCCTGCAGGTGCGCCTGCCGAGGGCTGCTTCAGCTTGTTTGTTTCAATCGGCCCGATTAGTCAGGCCAACAATGAGCATCCTGAGCTACATCCTTAAGCGAGCCCAGTGATGCCGCAGACAGGGTTGCTGCTGCAGCACCCATGCATGGGTCACAGCCTACATGCTGGCCGCAACAGGGCAGACGCCACACCGTTGCGCTTTGTGGCGAGTGCCAGTGACTTTCATGCGTGCGGGAACAGGCGCGGTACCTCGCACCACAGGCTGCCCGTCAGGTGGTTGACCGCGTGATTGCAAGCGCAGGCTTCTGACACTGCAGTGTCAGATGACGGTGGCTGAGTGGCAGAAATAAATGTATAAGTTGTTGGGAGCGTGTGTGAAGAAATATACCCCAATTGAGCGAAGATGGTCCGTGCGTGCAACCACAAGACACTGCTGTGTGTCCCGTTCCAGCGCAGCAGTAAGGCCTGCAGCGCAGCTGTAGTATGTGTGTCTACTTGGTATAGCCAGCAAGCTGGAGGACCGTCCTCGCTTACGCACTAGCAACCATGTGGTCCAAATACGTCAGCAGCGCAGCAGCTGTCCACCGCCGCTGCATTCATGCAGCGGGGCGGGTGCCCGCCATACCTCCGCCACACCTCTGTAGCTGGTACAGCCACCCTGGCATGGCTGTAGCAGCTGCAGAGGCATGCATAGCTACTACAGATGCGTGAGCAGGAGGAGCAGCCTCCGTGCAGCCCCATGCTTCACTGCCAGGCTACAGGACAAATGCTGGCCTCGCAAGCATGCCGGGCAAAGCGGCACCACGCGTGGCCAGCTTCAGCGCAGTGATGCGCGTCTCCTGCGCACGCGCTGTGCGTGTCGGCTGCTTGCATCACGGGCTTCAGCAGGTACCCAACGCCTGCTCTTCGTGGGCACTGAGGGCATGGCGCTTCAGATGCATCTTCAGCGAGATGAGCGTGTGTGCGTATGCCCAACCCGATGCCTCTGCAAACCCGCTCTCGTTCAGGCACGTTTGCACCCGTGCTGATATAAGTCCAACTCTGCCCGCCATGCAACTCACAGGCAAGGCCCGCCCAGGGCACCACCAAACTATGCTCCGCGCCCAGCTATACACCTCGCCATGACTCATCCGCTCGCCAGAGGGGGGCGCGCCTGCAGCATGATGAGCGTGTCGCCAGCAAAGGCCAGGTTGCTGACCTCGCCCACGGAGATGGCGCCCAGCAGCTCGCCGTCCGGCGCGTACACCAACACGCCGTCGCCGACGCCCGCCCACACGTTGCCGTCCACATCGACCTGCACCGGCCATCTCCATGTTGATGCATAGCGCTAGCAGTGGCTTGCAGCAGCATGGTAGACAAGGCTTAACACTTAGAGACCGCTGACCGAAACCGCTGACCGCCAGCCGGCATTTATGCGCATAGCTGCATTGCAAATGAGCACTTGTCAAAGATCACATGCGAATGCTCAGGGTGTAGCCTCAGCATTGCAAGCTTCACTGCACCGCATGTGGCAGCGCAGCATACACAGACGGCTCCCGGCCCATAACAGCCTCATCACTCGGCGCGTCTGACCTGCCCGGGTGCAGGGGCGCGCCTTGATGCCATCCGGCGCGCCGACCGCGGCCATCGCAAACACGCGGCGGTTGGCCAGCTGCCGGCAGCGCCCCGGCCCGTCCCAGGCCACGTCGTAGCGGTAGATGGTGCGCGGCGCGGACTTGGGCGCTTTTGTATGCATGCGCGCCGTGTCCGTGACGTACAGCGCGCGCCCGTCGGGCGACAGCGCCACGCCATTTGGCTGCGCGGCGCGTGTGCGGGGCGGGACTGGTCAAATCAGCATGCAGGCTTTGCGCCCAGCAGGCGCCCAGCGACTGACTGGCCTGATCACTGACCTGTGCGTCCTGCCTGCTGCGCACCGTCGAAGCGCGGTGTGTCTGGCAAGTGCATGGCACGCTGTGCATGCACTGGCATCCAACGCCGCACAATACACGGCATAACAGATGCAAGGAGCGCAGTCACGGGCGGCATACACGTTCCAAGGGAGCAGGTGACGGCCACAGCGGCAGCGCGTCAGCAGCACCGCTCAACGTCAGCGCGACTGATGCGGCATGGGGTGCGCGCTGGGCCGACGCCCGCTCACCATGAACACGCTGTCGCTCTGCGCGGTCACGGAGCGCGTGCGGACGTCGTAGCGCCAGACCGCTTCCGGCAGCTTCGCAGCCTCCCGGAAGCCCTGGCACCCCAAGCCAGCCACACTTTACAAAGCGCACTCTGCTTGGGTGATGCCGTCAGTGGCCGCAACGCCCCATGTGTGCGCAACGCCGCACACACCAGGTTCGATGGGCACAACAGCTCAGCGGCCAGTGCATGCGCACTGCGCTCTTTGTGTGCAGTAATGTTAAATGTATTAACAAGCTGACCACCGGTAACACAAGCTCGCCACCAGGTATATTTGTCGCAGGCAACTGTGCAGGAGGGAACCCATTGCCGGAGCTTGAAGCGGGGCAAATGTAGTGCTCGGCATGCGAGATTGCCAGGCCTCCAAAGCGCCCGTTGCTGGGTTGCCGAGATTGCCAGACGCCCGCTCAGGCAAACTGACGTCGCAGCCGGAAGCAGGGCGGGGTGCGCCTTGCGGCGGTGCGGAAGGGAGAGGAGGAGGGCAGCGCGCGCGCCTGCATCGCGCCCGCGTCCGGGTCGGTGAACCAGACGCTGCCGTCGGCGCCGACGCAGACGTCGTTGGGGCTGTTGAACGGCTGCCCCTGCCAGTTGTCCAGCAGCGGCGTCGCGGCGCCGCTCACCACGTCCAGCACCACCAGCGAGCCGCCGGACTTGCCGCAGCCCTGGCAGGGTTGGGGTCTGCATCAGGGTCGGGCGGCGCTGTAGCCGCAGCAGCACATTCCGTGCAGCTCTGCCACCTTCCGCCTACCTTCGGCTCTCAGGACATCACAAGCACAGCAGCTTCAGCATGTCTTCTTCCAAGCACTGTACTCCCAACTCTGGACATCGTCTCATGATCCACAAGGATGAGCGCGTGCTGTGCACAGCCACAGTGCATTTGCATGCAGGATGCCCAGCGCGCGAGGCGGCCCTGCCGCGCACCTGCGCTGTCAGCAAGACCTCTGTCGGCCCCCAGTTTGTCGCGCCATTGGGCATCACCACCAGCCCCGGCTCAGCGCATGCACCTGCCGCAGCGCAGCTAGTGAGGGTGGGCCAGGGAGCAAGCTGCACTGCCAGGAGGCAGGCTGTAAGTGCACACTTGCTGCACAGCTGAAAGCCACCTGCAGGCGCACTGATCCCATCGCAAGCAGACCATGGGCAGCCCATGATGACCACACCAGCCAGTCATTGCCATCACCATGAAGGCTGCGGGCGCGGCCCTCCGTATGTGCATGCAGGGATGCGGCAGTGGTGCCAGCCTCGAGGCCCTATTGAAAAAGCGCATAGGGTGGCAGAATTTGGCAAACACGTGCTGTGCAGCGCCCTACCAAGCCTGGTTCCCCAGGCCACCGCTTGGTTGCACCTGCTTGACCTCGCCGGTGTCCGTCGCGAGCAGGTACATGTCGATGCGCTGGTGCGGGGAGCCGTCCTCCGCAGGGTCGCACGACCCCGCCTGGTAGCGGTTGCTCGTGAAGAACAGGCTCTTGAGCGCGGGCAGCCAGACGGGGCCCTGTGGAGCAGAACATCGAGCAGTTTTAGCACAGTGCCTCTGGCACATACTGGCAGGGTGTGCGCCTGCCTGTCCAAGGACCGGGGCCTTCCCTGAACAGAAGAGCTCAATCTGGGCAACAGAGTCAGAACACCGAGAGTACAATACAAATGTCTCCATGATATTGCATGCACTGCATGCCCAGGGACGGGACAGGTGTGTGAAAAGTGTGCCCTGTCCACGCTGCAGGCGTTCGCAAGGGCATCACCTCGTGCGCAAACGCGCTGTTTCGCCTGTGCAGCTCGCGTATGACGGGCTGCGGACCCAGCAGCCGCCGAAACATGTCTGGGTTGTATGCTATGAAGTCATAGCCTTTGCGCAGCTCGTCAAAGTCCTGGCCTGCCAGGACCGCGAAGGCCGCGGGGGGGAGGTCGCGCGTGGCGCCGCTGTGGTACACCACCGACGCTGACTCAGGGATATCCGGGCTGGGCACGCGCGCAGCATCTAGCCGCTGCAGCTGGCCAGTCAGCCACTGCGGCAACAGGCTAGCAAGCATGACTTCGCAAGTGTTCAAGATGGCCAGTGGCGCTGGCCTGTTGGTTGAAAGCACCACTAGCAGTGCAAAACTACAGCAAGAACAGTGGGCCGCTGCAGCCGGGGAAACGACCCAGCGTCAATGCGCTTGCAGCAAGTCACAAAAGCCTTCACTTGTAATGTGCGACAGCGAGCGAAAAGCTTCTGCGGCGTGGCAAGCAGTGCGGGTTGCTGCAAAAACCGTACAGCGTCAGTGCGCATGCAGTACGTTGCGGTCCCTCCCAGCTTCTCCTCTCTATCCAATCCCTGTTTTTATGTATCAGCTCTGCGCCGCGGAGTGTTACACTCTGTGCTATAACAACCAAGTGCAGCTGCACTGAATATAATAACACACTCTCAAGTCGGCTCTGACTCACTGCAGAGACAAAGCGCGCGGCTGATCGCTGCACTTATCTGAGCTGCCTTTGGCAATTTGCAACAGACGCCGGACCTGCTGGTACGTGCAAGCGGCACATGTTTGCTGTTCCAAGGATGGTTCTACTCCCTCACTGTCAACGCGCACCGCGCTGTGCTGTGACTTACGCCCAGGCAAGCTATGCCTCCCTACTCTGAGATCCTATCGCTTAACAGGAGGCAGCGCCATACGCGAGGTAGACATGCAAATACGTTGCAAGGCTGTATCCATGCTAGCGCACCTGAACACTCCTGCGCCATGCCCTGCCATACAGTGTGAACTCCAAACCAACCTCCCGTGCGCAGGGCCCCAGACACGCGCGAGCAAGCGCTGGCAGTGGCCCGTCCGTGAATGCACCACCCCCCAGGAGGAAGGTGCTGGTGGCGCTGGGCGGCAACGCGCTGCTCGAGCGCGGCGAGGAGCCAACAGCAGAGAACCAGGTGCACAACGCAATTTTATGGTTGCCGCAGGCGCAGCTTGCAAGCGGCCGGTAGACAGCCTCCTTGTTCGCACGCACGCACTTTATGTTCAGAGCTGGTACTTCACGCACCACAACTCACTTTAATCATATTTAGAGCATGCTGTAGAGCAGAGGGATCCTGCTCTTGCTTGCTAACGAACCAGCTGTCTGCTACTCAACAGGCGCGGCATGCACGGGAAGCAGCTGTAGCCGTGGGGCGCTTGGTCCGTGAGGAGGGCGTCGGCCTGTGCGTCACACACGGCAACGGCCCACAGGCGCGGGGCACCACTCCATGTCCACCCCGCTGTGCCTGCACAAGCCCCTGGTCTGCTTGTCGGCAAGTGTGAAAATGGGCTCATGCACGCAGGTGGGCTTGCTGGCAATGCAGATGCCAGGCGTGGGCCTGGACGTGCTGGGCGCCGAGAGCGAGGGCCAGATCGGGTGCGCCGCTGCGTGACCGGCACAGGCAGCATGCTGTGGAGCAGCCGGCCATGCTGGTGCACTCTCTGCTGCCTGTCACAGGCCGTGCATTGTACCCTAATCGCGAGTAGGCCACTCTGTATGGCTCTTGGCTGACTCACCCCAGGGCGCATGCAAGGCGCAGCATGCAGCCCCACTGCATGGCGCAAAACGCCTCGGGGGCATGGCAGGTACCTGCTGGAGACTGAGCTAGGAGATGAGCTAAGCGGGGACATGGTGCGCTCACAGCCTCTCATGTCAGCTGCAGTGTGCCTGATGCGATTGCCTGTCGCTCCCAGCAACAAAGCCCAAACTCTCCAAAGAGGCACAGACTTGCTCCCTTTTGAGAGGGTGGTGTTCTATGCAAGCTGTGCCTGTCATGCATGGTGACGGGCCCCGTGTGCTGGAAGCCCCTCTCAATACATCTGTGCAGGGCCATGCAGGTGGTGTCGCTGCTCACGCAGACGACGGTCTCGCCTGACGACCCGGCGTTTGAAGACCCGCAGAAGTTCATAGGGCCCATGTACAGCAAAGAAGACGCAGACCGGTGCGCTTCCGGTGCCTTCCAGACTGCGGGCGGCCTGCCCGGTGACCAGGGCAGGGCCGCAGGCGCCCCGGCGGCTGGACTCGCGTGCGGTGCCGGACGCCCTAGCATCCTGCCAAGCTGATGCTCATCCGAGCCCGCACACCCTGTGATGCGCGCTGCCGCGCGCGCGCGCAGCCTCGCGCGGGAGAAGGGCTGGGTCGTCAGGGCGGACGGCGACAAGGGCTTCCGGCGCGTGGTCGCGTCGCCCGCGCCGCTGCAGGTGCTGGAGGCGCGCGCCATCAAGGCGCGCCTAGGTGGCTTGCTGCTGGAGCGCCTGTGGCACCACCCAGCACAACACAGGCACAATTGTTGCGCGTCGAAGTGAGACGCTGCACGCTGGACCCCGTCCTCAGTATGGTCCAGGCTCAGCCCATGCCCGCCCAGTTACGACACTGGCAAGGCGGTTCCGCGCCGCCCTCGTACAGCCTTTCTTGAGCGTCTGATGTGCCTCATTCCTCTTGTCCTCCTTCCCAGATGACTTAGCTAGAACCGCTTCCCAGTGTCTGGAAGTGCAGTGTGCTCACGCCTCCAGGCGCGCAGGTGCTCCTTGACGCGGGCTTCGTGACGGTGTGCGCCGGCGGCGGGGGCGTGCCGGTGGCCGTGGAAGAGGTGGCGGATGGCCGGGTGCAGCGCCGCCGCCACGGCATCGAGGCCGTCATCGACAAGGCGCGCCCACTTCCAGGACCTGTTTGCCATGTTTGCACCTGCGGTGCTTCAAGCGCGGTGTGCCCGCTCGACCGCTCCTTGCAAGAGCGAGGTCATGGGGGGCTGCGCCTATTTCCTCACAGGATGCAGTCAATGCATGAGATTGCAGGTCAATAATGCTGCCTTTCAAGGACTGGTCAAGAGGGCAAGTGCTTTCAAGCTTGCGCGAGGGTGGTGATCTGGCCAAAGGTGCAGCCCAAATAATCGCTGGGCTCGGGCAGAGACGCTGCCGCCACCCACAGACGCGCCCACAGTGACCTGGGCGCGCGGCAGCAATATTCCACAGACCAGTCATGTTGCCGCGGTCACCGCTTGCGCGTCGTGGCGTGCCTGACCGGGCGGGCCGTGCCAGGATGCGGCGTCCGCGCTGCTGGCGGCGGAGGTGGGCGCCGAGGCGCTGCTGCTGCTGACGGACGCGCCCGCCGTCTTCGATCCGCGCCGCTGGCCCGCCGAGCGCGCGCCTGTGCCCTCGCCCGTGTCCCCGGAGGCGCTGCTTGAGCTGGGCGACTTCTCTGCAGGCTCCATGGGGCCCAAGGCGCGCCGCGCGCCGGGCTGGGCGCCCGGCTGCTGCCCTGCTCACCTTGCATGCTCCAGATGTGCATCTGTTCCGCAGTTACTGTTTCACTGGCTGCAGCCAAACTGGCCAGAAGGTGCTCTTGAGGGGCCAGGTGCCACTCGGCCCTGCACACATCAGCAACATGCGTCCCTTTCGCCATGCGGCCACGCGAAGCTGGCATGCTGAAATAATGCTAAGATTGCGAGGGTTTCCGTTTCTACTAGACCTGTGACATTGCGTGCGTCACGTAGGGCCGTATGCGCAGGTCATGGCGGCTTGCACCTTCGTTCGCAAAACAGGCGGCGTGGCCGGGATTGGGGCGCTCGGCGATGCGCTTGAGATTTTGCGTGGAACCAATGGCACGCTCATCAAGCCGTCTGTGAAGTGAGCTGTGCGAGTCTCACCCATGCGGGCCTCAGCAGCAGTGGCGTGGTCGTGAGCTAGATGCGTAGTTGCAGGAGAGTGCTCCTGACCTGCACGGTCGTTTTTACATCGCGCTGCTAAGCAAGCCCATGCAGCATAAGCGCATGTTACGTATTGTAGATTTGTCCCGAGCACACGCATTGCCAAGGTCACTTGGCAACTGCCTCGCTTCACCAGCTTCGCACCATGCATCCTGCAGCACCCGCACGGGTAACACTTTTTCACCTGCAAATAAGAGCGGCCTGGGACCAAAAGACTCCACATGCGACTTGGTCCAGCATCAACGCCCCCACCCATACTACTTATCATCAGAACCGTATTGTTTTGCAGACCCGCCGCCCGCTCGGCACCCTGCAGCATAGGGCTCAGCCATGGAGCAACGCGATGGATCTGCAAAGCGCCAGCACAGCCCTGCGCCCTCAGACTCTGAGGCTCAGAGTCACGCACGGAAACTGATCACGACCTACAGCAGGTCGCTGCCTGCGCGGCGAGGCCCGGGACAGGCGGCGCCACACACAGCGGGATGAGGAGGGTTGGCAGGCAGAAAAGGGTTGGCAGATTCACTGGCGCCCGCACAAAACTCGCCCCTATCGCAGGGCTGCATCACGCACTACCCGACCCATCCCGCTGAGCGGCGCATCTCTCAGACAGACCCACGCAGAGCCTGCATTGCAGACGCAGACACTGGCAGGAGACGGCATATAGGCCGGATGGATATTGGTTTCAGGCCAATCCGGGCCTCTGGGGGAGGAAAAAGTGCAGGCCAGGCCCAGCATGAGCCTGGCCGCATGCTGAGCCGCGCGTCCAGCCAGAGTTCAGATACACATTACCCCTGCCCATCTCCCACTACAAGTTCGTGTGTTTTGTACATAGGGAGAGAAAGCTAGGCGCTCACTGCTGGCCAGAGGGAGGCGCAGGGCATGTGCGCACTTGCAACTGGTCCCGCGCACGAATACAACTTGCGCTGCCACCAGTCACGCTGAGATGTAGCGGAGTATGCACACGCTCTGTACCCAGGAGCACGCAGAGCCTCATGCCATGCATGCAAATGCACGCAGTATGATGTGGCCCATGCTTGCCCAGGTGCGCTGAAGCACACTACACTCACTGATGAGATCACGTGCATCGCACGCACCAGCGCACGGGCACCTGATGTGCCTGGGACCGGCGGCGCGCGCCGGGATACGCAGCTGCAGGCCGCGCAGCTGCGCCACAAGGGCACATCCAGGCTGCTTGCCGCCGGCTGCCTAGCCGATGAACAGCCGCGAGCTGCAACGCAGTCACGTGCCCACACGACGGCGACCAACCGGACACACTCTTGCAACAGACGCATCCACCCTATCGTGCAACATGCAACCTCACAGGGGCAGCCACCAACACAGGACGGCGCACGGAGCCCTGGGCAGCTTCTGGCCTGCCAACCATAGGACTCTGACGCACACGCATTCTAAATGAGCGCTCAAGACGCAAGTTCTGGGGATGGGCCTGCTTCCAGGTCACGCGGCCCCCAGCCCGCAGCGGCGGCGGTTGACCGCCCGAGGCCGGTCCCGCGACGGCCCGCGCGCGGAGCGCCTAGAAGGACGGCCGGAAGCTATTCTCCTGCACGCGCTCCGCCCGCTGCTGCGCCAGGATCGCGCGCAGGCGCGCCTCCTTGGCCTGCATCTCCTTGGCGCGCTTGGCGTGCTCCTCCGGCCACCTGCGCGGCGGCGCGGCGCCTCGTGGCGCCCCGGCCCGGACTCGCATGCTGGGCGCGCATGAGCGGCTCGACAACGATGCGCACCGGTGGGGCTGTGCGCTGCGTCGCAGCCCTGCAGCACTCACAAGCACTGACACTCCTGCACCTGCAGCGGTGTTGCGCTTCCGCGCTTGCACGTCCCCGCTGCCCAAGCATCCCATGCAAAGGACGCACGACGGGGCGCTACATGCAGTATGACACAGCACCAGCAGCAACTGTGCCCGATAACTGAACGACCCGCTGCTAGCGCTACCACGCCGGGCATCAGCAGGCCGGCTGTGGAGTACCAGCCTGCCCGTTCTGATCACACAACCTGCGCTGGCCACGCAGCTTGCACGGGGCCAGGGCGCGCACCGCCGGCGCACGAGCTGGTCGGTCTGGTGCAGCTCGTGCGCGAGCACGAAGACGCCCGGCGTGCGGCACTCCGGGCAGGCGGCGTCGTGGCGCACGTGGAACAGGATTGCGCGCACCGTGCCCAGCGCGTTGCCCTTGCCCACCGCGCTGCGCGCGCGTGCGCGCTCCGCTCCTCAGCGCGCAGCCTCCGAGCGCGTCGCGCACCGCGCGGCCCGCCTGAGAGACCGCTTATGGCGCGGCGCTTCTGCCCACATTTAAAAATGCGAGGCGGGCATGACGTCGAGGATACCCTCGCAGCAACACGGCTACAGGGGGCTAGCATGGAAGCGGTGCAGGGCGACTCAAGCTCGCATCCGGATTACTGGCATGCAGGGCAAGGGCGAGGTCTGGAGGCAGGGGTGCCGCACGTGAAGGCGCAATCGGCGCAGAACTTGTGGCCGCACTCGAGCCCGATGGGCTTGTACATGACGTCCTGCGTGGCGGCGGCAGCGTCAGCCTCAGACGGGCGTTGCCTCTGCTGAACACATGCGGCAGCGCACAGGCCTTAGCCACACAGCACCCTACCCTCCCCTTGCAATGACAGAGGCGGCGCGCGCAAGCGTTGCAGAGCCTGCCGCCCTGCAAGGTGCGGATTTCACTGCACCTGGTCACAACAGGGTAATATCTAGGGTAGTGAATCCATGTACATGACCCTGTGGGGGCACGGGAGGCGCGCGCCAGGCAGATGGGGCACAGGTAGTCCTCGTCGACCTCCTCCGCCGGGCCCAGGCCGGACGAGGCGATGGACACGCTTGTCACCTCGGCCTCGGGCCCGAATGAGCCGCCGCAGCCGGGCTCGGCGCCCGCAGCTGCGGGCGTGCCTGGCGAGGCGCCGCGCGCCGGGCTGGCGCGCCACGTGGGCGGGCCGACGCCGCGGCCCGAGCTGCGCGATATCGGGATGGGCCGGCTGGGCGCGCACTGCGGCGGCGGCGGCGCCGGCGGCGTGTCCGGCGCTGCGGCACCCGCGTCCTGCGGCGCGCCCGGCGACGGCGCCCCGCCTGCGCCGCAGCCTCACCTTCAGACCTGAGCCAGGGCGTGCAGCAAGCGGGGAGGGGAGCACGGCCGGGCGCCGGCGCTGCACAGCCCCAAGCGTGCAGCGGGCGGCACAACGCACCACGCGCTCATGCGCCCTGTGCACGAAAACAGCCCTGCACGGCTCAGGCGAACGGCCGCCGTGCTTGACAGGACAGCCATCGCACGCCAACAGGCGGCGTCCCGTGCCTGTCAAAGGGCTTTAGGGGCTTTCTGGGCGCACCGGCACCGCTGCCGCTGCCCTCCTCGATGACGACCGCGGGCGCCTCCTCCGCCAGCGACGCCAGCAGCGGCAGCGTCAGGCGCGCGTCCAGGGGCGCGCCCGCGGCGCCCGCCGGCCCCTCCGCAGCGCCGCTACCGGCCCCCGCGCCGCCGCGGGCCTTCTCACCCGGCTCGCGCTCGTCTACGGCTGGGACCGGATCATCCGGAAGTGAGTCCCCGAATGCGGGGTGGACCGCGCCAGCGGCGGCCGCGATCAGCGCGGCCTGCGCGGCGGCCGTGTTGTCGCGCGCCAGGATCGCCTCCATCGCCTTGAGCTCGTCCAGGAGCGGCGAGTGCAGGAAGGAGCCTGCAAGGCGGGCAGACAGACTATGATTGGGGCGCGCCAACGCTGGGATGCGCAACCGGTTGGCCTGACAGACCATGAGAGTGATCTCCTCGAGCTTTCTTTGCCGCGCCCGCGAGGCAACAACGCTGTATGCGTGGTGCGACTGCCGCGGCGCACCCCTGTGCACGCGCGCACGGCGCGGCCGGCGTCACATGCAGAGGCCCAAAGCATGACACACACATGACGTCAGAAGGAGTGGCCAGCCCCACTGAGGCCGGCCGGCTGCAGCAGCCTGGCGGCTCGGCCACCCGAGCGGGGCGGCGCACCGTGCGTACGCCGCATGCCGTTCCACAGCGACTGCAGGAAGTCCTGCCCATGCTTGCTCGCGCACAGCTTGTCATGCTTCTTCAGGATCTGCGGCCCGCACGCGACCCGACATGCTCATGCACTGCACTGCCCCATGGGGCAGCCAGACACGCCCGAATCAGGATCTTGCTGGATCCAGAGACAGTGTCAGGGTTGAGGCCCCAAGGGCAGGGCGCCACACAGTCCGTCTGCGTCCCACTGCTGGGGCAGGCCTGTGGTGCCCGGCACAGGGGCGCGCCTTGCGCAGGCCCACGGCGTTGACCTGCGCAAAGCGCCGGCACCAGCCCGCCTGCTGCTCCAGCCCCATGTCCTGCGCGGGCGCGCGCGGCGCTCAGCCAGGCCCAGTCACTGGAGTCGTCGTGCCAGACGCGGCCAGGTTGTGGGCGCAGACCCCAGACCCACCCTGGCCCACGCTCAAGCGCTCCCACATGCTCAGCAAGCGCGCTTTTCACGGTAAGCGTCTCGCACGCACGCCTTCTGGCAACGGGCGGCAAGCGCTCTGCAAGCTGCAACAAGTGCATGATCCTGTTCGCCAGCCTTTCAGCAACAAGGACTCTGCAGGCTGCAACAACTGCATGCGGCTTCCACCAGGCCATCAGCGGGGTCGCCGACCTATGGCACAGGCCTGGAAGCTGTACACCCCTTGAGTCGCACCCCCAGCAGCGCACCTTGGTCGAGACCTTCAGGCTGGGGCCCTCCAGGCGCGCCACGCGCCGCAGCCCCAGCGCGAGCCGCCCCATGCACCCGGGCGGCCCGCGGCGCTGGTGCTGCAGGCGCAGCAGCGCGCGCGCCGCGCGCTCAAACTCCCAGTTGACATCAATCACGTCGACGAGCAGCTTGTTGAAGAACGCGTTTGCCAGGCGCGTGTTGTGCGCCGTGCTGTCGCCGGCCTTCCCGCCGGCCTGCTCGATGGCCACCAGGCTGCACCCCCGGCAGCCGCCCGGTCAGCACACTGAAGCGGCGGAACAGCTCGCCGGGCGCGCAGCGCGGCGCGAGGCGGCGGGCGGGGCGGGCGCACTCGTCCTTGTACGCCTTGATCTGCTTCTTGTGCTCCTTGTACTTGAGGAACTTGCCGCGCCACTGCTTGGGCGCGTCCTGCGCGCGCCGGCGGGGCTCAGCGGCGGCGCCGCCCCCGCGTGCAGGCCCGCCCGTCAAGCGCCGGTCAGGTGCTGGGCAGGCGCGCGTGACTCGCCGCAGCCGCAGCCCTGCGCCTGGCAGAACCTGCCCTGGGCTGCACGCCGCTGTGGCCTCCCCTGGAGGGCAAGTGACAGTCAGGCGCCCGGCAAGCACACGGCGCTCATGCAGCCCAACACCGGGCGCCTTTCCACCTGCCACCTGGTCGCTCGCAGTGCTGGTGCGCAAACGGCAGGAGACACATCAGCAGCCCAGGGGAAGGCGCACCCGCTCGAGCGCATGCAAGTACTGCGCGTACTTCATGGTGCTGCGGGGTAGGCTTCAGAGAGCGCGAGAGGAGCCTACACGCCTGTGCTGCGTGCCCGCCCGCCTGGCGCCTGCGCAGCACGATTGTGGGTGAGGTGCGGCCCACCACAGAGTCCACAGGAGGAGCATGCAAGGCGCCCAAGCAGCGACAGAGCCTTGCTATGTACGCAAAGCTGCCAACATGGGAAGCAGGTGAGAGCAGCCGCCGCGGGCCACGGCGCCGCCGCAGAACCTGAACTCTTTCAACTTCCCCCAACCGCCAGCCCCATCCACAGGCGACACAGGCCTAGGAGAGCAGATAGCTTACCTGCAAGCGTCCTTACGATTGCAAAAGGCACAAAGGAGCTCCCTGCTGCAAGGGTCAGTGTGCACTTCCGGGAAAGTACGGCTGCGCTCAGAGTGACGTTTGGCTAGGCTTCGGACAGACGCCTGAAGCCATGGAATGGTCGCGGAACGGAACTCGGAAATGTAGCCCCCCCCCTCCCCGGGCCTAACCTATCAAGAGCTGTTTCAACACATTCTGAATGTTGTTGTTAGCAAAATTGAATCCTCCAGCTCAAGATGCCACTGTAACGTACCCATGCAAATGGCACAGGCGCGTGCCAGCACTGGAGGTCTAGCATATGTGCGGCAGTGCTCTTTGGTGCTTGGCAGTATCTCACGTGGGAATTTTTATTCGTTTCTCGGGGGATAAAAAGACATCGGGGGCAGGCGGGCCCCGCACACGGTGGGGGTAATTGAAGTATCCTGGCCAATGTAAACCGGCCACGTCAGCCGGGTCGTCAACTCGTCCTCAGCAACAACCTACCCAGATGCATGGGAAATGTGCTAAGGCCTCACATTAGTTAAGTTAATTCTGGGCCTCCGGAGTAAATTCTGGGGTCACATCGTCCCCACATCCCCCCAAGAGGCACTGCTTGGGGCACCTGCTGTTCCTCGTCGGTACCCAAGTGCTGTGCGGGCCCCAGACAAAGCGTACTTACAAGGGATGCACATGGACAGGCCCACCAGGAAGGCTTTGTCAACTTCCTTGCAAACCACTGTTTCGCAAGCAGTGGTACACCATAGAGACACCATATGCGCCTCACAGGCAACACTTCAGTGGCAGGCTCGCTTTGCTGCTGGTGCAGCAGCGCTGCCTGCGAGCAGGCTATCCCTATGCAGCTTGAGGTGCTGTGGGAAAGCCTTTCCCACAGCTTGAAGCAAATGCTGGAGGTTATACCGGGACGCTCGAGGTCGACCGGAGTCTTATGTGTGATTGTCCGGCACACAGGAAACATACATGAAAGGGCGCCGGCGGTGAGCGGTCCAGCACAGTGCGCGGGCCCCTCGCCACAGCGGTGTGCGTGCACGCACTAACACAGTCCCTGGGCGCCGCGGCCGATGGAAGTCTGGGGCCAGGTCGGCCGGCTGCCTGCCTAGCTCATCGCCACGCTGTACATCATCACCTGCGCGGGCGCGCCGCCGTCGGCCGCCAGTTCCAGCGAGATGTCCAGGCTGCGGTGCGTGGGCCCGCGCGCCACGCTGAGCCGCCCGGCCAGGGCGGCGCCGCCGCCCGCCGGCCCCGGCTCCCCCGGCCCCGCGGCGTCGCGCCGCGGCGCCTGCCTGTCCGGCGGGCCAGGCGCGGCGCCGTGAGCATCGGCGGCCTGCTGGGCCCCGGCGCGGCCAAGCGCGACCGGGTGCCGCAGCGCCAGCACGGCCTGCGCCCAGTGCGTGGGCTCGCCCAGCGGCGAGGTGGACAGGCGCACGGGCGCGGCCGCGCACACGCGCGCGCTGAAGTCCGCGTCAAACCACAGCACCAGCGCGTGGCAGGTCGCGTCCTGCGCGCCGCGAGCGGCGCTGCAGACGCCCTGCAGAAGCAGGGAGCCGGCGGAGACCTGGCTGCATCGGCTGGACAGCGCAGGCAAGCGGAAGCATGGTCATACAGCCCGAGTGCGCACGCAGGGGCCAGGCAGGCAGATGTGCATGTCGCGCGCTCGGGACGTGCCGTCTGCGCCCGGCAGCGGCTGCATGCACTCCATGGCCTCACACAAAAGCAGAGTAGCCTGCCACCACGCGCGCAATGGGCACTATTGGCACACCAATCCGCGCCGCGCCCGGCGAGCCGCGCACCTCGCCCGCCGCGCTCTGCAGGCGGAAGCGGGCGGTGAAGTCGGCGTCGGCGGGCGCCATCGTGGCCAGGTCGAATGTGGCAACGCACGCGGGCGCGCTCAGCACATCGCCCGGCGCGACGGGCGCCACCAGCGCCTTGCCCAGCGCGCTCTCGCGCAGCTCCTCGCGCACCTGCGCAGCGCCAGGGCTGGAAACCTAGCGCGGCCCGCGCCGCGCATACCGTGATTATTCGCCTGTAGGCACAGGGGAGGCCGGGCAGCATCGTTTGGGAGCAACGAGCAGTGCAGCAGTGCGAGGCGTCAGGCGTCCGCCGGCAGGTTCCGGCGTGGCCGGACGCCTCGTAAATTGGCTTGGCAAGGGCGGGCCCAGTGCGGCGCATGGGCTTGGCGACTCGCGCACAGCTTGCGAGCGAGGCGGCGGCACCGCTCGTGCGGGCTCGCAGGCGCTGCATAGCAGACAGCCTCGTGCATGCACGGGCACGCTCAGCGCGGCGCGCGCGCGCCACGCGGGAGCGGGCCTGCGCAGCGGGGCGCACGCAGGCGGCCGCACCGGCGCGTAGGAGAAGCCTGCACGTCGTATAGGTGTGGGGTCGCGTAGGGACAGGGAAGGGTTCCTGTGTGGCCGCACCGGCGCATAAGAGAAGCCCTGCACGTCGTCCCAGAAGGCCAGGTCCAGCGCGCCCGCGCCCGCGGCCGCCAGGTGCAGCGCCACGCGATCCGGCAGCACCGCGCCGCCCGGGCGCAGCCACCTGCGCCGCCCCGGCGTGCGTCGGGCGCGCCGCAGCCAGCCACCGCCGGCAGTGCCGCGAACGGCCGCCCAGGCAGCACCCTTTCAAGCCCATGCCTGCCATGCAAACAATGGGCCGCTGCTGCAGAGACGGATGCGTCCCGGACAATGCCTTGTATAGCTCGGGGTGCCCCAGACACTCTACACGAGTAAGCGCAGCTCCCAGCCACAGCCCCACACTGTGCGGCAGCCGCCTGACGCATGCGGCAGCAAGCACGGCGGGCAGTGCAAATAGCATGCAAACAGCATCTGGGCGCCGCTCAGTCTGCACCAGGGCCCCGCGGGCATGCGCGCCGGCCGCGCGCACCGGTCGCGCGCGTGCAGCACGGTGTCGAGCATGGCCTCAAAGAACAGCGCGTAGCCCATCCACTCGCTGACGAGGACGTCCACCTGCCCGCCACGCGCAGAAGTGGTCCTCGCAGGCAGCGGCCGGCCGGCCGTGCTGTTGCTCCGTCTGGCGAGCAGCACTCATGCACAGGGAAGGAGTCTAGCGACGAGCGCTCCAGTCCAAGTGCTTGCCGAAATGCAGCTGGATCTTGTCGACTGCCAGGTGCAGGGCGGCGTTGCGAGGAGAGCGGGGGCTCCACGTAGCGCTTGGCATGTCCAAGTCAGCTATCAAGTCTGCTATCAAGTCAGCTCAGCCTTCTCTTTTCATCTCTGCCTTCTCTTTAATTTCATGCATGCAGAGCATCATGCACTTTCTCTGTTTGAAGCGCGCCTGCTCTACAGGCAGGTCCAGGTCCTCCAGCCGCCCTGCCACCACCTCGATTGGCCCGCCGCTCGCGGCGTCCAGCCCATTCGCCTTGATGATGCTGCGCGCGGTCGCTGCCATGCGCTCGCTGCCCTCCACCGCTGCCGCCCCAGCGCGCATCTTCTGTGTGACCTCTACCACCACAGAGCCGAAGCAGCAGATGTGCCTGCAGAGCACTGGCGTCCCTGCAAAATGCAGCAAAATGCTGCCCAACGCTGACGACTCGGCCACCGGCACGCCACAGCCCCACGCCCGACGCCACAGTGGCCCACGGCACCACGAAACACTGTCTGCCAACGCGCCCGAACAAAGCGTACGGCGCCACTGCCGCACCCAACAACCCAGGAGGGGGGGCGGCCCCGGGGCCGCACCGATCACGCGCGTGGCGCTGGCGCGGACAACGTGGACAGCATTCCCGCGGCGCTGTCGCGCCCCGACGCACCAGGAGGCCGCCGCGGGGGCGCACCGATCACGCGCTTGGCGCCGGCGCGCGCGGCGAACATGGACAGGATGCCCGTGCCGCAGCCCACGTCCAGCACAACCGCGCCGCGCAGCAGCTCCGGGTTGCCCTCCAGCGCGCGCCTGTACGCCTCCGTGCGCACCTGCGGGGCGGCCGCACCATCAGGTACAGGCAGGTCCTGCCACAGGGCAGCGTGCACCTGGGCGTGTCTAAGCGCAGCGCGCAAGCAGCCGTCCAATCGGGCGCGACCGCGAGGCCGCGCAAGGGCAGCCTCGGCCCTCAAGGCCGCGCATGGGCAGCCTCAGCAAAGCATGCCCCATGCTGCAGCGACAACCTGACCGGGCAGCCGGGCAGCCGACAGCGCCGAGGGGGGCGCACCTTGTCGGCCAGCATGGTCCGGTGGATGTCGATGTAGCCGTACGAGTCGAAGTAGGTCGCGTCCGCGGCCTCCGCCGCCGCCGAGCGGCGCGCGCGCCCGCGCGGTCCGGCCGGCGGTCCTCGGTGCCTCGGCCGGTCACCACCGCGCGCGCGCTCGCGCCCCGAGCCTCTTCCGGGCCCATGCGCCGCGGCCGGGCCGCCATGCGGCGCATCTGGCGGCTCTGGTACGCCGGGCGCCGGCGGCGCCGCTGCGCCGCTGCCGGCCGTGTGCCCTGCTGCGGCATCTGCTGAAGCGGGGCCCGCTGTGCTGGGATGCGCTCGCTCATCGGGCTGGTCCGCACCGTCACTGGGGGCCCCCTGCGCCGCCGCAGCCGCGCCCGCTCAGCTGATGCCGGGTGTGGCAGATGCGCAGGTCCACGCGGCCCTACAGGCCGCTAGCTGCTGTGGGGTGCTCTCAAAGAAAGCGCTCCGCAGTGGTAGCCAGTAACACACCTCACCATACTGCAACTCCTGGCACGTACTTGCCCATGTGTATATCAATGACGGCGTGCTGATGGGAGCACTGCCCCGAGGCAGGGAGGGCCTGGCCGCGCAATGCTCCTGCCTGTCAAGCAGCGGGGCCCCGCGGCACGCACCTGCAGCTCGTCCCGCAGCTCAGCGGGCGCGGCCTGCAGCGACAGCTCCCGCAGCGCGTGCCGCAGCGCCTCGTTCTCCTCCCACAGCGCCGCCACTTCGGCCGGCCTGCCACAGCGCAGCACAGTGGCGCTGTGCCTGCACCTTGCATGCACGTACGAACAGGTGGCGGAGTAGCGCTCTGCGCGCGCTTGGCCGAGCTGCTCTGCCTTCCTCTCTCCTTGACGTGTTGGGCAAGCTTCCTGACGTGCCGGTTGCTTGCTGCTTGGGTCTGCAGCAGTAAATACAAAACAGCTGGCGGCTCAAGGCTTGACAGCACAGAGGCAAGCATGGGCAGCAAGGCAGCAGTAGGCTGTGAGCGGCGGCACGGGAGCCGCTGGGGGCGCACCCAGCGGCAGGCGTGCCCCCTGACGGCCCCGCGGCAGGGCCCGCCTCATCCTCCCAGTCGTAGGCAAGCAGCGGGTCGTTCGGCAGGACGGGTTTTAAATAGCGCTCCCCCGACCAGGGCACAGGCGCGTCCCGCCCGGCGCGCGCCACCGCCGGCCGCGGGTCGCGCCCGGCGGCCACCTCTGCGCGTATGAAGTTGATGCAGGCGATAACGTCGTACTCCCGCAAGCCCCTCTGCGCCAGCACTGGACACACTGAGGCAGCCGCCGTCGACCCATGCGGCAGTAGTGACATCTTGTAACAAGGCCGAAGTGTGCAGTACAGTTGCATGAGCACATTGTATAATGCAAGAGGCGCAGGTCACCTCGCTGCGCAGCCGGGGCAGGTCAAAGCCGTGCGTGCGCGCATCATATTCCAGCGCCGCCTCCACGGACGGCAGGACTGTGTTGTCAAACAAGCTCTTTGTCGCGTCCTCGTCTTCTCCTTCGCCTGCCTGCCAGTCCTCCCAGGACTCCTCCTCTTCTTCGTGCGCGTCCGCTGCGTTGGCAAGGTCCTCTTCCCCGCGGCCGTTTCTGCCTGCCCACTCCTCGTCCATCACCAGTTCTTCCATTGTTTGTTGGTGCTGCTGGCAACGCTCACAGACGCATGCGCAGATGATGGATGTCCATGCCTGTGTCCAGAATCGTTTGTTTGAGCAGAAGCCAAAAGCCTTCTCTGCTTGGCCTGTGCTGCACGCCAAGTTCAGAAGCCAAAAAAGCAACTCTCCGCTCAGTACGACTTCCCTTGGACCCTAGCTGCGCTTGACTCGGCGGTGGTGTGTGGCGGGACGCCTGTATAAACTGGCTGCGCTCTGGCGTGCCCCAAGGACACTCCTGCAGCTTGTGTACACTTCACAAGCTTCCGTTGGGACTGGGAACCTTGGCAGCCTTGTTTTCGGTTCCAGGCTGAGAGTCCATAAGCCCAGACGTTGCACTTTGCAGATGTAATACCAGCGCAGCTGCAGTGCACTGGGCCAGCCAGCTGTTTATGGCCAGCTGTTGATGGACGCCGCCCGCGACTACCTGTTCTGCCCCACGACGGGCGCACTGCTGCACCTGGACGCTGCGCGGGACGTCGCGCGCTGCCCTCTGTCCGGTTGGCAGAAGAGCCTGCAAGGTGCGGAGCAGCGTAAACAGGCAGTGCTATGTCTTCTTCTTCCCCACCAGCGCGACTCCTCAACTCAGCTCTATGGCTCCTGGACGCAGAGCTGCAGGACGTGAAGATCGTCAACCGCACGGACATCATAGTGCGCTGCCGCCTGCGCTGCCACGGTGGCCCGCCCACCGCCTGCAGCGCTGACGTCAGAGCCGCGCAGGAGTACCGGCGGCGCTTCAACCTGGACCCGCTGGTCAAGCAGCTGAGCAGGGAGGAGGAGGTGCTGCAGGAGCTGCAGCAGCAGGGCCGGACGCGCGCCACGGTGCGTTCGCCCGCCGGCGGACCGCGCCGGGGGCGTCCCCTTGTGCCTGGGCAGGCGCGGGGCGGGCGGCTGACGCGGGGCGAGCCGCGCCAGGTGGACGAGGAGTGCCCCAAGTGCAAGCACCCCTTCATGGAGTACTACACGCGGCAGCTGCGCTCCGCAGACGAGGGCCAGACTATCTTCTACGAGTGCCCGAACTGCAGGTCCGGGCGCACGCGCGCTGTGCCCGCTCCATGCCCGGCGGCGCACACTGCTGCAGGGCCCAGCAGCTGACTGACATTTGTCTGGTCTCCGGCAGGCACAAGTACCAGCAGAACTCTTAGGGTGGGCCAGTCCGACGTCGACCTTGGACGGCATCCGTTTGTATCTGTGTGTCTGGGGCAGTGCATGGCCTCTTGCATGCGGCGGTCCTGTGTGGCAGCCGAGGTCTTTGGGCTGCATTTGCTTTTGCACTGGCTGCATGCAACAGTCCTGTGTGGTTGCCGAGGTGGCTTCACTCGAGAGGTCAGCAACACAGCAAGTCATTATTGATTTTGTCTGGTGGTTGGTGCTGGGCAATGCTGTAGCACACCATGCCTCCATAGCCTGGCGCGACATACCACGAGCGTGCTAGTGACAGCACATGACAGGACACTACACCCTCGAAGCATGAGTCTCACTGCAATTGGATAGCCTCCAGCGCTCATGAAATATCCAAGGGTTGGCTCCCCAACCACCTGACCACTGGCGAAGGGCAGCACACGACCAGCTACTTTGTTCTCAGCCCACCCAACCAGCCAGCCATAGACAATTTTCGGACCACACGCTGGCGACCAGCCACCGCTTGAAGCTATGCTAAGCGCTACAAGCAGTAGCAGCAACAGTTTGCACTGCACTTGAAGCTATGCTAAGCGCTACAAGCAGTAGCAGCAACAGTTTGCACTGCACTAAAATGTTCTACATGACCTGCTCTGCCAGCCACCAGTATGACAACTGCGCCCCGCTGCAGATACCCACAGACCGCATGGGCAGCTCAGGACGGACGAGAACCTCAGAGGCTCGATGCTCATGTGGGGCCCGCCCGCCGCTGCGCCGCAGCTGCGACAGTCTTGCGGCCGACCGCGCTCGCCGGCACAGGGGCTGGCGCGGCGAGCGCGCCCGCGTGCGGATCCGCGGAGGCCGCGCCGCCGCCGACCGCGTCTGGGCGGCAGTCGTGCGCCACGCTCTGGGAGGGGGAGCGGAAGTACATGTACGGCCTGCGCACCGGCAGCGCGCGGGTGCATGCTTGCGGCGATGCGCGCGCTGCTGTCCCCGCAGCCTGCCGGCACGCCCTTTGACCGCTGCCTTATGCATAGGCTGCAGGAGCTGTATCTGGCCCGATCAAGGATGCGCAGCATATGCACTGCACACAAAGGGTTCCCCATACCCCCTAGGTTGAAGGGGTGCCGCGCAGAGCGGGGCAAGCGCGGGCGCGAGGCCGGCGGGCCGCACGTGTACTGCAGGAAGTTGCTGACGCGGGACGTGTAGATGTCCGCGTACTTCTCGATCTGGCGCGTCAGGCAGCTCTTGTCGTTGAGGCCCGCGCGCGACAGGTAGCCCCAGCGCTCCGAGAATTCGCGCCCGTCCGCCTCCAGCATTGGGCCTGGCGCGCGCCGCGCGCGCCCCGGGTTGGCGCCACGGGGTGGCAGGCGCCAGAGCGGCCCTCCCGCCCGGCCGCTCGCCGGCGCCGCCGACGGTGGGGTGGCCGCATGCAGCCCCCCCAGCTGCATGCCGCCCCCGCAGCTGCATGCCGCCTGTGGCCGCCCGCTAACACCAGGCCGCACGGCATGGCGACCGCTCAACGGCGTCGTCGCTTCAAGTGTGAACAGAGGCCGGCGGTCGCCGCCTGGAGATGCGTGCGCCGCAGCCGTATAGGGTAGAGTAGGGTAGGATTACGGGCGGGCGCGTGGGCGCCGCACCGATGCGCTCGTCCAGGCGCTCCATGACCATGAGCAGCTGCGCAAGCGTTGAGTTCAGCGCGTCGGCGTGCGCGAGCTGCGGGCCGCCCGCCAGCCCGCGCTGGCCTGCGCGGCGACGCGGCGCGCTTGCTGCGGGCCCCACTGTGACTCAGGGCGGCGGCAGGCCTGCGGCGTGGGGCCCATGCGACAACGCACAGCTGCACGGCGCTGGCGCAGCTGCAGGTGCCGGCCAGGCTCTGCTCGTGCAAGCATGCAATGAAAAAGAGCCGAGCTGCGGTGGGAAGCAGTAATGACAGGCACTGCAAACAATGGTCAGCGTGTCGGCAGGCAAGAGCTAAGGGCAGGCCATTGCTGCCCGGCGACTGCGCCGCGTACGCATGCATGCACGGCCTCCATGACCCATGCCGTGCCTGGAGCGCGGAGTCCTAACACTGGATGCGTGCGCACTGGCGAGCGAGCGAGCGTGCGAGCGAGCTGGCTGGTCACACCCACTGCCCGCAATGCGGTTCCATGCCCCGCCCATTAACCACTACAGATGGCGCATCCCCCGGCCAGGCGGCGCCGGGCGCACGCGCGAGGCGCAGCTGGTTGAACAGGTCGCCCACGAGCGCCTTCTTCTCCATCAGCGCCATGAGCGAGGCGCGGTGCGCGCGGCCCGCCTGCAGCGCCTCCACCTCCTCCTCCAGCTCGCGCACCTGCGCCGGCCCCCGCGCCCGCGCTGGGAGGCCCGAGGAGCGCAGCGCCTTGGGCCAGCGCGTCGCCGGCGCGCGCCGGCTGCCAGCCGCGCGCCGCGGCCGCGTCGGCAGGCGAAGCAAACTTGGGGGTTGCGGTCAATTCCATAGTCAACCCTATCACTACCTCGGCAGAAGAGGCGCAGGGTGCTTGCGCGGGTGCGCGGCGAGCCGCGCCGGCGCAGCCCTGCCGGCTGGAGCTCTCGCGGGCAAGCGCGCAGCCTGCCCTGTCGGCACCAGCAGCTGTGCAGCACCCATGCTTGAGTGCCTTATAAGCGCGCAGCCGGGTGCACGAGATGTTGGACGCGGGGGCATCGTGCCGCAGGGCGCAGCGCAGGTGCGCTCACAGCAGACTGCTGCCAAGCGTGGCGGGGGGCGGGGCGCGCACGATGAGCGCGGTCCGCCAGCGGAAATTGATCTTGGCGAGCGCCGCGTCCGTGTAAACTGCGCCCGCCGCTGGGGCGCGTCAGGGCGGCGCCAGCTGGCTAGGGTAGCCTGACCCGAACCCCAGCTGGTGCTGCATGCGTGACGGCCATGGCTGCTGCCGACCCAGGCCCTCATCTATGTGCGCTAAGGCCGTAGGCGTGAGCATACGCGGACCTGGCCGCGTTACCGAACAGCCGTGCTGGAGTTGCTCCATGAGCTAGGTTGGGCACCCTGCCCGCCCATGCAGCCTGCCATCCGCCGCGCACTGCCACAGGGAGCCCGGGGGCCTGCGCCGACGCCCAAACGCGCCGGCCTGCCGCCGCGTGGGGCGCGGGGCGCACTGTGGTCGCCGACATACAGGATGTCGTCGCCGGCCACGCCCAGCGCGGCCTCCACCTGCCCCGCCGCCGCGCCCCTCGCTCAGGGCTGCGCTGGCGCGTGGACCACGGGCGCATGCACCAACGCCACTGCCACGTCCGCCCTGCCGATCGGCCTAGCGCCCAGTTTGTTCCTTCTGGCAGAATGACTCTTGCCAGGTCGTGAGGGGGCGTGCATCTCTCGGCGCCTTGGATGCTGCGCAACCAGGCACCTGCCGCCGGCCCCGGCCGCACTGGGCCCCCGGCGCTCCGCATGTCCGCAGTGCCCTTGATCGACCAGCACAGCCGCGGCGGTTGTGCACGGCGCCGGCCGCACCATGGTCGCGCTGCCGCCGCAGTACCGGCCGCCGCGCGAGGCGTTCATGGCCGGGCGCATGAGGCCGTCGGGCGTGACGACCTCGTACAGCGGCATCGCGTGCGCCCAGAAGTCCGGCTTGCGCGCCTGCACGATCACCTGCGCGAGGCGTCCGCGCTGGGGCGGCGCGCGCCCTACCCTACCCTATCCTAGCCTCATTACCCGCCAGCGCTGCCAGCAGCCCGCCGATCCGGCGCGCGCCGTCAATGCCCCCGCGCGCAGCCCGGTCGCACGGCGGGCTGTGTAGCAAGACGCATGTTCATTGCCTGCAGGGCGCTGCAAAGGTGCGCTACGTGCTGTCAGACTCCCTGTGAAAAGGATTGGTCCTGGTTTGGGGACATGCACAGGCATGTGCACAGAAGCACACGTACACGCGCGCAGCTTGCGCTAGGGCGGCGGGGTGCAGGCGTAATGCATAAGAGTCTCCTGGCGAGGCGCGCACCATGTCAAAGAGGTCGCGCCAGCGCATGCCGGCCGGCAGGAAGCGGTCGTAGCAGTAGGACATCATGCGGTCGGTGTACTGGTAGTCGCTGTTGGTGATGAGCAGCAGCGTCTTGCCCTGCGCGCGCCAGGCTCTCTTGAAACGTGCTAGCGCCCGCGTCGGCGCTACGAACATGCTAAGGAGGAGCGCACGCGCGGCTCCTGGCCAGGCATCAGCCATGCCACACGCCAGTAGAGGTGCTCGAAGCGATCTCAGACAGCCTGCAGTGCTGTTTGCAGGGGGGCCCGTGTCATGCCCGCACTGTCTGGGAGGCTGGAGGGAGTGCTCCCCTCTTCTCTCCCCCCTCCTCTCTTCATGGCACAGACTGGGCATGGGAGGGCGCTGGAGCAAGTAGGCCTATATTTTGGGGGAGGGGGAAACAAAGCGCGCACCGCCTGCTTCTGGTCCAGCAGCGTCATGGCCATGTCCGGGTCGAGCTCGGCGTACGCGGCGGGGTCCTGGATGATCTCCGCCTGCGCCGCCAGGCCCCAGTCGGCGCCAGTCCCCGCCAGACCGGCACAGCCAGCTCTGGCACGCCCGCATCGCCACCTCTTTAGAGCTCGCTTGCTCGTGCGCAGACAGCGCTCTGCCAGATACGCAACACGAGCGCTCGCGATGCGGCGCTGCGGGGCTCGGACCGCAGGGCAGGAGAGCACGCGCGCGCCTTCGGCTTGCCCTCGGCGTGCATGCGGTGCAGCAGAGTATACGTGACCTACCATATACCCTATATGCATGAGATGGCGTGCGCGCGCCTTCAGCTTGCCCTCTACGTGCGTGCGGTACAGCGCCTTGGAGACGAGCCGCCACAGCGCGTCCATGGTGTTGGGCACCACTTGCGCCGGCAGCAGGCCCTGATCCATGCGGTCCACCATCTGCGCGCACGGGCCACCCTGTCATCCACCCACGCGCCCCAGCAGGGCGTTGGGCACCACTTGCGCCGGCAGCAGCCCCTGGTCCATGCGGTCCACCATCTGCAGCATGGGCCACCCCATGGCCCACCCACGCGCCCCAGCAGGGCGACCCGAACATGCTGGGCGCTGCCCGGGCGCGCACGGCCCCTGCCGCGTCACTTCAGCCCCCCGGAAGCAGCCGCCAAGCCCTGCTTGTCCAGCAGGACGCCCAACCAAGCGCGATCGCAGGGGAGGGGCAGAGCGCCGGGCAGGCAGGGCGCTCAGGTCCACTCTGGGCGGCTCCTCTGGGCTCACAGAGGAACAAGCCGCAGCAGCACGCCAGACAGGTGTAGGAGGGCGGCGGCGCGCGCGCCTGCATGTACATGACTGCCTCGGACACCGAGAACAGCGTGTTGAGGAAGGTGTACCGGCCCTCGTTGGCCAGCTTGACCAGCTCGCGCCCGTACGTCGCGCGCAGCTCTGCCCAGCTCAGCATGCGCGTGCCGTGCTGCGCGCGCTTGACGTAGCCGAAGCGGTCCACCTGCCGTCCCCGTGCTACGCTGCTCCAGAACCCTTGATATGAGCGGACGCTCCAGTCTGGCTGGCACTTGGGTGTCTCTACAGAGAGATGATGCACTTACAGCGTCCCCATCTGCTGCACCTGAGGATGCTCAGACCTTTTCCCTCTCAGACCCCTCGCGGAGCGCAGGTGCCTCATGTCCGGGACGCAGTCAGGCTCATCGAGGCGCGCTTGTAGCGATTCGCTTGTGAAAGTGCGCGGAATGCAGCAGATGGCGAGCGTGTCAGTCTGCGGCGGCCACGTTGCCACCTCATGTCTAGCACGGCCGGCTGGCGACGCGCGGGGAGCGCGCCTTGAGCAGGTTGCCCAGCGCCTTGTCGACGATCAGGCCGCGGGTGACCAGGCCTGGGTCGAAGTGCAGCCCCTCCGTCGGGCAGCCGGCCTCCCGCAGCCACTGCGCGCCCGCCTCGCCGCGCCTGAGCGAGCGCTTGGAGGCACCCGGCGCGCAGCTGGTGGCTGGCTCTGCTGACACGGCTGCCGCCAAGCGCACGATAGGCGGCTTCACGGCAGCAACCGGACAGCAGCGAGCACCCCGGGCGCCACCAAAGAGGCGCGCCGGTGCGCGGGCATGCGGGGTGTGCGCCCGCAGCGCGCCTGCATGCCATAGCTGTAGGCGCGGCCCTCCCACGCCTCCACATTGTAGTTCACGCATGTGTAGTCCATGTCGTAGCCGATCACCTGCGCGGGGCCGCGCCGCATCGCATGCGTGGGCTTGCGCGCTCGCAGCGCGGCCCGGACCAGGCACCCACCCTGACCTGACACGCTCCTGTGCATCCTGCATTGTTGTGAGTGCATGCTACATACCGCACCCTCTCAGCATCAAGGCTCACGCACAGGGCACAAGCCCTGTCGCGACGCAGTCAGGACGCTCCGCCAGGGCCGTCCCTACGCGCACGGCCATGGGCGCCGCCCGCGCGGCGCCGGCAGGCCCGGGCCTCGCAGCAGCCAGGGCGCGCCTGGATGGACCGCAGGTTCAGCGTGCGGCTGCAGTAGATGGCGCGCTGCGGCGCGCACTGCACCGGCGGCACGCCCATGTCGCGCAGCATTGCCTGCCGCCCACGGGACCCGCCTCGTCCGCAGGTCTGGCTCATTCAGGGCACCCACTGCAGGGCGGGCTGCTGGGCGCGGGTGCAGGAGCGCGCGCGCGGCGGGGGTCGCGGTGTGCACACGCGCGGCGGGGAACGGGCCGGCACTTGCGCAGGCAACATTCGTCACGGCTGCAGATGCAAATGCACGTTCACAGCGTCATGCTGGTCGACCACCCTCAGAAATGCAGCGGAATTCCATAGGTCGCAGGTTTCCAGCAGCCGCGCGCGCCTGCTGAGCATGTGCCAGGCGGGTTGCAGGGCTGCTCATCGTGCATGCGCAGCAAGACGCCCCGCGGCTGCCCAGGTGGCCGCCGCCCTCTGGTCGGTACGCGCACCTGCTGCCTGGCGCGCAGCTGCTCGATGGGCGCCTCAAACACGTCGCCCATCGAGCGCAGGCCCAGCGCATGCACGCCGCCGTGCGCGCCGTCCTCGGTCCCGCGTTGCACCAGGTGCAGATTGCCCGTGGTGGGCTCGCCCAGGAAGTCGATCTGTGGATGGGCACTGCTTCTTTACATCGGCCATCCGTGGCGCTGTAGCCTTGCATCGCGCATGGCAGCGGCCGCAGAATGGACCGCGCGGAGAGCTGCCATGGTACGGCGCAGCCAGCCCCATGGTGGGTGGGCTGCAGTCCACGCACACGAAGAGCGGAGGGCATGCTCCTGGGTGTCGCAAGGGGCAGGCACCCAGGCGCGCCGCGCGGGTCAACCAGGCCATGCACCGCCGAGCGGCGCCGGACGCCGCACGCACCGCCGCATTGACAGGCGGGCACGCCTATGAGGTAGAAAAGGGTTGGAGTAGGGCCACTGCACCTCAGCATCGTCCTCCTCCACAGGCTCCACAAAGCCCTCGGAGGTCGCAAAGGCCTCCTCCAGCACCGCGTCCGCCTCAGCGCTGCACTCTGTGTCGAGCGACAGCAGGATTGAGGCGACCTGCCGCGGCGCGCGCAGCCCTGGGCGCCAGGCCGGCATGCAGGCCGGCGCGGCCGAGGTTACGTGGCTGGCAGCCTCGCACAGCGCGCGCTGAGGCGCGGAAGGCGTCCCGCTGCCTGTGGCTGCCACTATGAACGCCAGGAATAGCAAAGTGCGCCCAGCCCTGCAAGCAAGCCAAGGGTGCTTGCGAGCGACTCACAGCTCGGTGAGCCAAGGCGGGCATAAATGGGGTTGTCCTAACCCTATGCCCTAGCTCCACTGCCCCACGCTGCAGGGCAGGTGTGGTGGCGGTGACCCACCTCCTCAGCGGCCTCTGTGGCCACCACCTTCTGCCACTGCTCGGGCAGCGCGTGCTCAGGCAGCGACGCGCGCCGCCAGCCGGCCGAGGGCCGCGCCGCCCTGCCCGTCCTGGCGCGGAGAGACAGCGCCGCGCCGGCCCCGCGCGGCCCGCAGGGCGCGCCCGCGGCGCCGCTCCCGGCGTGCGGTGCCCGGGCGCCCGCGGGGGCCGCAGGGCCAGCCCAGGCGGGCAGGGGTGCCGGCGACGGCATCGCAGCTCACCCCCGTGGCGTAGCGGGCCAGGCGCTCGGGCCCCACGCGGCCGCTGAGGGTTTGCGCGTCGCCCTGTGCGCACGTGGGACCCATTTCACGTGCCTGCTCCTCTCCCCAACAGCACTGCACCCCTACCAGTCCTCCTGTATCCCACAGCTCGGTCTCCCACAGCTCGGTCATCTTGTAGTCAAGCATACATTGCGTCACCACAGGCGCTGCTCATGGCACGTGCTTTGCAAGCATGCATGGTTACGTTAGCTCCGACACGGCCCACATTGGTACCAAGCGCAGAAGAAACAGCTGCAAAGTAGCGCATGCGTCTGAGGTCAAGCACCTGAGCCTGACGGTCCTCTTCACGCTACAGCATACTAGCAAAGCACGTAGCCTCTTTGCGCCAGCTGACGATTGTTGATGCTTACGTTGCGGTGCACAAACGTTCAATGCTCCTGGATTATGACACTCGTGTAGCAGCTCCCCAAAGCGCTCCCCACCGCTGCGCCCAAGTCTCCACTCTGTCCTCGCATATCAGTTGGACGTCAGCTCCTGGTCACCGAGCATCTCAGAGCGCTCACTTGCAGCAACACCCTGCTGGCCTGTAAGGGCTTGGTGCAAGCCTTCTCCTGGCTCTGCAAGCGCGCTCTGTCCTGCTCGCCAGATCCGCAGCTTGAAACTTCAAGGCAAGTGGCAGGCTGCGTGGGCCTGGGGCAGGCTCCCGCCTGCTCTGCTGTTGCTGATTGCGCGCTGAGCACCGTGCAAGCACATTGACGTCCCTGTGACGCACAGGCGTGTGCAGGCTATGTCAAGCAGCAGCCGGGCAGCAGGAATGTAGCTAGCCCCGGCATAAGGACGGCCGCGGTCGCCGCCGCGCCAATGGCGTTCAGCTTTGGTGCCGCGCCCGCGCCAGCGTTCGGCCAGGCGCCCGCATTCGGCGGCTTTGGTGCCAGCACAGCGGCCGGCGGCACTGGCCAGGCGGCGCCCTCCCTGTTCGGGTCGCCGGCCCCCGCGTTTGGCGCGGGCCCGGCGCCGCTGTTTGGCGCGCCGGCGTCGGCGCCGGTGTTCGGCGCGCCGGCGTCCTCCGCCGCGTCATCCCTGTTCGGCGTGCCAGCCTCCGCGCCAGCCTTCGGCGCGCCCGCGCCCGCCGCCGCGCCGCTGTTCGGCGCGCCCGCGCCCGCCGCGGCACCGCTCTTCGGCGCGCCGGCGCCCGCCGCGGCGCCGCTGTTCGGCGCGCCGGCGCCCGGCGCGCAGCAGTCGGCGCCCAGCTTCGCGTTCGGCGGCGGCGGCGGCCTGTTCGGCGGCGCCGCGCCGGGGGCGGGCGGCTTTGGGGCCGGCTTTGGCGCCCAGGGCGCCGCCGCGCCGGGCGGCCTGGGCCTGCTGCCGGGCTTTGGCCAGGCGCCCCAGCAGGCCGCGCCGCAGTACTACCAGGCGCGGCCCGGCCCTCCCTCAGGCCAGCCAGGCAATGCACATGCTGTGTGCGTGCAAGGCGCCGCCGAGGAACCTGCGCAGAAGCGCATGCGTGAGGCCTCGGCGGCCGGCCGAGCCTGGCCTGGGAGAGCAGGCCCCTGGCCGCCGCCACGATGTGCAGCGACATGCCGAACTGCGTTGCACGTTTCTTACGTGAGAGTTCTGGCTCTGTGTTTGGGTGCAACCTCGTGTGGGGGGCTGTCGCGCCGTGCAGCACACAGGCGAGAGGGGCAGGCCGAATGCGGGGCGCGCGCGCAGGCGCTGGCCACCAAGGAGGGCAAGCCGCTGGCGCACAGCACCAAGTGGGACGACATGAGCCCGCAGGCGCAGCAGTACCTGCTGGAGCTGGAGTGCGCCCCCCGCCTCGCTCGCCAGGCGCCTGGCCTGGCACGCGCATGCATGCGACCGCCCAGCTGTCCCGCCGGCACTGCCTCGTGCGCGCCGCCTGTCTTTGTGCCAGCGCGAGTGGGGCTACCTGCCAGTGACGTTCGGTGCTGTGTGCAGCCTGGTGATGCCCTCGCACAAGGGTCCTGACGCGCTGCTCGATGCCGGCCTGCGGCGTCGCGGCGCGCGTGCTGCGGCCGCGCACTGCATGAGGAGGGCCCGTGCGGGTGCCGCGCGCTACTGCGCTAGGCTGGCTGAGCCGCTGTGCCGAGGCGGCAGGCGGGTCGTGACGCAGAGCCGCGAGGACTGCCGTCAGCTGGACGAGGGTGGCGGCCCGGCCAGCAATAGCGAGATGCACCAGGCGCGCCGCCGGCCCGGCGCGCGCGCGCCGCACTGCGTGTCGCATCCGACTCTGGTCATATGCTGGCAAACGCACAGCACTACGATCTGCCTAATGAGGGGGGCGCGCCGGTTTGATAGGCTGAGCGGGGGGCTGCACCAAGATGGGTGCAAGGGCGGGGCGATGCCCCGGGCCGCGCCCTCAGACCATACTCGAGGTCCCCGGTCCAGCCACTCGGGCAGGCCAGTGTGTCCAGCATATCAGAGCGCGTTTGTGCGCCTCTGCGCCGCAGTTGCTGCGCTGGTCAGTATCCCTGCGCCGGCGCCTGGCTGCATGCGCTCTGCGGCTCTGCCCTGACGGGTCGTCAGGGCTCGGGCAGGCGCCGCCTCGACAGCCCTGCGCGGCGCTGTCAAAAGTGATATCAACAGGATCATCAACAGGCTTTGCGCGGCCGCAGGCCGTCAAGGACGAGGAGCGCGCGGTCGCGGGCGCGCTGCGCAGTCTGGCCAAGGACATGCAGGTCGACAGCGAGGCTGTCGCCGCCATCCGGGAGGCGCGCCCCCCAGTTCCAGCCCGGCTGGCCAGAGTGCCCCTTTAATGCCGCTGTCGTGGGAGCCATATCCCGTCCTGCCCTGCACCTCTCGCCCTGAGGCCTGCCTTGTGCCTGTCATATCTGCCTCGCGCCCAAGGACCGTGATTACCGCCCCCAACAGAATGACACGCCTTGCGTGCAGTGCATGCGTGCGCGGCGCGGCGCCTGAGCAGAGCAGGCTCGACCCCCGCCCGCCAACCGCCCCCGCCTCGCGCTCTGTCCCGGCCTGACGGGCGCGCGGCGCGCGCTGCGCCGCAGCGCGTGCGGGGCCTGCTGCGCGAGACGGAGGCCGGCGTGCGGGCGCTGCAGCGCTCGCGGCAGTGGCGCGAGGCCGCGCGCGCGAGCCAGGGCCAGGCGCTGCCGCAGGCCGTGCGCGACCAGCTGTCCTTCCCGGTCGCGCTGCCGTCGCCCTTCCTGCGCGCGTCCGTGCGCGGCTTCCACGTGCGCGCCCGCGCTGCGCTCACCCCGCGCGCGCCCGAGGGTCGGCCCTGTCCCGACAGACTTGCCGTGCGAGCGCGGCGCGGTCGCGGTCTGCGCGCTCGCGCCCGCGCCTGCTGCCTACCCGCCTGCCCCCTCTCTAAGAGCATGTGGGCTTGGCTGGCGGTGCGGCCGCAAGCCCTGGCGTCTGCCGAGCGCACGCGTGTCCAGGCAGGCAGCTGGCCACTGCAGCGCACGGCACCCTGACCCTATACCCTAACCCGCGCAGGAGGCCGTGGCGCAGTACACGGAGCTGGCGCGCGAGCTCGGGCAGCTGCTGCCGGGCGAGGACGACGGCGGCGGCGGCCGGCGCGGCGGCGGCGGCGCGCTCGACGCGCTGCCCGGCGCGCTGGGCAACCTGCACGACGTGCTGCTCGGCGCGGCCGCGCGACTGGGCGCGCTGCACGAGCGCGTGGCAGGCGCCAAGGACGCGTTCCTGGAGCGGCGGCGCGCGGTGCGGCGCCCGGGCGCGGCGGCGCACCGGCCCTCTACTAGCACTCAGCGCTCGGCGCTCAGCGCCCAGCGCTCAGCGCACAGGCGCTTTGCTGCCCGATCGACAAGCATGTGGGCTTGTGTTTGGTCTGCAAGCGGCGTCGTGAGCTCCCTGCAGGCGCAGCCGCTGCATCAGAGAGCGGAGGCGGCCGACGTGCTGGGCACGCAGCATGCGACGTGCCGGGCGCCGGTCCTGTGGCGCATGCGTGCACTGCGCCACTGACTGCTGCGGTTTGAATCAGAGCGTGAATCCCGGCTGAGCCATGGAAACGCAGCTGTGGGCGCAGCTGCCAGCCCTGCTGCCTCCGGTCTTGCGCTCGCGTCCACCGAGAGGCAGCGTGTGAACCCAGAATGGAGCTGAGTCCTGCGCCTGCTGCGCAGGCCGGCGACGACAGCGACCCCTTTGCAGAGGCGGAGGCCGCCGAACGGCGCGCCGCGGCCGCGGCGGCGCGCGCGCCGCCGGCCGCAGGCCCGGCGCTGCAGGCGCCGGGGCAGCCCGTGCAGCCGCAGCAGGCCGCCGGCGGCAGCGGGGCGCTGCTGGCGCTGCCGGCGCCGGCGCCGGCGCCGGCGCCGGCCGCGGTGCCCGGCCAGGGCTTTGGCGGCGGCCTGTTTGGCGCGCCTGCGCCCGCCCCCGCGCCGGCGACCGCGCCGGCAGCGTTCGGCGCGCCGGCGGCATTCGGCGCGCCGGGCGCGGGGCTGGCCGCTGGCGGCCTGTTTGGCGGCGCGGCGGCCGGGCAGGGCCTGCTTGCGCGCAGCCAGAGCGTGCGCAAGGGCAAGTCCAAGAAGTGAGGGCCTGGGCGCCCGCCCGCCCGCCCGCCCGCCCGCCCGCCCGCCCGCCCGCCCGCCCGCCTATGCCTGCCTGCCTGTGGTGTGTTCGGCTTTGTGCTTTGTAGTCCCGAGGGACCACGGTGCAAGACGCTAGGCTGGTGGTGCGCAGCTGGGCGCGCGCTGCAGCAGAGTGTGTGTGCACGCTGATGACAGAGAGGCCGGTGGTAAAGGACTCGCCACTCCTCCCGTCACGTGCAAGCGCTTTGCTATCAAGTCAGGATGTGGACAACCACAAAAGCGCAAAAAGCATCCTCTTCTTCCACAAAAGGAAACAAAAAGGCCCCGAGTGCTACAAGCGCGTCTTGTGGGCCCCACAAACCATGGCCTAAGAACCCTTGGCAGGTGCTCATGTAGGGCTTCCCACCTTCCGCTCAAGAGGTAGCAAGGACCGGCAAAGGCGGGGCAGACTTCAGGGAACCACCAGGGGCAGGGCTGGGGGCCCGGGCGCCTGATTGCAATGGAACACATCCACAGCGGGGAGGAGGAGGCCAGCCCGTCGCCGGTGCAGTCCGCGACAACGCGGCTGCGCGGCCTGCCGTACTCGGCTACTGACGAGGACTTGATAGCTTTCTTTGAGGACTTTGAGGTGGTGTCCACGCACATCTGCAAGCGCAGCGGTGCGCGCCCGGCCGCGCCTGCTCGCCTGCGTGCGCGCGCCGCCGGCCCCGTTGCGGCCGCCGCGCGAGCCTTGGGGCGCTTGCGCAGGGCGGGCGAGCGGCGAGGCGTATGTGCAGTTTGCATCGGAGGCGGAGGCGGAGCGGGCGCTCAAGACGAAGAACCACCGGAACATGGGCCAGCGATACATTGAGTGCGCCCCCCGCCCCGCAGCACTGCTGGCCCGCAGGGTCGCGCGCTCGATGTGGCGCAGGCGGCGGGGTAGTAGCCGGGCGGCGAATGCATAAGTGACCTAGGCTGCTGCCTGAGGGCTGCTACGCTGCGGGGACGAACGTGCTGAGGCCTGGGTGGTGCTGCGTGCGTGGCGGGCATCAGGCGCCGCTCACGCTGCGCCTGCCCAACCGCGCGCACGCTGCACGCGACTTGACAGCGTGGGCTTTGCTGGGCTGTTGAATGCAGCAGGCAACCTCTCTCGTATGTGCACCTGGCACCTGGCTCGTGCTGCGCGTCGCATCGTGTGTCCCGGTGTCCTGCTTGCGGAACTCCGACGGAGTGCAAGCGTGCTGCTGTGTCACATTACTCAAGGCCTTGCACTCGCAGGGAGCCGGGCTGCCCGAGCGGCACGCGCCCGAGCGCGGGAGCAAAGTGTCCGGGCATGGCATGCATGCACGTCCGCTCTCGTTGAGCCGGGCCTCCATCAAAGTGCAAGAACGAGGGCGGGGCGGTGCGGGGCAGGATCTTCACGGCGGATGACACGGACGTGGGCGCCATGAAGGGCCTGGGCTCGGACAGCAAGCTCAAGGGCTGGATCCTGCGTCTCCGGGGCCTGCCCTTCAACGCGACCGATGAGGACGTGGTGCGGCGCCGCTCGGCCCGCCCGTGCGTTCGCCACTGTGCAGCACCTCTTCCCCGGCAGCTTATCGTGTGCCTGTGCCCATGGCATATAAGGTGCCTGGCCAGCGGCGGCGTGAGGTGCCGCCGGCTCGGCCGGGGGCTCTGCTGGGCGCTCAGCGGGCGCCGGGCCCGACCGCGGCCGGCCTCGGCCCGGGGCGCCACCGCCGGCGGCGCAGGTACCAAGGGTATATGAGTCGCGGCGCGGCGCGCGGCAGGTACACTTCTTCGAGGGCGTGGAGGTCGTGGACGGCATCGCCGGCGTGCACATGCCCAAGACGCCGGAGGGCCGGCCGCTGGGCGAGGCGTACGTGGAGTTTGCGAGCGAGGCGGAGCTGCAGGAGGCGCTGCAGCGCGACCGCAACAAGGTCGGCTCGCGCTACATCGAGCTCTTCGTGTCCTCTAAGGCGGAGATGCACCAGGTGCGCCCCCCACCGCTGCGCGCCTGCGGGCTGCACTGGAGCCCCGGGCTCCGCCGTGCGCCAAACCGCCGCCCCGCAGCGCTGAGGTGTCCCCCGGTACAGAGACAGCGCGGGGGCGCCAGGGCGGCTGCAGGATCAAGCTTTACAGCCTGCACTGGCCGCCCTGAATGCTCGGGGCGGCTCTGCACCGTCTGCGGCGCGCGAAGCGAGGTGCTTGCGCTGCCGCGCGCGCAGGGCCCGCCGCCGCGCCGCAGGCGCCAGCTGCAGGACAACGGGTATGGCGGGATGGGCGGCGGCCGGGGGCGCGGCGGCGGCGGACGCGCGCCGCCGCCGCAGTACGTCGGCGGCAGCATCACGGGCGGCGTCGCGCTGGCGCCCGGCAGCGGGTGCGGTGCCGGGGCGGGCGTTGCCACGCAAGCACCGATTTTGAGGGCCGGTCGCAGGAGCCGCTGTGGACGCGGCCCTGCTAATAGCGACCTTGCAAGTGACCCCTGCACCAGGGCCGCGCTTGATCTGTCACCGCTGCGGTGTGCGAGGGCCACTACGCCGCAGGGCAGCCTCTAGCGATCCGTACGGGCGCCGGAGTCCCTGCCAGAGCTGGCGACCATGCTCTGAGCTGTGGATATTTGCAGTGCTGCTGGCGCATGTGTTCCAGTACCCTGCTTTTCTTGCTGCAGGCGGGGCACGCCGGACGGCGCGCCGGATGGCGCCACCCTGCGCCTGCGCGGCCTGCCGTACAGCGCCACCGAGGCCGAGGTCACCGAGTTCTTCAAGGGTGCGGCTGACCCCTACACCCGTACCCGCCGGCAGCTCCCCAAGGTGCCAGGAGCCGCCCGTCCGGCCGGCAGTTCGTAGCCGGCAGTTCGTAGTGCTCCTTGGAGAGGCATGCAGCAGCAGGCGTTCCTGTCAGGGTCCACTGCCGGGCTTCACAAGCGCGTGTGCCAGCACTGGTGCAAGCGCATGACGCGGCGTGAGGGAGAGCGGCGCGCGCGCGCGCGTGCAGGCTACAGCCTGGCGCCGGACGGCGTGCGGCTGCAGATGCGGCCGGAGCGCGGCGGCGGCGGCCGCATGCAGGGCACCGGCCTCGCGTACGTCACGTTCGCGAGCGCGGAGGAGGCGGAGCGCGCGCGGCAGGAGCGCGACCGGCAGATGATCGGCGCGCGCTACATCGAGTGCCTGCCGTACACGCCGCAGCCGCCCGCGTACGGGCCGCAGCCCGGCGTGCACCCCGGCGGCGGCTACGGCGAGGGCCCGGGCGGCGGCGGCGGCGGCCGCGGCGGCCCGCCCGGCGCGGAGGGCATGGGC